>MDSX01007635.1_pt1 | contig 17297 bp, 11 predicted proteins | sample 811141 | NCBI WGS metagenome assembly MDSX01 (sample SAMN05326642, study PRJNA326480) | marine metagenome | isolation source: seawater | place: Atlantic Ocean: South East | collected 2010 | reverse complement strand
GGACGTGCTCAGCAGCTGCGCCACCTTCACCCCGGGGCGGTACGCCTGCTCGACGAGGCCCACGGTGTTGACCTGGTAGTTTAATATCGCCAGCGCGAATGCGACGTTGGCGAGGACTCCGGCGGTGATGACGATGGCTCGGTCTTTAATCGGCCTGTTGCGGAGTAAGTCCGGGTCGTCCTCGGGGTACGGGCAGTCGGGATCGTCGTCGGGAAAGGCGACGAAGCCTCCGAGCGGGACCCATCGCAGTGAGTACTCCACCTCGGGACCTTTGTAGGACAGCAGGTTGGGTCCGAATCCTACGGAGAATTTGGAGACGTGTATGTTCTGGAGCCGCGCGGCGAAGAAGTGCCCGCACTCGTGCACGGTGATGATGGAGGCGAGGACGGCGATGGCCTCGATGGTGCTCGCCGGTCCGTCCAGCTCGAAGCCGGTGTTCATGAGCCCCGCGCCGAGGCCCATGAGTGTGAGCTTTGGTACAAAGTCCGCGAACGGCGGGAACCACTCGTCCACGTCGTCCTTCGTCGTCTCGGGCGTCGGCGCGTGTGTGTCGACGACGATCGGTTGAATGACCGTCTCACGCTCAGCATCCGTCGACGAGCTCGGGAAGCCCCTTCGCGTCGTGAGGGACGCGCGACGCGGCGACGATGATCGCGTCGTCGTCCGGGAAGAAGAGGAACGCCCCGCAACCGTCATCGGCGACACCTTGGCGACGACCCGGCCCGAGCCGCGACGACGCGCGATGTTCGAGACGCTACCGGCGTTACCGGCGACGAGCGCCGACGTCGTCGATCCCATCGTCCATGCCGCTCCACTCATGATCTCCCCGTCTATCGAAGATCCTCTCTCTCTCTATCGTGGGGGGGCGCTCGATCTTGTGAGTCTTGTTTCACAGCGTGGCACTGGACGAAGGCACCATGGGCCGGTGGAAGAGTTAACCAGACCCAACTCGCCCCTCGTGACGTGTATATCACGGAATAGACCGTCAGATAGCACTAGGATAAAATCGTCGCTTTTCTGGTTTGAAACTCGATCAACTCGCAAAAAATCTAAGTGTTACACCGTGTGAAGGACTGCTCGCGAGTTTCCCAATAAAGAGAATCGAGCCCCTATGGGCATTTCAGCAGAGATTCTCTTTTTGGCTTGGAATTTCTCATCGATTCGAACATCTTCGATCTCTCGGCAACGGATATGACAGCCATTTCCCAGACAAGACAGACGCACCCAGCACGACCGCCTCCAACACGACCGAACGCACGAGACTGACCTTATACGAGTGACTGAGTAGCACACGCGGGTTCCCTCCCGTCGCGCGCTCAGTCGCCGGGTCGCCTCGCGCGTCGGTCCGTCGTCACCGCCGTCGCATCACACGTCGAGTCAGCGTAACAATTTTCGCGGGAGATACGTAGCAGGGGGCGAGCCTCTTTTGAACGGGGCGCCCTCATGGAGGTCGACCCGCCTCCGTCCGCGCCGGGTGACCCCGCGGTGGGTTCGACGCCGGCCACGTCGACGCCCTCCACCGATGTTCGCCAGATCGGGCACTGGCGGGTGGACAAGCAGATCGGCCGCGGCTCCTTCGCGGTCGTCTGGCGCGCGCGGCACGCTGACACCGGCCAGCGCGTCGCGGTGAAAGAGATCCGGCTGGACAAGCTCAACCGCAAGCTGCGCGAGTCCCTCGAGTCCGAGATCCAGGTCCTCCAGCGCTCGCGCCACGGTAACATCATAAAACTCCACGACATCATCAAGGAGGAGAAGAAGATCTTCCTGGTTCTCGAGTACTGCGCGGGCGGGGACGTGTCGGAGTTTATCAAAAAACACGGCCGAGTCACCGAGGACGTCGCGCGGCACTTCATGAAACAGATGGCGTCCGGCCTGCGCGCCATGCGCGCGCAGAACCTCATACACAGGGATCTCAAGCCCCAGAACCTGTTGTTGACCAAGGCGAGCGCGGACGCGGAGCTCAAGATTGCCGACTTTGGCTTTGCGAGGTACATGCATCCCACCGGGATGGCGGAGACGCTGTGCGGGTCTCCGCTGTACATGGCGCCGGAGATCTTAGGCTACCAGAAGTACGACGCCAAGGCTGACCTGTGGTCCGTGGGTACCATCCTGTACGAGTTGTTAGTGGGAAGGCCGCCGTTCACGGGGATGAACCCCATGCAGCTGCTGCGAAACATCGAGCGGAGCGACGCCAAGATCCCGGTGAGTTTCTTTCAATCATCGTACGGGCAATTAGACTGACGTGACGTCGTGTTTTGTGTTTACAGAGTAAGGTTGCTCACGCGCTGAGCCGCGAGTGCGTGTCGATACTCCGCGGGTTGTTGCGGCGGAACCCGGTGGAGCGCATGAGCTTCGAGGAGTTCTTCGACCACCCGTTCCTGACCGGCGGCACCGTGTGTGTACCCACGAATGGACCACGTGTTGACCAACCGAGAAGTGAAAGTATTCCCGGACTCAAGTCGAGCGGGACGAATATTCAAAAGTTCGGAGGATCGTCCGGGGTGGACTCTGGCATGAGCGGCGATAACTCAAGCGGATCCGGCGATTCCTCGCAGATGCCCTTCCCAATGGAGGATGACGGTGTGGTTCCCGCTGCCGTAGGTGTCCAGCGCGAGGACCGCCGAGGTGGAGGCGGCCCGAGGTACGGTCGGGATGAGAAGGTCTCGCATCAAACGTACGTCCATCGCCGCCGTCACTCGCCGCCGCCGCAACACCACGCCGCGATCCCGTCGAGCGTCGAGAAGGCCGCGCGTGGCGTCGGGAACGTCGCCGCCGCCGCCGCGATCGGCGTGAGGGACGTCGCCGCCGCCGCCGCCGCGGTGGGGAGCAACTGGCTGAGCACCTCGCCGCTGAGCAGACGGCCCGGGTTCCTCGGCGGGACCTCTCCTTCGGGAGGTCGTGTGGGGTCTGGAAGCCACCAGAAGCCTCCGCTCTCGTCCTCCCCCGCGCGCGCGGCGTTCAGCGGGTTCAACGTCTCGCCGTCCAACACGACGGGCGGCGAAGACCGCGGGTCTTCCGGGGGTGAGATTCAGCCCGTGCCGTTTTCGTTGCAGGGGTCCAAGGGAAGAAGCGGCAGCGATCGGTCACTCAACTCGATGGACGCCGAGTACGTCCTGGTGGAGGAAGAGGATAAGGGTGGAGGCGAACGCGTGCCGATGGAGTCGTCCCCGAGCTCGGCGCCGAGCGGCGTCTCGGGCGGCGGGCTTCAGCAGATGGCGGCGGGGTTAACGCGGCGGCTCTCGTCCAACATCGGCGCCGCCATTCGCGGATCCCCGCCGAGTAAGCAGTCCACGTCGCCCGGCCGCGAGCTCTACCGCGTGAACGTCAACCCCGGCGGGCTCGGTCTCGGGCTTCAGTCCGGTGTCTCCCCGTCCGGGTCGTTCCCGCCGAGGCCCGACTGGATGGGGATCAACAACCGGATGACGCGATACTCGCCTCCGGAAGCCTTCGGCGGACTCGCGGGACACCAACCGGCGCACACGGCCGGCGCCAACTCGTCCGGTCCGTCTTCCAGAGTCTCCAGCGCGAGGTCCGGGACGTCGATTCGTATCAGCGGCGGGTCACTCCCGTCGCAACCGCCTTCGCAATCGCCGTCGGAGAAGGAGGCGGCGGCGGCGCTCGCGCTCGCGCGAATGGCGGCGAACGCGGCGGCGGCGGCGCCGGGGGAGAAACAGTTCGCGTCCCTTCCGCAGCGCGTCTCCGTCCTCGAACGCGCCGCCACCGTGCTACGGGACGTCGCCATGGAGCGGTGGGATAGCGGTAAACGGTTGGACGCGCTCGCCGTGTCGCTCGTGTCGCTCACCGCGCTGCGGGAGGGGTACAAGCTCGCGCAGGTGGTCGTGAAAGAGGCGACGAACGCAGAGTCTAACTCCGCGTCTAATAACTCCGCGTCCGCGTCTCTCACGATGACGAAAAGTTCGTGCTCCGACGAGTCGCAGCTCGCCGCCTCGCAATCGCAGTCTGATTCCGGAACATCTCTTGAACGATCCGAGTCGCGCCCCGCGAGCGCGTCGTCCTCGGTGTCCGGCTCGCCGCCATCCCCGGGGCGGCCGGGCGCGGGTACCCACGGCGTGAAGACCCACGAGCGGCTTCGAAAGGAACGCGAAAGGGCGGTCAAGTCCGCGGAGCGAATCAAGACGGCTTTCAACGCGGCGCTTCAAAGGGCGGATCGCGCCGCCGCCGCGGTCAAGGGCGTCGGTACCGAGGGCAGCGCGCGGCTACCCGACGCCATGGACCTCACCTACGACGCGGCGCTCGCGCTCGGTCGCAGCGGAGCGGTGGAGGAGCTCATGGGTAACGCGAGAGCCGCGCTGGAGATGTACAGTCGCGCGCAGACCCTCCTCATGTTTATTCTCGCGGAAGGGCCGCACTTCGTGAGCGCGAACGAACGCGCGGATATCCCGACGGACGCGGAGAATGAGACCGCGGCGGCGCTCATACCACCCGGCGCGCAATTCCCCGCGCGGGGAAGGATCGCGAGGTTCGTGGGAGCCATCGGGGCGAGGCAGCGGGCGTGCGCGGGGGCTGGCGCCGCCGTGTCGAGCGGCGCGAGATCCATGCCCGCGCGGCCGCAACCGTGATCTCTCCGGAGGTTAAAAAGAGAACGGTTAAAAACCGACCACGCATGTATCATGTACCAAACACCTGCGTGAACGCAGCGAAAGGCGCGACGCCCACGGCCACGCGCGCGAAAAATGTACCAAAAGGATGACGAGCCTCTCTCGTCGTCCGCAAAAAGATTTTTTAGAAAAATTCATTCTTTCACAAACCGTCTCTCTACGCCTCGGTGACCACCTCCTCTAACTCGTTCGGGTCTTTCACCGACCCCGACCTCGAGAGACTCAGCCCTCTCTGCGCCTTGTACCGCAGCGCTAACCGTTCCTTGATGGTCAGCGTCTGGTTAAAGAACGGCTCGCGCATCTCGTCTCGTTCTGCGACTTCTTTTCGTAAAGTTATCTTTTCCATGTTTTCCAGCAGCGGCGCCGTCTTGTGGTTCGGCAGCGGGGCCCGCGCGGTCACCTCCATCCCGGGAACCGGCGCGGGGGGCGGATGGGGCGGTAGGATCGCCGTGAGCTCGTACCCCGCGAGCGCGTGCGACGCCGCGGACCGTAGGGACCTGTGCGTCACCGACCCCTCGGGCCCCAGGTCGGCGCTCAGTATTGCGTCTCTCACCTCCGTACACTTTAAGATGTCATACGCTTGCGTATCACCCTCCTCTCTCTCAGCATCCTTCGCAGCCTTCGCGGCTTTCACGGCCGCGAGAGCGCCGCCCTGCCCTGCCCCGACGTGCCCCTGCGCCTCGCGCAGGTCCTTAAAAGAGTTGGGCCCCGACGCGTTCGGTCCCTCAAACTTTGCCCAGTTCATAATCCCGAGAAGTATTCGCAGCGCGGGCTCCGCGCAGTCGCGCATGTTACACCTGACCACCGCCGCGAGCTTCTTGACCAGCGCGCCATCGTCCTCGAGGAGCTCGGCACGGCACCGCGGGTGCCTCGCCGCGTGTTCTAGGCATCGAAGCGACGCGGAACACGCGAGGAAGTCGTCGCACGGAGCGTCGCCCTCGATCAACGCGGGCCGGTACGCCTCCAACATGTCGTCGGGTTCAGCCTTGGCCCCGGGGTCGCCCTCGCCCTCACCCTCGGGCTCGGGCTCAGCAACAGGATCGGGCTCGGTCATCGGTTCCTCGCCTTCGGCATCCTCGGCACCCTCGGCACCCTCGGCACCCTCACCACCCTCACCACCCTCGGGCTTTTCCTCCACCATCTCGTACACCGGATTGCCCTCCTCGTCGACCACCGGGTTACCCTCCTCGTCAACCGCCTGCACCGGGTTGCCTTCCTCGTCCAACTTTCGCACCATGACCGGCGGCGGCGGCGGAGGGGGGGGCGGCGTGTACGTGAACGCGGGCGCGCACTGATGCACGATCGTCGTCGTCCACGTCGGCCGATGTTTCCCGCTCGGAAGTAAACCCCGCTTGACGCGGTCGCCGCCGACGCGACCGATGAACTGATCCGCCACGAACGAATGGCACAGGAGCGCCCCGAGCAGCTCCATGACCTGCGCGACACACTCGGGGTTCGTCGCCTTGGGGACGAACGGCGGCGGGGGGGGCGGGGGAGCGCCCATGTTCGGAACAGCCGGCCCTTCGTACGCCGCGATGTCTTCGTCGCCGGATGATTTCTTGGGAGATTTTCTGGACGATAACAACGCCTCGAGGTCCACCTTCTTGGCGCGTGCCTCGTCACTGGCGCCCACGCCGAAAGCCTCCGCCAAGATGTTGTCCTTCTCCATCGCCAGCGGCGTCGACGGCGGGGTGCGGTACCTATCGCAGGTGGGCAGCATCGCGCGGATGTCGTCCAAGGCGCCGCGCCATACGATTTCTCTCGCCGCGCGCTCGCTGAATTTGGCAAACTTCTTCAGGCCGATCGCGCCGCACGTTCTGGACTCCGCGTCGTGTCTTCGCAACAGAGTATGGAAGGTCTCCACGACGCTGTGGTCCTCCACGAGTTCCAGCGCGGTCTGGTTCGAAGCGCACGCCAGTCGGACGAGGAAATCGCCGCAGACCATCGCGTGCGCTAAAACCAGATCCTTCTTTTTACCATCCTCGCCTTCGCCGGCTTCCCCGTCGGCACCCCCATCGGCACCCCCGTCGGCACCCCCGTCCTTGTACTTGGCCACCGGGGCCAACGCCGCGAGCAGCGACGGGACGAGGCCGCCCCTTCGGAGCAGACACTCCCGACCGATCCGCGTTCGCATGCAAATCTTGACGAGCCTCGCCGCCTTCGCTCGGACCGGCTCGACTTTGCCAATCTCGCTGTCGGGTTTTAAGATGTCACACAGCGGCGTGAGGTCCCTGGCGAGCTCGACGACGCCCTCGGGCGCGCCGACGACCAAGTGTGTGGATTCCCAGTCGCACGACGCCATCGTCGCGAGGCATCGCAGCGTGTGAAAGACGATCGCGGTGGACGGCGAAACAATCTGCGCCACGGGCTCGGGCTTGGGTGTCCCCGCCTCCTCCGCCGCGGCGATCTCCTCCTCGGTCGGTGTCGACATCTTCTCGCACGGCAGCAGCTGTGCCCACACCGCGTCGACGCACGCGCGGATCCCAACGCGGTGCCGGAGGATGTCGCCGGACCTCGCGGCCAAGGCGTGGATCGCGCGGAGGCCCGTCACCCGCGTCGCGTCCTCGCCGTTCGCATCGAGGAGCTTCATGAGGTTCTCCACGACGTCCGTCTCCGCGAGTATGTCGCCATCGTTCCTGTGGGTGGGTCGTATGGGGGGAAGTATCGCGGCGGGATCAGGATGGGTGCGCAATGGGTGGCATCCTACAGGCATCCCGAATCGGATCTGAAAAAAGCGATTGCTTCGCGGGGCGGGGCGGGGCGGGACGCGCACCTCGGGTCGGAGGTCAGTTCCTTTAGCTTCGACGCGGCATCCAGGCGCGTCGCATCGTCGCGGAGCTCCTCGGCGACGGGTGCGATGACGTTCTCGCGCGGCGTCTCCTCCGCGCCCTCCTCCTCGGCCATCGCGCTCGAAGCTCTGGGCCTAGCCTGGGCTCTCGCTCCTGTCTCGGTTGGCTATTTTATTACAGTGGGAAAATTAAAGCACGCGCTCTAAGTGTTACCTTCCTACTCGCTACAGGAAGTCCCCAAGCGCACTCGCTTCCTCTTCGCTCGCGCCGATGACCCGGAACTTCTCGTCCCCGCCGATCGGCTTGGTCCTGCTGAAGTTGTCCAGGTCGCACGCCATCTTCGGCGCCGACGTCGGCGGCGCCCCCGTCACCGGATGCTTCACCATGACGTAGTTGTCAACAAACGCGTGATTGAACAGGATGCGAGGGTACGGCCGCAGCGCCTCCTCCATCCTCGCGTCGCTCCACGGGGTTTTGTAATAGCACACGTGCGCGATGACCGGACCGCCGTCGCAATCCGTGGCGGTCGCCGTCAACATGACCTGCATGACCCTCGATTTCCCGTGTTCGTCGACGTTGGACGGGTGAAACGGCGAATCCGGGTTGCTCGTGTCGACGCGCAGGGTGATGATGTCGTAGCTGTTTTGCATGGCGTACTTACCCCGCACGAACGGCACGTCGTGCATCGTCCAGTTCGTGTTCCACGCCTGGGCGGTGAACTCCAGGTTGAACAGCATGCCTTGCTCGGGTGCGCCTTTCCCGGTGCCGCGGACTACCATGAACCGAATCTGCGCGCCCTCGCCGTTGACCACCATGTCCGGCGCGAAGATGATGGACTTGGTGGGTCGCAGCGCCCTCGCCACGATCAGCGCCGCCGCCACGGTCAGCACCGTCCAGTGGAGCCAGCCGAACGCGGCGAGGACGAAGATCTCAGCCGGCGAAGACGCCTCGGATTCTTGCCATCCGTACACGGAGTCCGTGGATAGCCTCACGGTGGTGAGCGACAGCAGCACCTTCTTGCCGAAGCTCGTGCCGTTGCCCTTGCCCTCGATCGCCGCGACGACGTGGAGCACCACCCCGCACGCCGCGATGAGCCCAGCCTCCAGCGCGATCTCGAGCGAGACGAGCCAAGGCCAGCTGAACTCGTGCACGAGCGCGTGCCACAGGTCCGCGCCCGTGCCGAACGAGAACAGGCTCTTCTCCCCGACCAGCGCGCCCATTGATCCGATGATGGTCGCGTCCTTGCCGTACACCTCGGGGGACCAGACCTCCCTGCTGGCGGTGGCCGGATCCCTCGGGATGGACACGGGCTCCGCATGGACATCTTTGCGCGATGGGTACTCGGCGGTGTCGCGATGCTCGGGGTGCACGAACCTGCCGGGCGGGACTGTGAGACCGAGGAAGGAGCGCAGGAGATGTCGCGAGTTGAACGCGCCTGACGGGCCGAAAACCGTCAGCTTCGTCTTCGCGGTCATGGCCTGGCCGTGGTCGGATCCACGCGCGTTGTTGAATGCCGAGGATTGAAGAGTTCGCCCGAGATTAACTCGACCATCATCATCAGTTCGCGGGAGCACGGTCGCGATGGGTCGCGGCGGGCACTCCGACGATGAGGGGACCCCTTACGACCAGCGCCTCGAGGAGGTCGAGTTCATGCGCAGCGCGTGCGCGGCGGCTCAGCGCGGCGACATCGACAAGCTCCGCGACATGCTCGACCGCCGGCCCGACATCATGGGGGACGACGGTATCAGCGGCGACAGCGGATACACCCCGCTGCACTACGCCGCGAGGGAGGGCCACGACGCGTGCGTGTCGCTGTTGCTGGGGCGTGGAGCGAACGTGAACAGCGCGACGAGGGCGGGGGGCGCGACGCCGCTGCATCGAGCGGCGTTCACCGGGCAGGAGCGATGCGTCGCGATGTTGCTCGACGCCGACGCCGATCCGCTCGTCGCAGATGCCGACGGGGAGAGCGCGCTGCACAAGGCGAGCGCGAGGGGACACCCCGGCGTGGTGAGGGCGCTGCTCGCCGCGAAGGGAGGTGACGGCGCGGTGGGACTGCGGGACAGGAAAGGGATGACGCCGGTGGAGCGCGCGGCTGACGACGCCACGAGGGCAGCCTTCGGCACCTAGATTAGATATAGCTGACGTGTGTTCGAAGTACCTGACACTTGGGTTTAGTGCCGCTCACTCGTCGACGCGCGATAGGATCTCAGGGACTCGCACCGACGAACCGTCGCGATGCCGACGACGCCCGCGAGCTACGAGACGAAGGACCTGAAGAAGCTGAAGGTGGCGGACCTTCGCGCCATCCTCGAGGCCAAAGGTGCGGACTCGACCGGGAAGAAGGATGAATTGATCGCCAAAATTCAGGCGTCGGATGAACCCGCGCCCGAACCATCGCCCGAACCGGCGCCCGAGCCCAAGAAGTCTCCCCCCGCGAAGAAGGCCAAGGCCGCCAAGTCGCCCCCCGCGAAGAAGCCGAAGAAGGCGACACCGACGGAGGATCCGAAGGACGACGACGAGCCTCGGCCGGTGAACAACTTCTTCTTCAACAAAGAGGTCGCCGCCCGTGGCTCCTCCGACGACGAGGACGACGACGACGACGAGCGACCCGAACCCGAACCCGAACCCGAGGAACCCGTCGTCGAGGAGGAGCCCGAGCCACCCGCGGAGGACGAAGAAACGGAGATCTACGTCGGGTTCCTTGGCGACAACTGCGATCGAAAGTTCATCGCCGAACTCTTCCGCCCGTACTTCGAGGTCACGCGCGTGCACATGCCGATGCAATCCGAGCCCGGCGGCGGACCCAAGCGGCCGAAAGGGTACGCCTTCGTGACGGTTCCAAGGCACGCGGATCCAGCGGTGGCGATCGAGGCGCTGGATCAGAGCGAGACGTTCCCAGGGGCGAAGCATCCGCTGAAAGTTTCCCTCGCGAAAAAGAACGACGTGTGGGCGAATAGAGACGACGATAGATCGGGGACCAAGCGCCGGCGCGACGACCGCGGGGATACGCGTGGCGGTAACAAGGGCGGCGTGCCCCCCGGGAAGTCCCCGGAGCGCCTCTACATCCTCGGCCTCCCCACGCGCATCACGGAAGTTCTCCTCAAAGAGGTTTACTCCCAATTCGGATCCGTGGTGGACGCGAGGGTGCTGCGAAGCAGGGACGGCGAGGAGGGCGGGCCCAAGCGCGGGCAGGTCACCTTCGCCGCCGCATCCGACGCGGCGAAGGCTAAGGCGGCGACGGATAACACACGGGCGTTCCACGGCGGCGGGGAGCTACGGGTCGTGCACGCTAACCTGCGCGAAGGGGAGACGAGGAAAGACGGCGGGGGGGCGCGGGCGCGACAAGGGACGGCCATGCAGCCGTGGCAGGTGTACCCGATGCAGCCGGGGATACCGCTGTACACGCCGATGGTGCCGGTCATGGTGGATCCCGACACCGGCCAACCCATCGTGCCGCGAACGCAGCCGATTGTGAACGACGAAGGTAGGAAGAAGGCGCCAGCGTCGGGGAAATCGGCTGCCGGGTACACGGGAATTCACCTCGCGGGCTTGCCACCTTCCGCGACGGTGGACGCCAAATACGCGCACCTGTACCTGTGAGTGATGCGATACCTGACACGTAGACGGACGCTATTTATGATAAGTGTAAGACTAGACACATGGATTGAACCCTACACTATACTAACGAGCGTCGCCGGATTGGAGATTTTTCAGTTGCGCCATGAGGTCGTCGACTCCCGCGTCCGTGTCCGCCACTCTGTACCGGTCCACGGTCGCGTCGTCCAAAACATCGCGCCGAGGCATCGCGAACTCTATCCCCTCTGCGGGTGGTGCCATCACGTTCGTGGTGTCCTTCGTTTCCTTCGTTCCCCTCTGATTATGTTCGTTCTCGCCGCCGCCTTCGACGCGGATGGACCACTCGTTCGCGTCGTGAAGAGACTTCGCCGCCTCCGCCTCGTCTCGCACACGCGCCGCCGCCTCCTCCGCCGCCTTCTTCGCGAGATACTCCGGAGATGTCACCCACGCCCTGTGCGTCTCCTGCGCCCGCCTGCACGCGGCGTTGTCGCACTCCGGGTTGGGAAGAACATCCATCGCCGGGAAAAAATCTTTAAGCGCCGAGTACCCGAGGTATCGCGTCGATTCACCGAATGAAAGCATGTGCTTCAACGACGCCTGTACCAGCATCCCCGACACGATCCCCATCGTCGTGGGCAGCGACGCCGCGCACACCCCGTCCCGCCGCAGCGTCTTCTCGTCGATACCGGACGCGACGATTAAAGGCGGGTTACACGCGAAACACGCGGTGCAACCCGGTTTCATCGTCTGTACGTGCCCCGACACCGCGTCTTCCGACACCCCGCTCTCCATCCAGACCTGGTTCATCTCCAAACAACACTGGTTGACGGACATGCGCGCCTCGTAGTTGTCCACGCACGCGAGCACCAGGTCCACGCGGGACTGGCCAGTGTTTGGATCGATGAGTGACTCTCGGAACGTCTCGAACCCGGTCATGGTCGTGACGTCGAGATGGTACGATTGGCATTGGACGTCTGGGTTGATGTCGAATAAGGTGCGCTTCGCGGCGTCCGTCTTGGTCATCCCGGCGTGCTCCGGGCGGAAGAACAGTCGGTTCATGTTCGCGAGCTCCACGGTGTCGAAGTCGTACAGCTGTAGGCGCCCGACGCCGCAGCGCGCGAGCATCTCCGCCGCGACGGATCCAACCCCGCCGACGCCGACGACGGCGACGGCCTTGTCGCGGATCTTCTTGTACTCGCTGACGATGCCCATGCGTTGCAGGGCCATGAGGCGCGAGTACGGGTTGCTGCCGACCACCTCGGAGGACATCTCCTCGGCGCTGATCCTGGCTCGCGAGGACGCGGGGGCGTTAACGGAAGCCTCGCGGAGGTCGTTTTCCCGGATGGCTTCGATGGCTGTTTTGAGCGTGGCCGCGTCGGCGCCGGCATCCACCATGGCGGCGAGCGCGTCGAGGGCATCGCTCACGCCCATCTCTCACCACTCACTCGCCGACGTACGTGTCGCCCGTGACCGCGGCGCGGTGCCCCGTGCGCTGCCGGACTGATGCATTTAATAATCAAAAGTTAGATCTCATCTCTCCAGTTGGACGTGCCCACCACTCCCATGGAGCGCGAGGGTGGGGCGCCGGATCCGCCGGGGACGCCCCCGGCGATGCCCCCGCTCTGCCGCCACTGGGCGATGAAGGGGCGGTGCGACTACGGCGATCGGTGCAGGTTCCGGCACGAGCGCGTACCATCCGACGACCCCCCATCGACGAGCGGCGGAGTCGAAGAGGGCGACGCCACCGCCGACGGAACAGGATACCGCCCGCAGCAGCCGCAGAACCAGCGCGAGGGCGCCACGCGGTTCGGCCGCAGGCACCACGCGCGGAACAGGAACAAGGCGGGCGACTTCCGCCGATGGCTCGTGGATACCTTCGGGTTCGACACCCTGTCCTCGGGCGAGGGCATCCTGGATGTCGCCGGAGGCAAAGGCGAGCTGGCGTTCGAGCTACAGAACATCAGCGGGATCCCGGTCACTGTCGTGGACCCGCGGCCGATGCGCCTCGACCGATACGTGCGACGGTTCAGGTCCGGCATCTACCACAGGAACCAATCCCAAGTCGCGTCCAAGCTTCGCAGGCCGCAGACATCGTCGCTGTCGGCGCCGACGCATCTGCGGATGTTTCTGCACAAAGGCGTGTTCGATCCGTCGGCGACGAAGGAGACGAGGCGGGCGGCGACGATGGAATCGTACGCGCTCGCGCACGCAACGCGGTGGTCGCGGCGTGGTCTCGTGGAGACGGAGTCGGCACCCGCCCGGGATATCCCCGGGGATATCCCCGCGCGCGTGAACCTGGACGAGGCGTACCGGGTACCGGGCGCGCCCGTGCGACACAAGACGATGTTCACGCGAGCGCCGTCCTCGAGTAACTCATCCGCGTCGGTTGATCTTCCCATCGTCGAAGCGGCTGACGTCATGAAGGAGGACGAAACATACGAATGCGATGATGTCAACACACCTATTGGCCATGAGGATCGCGACGCCGCGGCGATGGAGCCGATCGCGATGGATTCCGCGGAGACGGCGGCGACTTGCGAACGAGTTTTATCCGGGTGTTCCGTGGTCGTCGGCTTGCACCCCGATCAGGCCACGGACGCCGCCGTGGACTTCGCGCTGGCGCACGGTAAACCGTTCGCGGTGGTTCCGTGCTGCACGTACGCGCGGGATTTTCCGCACAGGCGCCGCCCGCCCGGCCCCGGGAGGCCCAAAGGCGGCGGCCCCGTGACCACTCACGCGCATTTGGTGGAGTATTTACTTGCCAAGGCTCCGGGGGTGATCAAGTGCGAGACGCTGCCGTTCGAGGGGAAGAACGTGGTGGTATATTCGCTGGGTGGGATGGAGCCGGAGCTGTGCCGCGCGGTGGACGGGCTGGAGGTTGGGGATACGTAGACGAGGTGGACGAATAGGCTTAGCGCGATAGAGTCGGGTTTGATATGAAAACATCAGATGCCGCAAAAGATCTCACTTTGTGCTTTGTGCCTGCAGCGAGTGGAGGAACACCACTAAGACAAAGAACCCAAATTTGATCAGTCATCACCAACCCCTTGATCAAATTTTGGATAGTTCCACTTGCTGCTGGCATGAAAGGTGCCGACAGTGATTTGTCATAAAGTGAGGTGACCGGGTCTGACGTGAAAACCCGCGTGATGCGCCGGCGAACCAAACGGTGACTCGCGCCGCTCCACTTGAGACTCCACGCCCGCAGCCAGTGGAACCTGATGCAACTCAATCACAATTTGATGCATAAATGAACCCAGCGGTTCTCATCATCAAATTGCGGATAGTTCCACTGGCTGCGGGCGCCTAGAGCGAGATTCGAGTACTAAAAGTGGAGCGGCTCGAGTCTGTGTACACGGCCGTCGCGTCACTTAATTCCCGGCGGCAGCGTCCCTCGGATCCTCAGCCTGTTCTTGTGTTCCTCCTGGATCCCCCTGAACACCCCGGCGATCTCGGCGCCCACCTCGTCGTACTCCTCCGGGAGCAGCCTCATCCCGATGGCGGCCATGAGCTTATCCGGGTGCCATCGTATGGCGCAGCGTTTGAAGGTGTGCTTTTCCGCCTGATCTTCCGGGACGTTTGGGTACTGCGCTCGCATCTGCAAAAGGAGGTGACGGTACAGTCCGACGCCGCTCTCGGGCCACGGGACGTCCCACGGGCGTATGATGCTCTGGCCGCGCGCGTACTCGCTGAAGTGTTCCCACTTCTCCTCGTGTTTGCGCCAGAGCGCGGTGTCGGCGTAGACTCCGCCGTGGTTTAGGACCTCCCCGCGCCTCTTGAAGACTGTCTCGGTGAATCCGCCCGCGAGTCTGTTTGGCGGAATGATCTTCGCGCGTATCATCTTGTCCTCCTCCGCCTGCTTCGCCTTCCGCAGCATCTCCGCCCTGTTGCGCTCGCGCTTGGCATTTACCTCCGCGGGAGTCGGCGGGGTTGGCTTGGAAGGATACGTGCCGTGGCGGTCGAGGATACGCTCCGCGATGGCCGCCGTCTCTTTCGCGCATTGCTCCCTCCATATAACAGCCTCGCGAGCCTCCCTGCCAGCCTCGGCGACGCGCTTGGAGACCTCGTCCTCGTCCGCCTGCCTGGCGTAGTAGGTGTTGGCGACGGCCTCGTTCCACGCGCCCGCGGCGCCGAAGCGTGGACCGATCGACGGCTTCACCGCCAACCCCTCCCACTTCGGCTCCTCCTCCTCGTCGTCGTTCATGTGCGTTATTCGATTGTGTCGTCCGAGGCGACTGCTGCCGGGGATGAAGAACGCTCGCTCGGGCAGTCGGGGCTGGCCATTGGTCTCCCGATCTCCATTCTCGCGTCAACACCGAGCCGCCACTGGTCGCGTTGCGGATTTACCGTTAAGATTTATTTGGACCGATTGGCCTATGCGTCCCCAGTCTGAGGAAATTGCGGAAATGCCGTGTTTTTTTTCCCGCGAGCAAAAGGAATTTTTGCTCGCGGGGTTTTCAAAAACTCGCGGATATCCGAGGTTGACGGCCGCGAAGGAGCGCACAGTCGAAGGAGCGCACTCCCGAGACCACCGAGCGCCGACACCGACGCTTCGAACACCGTCTGGTCATCCGAGAGACGCGCGGTCGGATCCTCCCGATTCCAACTCCGGGCCGGCCTCCGCGTGAGATCACCCGGACGCATCTCTCTCCTGGAACTTTCCAAAGCGACCTTCCATGTCGTTCTCTCTCGCCGCCGTCGCGTCGACGGGAGCCGCGCGCGCGCCCGTGCCCCGGGCCGCCGCGCGCGCCCGCCGCGACGGTGCCGCCAAGCTCAGCGCATGGACGCGCAAGGTACGCGCCCGACGACCGACCCATCGCACGCGTCACCGTTCAGCCCGAAGGTTCCGCACTCGGGGCGCGTGGCTTGCGCCGCGTCGCGTCGTGGCCGAAGGGACAATTTATTACGTGGCCTCCCGGGGTTTTGGTGGTGTCTCCGACGGAGACGTATCGCGCCTACCGAGCCGTCCCGGGACGTCCCAACGTATCCCACGATCCCGCGTCGTCACGCGCTCGCCTCGCGACCCCGAACGCCGCCCCGAGGACCGCGTCGAACACCCGTCGAACTGATCCACCCCTCCCCGTGTTACCCTCAGCAGACGCCCACCGTGAGCCGCGAGATGATAAATAAACGCGCGACGCTCGTGACGCACGCGACGGCGCCGCCCGAGGGCAGCGAGGGCGCGACCGCCACGCCGCAGCCGTCCACATCCGGCCCTAACTCCCCGCCCGGCGCCAACAACGTCATCGACTCGGCCGCCGCCGACGTCGAGCCTGACCAGACGGCGCCGGACGAAGACGAAGCCTCGCCCAACTCCTCCAAGTCCAGGGAGACCAAATCCAGGGCGGCCCAGTACATGCGCGAGCTCATCAACCGCCAAGTCAAGAACAACAAGCTCGCGCGCGCCGGGTCCCTCGCCGACTCCACCGTCCTCCGCAGAAAAGGCAGGCTCAAGGAACAGGATCCGTTCATCGAGTTTATAATCGCCCTCTTCGCCACGCACGAGACGGAGGAGGCGCTCGCCAAGGCTGAGCGATGGCTCGCCGACGCGCTCGCCATGCCGCCCAACAAACGCAGGTTCGCGAACATATACTTTCAGGTGCCAAAGCTCGGATACTTTTTCCACCCGCTGCCGCTGAGGAAAGCGCTGGCCGAGTACGACGAATTTTGCGCTTTGACGAAGCGTAAGTACGTCAAGCCCAATTTCGCGGAGGTTCGACACGTCGTGAACATCGCGCAGGTGCACGCGTCCGCCAAGGAGGTCAAGCTGGTGACGTTCGACGCGGACGGGACGCTGTACGCAGACGGCAAGCACTTTGAAGAGGATAACCAGATGATTGACAAGATCATCCAGCTGATGGAGATTGGCGTGCACGTCGCCATCGTGACCGCGGCGGGCTACCCCGGGGATTCCAAAAAGTTCGAGGGGCGCCTCCGGGGGTTGCTGGACTCCTTCAAGGAGAACGATCTGGCGCCGGAGACGCGGAAACGGTTCAGCGTCATGGGCGGCGAGTGCAACTACCTCCTGGAGGTTAACGAGCGATTCGAGCTCGAGTTTGTGGACACGGCGCTGTGGCGGGACACGAGCCCCAACACCCAAAACTTGTACTGGTACGCGCAGGGCGGCGAGGCGCACACCAAGGTGGAGGTCTTCCTCGACCGCGCCGAGCAGTTCCTCAAGGATGAGGCGGAGCACCTGGAGCTCGACGTCGAGGTGATGCGCAAGGAGTTTGCGGTTGGGATCCTGCCGCAGTCGTCAACCGTGTACGAAAACCTCGAGGAGATTTCAATCGGCGCCATGATCGAACTGTCC
>MDSX01089158.1_pt1 | contig 17305 bp, 15 predicted proteins | sample 811141 | NCBI WGS metagenome assembly MDSX01 (sample SAMN05326642, study PRJNA326480) | marine metagenome | isolation source: seawater | place: Atlantic Ocean: South East | collected 2010 | reverse complement strand
ATGCAATTAGCAATTGATGCTTTTGGTCCAATTTCTGATAATGCAGGTGGTATTGCAGAAATGAGTGAACAAGATCCAATTGTAAGAGAAAGGACAGATATTTTAGATTCTGTTGGTAATACTACAGCAGCTACTGGGAAAGGATTTGCTATTGCTTCTGCAGCATTAACTTCATTAGCTCTTTTTGCAGCTTATGTAACTTTTACTGGAATTGATGGAATTAATATTTTCAAGGCACCAGTTTTAGCTATGTTATTTGTTGGGGGGATGATTCCTGTTGTCTTTTCAGCATTAGCAATGAATGCTGTAGGTAAAGCAGCAATGGAAATGGTGTATGAAGTTAGAAGACAGTTTAAAGAGATTCCAGGTATAATGAAAGGAACTGGAAAACCTGAATATGATAAATGTGTTGCTATATCAACTCAAGCATCACTAAAAGAAATGGTATTGCCAGGAATATTAACTATTGGCACGCCTATCCTTATCACTGTATTGCCTATGTTAATAGGCATGGACAATCAAGCTATAGCTGAAATGTTAGGTGGATATATGGCTGGGGTAACAGTAAGTGGAGTGTTATGGGCTATTTTCCAAAACAATGCTGGTGGAGCATGGGATAATGCAAAAAAATCATTTGAGGCTGGAGTTGAGATTAATGGAGAAATGACATACAAAGGGTCTGAGGCTCACAAGGCATCTGTTACTGGTGATACTGTAGGTGATCCATTTAAAGATACTTCTGGACCTTCAATGAATATTTTAATTAAACTTACTTGTCTTATAGGGCTTGTTATTGCACCTATTTTAGGAGGTCATTCATTAGATCATCATTCTACAAGTGATACACATTACGATACTGAAATGATTATGAATGATTTGGAAGATAATGAGGAATGATGTTAAGAATTTATTTTCTCATCGATCATTGCAATAATATTTATTAGATCACCTTTGTTTTCAACAAAATCAAGATCATCAATATCTATTACTAGTAGATTTCCTTTGTCATAATTATGAATCCATGCTTCATACCTCTCATTTAGTCTACTTAAGTATTCTATACTTATAGAATTTTCATACTCTCTTCCTCTTTTATGAATTTGCGACACTAAATTTGGAATAGAGCTTCTAAGATACACTAATAAGTCAGGAGCTTGAACAGTCCCCTCCATTAAATCAAAAAGTGATTTATAGTTTTCATAATCACGATTTGTCATAAGCCCCATCGCATGAAGATTTGGAGCAAAAATATTTGCATCTTCATAAATGGTTCTATCTTGAATTACATCTCTTTTACTATTAATAATATCTCTTAGTTGTCTAAAACGACTGTTTAAAAAGTAGATTTGAAGATTAAAACTCCATCTTTCCATTTGACTATAAAAATCATCTAGATAAGGGTTGTCTACAACATCTTCAAGTTCAATATCATATTTGTAGTGCTTGCCAAGTGATTTGGTTAGTGTAGTTTTTCCAGCACCAATATTTCCTGCTATAGCAATATGCATAGTTTAATTTATTTTAATTTGAAATTGATTTAAAAAATCCTCGTCATAAATATACAAGGTTTCATCGATTACAAAAAAATCTTTTATAAATAATTTTGGGTGAACAATTTTTTTTAGCGTTTTATCAATCTCGTTAAATAAAATTAGACTATTATTTGATATAAAAATCAGATGATTTTTATAAATATTAAAGGAATCTATTTGATCAATTTCAGTTTTATAAATCAATGATCCTCTATAATTAAATTTATACAAGTAATTGTTTGTAAGTAGCCAACAATAATTAGAATTCCCTTTTAACGATTTAATTTCACCCTCAATAGGAATATTAATATTGTCAAATGAATCGTTAATGAAATTATACTTTTTAAGTCTCATAGAAATTCCATCATATAGCCAAATATTATTTTCATTTGCTGACGAGAATTCTTCAACATTAATTAAAGGATTGGAATAATTAAAATTGATTTTTTTAATCTCACTTAGTTTATTGTCTAAAATAATTATTGAATTTTGATCCTTGTAAAATAATTTTACTTGTAGTGGGCTAAATACATCAAATTTGTAGAGTCTACCTAAATTAATGTTATTGTAAGTATATGATGTTTCCTGATTTTTTTTTTACTATTGAGTTATTAACTAAGTAGAATCTATAATCTTCGTAACTATTAGAGATTTGAATTGAATCATTATGGGGAGCTTTAGATTTTAGTAATAATGAAATATTTTCTTGTCCAAAAAAAACAAAATTTACAGATAAAAAATAAAGCAATAATATAATCCTCATAGATTTGAAAGTACAAAAAAATTATGATTATTTTAACTTGAAATTAACATTTCGTCTTATGAGTAATAACTAGCTTTGAGAAAAATATTTTTATGAGAAATTATATCTTAATTTTTGTAGCACTATTTTCATTTAATTTTCTTTACTCTCAAGATTTTCAGGGAAAGGCATACTATATGTCAAAAACTTCTTTTGATCTTGGAGAATGGGGGGCAAAAATGAGTACCGAGCAAAAAAATCAAATGAAGGCCAGAATGAAAAATATGTTAGAGAAAACATTCATTTTAACTTTCAATAAGGTTGAGTCTACTTTTAAAGAAGAGGAACGGCTAGCAGCTCCTGGACAGGGAAGAAGTTGGGGAAGCTGGGGATCAGGAGCTGGTCCTAGATATAAAAATGTAAAAGATAGAATTTCATTAGAGGAGGTAGAATTTTTTGGAAAGAAATTTTTAGTAAGTGATGATATGAACGAAATAAAATGGGAGATGACATCTGAGCAAAAGAAGATAGGAGATTACACTTGTTTTAAGGCAATAGCTAAGAAAAAAGCACCATTTGATTGGAGTAAGGCATTTGCCCCTCCTAGACCCAGAAGAGATAGAGCAAAAGATTCTACTAATAAAAAACGTGAAGCTAAAATCATAGAAGTCCCAAAGACTATTGATATCGTAGCATGGTATACACCACAAATACCAGTGAGCCATGGTCCTGGAGAATTTGGAGGATTACCAGGTCTTATATTGGAATTAACTACTGATAACATAGTGCTTCTGTGTTCAAAAATTGTTATGAATCCTGAAAAGAAAGATGAAATATTAATACCTTCTAAAGGAGAAAAAGTCACTAGAAATGAATATGATGAAATCGTTAAATTAAAAACGGAAGAGATGAGAGGTATGTATCAGTCAAGAGGAAAAAGAGGTGGTAGAAAATTTTAATTACATTATTATGAAAAAATTTCTTGTATTTATTTTAGCTCTGAATTCTTCATTATTATTTTCTCAATTAAAAATGGAGGGTAAGGTAACAGATAGCTTAAATAAACCTTTAGAACTTGCAAATATTATTTTAATAAATAGTGAAACAAATGCACTTGAGTCATTTGCTATTTCTGATCCTAATGGAGAATATAAGGTTGCCATAAAAAAGAATTCAAGTTATAACTTACAGGTTAGTTACATTGGTATGGCTAACTACAGTCAGCTTATAAAAACTGAAGAATCAGATATTTCAAAAGATTTTATTCTTTATGAAAACAATGTATTAGATGCCGTAGAATTAACTTATGAAATGCCAGTAGTAGTTAAAGGAGACACCCTTGTTTATGATGCAGATTCTTTTAAAACAGGAACAGAAAGAAAACTTGAGGATGTGCTAAAGAATCTTCCTGGGGTTGAAATAAATGATGATGGGGAAATTGAGGTAGAAGGTAAAGCAGTAACTAAATTGATGGTAGAAGGGAAAGACTTTTTTGATGGCGATTCAAAAATTGCTTCACAAAATATTCCTTCAAGTGCTGTGGATAAGGTAGAGATATTAAAAAACTATGCTGAAATAGGTCAGCTTAGTTCTGTTCAAAATAACCAGGATAACATAGCAATAAACATAAGACTTAAAAAAGGGAAAGATAAATTTTGGTTTGGTACGGTTACAGCAGGAGCTGGTGATTCACCTGTAGAAAATTTACATCTTTTTCAACCAAAGCTTTTTTATTATAGCCCCTCTTATAGTATTAATGTAATTGGAGATTTAAATAATATAGGAGAACAAGCATTTACTCAAAGAGACTTCTGGAATTTTTCAGGAGGTTTTAAAAAGCCAAGTGGTAAAAGCGGAACTAGTATAAGTTTAGGGAATAATAACTTAGGATTCCTTCAATTACAAAATAATAGAGCTAAAGACATTAATACTGAGTTTGCAGCCATTAATACTAGCTATTCACCAAATAAGAAAACTGATTATTCAGGTTTTGCAATTTTAACTAACAGTGAAATTGAACTTCAAGAAAATAATTCTACTCAATATATTGATCAAGGTCTTGGTATCCCTGATGAAGATACTGAGAAAAATACATTTCAAACAAGTAATTTAGCTATTGGAAAATTTACTGTAAAGCATAGGCCTAACCTTAACAATCAATTGGACTATGAAGTGCTTGGAAGAATTACAGAGGAGAATCAAGATCAAAATTATTTATCTTCAGTAATTGGCCAAATTGATCAAAATGAGGATGTAGAGACATACAATATCAGTCAAAATTTAAATTACTATTACACGCTAGATGATAAAAATATATTTGCATTTGAAGCGCAACATGTAATTAAGAATGAAGATCCATTCTATAATGCGATCTTAGAGAATAATTTAAATTATCAGGCAACTGCTATAGGATTAGGGCTTGACACCACTGAATCAAATTTTAATCTTGCTCAAGAGAGAAAAGTAAAATCTAATCAATTGGATGCAAAATTAGATTATTGGAATATTTTAAACATTAAGAGCGATTTAAATTTTACTTTAGGAGCTATATATAGCAATCAAAAATTTGATTCTGAGATTTTCCAATTTTTAGAAAACAGTACTTTTTATCCGACCCCCACGATTAATGATGGTCTAGATTATAACGATACAGATTACACTTTTACTGATCTATATTTAGGAATGCATTATAGGTTAAAAACAGGGAAATTTACTATTAGCCCAGGTTTTACAGCACATGCATATAATTCAAAAAATACACAATTTGGAACTGATTATTCTGATTCTTTTTTCAAGTTATTGCCAGATTTTAATATAATTATTCAATTAAAAAACAGTGAAAATATAAGATTTAATTATGCTATGCGAACACAATTTACTGATGTAACTAAGTTGGCAAGAGGATTAGTATTGAATAATTATAACTCAATTTTTTATGGTGATCAAGAACTTCAGAATGCATTATCACATAATATAAATTTATCTTACTATAGTTTTAACTTATTTAATTATACAAATGTTTTTGCCAGACTTTCATATAATAAATCTATAGATCAGATAAGAAATCTTACAAGCTTTGAAAGTGTAATTGCCACAAGCTCACCATTTAACTCATCATTTGCTGATGAGACATTTTCAGCATCAGGAAGATATCAAAGATCATTTGGAAAAGTTAGGACTACCTTAAGTACAAATTATAATTATTCTAAATTTAATCAGTTTATTCAAAGTATTCAGAACCCATCTCTAAGTGAGAGTTTTTCTCAAAATTATAAAGGGTCCATTAGAACATTATTTAAAACAGCGCCAAATATTGAGTTGGGTTATTCTTATAATTTAAGTGACAATAATATAGGAGATATTAGCACTAAATATTACACTAAAAGCCCTTATGTTGATATTGATGCCTTAATTTTAAAAAGCTTCACTTTTAGAACAAATTACTCGCAAACGAGATTTAGTGATCAAGACAATCTAATTAATAGCTATAAGTTCTGGGATGCTTCGCTTTCATACAGAAAGGATAAGGATAGTAAGTGGGAATATGAAATAAAAGCTTCAAATCTTTTAGATACTAGATCGCAAAGTAATTCAAGTACTTCTAACATATCTATAAGCGCTACAGAATATTTTATTCAGCCTAGATTTATAACTTTTAGGTTTATCTACAGTTTATAACAAATATTTTTGTTTTAAAATTTATTTAGATAAGTTTTTTAATTAATCAAAAAAGTTTTTCTTTACATATAAATTATCTTATTCCAAATAGGATAATTTATTTTTTTGGACCTGATTTAATGACAAAAATTAATAAATATAGCCAGACTGTAACTCAGGATGACACACAGCCTGCGGCTCAGGCAATGTTGCATGCTATAGGTTTGACAGAAGAAGATTTCCAGAAACCAATGGTTGGAATTGCCAGTACAGGTTATGAAGGTAATCCATGTAATATGCATTTAAATAAACTTGCTGAATACGTAAAAAAAGGGGTTTATTCTAAAAATGTAATTGGACTTATATTTAATACAATAGGGGTTAGTGATGGTATTTCAATGGGAACTCCTGGTATGAGATATTCTCTTCCTTCAAGGGATATAATTGCTGATTCTATGGAAACAGTAGTTCAGGCTATGAGCTATGACGGATTAATAACTGTTGTTGGATGTGATAAGAATATGCCTGGTGCTTTAATGGCAATGATTAGACTTGACAGACCATCTGTAATGTTATATGGAGGAACCATAGATTCAGGATGTCATAAGGGAGTAAAACTAGATATTGTATCAGCTTTTGAAGCATGGGGAAGTAAGGTCTCTGGAAAGATTGATGAGAAGGAATATAAAAGTATAATTAAGAAAGCTTGTCCAGGAGCAGGAGCTTGTGGAGGAATGTATACAGCAAATACAATGGCATGTGCGATTGAAGCATTAGGAATGTCCATTCCATACACATCGTCAGTTCCAGCTAATGAAGTCTCTAGAGAAAAATTGTCAATCAAAGTCGGAGAAACTATTCAAAATTTGCTTGAAAAAGATATTAAGCCATCAGACATAATAATTAAAGAATCAATAGAAAATGCTATTAGAGTGGTTATTGCTCTAGGAGGTTCAACTAACGCTGTACTACATTTTTTGGCCATTGCAAAAGCAGCAAAAATAGAATTTAACTTAAATGATTTTCAACATATTAGTGATACTACCCCTTACATTGCTGACTTAAAGCCTAGTGGACAATATCTAATGGAGGATATTCATAGAATTGGAGGAACACCTATAGTATTAAAATATCTTTTATCTAATGGACTATTAAACGGTGATTGTCTTACAGTTACTGGAAAAACTATTGCTGAAAATTTAAAACAAGTAAAGGATCTTGATTTTGAACAGAAAGTAATAAAACAAGTGAATCAACCGATAAAAAATTCAGGACATATTAGAATATTATATGGGAACATTGCTTCAGAAGGTAGTGTTGCTAAAATCACAGGCAAGGAAGGACTTAGTTTTTCTGGGACTGCAAAAGTCTATAATTCTGAATTTGATGCAAATAATGGAATAAAGAATGGAGAAGTAAAAAAAGGGGATGTTATAGTTATTAGATATCAAGGACCAAAAGGTGGACCAGGCATGCCAGAGATGCTTAAGCCTACTGCCGCTATAATGGGTGCAGGATTGGGAGGTGATGTGGCATTAATAACAGATGGCAGATTTTCTGGAGGAACTCATGGTTTTGTAGTGGGGCATATTACTCCAGAAGCTCAAGAAGGAGGTAATATTGCATTAATAAATGATGGAGATAAAATCACTATTGATTCAGTAAAAAATAGAATTGATTTAGATATATCAGAAACTGAGCTTAAGCAAAGAAAATCAGAGTGGTCAGAACCAAAATTAAAGGTTAATTCAGGAGCTTTATATAAATATGCAAAAACTGTTTCATCTGCATCAAAAGGATGTGTAACGGATGAAATATAATTTATAATTATGGAAAAAATTAGTGGAAGTGAAGCTGTTATAAAATGTTTATTAGAAGAGGGTGTAGAGATAATTTACGGCTATCCAGGTGGAGCGATAATGCCTGTATATGATGAATTATACAAGTATAAAGATAAAATTCACCATGTCTTAACTAGACATGAGCAAGGGGCTACTCATTCTGCACAAGGATTTGCAAGGATTTCAGGAAGAGTAGGAGTTGCGATTGCTACTTCTGGTCCAGGAGCAACTAATTTAATAACTGGAATTGCAGATGCACAAATAGACTCAACTCCAATGGTATGTATAACAGGTCAGGTAGCATCAAACTTGTTAGGAAGTGATGCATTTCAAGAAACAGATATAATCGGAATTTCTACTCCTGTTACTAAATGGAATCATCAAGTAACAAGAGCTGAGGAAATACCAGAAGTATTATCAAAAGCATTTTACATAGCTAAAAGTGGGAGACCTGGACCAGTTTTAATAGATATTACAAAAGATGCACAATTTGAAACATTTGATTTTAGCTATAAAAAAACAAATGGAATTAGAAGTTATAGTCCAGTACCTGAAATTGAAATGGATATGATAGAAAAAGCTGCTGATTTAATTAATAATGCTAAAAAACCATTAATTGTCTGGGGTCAAGGAGTAATACTAGGAACTGCAGAAGAAGAGCTAACTGCAATTATAGAAAAAGCTGGTATTCCTGCAGCATGGACAATACTAGGAGCTTCTGCCATACCTACCTCTCATCCATTAAATGTTGGAATGCTAGGGATGCATGGAAATTATGCTCCAAATAAATTAACTAATGAATGCGATGTATTAATTGCTATAGGAATGAGATTTGATGACAGGGTTACTGGGGATCTAAATTCTTATGCAAAACAAGCAAAAATTATTCATTTTGAAATTGATCCAGCTGAAATTAATAAAAACGTTAAAGCAGACATACCTGTTCTTGGTGATGCTAAGAAAAGTTTAAAATCAATTTTGCCATTATTAAAAAATAATAGTCATCCGCAATGGGTTTTAAAATTTAAAGCGCTATATGATATTGAATATAATAAGGTGATACAAAAGGAGATTTACCCTTCAAAACAGGGGATGACAATGGCTGAAGTTATAAATGAAATAAATACTCATACTAATGGTGATGCTGCAATAGTTTCTGATGTGGGGCAACATCAAATGGTTGCTTGTAGATATGCAAAATTTAATCAGAGTAAGAGCAATATTACTTCTGGTGGGTTAGGCACTATGGGATTTGCTTTACCCGCTGCTATTGGTGCAAAAATGGCATGTCCTGAAAGAGAAGTTATAGCAGTAATAGGTGATGGAGGATATCAAATGACAATTCAAGAATTAGGAACAATTTTCCAAACAGAAGTGCCAGTTAAAATCGTTGTTTTAAACAATGGTTTTTTAGGCATGGTTAGACAATGGCAGCAATTATTCTTTGAGAAAAGATATGCTTCTACTGAATTAAAAAATCCTAATTTTGTCAAAATTGCTGAGGGATATTCAATTAATTCCAAAAGAGTAAGTAAAAGGAGTGAATTATCAGACGTAATTAAGGAAATGATAAAATCGAAATCTTCTTATTTTTTAGAAGTAATTGTAGAAAAAGAAGATAATGTTTTTCCAATGATCCCTACGGGCTCATCGGTTTCTGATATAAGATTAAGTTAATTGCTATGAAGGAAGAAGTTAAAAAATACACTGTTTCAATATATACAGAAAATAATATTGGTTTGTTAAATAGAATATCTGCTATCTTTCAAAGAAGGCATATTAATATAGAAAGTCTTAACAGTTCAATGACTGAAATTAAAGATGTTTCCAGGTGGACTATTTTAGTTAATGATACAGAAAAATCAATTAAAAAAATTATTGGTCAAATCAATAAGCAAGTTGAAGTAATTAAAGCTTATTATCATACAGATCAAGAAACTATATATCAGGAGTCTTGTTTATTTAAAATTAAATCAAGTTTATTGTTTGATGAAAGAAAAATTCAAAATATAATTAAAGAAAGTAATGCAATTATTGTAACTGTGAATGCTGAATTTTTTGTTTTGGAAAAATCTGGAAGAACAAAAGAATTAGATGAATTATACAAAAAATTGAGTTCACATGGAATAATGCAATTTGTTAGGTCTGGTAGAATAGCTGTCACAAAACAACCTTTGATGATTTCAGAAATTTTATCAAAATTTAAAAGTAAATAACTCACCATGTCAAACTATTTTAATACTTTATCTGAAGAAGAAAAACTAATTCAATTATCTAAATGTAGATTCATGGACCTTAATGAATTTGATTCAGGAATTGAAGAATTAAAAGGGAAAAAGATTGTTATCATTGGTTGTGGAGCTCAGGGTTTAAATCAGGGGCTTAATATGCGTGATTCTGGACTAGATATTTCATATGCCTTAAGACAAGGAGCAATTGATCAGAAACGTTTATCATTTCAGAATGCAACTAATAATGGTTTTGGTGTAGGAACATATGATGAGCTAATTCCAATAGCAGATTTAGTATTGAATTTAACTCCTGACAAACAACACACCAATGTTGTGAATTCTATAATGCCATTAATGAAAAAAAAATCAACATTATCATATTCCCATGGTTTTAATATTGTAGAAGAAGGAGTTAAAATTAGAGAAGACATAACAGTGATAATGGTTGCTCCAAAATGCCCAGGAACTGAGGTTAGAGAAGAATATAAAAGGGGATTTGGTGTGCCAACTTTGATTGCAGTTCACCAAGAAAATGATCCTGATAGAAAAGGATTATATCAGGCAAAGGCATATGCCTTTGCATTAGGATCTCATAAAGCCGGAGTTTTAGAATCTTCTTTTATTGCTGAGGTAAAAAGTGATTTAATGGGCGAGCAAACTATTCTCTGCGGAGTACTCCAAACTGCATCAATATTGCTATTTAATAGGATGGTAAATGACGGAGTTGATAAGAATTATGCTTCAAAACTAATCCAAAACGGATGGGAAGTGATAACTGAGCAATTAAAACATGGAGGCCTAACTAAGATGATGGATATGATTTCTGATGCAGCAAAATTAAGGGTTTCTGAACTTTCAGAAGAACTGAAAGACATAATGGTCCCTCTATACAATAAACATATGGAAGAAATTATGTCAGGAGAATTCTCAAAAAAAATGATGCTGGATTGGGACAAGGATGATTATGATTTATTAAAATGGAGAGAAGAAACTGGACAAACTATGTTTGAAAAAACTTCATCAATCCAAAAAGATATTTCTGTTCAAGAATATTTTGATCATGGAACTGCAATGATTGCTTTTATAAAGGCAGGTGTTGAATTATCTTTCGAGACCATGACAAATCATGGAATAAAGGATGCTTCCGCATATTATGAATCATTACATGAACTTCCTTTAATTGCCAATTTAGTTTCTAGAAAGAAACTATATGAAATGAATCGAATAATTTCTGATACTGCAGAATATGGTTGCTATCTTTTTTCAAATGCATGTATGCCATTATTAAAGAATATTGTTGACAATTATGAAAGAGAATTAATCGGAATAAAATTTAATTCATCAAGAATTGACATTGATCAATTAAAAAAAATTAATTCTGAAACTGCCAATCATCCTGTTGAAGTTATAGGATCAATGTTAAGATCTTCAATGACAGAAATGAAAAATTTATTTTAACGTGTCAGTTCAACTTATTAATATTAATAAAATAAAAAATGCAAGTGATAAACTTGCAGATGTAGTAATTAAATCTCCTTTAGAAAAAAACTTAAATTTAAGTGAAAAGTTTAATACAAATATTTATTTAAAAAGAGAAGATCTTCAAAAGGTTAGATCATTTAAAATTAGGGGAGCCTTAAATAAAATATTATCATTATCCAAGTCTGATAGAAATAAAGGAATTGTTTGTGCAAGTGCTGGTAATCACGCACAAGGTTTTGCTTTATCCTGTAAACTTTTAGAAATTGAAGGAAATGTATTTATGCCAATTAATGCTACCAAACAAAAGATTAGACAAGTAAACAAATTTGGTGGCAATAAGATTAATATTAAATTAATAGGGGATGATTTTAGTCAAGCTTATAAAGAAGCATTAAGTTTTTGTAATGCTAAGAATAAAATTTTTATCCATCCTTTTGATGATCAAAAAGTAATTGAAGGCCAAGCTACTGTATTTACTGAGATTATTGATCAAGCACAATTTGATATTGATTATATATTCATTCCAATTGGAGGTGGAGGATTAATTTCAGCAGCTATTAATGTGTTTAAACAATTATCTCCAAAAACAAAAATAATAGGTGTTGAACCCTTAGGAGCTCCTTCAATGCAAACTTCTCTTAATAATAAGGTTAATACAACATTAGAATCTATTGATAGATTTGTCGATGGCGCCGCAGTAAAAAGAGTTGGGGAAATTAGTTTTAATTTATGTCACAATTATTTAGATGATATCCTGTTAATTCATGAGGGAGAAATATGTCAATCCATTATAGATTTACAAAATGAAAATAATATTATTGCTGAACCAGCTGGAGCAATGTCTACAGCTAGTTTAAATTCATATTCAAAACAAATTATTGACAAGAATGTAGTTTGTATAATTTGTGGTGGAAATAATGATAATGAAAGAATGCCAGAGATTGAAAAAAGAGCAATGATTTGGAAGGAATCAGTAAAGTAAATTTACTCTTTTCGGGATCTGCAAGGTCTTTATAAAATATTTTTCTAATACTAATAATGAAATGAGTTTCTCTCTATTATAGTCTTTAAATTGACTAACATAAGTATTAGCATTTTCAATTATTTTTAAGCATTCATCTACATTATTTATATAATAATTCAATTTTTCTTCAAGATTAGAATAGTCATCATTTACTTCGATATAATGATAATCTGCAACTAACTTGCTTTCCATAAACCATGATTCTATTTTTGGTTTTGCCATTACAGCTATAGAATTTGATGACATTACCCATTTTAAATTGGTTGCAACATCCACTCCTTCAATACATAAAACAAACTTATATTTTAAATGATCTTCAATTGATATTTTATCTTTAATCCAATGATCATGATCTGTATTTTTATTTATTTGGCCTAAATCACATAGATGATGATTAAAATACATTTCATAAAAACTAGTTCTTTTCTTATGTTTGATAGTAACTGCCCCTCTCCCTATTAAAATATTTTTCTTGTCAGCAAATTGATTCGAATCATTTGTATAAGTAAAATGCCTTACTTTATTTAATTTAAACAAGATTGAATTTTTTTGATTGTCTGCTATTGGTCTGCTTTTTACAATAGAAGGAATTTCAGGAATATGTGTAATATCTCCAAATAAGAAATTCATTTTTAGTGATGACTTAAAATAACGAGTAAATTCATAGCTATCAAAAAAATATGTTTTATGAAAATTTTTAATTTTTAGTTTGGATAATTCTAAAATATTTTCTGATAAATTTATATCTCTATCTAACTTATTATAGAAATTAACTCGCATCTTAATATAGTTATTATCATACTTTTCAATCTCATCTAGATTTTTCTTAAGACTATTCCTATACAAGAAATTAGGAATTAATAATTTTAAGAAATTTAATGAGTAATATAATTGCTTATTATTTCTATGAGATTTTTTGCTTAACAATAAAACATATTTAATAATTAATAAATTACATCTTTTTTATTACTAAAATAAATTTAACATAAATTAAAAAATTTAAAAAAAATATTAAAAAAATAAATAAGTAATCATACTTTTAGTATTAATGAAAGGAATTGTATATAAATCAACAGGAAGTTGGTATTCTGTTAAAACTAAACAAGGTATAGAATATCAATGTAGAATTAAGGGCAAATTGCGGTTGGATAATTTAAAGAGTACAAATCCATTAGCAGTTGGAGATATTGTTGAATTTGATTTAGAAAACAATGACAAGTCTAATTCTGGTATTATAGATCAGGTTTGTGACAGAAAAAATTATATTTTAAGAAAATCAGTTAATTTGTCTAGACAGACGCATATATTAGCTGCTAATATTGATGTTTTATTTTTAGTTATTACACTAAACAATCCTGTAACAACTACAAATTTTATTGATAGGTTTTTAATATCTTCTAATGCATACTCTATCGATACTACCCTTTTATTTAATAAAATAGATAGCTATAGTAAGAATCAAATATTAGAAATTGAAAAGTTGATTAATATTTATACTAAAATTGGTTATAAATGCATTAAAATATCAGCTACTGAAAATTTAAATATTAATAAGATAATTCCTTTAATTAAGAATAAGACAATTATGTTTGGAGGTCATTCAGGTACTGGGAAAACTAGCATTATAAATTGTATTGAGCCCAAATTAGATTTAAAAACTGCAAATATTTCTACTCAGCATCTCCAAGGAAAACACACTACGACTTATGCTGAATTATTTGATATAGACTATGATGCTAGGGTTATTGATACACCTGGAATAAAAGGTTTCGGTATTGTAAATTTTGATAAAAATGAAATTGGAGATTTTTTCCCTGAATTTTTAAAGAACAAGAATAATTGTAAATTCAATAATTGCCTACACATTAACGAGCCTGATTGTTATATAAAAAAAATGGTTGATTTAAATAAAATTGCCCTTTCTCGTTATGAAAATTATAAGCAAATAATTACGAGTGATAATTTAAAACACAGGTAATAAATAGGAAATGAAATTAGTGATTCAAAGAGTTAAAAGTGCTAGTGTTAATGTTGAAAACAAAACTGTTTCTTCTATTGATAATGGAATCTTAATTTTACTAGGTATTTCAAATAAAGATTCTGATGAGAATATGATTAGAATAGCCAGTAAGATTGCAAAACTTAGAATTTTTAATGATGAAAATCTTATAATGAATAAAAATATAAATCAAATACAAGGAGAGGTTTTAGTAGTAAGTCAGTTTACTTTGTATGGAGATACAAAAAAGGGGAACAGACCTAGTTACATAAATGCAGCTAGACCAGAAATAGCTGAACCACTCTACAAAACATTTATTTTAGAATTAGATAAATTAATTAATAAAAAGGTGAAATCAGGAATTTTTGGAGCAAATATGATGGTTGATCTTATAAATGATGGACCAGTTACTTTAATAATAGAAAATTGAAATTATGGAAATAAAAATATTACAAGAGAAGGTAGATAATTGGATAAATAAACATGGAGTAAGATATTTTAATGAGTTGACAAATATGGCTCAACTTACTGAAGAGGTTGGTGAAGTTGCCAGAATTATATCAAGAAAATATGGTGAACAAAGCATGAAAGAGACAGATAATAATGATCTTGGACAGGAGTTGGCAGACGTTTTATTTGTTGTTTTGTGTTTAGCTAATCAGACTGGAGTAGACTTACAGCAATCTTTTAATACTATGATGGAAATGAAAGCTAAAAGGGATCATCAAAGACATCATTCAAACAGAAAGTTAAAGTAAAAGTTAAATTATATGTAAAATTCCTTGACAACCCCACTTCTTAGATTGTATATTTGCCCTTTCTAAAATTAAACCTATGAAGTTATCGGCTTTTAATTATGAACTACCAGAAAAACTGGTAGCTGAATATCCAAATAAAAATAGAGATGAATCTCGTTTAATGGTCCTTGATAGATCAGATCAGTCTATCCAGCATAAATTATTTAAGGATATGATAGATTATTTTGACGAAGATGATGTTATTGTTTTAAATAACACAAAAGTTTTCCCTGCAAGATTATATGGAAATAAAGAAAAGACAGGTGCAAGAATAGAGGTTTTTTTACTTAGAGAGTTAAATAGTGAGCAAAGACTTTGGGATGTTCTAGTAGACCCTGCAAGAAAAATAAGAATTGGAAATAAACTTTATTTTGGGGAGGATGAAATTTTAGTTGCCGAAGTTATAGATAATACAACTTCTAGAGGAAGGACTTTAAGATTTTTATCTGACACTCCATATGATGATTTCAGAAAATTATTACTTGACCTAGGTCAAACTCCTTTGCCTAAATATATAAAAAGAGATGTTGAGCCAGAAGATAAAGAAAGATATCAAACAATATATGCAAAAAATGAAGGTGCAGTAGCTGCTCCAACAGCAGGATTACATTTTTCAAAACATTTATTAAAACGTCTAGAAATTAAAGGAATTAAATTTTCAGAAATAACATTACATACTGGCTTAGGTTCATTTTCGCCTGTTGAAGTTGAAGATTTATCAAAACACAAAATGGATAGTGAGAGAGTAATAGTTGAAGAAAATGCAGCTAACATTATTAATAATGGATTAAAAAATAAAAGAAGAATATGTTCCGTTGGAACAACTGTTATGAGAGCTATTGAAAGTTCAGTTTCATCTAGCGGTACTTTAAACAGAAATGATGGCTGGACAAATAAATTTATTTTTCCTCCATATGAATTTAGTATTGCAAATTCTATGATTACTAACTTTCATATGCCAAAGTCAACTTTGCTAATGATGGCTTCTGCATTTGCAGGTGATGATTTTCTTAAAAAAGCATATGCTGAAGCAATAAAGGAAAAATACAACTTTTATAGTTATGGAGATGCAATGCTGATAATCTAAAATTCTAAGCTGCTCTTTTAAAATGTCAAAAACAGATATAAGATCTTTATCTCTTGATCAAATAAAAACTTTTTTTATTGAGAATGGATATCAGGAATACAGGGCTGACCAGGTTTATTCATGGTTATGGGAGAAGTCTGCATTAAATTTTGAACAGATGACTAATCTTTCAAAATCAATTCGATCTATTTTAAAGGGAAATTTTGTTATAAATCACATTAAAGTAGACACAATTCAAAAAAGTAGAGATGGTACGATTAAGAATGCCATCAAGCTGTTTGATGACTTACTAGTGGAGTGCGTACTAATACCCACAAAAGATAGAATAACTGCCTGTATATCATCTCAGGTTGGATGTAGCTTAAATTGTAAATTTTGCGCTACTGCAAGATTGAAGCGAATGAGAAATTTAAATCCTGATGAAATTTATGATCAAGTGGCATTAATAAGTAAACAAAGTAGAGATTATTATAATAGACCATTAACAAACATTGTTTTTATGGGAATGGGAGAACCACTTATGAATTATAATAATGTGATTCAATCTATAAAGATGATAACTTCAAAAAAAGGGCTAGGAATGTCGCCAAGAAGAATTGTAGTGTCTACATCAGGTGTGCCAAAAATGATAAAAAAGATGGCAGATGATAATGTAAAATTTAAGCTTGCAGTATCGTTACATTCTGCGATTGATGATGTACGAACTTCAATCATGCCTTTTAACGAGAAATTAAAATTATCTGAATTAAAACTAGCATTACAATATTGGTATAGTAAAACAAAGAGAATAATCACTTATGAATATATTATTTGGAAGGGAGTTAATGACACAATAGAAGATGCAAACGCTTTAGTAGACTTTTGTAAATTTGCTCCAAGTAAAGTAAACATAATTCAATATAATTCTATTGAT
>MDSX01061486.1_pt1 | contig 17309 bp, 6 predicted proteins | sample 811141 | NCBI WGS metagenome assembly MDSX01 (sample SAMN05326642, study PRJNA326480) | marine metagenome | isolation source: seawater | place: Atlantic Ocean: South East | collected 2010 | reverse complement strand
TACATCCAGTTCACCGACATGTTCGAGATCGGCACCAAAACCGGCGGTGACTACGACTTCACCTGCGCCTCCGGCTTCAAGGCCACCGTCGTCAGCGGCGGCGCCATGTGCCTCAAGCTCAAGGCCGGTATGGAAAAAGCCGCCTCCCGATTCGAGACCCGCATCTACGCCGCCTACGTCGGTGCTTCCTCCCAGTGGCGCAAGCTCGAGGGCATCACCTGGTCAAAGAACCGCAAGGAGATGTACTTCGCCGTCTCCTCCGCCGAGGACTCCATGGAGCACCAGCTCGCCGGCGACGGTGATCACTCCGACGGTGAACACATCGGCATCGAGCAGAACAAGTGTGGCTGCGTCTACCGCGCGCCTCTCGACGCCAACAACCGCATCACGTCCATCTCCCCCCTGATCTGCGGCGTCTACGAGCACTTCAACTCCGCGGACAAGCTCAAGCATACCAGCTCCAAAGACACGTGCGACATCCACAACATCGCCAACCCCGACAACGTCGCATTCATGAACGGCCACGACATTCTCCTCATCGGCGAGGACACCTCCAAGCACAAGAACAACGCCGTCTGGGCCTACCACATGGAGACCCACGCCCTCACCCGCATCAACACCGTCGTCCAGGGCGCTGAGACCACCGGCGTCTGGTACGCCGAGAACATCAACGGCTGGTCCTACATCATGAACCAGGTTCAGCACCCCGACCCGGCATCCACCTACGGCGGCGCCGGCACCGTCGGCTACCTCGGACCCATCAAGGTTCCGGGAGCGGCTGCGGTTGGCGTTGACAGCGGCGGGAAGAAGGCGATCGAGCTCATCGCCGAAGCCAAGGCGGCCGCCGCGGCGGTCTCCGGCACCGTCTCTTTTGTGACCATCGTTCCCGCCGTCTTCGCGGCCATGATCGCGCTGATGATATGATCCGGCGCAATCTCACCGAACAACGCTTCTTTCAGTTTTTCGTTTTCGCAAGTGCGGTTACGGAGCGCGCGACGTTTCTCTCGCCCCGTGACCGATACAAGAGCGCCGAGTGCGTTCGATCCGTCCCGTATGTTTGTAATCTCAGTCCTTCATTCAAGGTTCGTTCACGTCAGTACGACTCGCCGTTTCGCCCGAGCTCCTATACTTGTAGCTACCTTGACGGTCTAACTTCATCACCTCCCGAGCGTTCGCAAAGCGCGCTTGGGGCTCGGAACCCCGCCCCGTGGGCTCACATCCCCAACGGAAGACACGTACGCCCCGCCCACACGCATACGAACCTCATCATCGATCGACCCCTTCACCCCGAGCGTCGACGCGAACCGCTTAGTCGCCGACCCGTAAGCCAAAGCCGCCGGGTTCGGGTTCTCCTTCCCGTCCCCCGCGAGCTCCGCCTTGACGTTCTCGGGTGACCGCGACGCGGACGGGGCCCTGATGCCGAACGCGAACGACGACACCGACGACGGCGCGGGCGACGGCGAGAGGCGCATGGACGTCCCGGTGGGGCTCCTTCGGGCGGATTTCGGAGTCCTGTTGAACGAAACCGAGCCGACCGATCCGCTGTCGTCGGCGCCGCCGCGGCCGAGTCGCGATCGCATGGCGTCGATGGCCCTCGCCTTATCCGCTGCTTCCTCCTCGAACTTCCTGCATCGTTCGACGAGCTGCGCGATCTGCTGGTCCTTGCTGTGGCGCATCGCCTCCCACGCCTTGAGCATCTGGTTCAGCTCGCGAACTTCTCTGTTGCGCTTTTCAACCTTGGCGCGAAGCTCGGAACACTCGGCTTGGAGCATGAGCGCCTTCGCCTGGCCGCTCTGATCGCGCTCCTGCGCCCCGTCGCTGCGCTGCGTGATCGCACGGACCCGATCCTCCGCCGCGCGCAGGTCGTCGACACACTTCTCGAGCGCCTGTTCCGCGCCGGTCTTCGCCGCGCTCGCCTGCGCCGCCGCCGCCTGAGCCCTCCCCTCGGACTCCGCGCTCTCCTTGAGCGCGTGCGCGAGCTCGGCGAGCCGCGCGTCAGCCTTGGCCATCGCCGCCTCGTGCGTCGCGTGAACGCGCGCCTCGGCGTCGACGAGCCGGCGGGTTTCGGACTCGTGGACCTCGGCGCGTTTGGCGAGGTACGCCAGGCGAGCCGTTATCGCATCCGTCGCGACTCCGAGCGGCATCTTCTTCGTCTTGGAGATGGGCCCGGCGCGCGCCGTCTCGGCGGGATCCTCCGACGCGAGCAGCGCGGCTGCGAGCTTGTCCGCGGCGGCGTGAACCTTACGCTCCGCCTCCGCGAGTTTGTCCGATGATGCGGCGGCTCCATTCGCGGAATCCGTCTGTTCCGCGGTTGAGGCTTCGAGCTCGGTGATTTTCGCGACCAACGCGCCGATCTCGAGCTCCTTGGCCTCGACCGCTCGGCGCCACGTCTCGATGATTGAGCCCACCGCGGCGAGTCGCTTCTGCACCGCAGCCTCCACGGCGGTCTCATCCATGGCCTGAACGGCACCCTCGGCACCCACCGTGTTCTTCTCCACGGGCGGGGACCGAGTGGGCGTCTCGGCGGCTGCTTTCGCGAAGGAAGCAGCCGCCTCCGCCGCGGATCGCGCGCGGCGCTCAACCTCCTCTAGCGCCTCCTCCTTCGCGTCGAGCATCGACCGAAGGTGCGCGCACTTAGCCTTATACTCGGCAAGCTGCTCGGACGCCGCGAGTGCCGAGCTGTCGGAGTCCGAGCTGGCGCCGCCCACGGAACCGGCGCCCGAATCTGGCGAATTTGAAGCGGCGTTTTTTAAAACGGCGGAATCCTCGAGCTCGGCGCGGGTGCGTCGCGCTTGCGACTCCGCCGCGTCCAGTCGCACGCGGAGCTTCGCGGCGTCAGCCTCGAGCTGCGCCTCCCTGACGCGGCGCCGCACGAGCTCCTCGAGGAGCTCGTTCGGTGCGGATCCGGTTCCCGGCGACGCGGGTTGTTTGTCGAGGTCATCCGCGGATCCATCCGTCGCGGCTTCGCTCGGGAACGATTCGGACCCTTCGGGGTTCAGCGTGAAGCCGTTGAGTCCGACCGCGAGCGCGCGCGCGTCCGCGAGCTCGGTCAGCGCGCCCTCCAGCTGTGTGCCCAGCGCGTCAACCTCCGCTTCCGCGCCCTTCTTGACGTCCTCCATCTGTTGGCGAAGGTCGGCGGCGACGCGGTCGGCGGTCTGTTTGGCGGTGAAATTCTCGGCTGCGGCGGCGGCGGCGGCATCCGCCGCGGCTCCCGCGCTCACCGCGCGCGTCTCCGCGGCTTCGCGCCTCTCGCTCATGTCCGCGCACCTCGCGAGGGCTGCCGCGAGGTCCTTCTCGGCGGCGTCGACGCGCTGAACCAGGGATTGACGGTTCTCATTGGATTCGTCGGCGTAGGCGGCGAGTTTAGTCTCGGCGGCGGCGACCTTGGACCGGTACGACTCAGCCTCGTCCCTGGCCTCGACGAGCGCGGCGTCTAACGTCTCGATTCGGCGTTTGAGTGTCTCGGTCTCTTGCGCGGACGTGCCTGCTCGTTCGGCCGTTTCTTCGACCGTTTTCCTCGCCGCTCGGAGCTCTTCGTCCGCCGTCGCGATGCGAACGTTTGCGGATTCCAGTTTGGCCCTGAGCTCCGCGACGGCCGACTCGGAGAGTTCGGCTCGCGCGAGCAGATCCCGTGCGAGCTCACGCGCGCCCCCGTCGACGTTGATGCTGAGCTTGACCTCGGAGGATACCGAGTCGGGATCGTTCTCGCCCTTCACGGGGCTCGGCGTGCTCGGCCGAGTGTTTGACGCGGACGCCGACTCCGACGCTGCCTCGGCCTCCGCGAGTTTCATCTCAGCGTCCGACAGTTCCGATTCCAGTTCGTCGATCCGCGCGGTGGAGGCACGGTGCGCTTCGATGGCGGCGCGTGCCTCGGTCGCCAGCGCCTCGCACCGCTCGTTGAGCGTCTCGGACTCGGCGATGTGCCGGTCCTCCTCGGTCTCCGCGTGCGAGATTGCGTTCGCGGCGATCTTCTCGGCGGCGGCGGCTCTCTTTTCGAATTTAGCGGCCGAAGCCCGCGCCTCCTCGAGCGATACCGTGAGCGCGTCGCACTCCTGCGAGAGCCTCTGTGCCTTGCGCGTGGCGTCCCACGCGAGCTTACGTCGAAGCGCGAGCTCGGTCTCGAGCTCGGCGAAGCCTCCGCTGCGGGCGTGAGGCGAATCGACCGAAGACTCCGCGCTCCCTTCGCCGCCGAAATTATTTTCGTCCTCCTCCTCCTCCTCGTTCTCGGACTCGGCGATGGACGCGAGCGAGTTGGCCGACGCGCACGCGGACGAGTTCCTGGACGGCATCTTATTCACCGGGCCGCTGATGGGCAGCGACTGCGCCAGCGCGGCGGATAGGGCGCCCTCCTCCGGCTGGGCCTCGCGCTCTCGCGGGTCGACGACGGGGTTGGCGTCGTCGTCCGATCCGACTGAAAAGTTTACAGATTCGACGGTGAACCCGAGAGGCGACGGCGCGCGGCTGCCAGGGGGCGTGGCCACCGCGGGCGCGGCGTTGAACTGCACGCGCCTGGACGGCGAGTCCCCGACGCCCGGGGGAAGGGGCGGCGTGCTGACGAGGGAGATGACCGGGGTCGTGGACGCGTTTGTGCCTTCCGGGGTTCCATCCGCGAGGAGTTCGTCGTCGGCGCCGGCGACGCCCCGTTCAGGCTGGGTAACACGTTCGAGGGCGACACGTTCAACCGCGCCGACGAGCGCGTTCGCCACCGTCTTCGCGTGTTCAGTCGCGCGCTCCGTCGCGACGGCGGCGTCCGCCTCAGCGATCGCCTTCGACGCGTTCGCCTGCGCGAGTGAATCCTCGAGAACCGCGACGCGGTTCGCGCTCGCCGCAGCTTCGGCTCTGGCGGCGGCTGCTTCTCGAGCGGCGGCGGCTTCGGCGTCGCGAAGCGTCTCGAGCTCCGCGCGTAACGCGTCGGATTCCTCCTCCATCGCCGCCATCTCCGCGGTGAAATCCATGGTGGTTTCGGCGGCGGTGGACGCGGCGGGGGGCGGGGTTGGTTCGATGGAGACCATGTCCGCGTCTTGGACCACGACGGAGAGCCGCGAGCGGTGACTGGTCGGTGACTGTTCGGTGGCGGATCCATCTCGGTCGATGACTCGGTCGAGCCTCTGCGGATGAATCGCCGACAACGCCAGCGCCGCGTTCTCCGAGGGTGTCGGCGAGTATCCGATGGCGCCGCCGCTCGAGTGCGGTGTGCTCGGTTCCCCCGGCGGTTTCTTGGCGGTACTTTGACCGAGGAAGATGAGCTCCTTGACGTCCGCTTCCAGCGCGGCGACGTCGGACGCGAGTCTTTCCTCGGCGGCGGCTTTAGCGTCGAGCGCCTGGGTCAAGGCCTCGCGTAACTCCCGGACCCTGTCGCTGGAATCAACCTGCGACTCGAGCTTCATGGTCAAAGTCTCGGCGCCGTGTGCGGAGGCGAGCGCGGCGGCGGCGGCGGCGGCGGCGGCGGCTTCCGCGTGTTTCAATTTGGCGTCAGCTTCGGAGAGTTCAACCTGTTTGGCGGAGAGCTCGGCGACGGCTCCGGCTCGCGACTTTTCGGCAGCCTTGGCCGCCTTTTTCAAAGCCGCGCACTGTTGCTCCAGGTCCTTGGCCCTGCGCGAGTTCTTGGCGCGGTCCACCTGGGATTCGCGAAGTTTGGACTCGGCCTCCGCGACGCGCTGCTCGAGATCTTTGAGTCTCGCCGCGGAATCCTTGCCGGATGACTTGTGCCGATCGACCGAGAGCTTCAGCTCGCGCTTGAGCTGCTCCTGTTGCTTGACGATGGCGTCGAGCTCGGCGGACGCTTTTTGTGCGATGTCCTGCGCGTCGACCGACTTTTTCTTCTCCACGCGCAGGTCGTCGCGCATCGCGAGGCGGGTCTCGTTGAACGCAACCTCCAGCTCGTAATACTTTTCCTTTCCGTTTTTGAGAGCGTCGGAGAAGGATTTGCGATCCTTCACCGCGGCGTTGCGTTCTCGTAGCGCCTTGAGCCGCACGCCCCGGGCGCCGACGCACCTCTTGGCAAGCATCGGGAGCCGCGCGCGAAGGCGCAGGTTCTGGCGCCTGAGCGCATCCACGCGTTGAAACACGGGCTCAGCGACCGACACCCCGACGTCGACAAACGCTCTCAACGTCGCGAGGTCCGAGTAGAGCTCGTCGTTCTTCCGCCCAGCCTCCATCGCCAGTCTCTGGTACTCCGCGGCGGCGGTTTCCGATTCGATCAGCGACTCGGTGAGCCTCTCCGACTCCTCGGCGAGTCGCGCGAGCTGCCTGTCAGCCTCGGCGGCTGCAGCCTCGGCGGCGGCGGCTGCGGCGGCGGCTTCGTCCGATTTAAAAACCGCCGCATCCGCTTCACTCGCCGCCGCCATGGCCCTCTCCTCGGCGGCGTCGAGGCGCGCCTGGAGATCGGACGCGCGCTCATCCGCGACCGCCAGTTTACCCGCGGCGTCGTGCGCGACGATCGCGTTCGTCTTGGCGCTGGCATCCTCGGCGACACGCTTGAGCTCCTTAGCCTTAGTCGCGAGTCGAGCGGCGTCCGCCTTCGCCTTCGACGCCGCCTCGCCGAATTCAGCCGCGCGCGTCTCAGCCGCGACGACATCCGCGCGGAGTTTCCCGAGCTCCGAGTCCGTCGCCCCGGACGCATTGGCGAGCCGTTCGACATCGAGCCGGGCGGCGGCGAGTGATTCAGCGGCGACGGTTCGTTCGTACACGACGGCGTGAACGCGAGCGCTGAGTTGCTTCGCCGCCCACACGCCTCTCGCCTCGGCGGCTGGCGCGACGTCGTCCACGTCGAGCGCCGGGTTCGACCCGGCGACCTTCGGGTTCGTCCCCGGCGCGTCCTCGTCCTCGACCACGGCGTCCGCGCCCGCGCCGAGCCCGTGGTCGAGGGTCTTCCCGGTGGGCGGCGCGAGCGACTTGGGCGCGAGCGACGCGAAATCCGGCGTTGGATTTTCGTCAGATTCCTTCGCCCTCGTCTCGGGGGCGAACGCGCCGGCGACGGCGCTGTCCAACGCCGCGAGCACCGCCGCGAACGCCGCCCTGAACTCACCTTCCCTCTCCTTCGCCGCGACGTAGTTGGCGTGGTAGCATTCCGCACCCTCGTACAGAAAGTGGACCAAGTCCGATGTCTGCTCCGCGTACTCGGCGAAATATTCCCCCGCGGTTTCAACCGCGGTATCCGTCGCGCTCTCCGCCTCCATACGCGCGCGCTCGAGCTCACCCTCCACCGCGTTCAGCCGCGCGGTCGCCTCCTCGTGCGCGATCGTCGTCGAGCGCAACGTCGACTCCACCGCCGCGTATTTCTCGCCCAACGAGGTGAGCGTTGAGTTGAGGTTCGACACGGTGTTCTCGTCGTCGGCTCGAGATCCCATTGCGTCCGCCACCGCCGCTCGTAACTCGCGAATGCGCTCAGTCTTGACCTCCACGTCCGCGTTCGCCGAGTCCGCGGCGATCTTGTACGTCGCAGCCGCCGTCTCGGCCTGCTCGGCGCGGCGCAGCGCGCGTTCGCACTCGTCCTTCGCCGCATCCGCGTCCCTCTCCGCCCGTTCGCCCTTCGCGTCGGACGCGTCGAGTGCGGCTTGCAGGCTCGCCACTCGCGACTTCAGGGACGTGACCAGTTCGGTGAGCTCCTCCGCGGAGGATATCGCGGACGCGGCGGCAGCTTCCTTGGCGACGATCTCATCCGTCGCGTGCGCGGCGGCGGCGGCGGCGTTCGCCTCGCGTCGTCGCGCGACGTCCAGCGCCTGCGTCGCGTGCGTCGCTTCCGCTTCAGCTTCGACCCGCGCTTCATTCGACGCGGACGCCAGGAGCTCAGCCTTGGCCGCGCGGGCCTCCGCGCGCGCCAACGCAGCCTCCGCGCGTTCCGTCGCGGCGATCGAGTGCGTCCGCGCGGCAGCCGCGGCGGTCTCAGCCTTATCCCGGGCCTCCATGGCAGCAGCCGCGAGTTCATCCGCTTCATCCGCTCTCTCCACCGCGGCGTCTCGAGCAGTGATCATCGCCGCGAGCGAACCCCTGAGCCTTTCAGCCTCAGCCGCGGACTTGACGTACGCGTCGCGGAGGGCATCGGCGCCGTTCTCAAACTCCGTCGCCGCGTCGATCCTGCGTCTCAAGTCGTCGCTCTGTTCGCGCGTTTGGGAGAGACGATCCGCGAGCGTCTCGGCGGCGGATTCCGCCGCCGCCGCCAACTTCTCGGCGGCGGCGGCGAGCATCGGGTTCGCATCCAGCCTAGCCTTGGCCGCCTTGTCCAGGTCCAGACCATTCGCGTCGGCGTCTTCGTCGTCGTCGAGAAGTTTCTCGAAGGATTCGTCGTGTTCCGCGGCGAACCCCGGGCCTGTGTCCGACGCCGCGTTGCGCAGAAGCGCCCTGGCTCGGCGAAGCGCGGACGCCACCGGCCCGTCCACCCCCGCACACGCGTTCGTTAGCCTGGCCTTGAGATCGCTTATCTGATTTTCCTGGTCGGCGATCATAGCCTCCCTCGCGTCCTGCGCCGCGAGCCGGGATTTGAGCACCTGCACCTGCGACGTGAGGTGCGTCAGTTGGTCCCCCGCGGTGGCGACGGTGTTTCGATGCGTTTCTTTGAGCGCATTCAACTCGGACGAATAGCGGGCGGCCGACTCCTCCGCGGCGGCGAGTTTCTCCTGCACGGCCGCGGTCGCAGCCTTCGCGGCGGCGACGTCGCGGGACATGGACCCCGCGGCGTCCTCCGCGGCGGACGCCTGCCGCGACAGCAAGTCGCGGAGCCCGGCGAGCTCGCGCTCGTCCTCGTCGAGTCGACTCGCCGCATCGCTCACTTTCCGTCGTAGCCGCTCCGTCTCCGCCACGGACGCGCGCTTATCGTCGACGGCGGCGTCCCTCGCGGCGTGCGCGGCGTCCGCCGCGACGTCGGCGCGCATCGCGCGTTCCACCGCATCGTCTCGCTCAGCCTTCAAAGTTTCGATCGATCGTTCCATCTTCGCCATCGCGGTCCTCGCGTCCCGCTCCCGTCGCCTCGTCACTTCGAGGTCCAGCGCCGTATCAGCCGCGGCGGTTGACCGTATGCATTCGGGCTCACCAGTGGAGAGGCCGGAGAGTCGGGCCATCCGAGGAGGCGGCGCGGGGGTTGGAGAGCGCACAGCTGTGTCGGCACCCTCGGCACCCTTGGCGTACGCGCCCGGGGTGTCCCAAGCCGGCGGATGATGAGTCCCCGGGGTGTCGTTCATGCCGTCGTATCCCGGCGTGGGCGCGATCGTCCTGGCCGCCTCCTCGGCGTCGAGCCTGCGCTGCCTCGCGAGTTGTTTGGACGCGGAGTGTCCGCCGCGACTGGCGATGGCGGGTTGCACGTTGGGAAGGTCGTCGTGCACGGGCGGTTCGGCGACTTGCGTGATGGGCGAGAGCGTGTCGGGCAGGTTGGGCATGACGTGATGATGATGACGGGTTCCGTCGCCAGCCGCCGCGTGTCTCTTCTGTATGGGGGTTGGATCGCCCTGGGAGGAGAGGAGGTGCCGCGAGGACATCACGTCGTCGGCGGTGGTGTCCTCCGGGAGCTCCGACGCGTCGCACACGGCGAACGGGGACGAGCGCGATGATGTTGGTTCAAACTTGCGAAACGCGGACGGTCGTCCGTTCGCAGCCTCCATCGACGCCGCGACGCTGTCGACGCTCGCCCACGTCTGAATGGCGCGCCACTTCTCCACGTCCACCTCCTGCGACGACTTCGCGGATCGCCGGCCGGCGGAGCGCGATCGCCTCGCGGCGCCGTCGTCGTGTGCCTTCGCCGTCGCGGTCATCGCCGATGTGTCCAACGAGGCTTTGTTCTCCTTCTCCGAGTTTTCCTTTGCGTTCGCGGCGCCGTCTCCTCCTCTGGTCGTCGCGTCGCCGATGTTGTCCATCGCGGCGTCGATCGCGCGAAGCTTATCGCGGCCGAGCTCTCTGGCGCGCGCGATGGGATGCGGCGGCGAAGACTCCGGCCGGCGCGGCGTATCGGCCACATCGGCCGTCGAGGAATCCTCCTGGAGCATCGTTTTCAGTTGACGCTCCGCGCGCGCCCTGACGCGCGCGCCCTCGCTCACCTCCGTGATGTGCGACTCGTCCAGCATCGTGAAACGCGCGTGCGGGACCCTCTCGTGACGGGAGGATGCTCGCAGGCGACGCCTGACGTTACGGACCGCACTGTGGCGGTGCCTCGGTCGTCGTTCTCGTCAACACCAAGGATTCCCGACGCTAAACGGAAAATCCAGAAAATTTGAATTTCAGTCGCGTTCTAGTCACAATATTTGCGACATATACGGGCAAATAGACACGGTGAATTAGTATCTATACAGCAAATACGAATCTACTTCCAGTGTACAAATGGACGCACGATCCACTACTTCTGGCGTGCTCAATGCTGCTTCACATATCCTTGGGTGCAGCCTTCTCAGCGCTGCGAAAAACAACAACACGGCACACTTCTCGAGGCACCGACCCACTCGTCGCACCATGGGAAACGCCCAACCGACAAAGGCTGAGCTCCCCGACGACGCCAACGATGCCGGCGCCGCCGCCACGACCCCCGGCGGCGGGCTCAAGTCCCGCGCGTCACCCAACGGAGGCGTCCTGTTCAAGTACGACGTTCCATCGGAAAAGTACGAAGTCTCCGCGCCGAACGTCACGCCCGAGCTCTCGGACGAGGGCGACGACGAACATCCGCGGTGGATCCTCGAGGTGCGCGAACGCTTCACGACAGTAGCACCCACCACCCGACGTCCCCGAACCCCGCGCTCGAACCCGCCCGATTTGCACGGGCGCGCGACGCCCCAGATCTGCCGTCCCCCTAAACATGGCACCCCCCGAAAAAACTTCCAAATCTTCGCAGGTGGGCGACGCCTCCTTCCCCGTATCGGACCAGTGCCGCCTCGTCTCCAACCACCAGGCGCGCAGGGTCGACTTCTTCGCGCCGGGTTCCGGCGTCTACGCCGTTCGCTTCCACTCGCAGGAGGGATTCGCGTCGTTCGTGACTGAATACCGCGACGCCCTGTTCGAAAACACCCATTTAATGAGAGCCAGCGACGAGAACAAGGAGAAAGTTTACGGGGTCGGGATGTCCGCCTGGGCGCAGGGCGAGGACCACCCGGAGGCCATCTGGGACCAAACCGACGAGGCCGCCCCGGCCGACGGCAAAAACACAGCCGTGGACATGGACGAGGACGACTACGAGGACGACACGGGCGACGGGCATCACACGGCGTCGGGCGAGGACGTCCTCGACATGAAGATGGGAGCGCTGGAGAACTCGTTCCTGATCCGCGGCAACGCCGTGGACGTCTTCAGGAACCAATCCGGCGGCGCGCTAAGGGGCGCGAACGTCCGCGTGTCCCTCAAAGACGCCGACGGCGTGTTCATCACGCCGACGAAGGGTATCCTCGCAGACGCGGAGTCGTCCATGCTGCTCCTCTCGCCCGAGACTGGCCGACGGGATAAGATTTACCAGATGGATCTCGAGCGCGAGCAGGTGGTGAGCGCGTGGGGGTGCAGCAAGGACGGCGTGGACGTCCCGATGACGGACATCGTCACCGACAGCAAGTCGAGCCAGATGGAAGCCGGACGCGGTACCTTCCTGGGTCTCGACGATAACCGCTTGGTGCGCTGGGACATGCGAATGGAGGGCGGGGTGGCGCAGACCCTCGCGTCCCCGACGCTTGGCTACGCCGACGGTCACGACTTCGCGCGCGGGACCAAGTTCCGGTGCATGGCCACCACCGGCGACGGCTGCATCGCGGTGGGCTCCGAAGACGGGCGTATTCGGTTGTACTCGGACAGGTCCATGCGACAGGCGAAGACTTCGTTCCCGGGCCTCGGAGCGCCGATCACCTCCATCGACGTCACGCACGACGGCCGGTGGATCCTCGCCACCACCGACACGTGCCTCGTGCTGCTGCACACGTGCGTCAGGGATGCCAAATCCGGCGACCTCACCACCGGCTTTCGCACCCGCGCCGGCGAGCGAATTCCGGCGCCGAGGCTTCTCAAGCTCAAGCCGGAAGACGCCGCCAAGGCCAAGGGTGCGCCTTTGGTCAAGGGAAAGTTCACGTGGGTCACGGAGCAGGGTAAACAGGAGCGGTGGATCGTGGTGTCGTGCGGTAACTACTCCGTGCTGTTCAACTTCAGGCGCGTCAAGGCTGCGACGGCGCCCGAGCGAAAGCTTCTCGAGTTTACCGATTACAACGTCGTCAAGAAGGATGCGCAGATCGCGGAGTCGACGTTCGTGCACGAACGGTTCACGGGTAACGACACGCACTTGGTGATCGCCACGACCAAGGGTGACGTGTTCTGCGCGGGTGGATAGAGACGATTCGTTTACGATTGTAAGAGACTGACGTGTTGAACAGCTCGTCTGCTTCGTTGTTATTTCTTCTCTTCGCTTTGTGACGACTTGATCGCCCGTTTTTTTAATCGTATCGGTCCGTTTGAGGAAGACTTGGGCCGACACACGGAGGCGTCGAGCGTGATGGGGGTGTGCTGCTCGTGCTGTCGCTCGAAGACCATCGAGGAGGATGACGAGGACGACGACCTCGCGGCGACGACGGCGAACGCGGCGAACGCGGCCAAGGATGCCAAGGAGACCAAGGTGGACATCGCCGAGTCAGTCTCGTCCCTCGACGCGGGCACCGTGGAGATCTGCGTCGCTCGGCTTCGCACGTCGGACGCGCGCGCCAAAGCATTTGAGGAACGGGACCTGCCCTTACACCTGATACTGTACTATCGCAGGCAGTCGGCGCACGCGGTGGAGGGCGGGAAGGGCGAGCACGGCACCTGGGTCCTCATCGACAAGAAGGAGTGCCTTCCGAATCGATTCGAGAAAGGAGCCATGGTGGTCAACTTCCGCGAGCGAGCGCTGCGTGAGCTGAGCAGGCACAAAGCGCCGCTGTTCAAGCTCCCGAGCTCGTTCGACCTGAACTGCCCGATGCAGCTGGTCTGCAGGGACCCAGGCGGTCACTACGACTCGGGCGACGACTCCGACGACGAGATGGCGTCATCGTCCCGAGGAACCACACCGTCCAAGGCGGGAGCCGCCGCGATGACATCCCCGGGCGGCTCCACGCCGTTTAAAGACGGCGCAGACAGGCCGGTGGCGCACAGAACCAACGGCGACCGGGTCGCCCCACGGACCGTCGGCGAGCTCAAGTTCACGATACGGGACCTGCTACGGACGTCGAAACGCGAGTGGCGAACGGAGCTCGCGGTGACGGATCGCGCCGGGGTGTTTATTTTACTTGTAATTCTCGTATCCCGTATGGGCAATTAGTTTACTGAAGACGTGTTTTGTGTACTCAGGACGCTTTGGAGACGTGGGCGTTAAAACTGCGGACGTGACGCTGCGACTGACGCCGAAGGATATGACGCGCGGATGGACCAAGCAGACCAAACCGCGCACCCCGAAGGAGTGCCTCTCGTTCGAGACACTTCTAGATCAGCTCAAGGCTGACGCGAAGAAGAGGTTGGAGGATGCGGGGATGTCGGGGACGCACACGAGCTGGGACGTGGAGGCGCGGTGAGTTTGTTTTAGTTTCCGTATTGGCAATTAGAGTGACGACGTGTTTTGTTGACAGGGAGAAGGAAGCGGCTGCGGCGCGGGGCGAGGATGGGCGGACGCACCGGGGCTTGGCGGGCGCCAAGCGGACGAGGTACAACGGCGCGCAGAGGCACGGGACGCTCACGCGGCGCGAACACCAATACGCGGTCTAGCTAGCGGGCGGCGGGGTAGTGGCAATGCGATAGTTCGATTCGTAGTTTACATGATTGATTTAGCTAAACCGAGAAAACGGGGGCACCGGCGTACTTGTACCCTCCGCGTCCATCATGTCCGGCGGCTCGGGTGATGGATCCCTCACGCCGTGCGTCACCTTATCCCCCGCCTCGTCCCCGCGCGTCTCGTCGTACAGACCCTGGAAGTGTTCGGGCGGATTGTACCTCGGCTGAGGCGAATGATACGGGTTGTACTGCCTTGGCGATGACGGGTGGACCGGGGGCTTGGGCCTGAGACCCTTCGGCGTCTGCTGCCGCCGCATGACCTCGCGCATCATCTCCCGAAGCTCGCCGATCTCATCTCGCAAAGCGTCGTTCGCGTCGAGCGCCACATACGTGTCGTGGCGTTCAGCCTCCTCCGCGACGGCTCGCTCCGCTTGAAGCGTCTCGAGCTCGGCGCTTCTCCGTTTTTGTTCAGCTCGCCACGCGCTCTTCGCGCCGCCGTCGCCGTTACCGCCGACGTAGGACCCGTTCTTCGACTGCGTGTCGTTCCATGCGTTGGGCGGTGGGTCTTTCGGCCTGGTGAACGGCGCGTGCGGCGCGCGGTGCTTGAACGACGGAGCCCGCGCCGAGTCTTGACCGAACGCGGGTTGAGTTCCAAACTTTGGAGCCGAGGACCCGCCAGTCATGAGCTGCGCGTGGTACCCCATCACGAGCCTGTTCGCCACGCCGAGTTCCGAGCGCAGGCGCTTGATCGTCTCGCGTAGCCTGGTGTTTTCGACGGTGAGTGCGACGCGCTCCTCGTCCGTCATGCGCGGCGGCGGCTGCGGCGGCGCGGGGTTCATGGATTCGGCAACCGCCAACGCCGCCGCCATCGCCGCGGCGAGCGACTCTTTGTTCACGATTGGCTCCGTCGGATCCCCGGATTGAATATTCGGATCCATGTTCTCGGCGCCGTACACGTCGTCGCGAACGTTCCAGTCGCCCACGCCCTGGTCCACGTAATCGCCGCCGTGTTCCGAGCCGACGGGCGGACCCCGGCCGTCTCGGCTCGCCGGCCGAGACCACCAACCACCCTCGACCGATCCCCGCCGGCTCCGCCTACCCCCGTTCCTCGCCGCGTTTTGAGCCGCGGCGCGCCCGAGGTCCTCGTAGGACCCGCGGCGGCTGCCGATCCGTGACCCCGGCGCTGAACGCACGCCGTCGTAGTGCGTGGGTTGCGGGTCGATCCGGACGGTGTTGGCCGACGTGAATCCCTCCCGATGCGACGCCCGCGACATTCGCGCCTGCACCTCTCGATCGACTCGTCGTATCTCTCTGGGAGCCTCGTCGTCGCTGATGGCGTACTCAGTCTCCTGGTCGCCATCGTCGTATCCCCGGCGCCCCCAGCGTCCTTCGGACCCGCCGCCTCCCCGGAGCTTCGCGACGCTGTCGGTGATGCTCCTCAAACGTTCCCGAAGGCTCTTGACCTCCTTCCCGGGTCCCTTCTTCGAGTCGATGTACGCCTGGGTTCTGCGGTCATCGTCCGCTGCGATGGCGTCGCGCCTGAACTGTTCAGCCGCCACCTCCCGATCGAGCGCGTCGCGTCTGAACTGTTCAGCCAGTACCTCCTGGTGCGCCCTCGCGAGCGGCCCGTCCCCGTCGATGCCCGGATACCCATAGGCTGCCGCGTTCCTCGTGGGAGATGGATCGTCCCCACGCATCGACGACTCCAACTGCTCCGCGTGCTGCTTCAACGCGTCAGATCCCGTGACGTTCGCCACGCGCTTCACCGTGTCCATCACGCTGCGCATGCTGCTGGTGAAGTCGTCGTTGCGTTCCGTCTCGGGTCGCACCGTCACCGCCCGCGGCGTCGGCGTCGCGCCCGACCGAAGCAAACCGGTCGCCAAAGGCGTGGCCATCCCGGTATGCGACGGCATCGTGAAGCCCGGCGTGCCTGGATCGGCGTGCGGGGTGTCGGGGATGTGTACCGTCGGCGCCATCCCCGGAATGTGGACCGTCGGCGCCATCCCCGCGCGCATCTGCGCCGGGGTCACCAGCGGCGGGTCCATCTCCCGCATCTGCGTCGTCCGGTCCGGCGGCAATCGCCGCTCCGCCTCCGCTCCCATGGCCCTGACCCGAGCCTCCCACTGTTCCGCCTGTCTCAGGAAGTCCTCTATGTTCTTCATGCTCTCCTCGAGCTTCGAGGGGCTGTCGGGCGGTTCGGGCGGCGCGGGCGTCGACGCGCGTCCCGGGGTGACGGAGCCCGTGCGCAGGCGCGAGCCGGTGGTGCGGGACGGGGGCCTGCTCCCGAGCGCGGGGGACGAGGCGCGGACGGAGCCGTCGCCCTTGCGGAGGAATCGCTTCTGCGCGGTGCCGAGGTTGAGGCTCCCGGGCGCTGATGCTTCCCGGCGAGGCTCCCCGGGCCTCGGCGGGCGTATCTGCAGATGGGTTGGGAATGATGAGGGGGAATGTCAGATTTTCTCGTCGCCGGCGTACGGGGTCGATGGGAACCGATAGGAACCGGCGCGCGGGTATCGAGCCGTCTTCGCGCTACTCACCCTGGACGGCGGCGTGTAGAAGCCCTCGTCGGCCATCGTCGAGGCTGCCGACGCTCGGCGGTGTGGCCCTCGAGCGCGGGGTACGTGTGTTCGCGACGTCTCGGAAATATAACGGCTCTTTTGGCAAATCTCGCTCGAGCGGTCCGAGAAATTGACAAGAATTAAGTTAAGTGTAAGAGCCACGACGGCACCCCATCATAGATAGTAGGGTGCGGTCGGCAACGCCGGCGGGATAGACGTTCCGGGGGGGTCATGGCCGACCGGGACGCGCCTCCCGGCTCGGTGACCGGCCGAACCCCGCCGCTCGGCGCGAGGGGGCGGTCGTCGTCGTTCCCGAATCTCAATCCTTTCGGCGGGGGAGCGGGCACCGACGGGGCGGTAGACGAGGGGGAAACCGCTGACGGGTTCGAGCGCGTCGCGACGCCGCGCGAGGAGGCTCGAACGAGCGCGGTGTGGTACCTACCACCGCTGGGTCTGCGACATCTGTCCGAGGTGCGCGGAAGGAACCTGGTGCCGCCGAGGGGCGCCGAGCACTCGCGGGGCGCGGGGTTCAGATTCACGCTCTCACTCCTCCCTCCGAACGATGGTGATGATGGTTCCGACGCGAACAAAGATGCGCGCGTGGTGTACGCGTCGGAGCTCGCGGTGGACACGCTGAACCCGGATTGGGAGCCGCTGGACGACGTGGAGCTGGAGCGATGCGCCCGGGGCGTCTCCGGCGAGACCGCCTCCTCCTCGTCCTCGGGTGTCGATCCCCGGGGTCCCCATCGTCGGTCCTCTCGGCTGACGCTGACGGTGTGGCACGTCGAGAGCCCAACGCGCGGCGGCACCGCGCGCGTCACCTTCTCCACGCCAATTGCGCTCGACGATCTCGTCCGCGTGCCGACGGACGGCTCCAACGGAACCAACGCTCATGCGCTCGCATCAATCTTTGGCCCGTTCGCTACGGATTCTTTGATGAACAAGGACGACGATATCGCCTTCCCGCCAAACACGCCGATGGTCCGCCTCCCACCGCGCACCAGATACAGCCGCGGGGTCGGCGGGTACGCCGGGTACGACGGCGTCGGTTCATCTTCCGGATCGACG
>MDSX01017437.1_pt1 | contig 17312 bp, 18 predicted proteins | sample 811141 | NCBI WGS metagenome assembly MDSX01 (sample SAMN05326642, study PRJNA326480) | marine metagenome | isolation source: seawater | place: Atlantic Ocean: South East | collected 2010 | reverse complement strand
CCATCTTTGGTTCACATAGGGCATTCCGCATTTCTCTGCATACGAACGAATTGGGTCTTGTGCTTGTCGTTTTGTTCCAACGAATAGAACCCTTCCTCCGTTCGCTACGAGATCTCGAGTGAAACCATAAGCGCTCTCAATACAACTGAGTGTTTGTTGGAGATCAATAATGTATATCCCAGATCGTTCTCCGTGGATAAACCTTTGCATTTTTGGGTTCCATCGACTCGTTTGATGTCCGAAATGGACCCCTGCTTCAAGCAATTGCTTCATACTTACGACTGCCATGTCGTGCTTCCTTTCCCATCGGTTGTTCTTACCTCGATTTGGCGCCTATAGGCGACCGTGGGTTAATCGAGTGAATATTTTTGTAACCAAACGGTTGTCTGGTCTATGTGAGTGTATCGGAATGAAAGTAAGACCAGATACAGAACACGAGACCTTTAGAGCACCTCTTGAATATATCTGGCGACTGATTTTATTTCTTCTTGATCAAGGATGTCTTTAAATGATGGCATGCCGTTACGGCCTTCACTGATGATCATGGAGATATCTGGTAAAGACGGGTAGTTATTTTCTATTTCCTTCAAAGACGGTCCACGTCCCCCAGAACCTGATGGCCCATGACATGAAGCACAGAAAGTTGTCCAAACTTCGCGTCCTTGGATTAGAGATTGATCAGAACCTTCGGGGACATCAGGCGCTGAAACTACACATCCAGCAGCAATAAGCGAAGAAAAAAAGAAAGATAAAACCAAAGTTGAAAAGTGTGATCGCATTAGATTACCGACGATACTGATCAATATGGGTTTTGATCCAAATCGTCCTCACCGTCGCCGCCCGAGTGACTTCGCTTTTGTTATTTCAGCAATAGCGGTAGCTTTAATTCTTCTACTCTGGGCTTTCTTGGGATAGCCAGGATGGAGAACCCAGAAACCTTCGGGAAAATTGAAGTTAAATCAATACAGCCTTACCAGGCAGTTAAAAAATATATTTGCCCAGGTTGCAATCGAGATATACCTGAGGGCCTCGGGCACGTAGTAGTTGTTCCGATTGAAGCTCCGGATTTGAGACGCCATTGGCACCGGGGATGTTGGAATAAAAGGATTTAGTTACCTGAGGACTACCAGTCACGCTTTTCTTTGACTTTTGCTCTCTTACCTATCCGGTCTCTTAAGTAATAAAGTTTTGCTCGTCGCACATCACCTTGAGTAACCACCTCTATTTTTTCTATAACTGGTGAATGAACTGGAAATGTGCGCTCTACTCCAACGCTAAAGCTGAGCTTTCTGACCGTGAAAGTTTCACGGACTCCACTTCCTTGGCGTCGAAGAACTACACCTTCAAAGACTTGTACTCGTTGCCTGTTGCCCTCAACAACCCGAACGTGCACTTTAACAGTGTCACCTGAATTGAAGTCAGGAATATCATCTCGGAGATTTTGTTGATCGACGAGGTCTGTGGGTTGCATTTTGTATCCTCAGCGAATTGGTCAGAATTAAAGCGAACCGTGTTCGGTCGCACAATAAGTGTAGAGGCATCTGAGAAGATTCACCCCTATTAATTTTTATGTTTGTCAATCTCCTTCAATTGCTCTAATTCTTCCTGAGTTAATCCACCACGCTTGGTTATAAGATCGGGGCGCCTACGAGAAGTCATCAATAAAGACTGGATTTTGCGCCAACGTCTAATTTCTTCGTGGTTTCCAGATAACAAAGTCGGTGGTACTTCATCTCCACGAAATTCTGCAGGTCTTGTGTAGTGCGGGTGTTCCAAGAGGCCATCGGCAAAGGATTCCTCACTCGCTGAATCTACATTCCCAAGCACACCCTGGCGGAGACGCGCGACCGCTTCAACGACGACCAAAGCCGCTAGCTCACCTCCAGCAAGTACGTAGTCACCTATAGAAATTTCATCATCACAGAGGCGTGTACGAATACGTTCATCCACTCCTTCATAGCGTCCACAAAGAAGAGAAAACTCATCTAATTCAGCTAGCTCAGTAGCAGCTTTATGATCAAATTTTCTTCCACTCGGGCTAAGTAGTATCAATGGCCTTGGTGGCTTGACAGTATCTATCGCGTTAAATACCGGTTCTGGCATCAACACCATCCCAGGGCCTCCACCAAAGGGGCTGTCATCAACGGTTCGATGAGTGCCGTCCGCATATTCTCTTAGGTCGTGGCTCCTTACTTGCAATAAGTCTTTGTTCTGCGATCTTCCCAAAATACTTTGAGACGCATAGTTATCTATCATTTCTGGGAAAATGGTAAAGACGTCAATTTTAAGTGTCATTGCTTCTCTTCCTCTTCGAAGAGACCTTTGGGTACTACAACCGATATAAGTTTTTTAGGCTGGATGTCTATTGCGAATGTCAACGGAACTAAAGATCCATCTTGAAGTTCTAACAGATCACTTGCTGGATTAGAAATTATTGCAGCAACAGGCCCATGAGATATTCCGTGTTGGTCTATTACTTCCGCTCCTACTAAATCATGAACCCATAAAGTGTCATCGTCTGGGTCTTCAATTGGTTCAGCATGAAGAGTTACGCCTCTCCATGCCTCCGCAGACTCTCGATTTTCTATTTCTTCAAATACAACAAGATATCGATGCTGATGGGATCGACTCTTTTGAACCGTTAGATCTCCTTTTGGAGTCTGAAGTTTTGAGCCCTTTGATAAACGCTCTATTCGGTCTGTAATTAGACTTACTATTACTTCGCCTTTAACGCCATGTGCACGATCTATTCGACCAACTTCTAGAAGGTTTGAATCATCGGGGCTCTTCATTGAAACCCGTATTTAAAATCTAGTCAACGAAATCGACATCGATCTCGATTTCATCACGAACTGCCGCTGCACGAACAATAGTTCTAATAGCATTTGCGACTCGTCCTCTCTTACCGATTACTCGACCCATATCATCATCTGCCACAGTTACTGAAAAAGTGCAACGCTCGTCTTCACTGACTTCTATTTCTACCGCATCCGGGTTTTCGACAATTGACTTGATTAAGTACTCAAGTACGCCCTCTGCGGTGGAAGCTTGTCCACTCATTGATTTTCTTCTTCCTCTTCAACTGCCTCTTCAGCAGCCTCTTCAACTATCTCTTCAGCAGCCTCTTCAGCAGCCTCTTCAACTACCTCTTCAACAGCCTCTTCAGCAGCCTCTTCAACTACCTCTTCTTTTTTCTTTGCTTTTGGCTCGGGTGGAACAAAGGCTTCACCAGAAAAAGCTTCCCACGCTCCCGATATTTGAAGCAGTTTCTTAACTCGTTCAGAAGGTTGTGCGCCGTGCTGGAGCCAGTGCACTGCTCTCTCAGTCTCTATCTCAATTACTGACGGATCCTGACGAGGATCATAAAAACCTACTACTTCAATAAATCTGCCATTTCGCGCTTTGCGCGAATCTGCAGCTACCACTCGATAGGTCGGTTGTTTCTTTTTTCCCATTCGCATAAGGCGAAGTTTTACAGCCACAGTGGCTCTCTCTCTATTTGTTCGTGCCACTCAATCGATGCGGCTTAATTTCTTGGTACTAATGATACGCACCTAGTCGGAGAAACAGTCTGCCCGATTATGAACAGATTTCCAGCCTTTTTGGCACATATCTAGATTTATGAAAAGTCAAAATCGCTCAAATCTAAATTTTTTAGTTTTTCTTTTGCCTGATCTTCTCCTAATCCAGGCAAAGAAAGTCCCTTTTTGATTGGTGGATTTGAGGTTCTTCCACTTTTTTGTCGATTTTTTTGCTTCTTTGATTTACGCCCTTTTGGTCCTTTAGGGACTTTCTTCATCATTTTTTTCATTTCACGAAATTGCTTTACAAGCTGCGAAACTTCAGATGGTTGCGTACCACTTCCCTGTGCAATTCGGCTTCGTCGTGAACCGTCAATAATCTCTGGAGTTGCTCTTTCTAAGGAAGTCATCGAATGGATGATGCCCTCTAACCGATTAATTCTTCTTTCTTCGGCTTCTTCATCTAGTTGCTGTCCAGTTTGTACCACTCCCGGCACCATTCCCATCACACTGCTAATTGGGCCCATCTTTCTTATTTGGTGAAGTTGGTCAAGAAAATCATCAAGAGTGAAGGTTCCTTGAAGCATCCTTTCCATAGCTGCTTGAGATTTTTCTTTTTCGAAGGTCTCTTCTGCCTTCTCTATAAGAGTTTCTATATCCCCCATCCCAAGAATGCGACTAGCAAGACGATCAGGATGGAAGATTTCGAAATCTTCAATCTTTTCTCCGCTGGATACAAAAGTTACAGGCTTGCCTACTACTTCACTAATAGATAAAGCTGCTCCTCCGCGTGCATCTCCATCAAGTTTTGTGAGAATAATTCCTTCATACTCAATGACCTCATGGAATGTTTCGGCAATTGATGCTGCTTCTTGTCCAATCATGGCATCAACAACAAGGAACGTATAGTGCGGAGAAATAGCCTCTGAAATCTCACCGATCTCTTTCATCATGGACTCGTCAATAGTGAGTCGTCCTGCGGTATCACATATCACGACATCTCGCCCCAGCCGTTGAGCCTCTTCTAGTCCGGATTTTGCTACGGCTACAGGATCTGACATCTCGCTGAAGACCGGAACCTCGACTTGGGAACCTAGTGTTCTTAATTGATCAACGGCAGCAGGGCGAGCTAAATCAGCAGCTACAAGCAGCGGGTTTCGTCCTTGGCTTTTAAACCATTTTGCGAGTTTGGCGGCCGTCGTAGTTTTTCCTGATCCCTGTAATCCAGCGAGCATTACAATCGTGGGAGGTTTAGAAGCAAAGGTGATCTTGATTGCTTCTCCACCAAGAATATTTGTGAGTTCCTCTGAAACAATCTTAACGATTTGCTGACCAGGGTTCAGTACCCCACTTACCTCTTCCCCAAGAGCTCGAACTCGGATTCTTTCTTGAAATAAACGAACTACTTTTAAGTTGACATCTGCGTCAAGAAGAGCTGCGCGTATTTCTTTTAAAACTTCATCAATCTCTTCAGGGCCCAGAAGTCCCTTACTGCGTATTCTTTTTATTATTCCGTCAAAACGGTTTGTAAGAGTTTCAAACATATTTCATAAATCGTTTCAAAAGTTACTCAAAAAGGCCATCTACAAATTCGTCCGGATCAAAGGGAAGGAGATCTTCGATCCCTTCACCTACTCCAATTAGTTTCACAGGGATTCCTAGTTCCTCATGTATGGCAAATATGATTCCTCCACGTGAGGTTCCATCAAGTTTAGTTAGTACGACGCCAGTAACTTCTGCTACTTCCATAAATTGTCTTGCTTGCATTAAACCGTTTTGCCCTGTAGTGGCATCTAGTACGAGTAGCGTTTCAGTTACGGTTCCAGCCCCTTTTTCTGCAACTCGACGAATTTTTTGAAGTTCTTCCATGAGATTACTTTTAGTGTGCACTCGCCCAGCGGTGTCTGCAAGTACAAGATCAGCGCCTTTTGACGCTGCATGTTCAACAGCGTCAAAGACAACAGAACTTGGATCTGCACCCTCAGAGCCGCTTATAACTATTGATTCAGACAATTCAGCCCATTGTTTTAGCTGTTCAACCGCGGCAGCTCTAAAAGTATCTCCGGCTGCTAGAACTACTTTTTCTCCAGAAGACTTTTTCTGATTGGCAATTTTTCCTATTGTCGTCGTTTTGCCAACTCCATTTACACCAACAAACAACCAAACGCTTGGAGGAGATGCTTGATTTAGTTCCCGATCTGATGTCTCTAGTGAGTCCTTCATCTCCTTTTGAAGAGTTATCAAAATGTCCTCAGGGTCAGTAATTTTTTCTTCCAGTGATATTTGACGAACCTTATTTATCACCTTGTCAGTTGTACTTACTCCAACATCTGCCAACAAAAGAGTCTCTTCTAGATCTTCCCAAATATTTTCATCTACCTCAGTTCGCGATCGGACTTTTGAAAGATTGGCCGCAAAGGATGACCGAGTTCTTCCTAAACGACGCATAAAGTTCATAGAACTATGATTCTACCTGCAGTATTGATCGAGAATTAGTGGTTTTTAGCCTTGCTATGGCTCTGCAAGAAACTTATCTAAGTCGCCTAAGGTGACTTCAGTGCTAGAAAGAACACCATCTCTCTCATAATCAAGAGTGATTGTCATGCTAGGTAATCGAAGTTGGATGTCAGCGCGTAAAGATTCCATTGTGATTATTGGCCGACCTTCAGAAGCAATAATTAGATCTCCGACTTGCAACCCTGCTTGGTCAGCTGGTGAGCCCGATGTTAGTTCTATGATGATCGCTCCTCCGCGACCATCATCAGGTGACTCTCCCCGAATGCCTAGCCATGCTGTTCCGACAGGTTCGCCAGCAATAAGCCTCTGAGAAACTAAAACAACTGTGTCGCTAGGCAAAGCAAATCCAACTCCTATATTACCTTCAACAATCCCCCCCGTATAAATCAAGGTGTTCATCCCTATGACTCGCCCGTATCTATCTGCTAGAGGGCCACCTGAATTTCCAGGATTTATTGGTGCATCTGTTTGAATTGTCGAAATGCCAGCACATTCAGCGCTATCAAAGCCTCCTACTTCACATCCGTAAGATGAGACAACACGACCAAGCGCACTGACAATTCCTGATGTAACAGTTTGCGTGAGGTCAAATGGGCTTCCAACTGCAACTGCTAATTGTCCTACTTGGATGTCGTCGCTTGGAGCGAATACTGCAGGAGTCAGATCCGGAACTACATCTATGAGTTTCACAACAGCAACATCTCGCCGAATATCTGAACCAATAACGTCAGCCTCAATTTTTCGTCCGTTTGAAAGAGTAACTAAGACCGATTCTGCTTGATCCACTACATGCCCATTTGTTGCGATATGCCCCTCAGAGTCGAGAATAATCCCGGAACCCTGACCTGAACCTGGAATCTCCACTAAAACAACAGATGGGGTAACTGCTTTAGCAACAGCCACCACAGGTTCCTCGCCGGGGCTCTGGACAGGCGCTTCTCCTAATTGAAAACTAATTTGAGGTACCGATGCCGGCACGTCATCTTCATTCAAATAGATAAACAATCCTCCAAGCACAACACCTACAGATAAAAGTAGGAACGCGACAAAGGTTTTGAGGATAATTTTTTGCTTATGGCCTAGCCCGAAAGAGCTTCTAGCGGCATCTCTGTTGCTGACCTGTGTCTCTTCGAAGGCCAATTCGTCTTCTGTTTCACTTTCATCCCAAGATTCTTCTGTCGTAATTTCTTGCGGTTCCATTTCTTCCATAACTACAACTTAGACAAATAAGATCAAAAATAAGCAGCAACTAAGCAGCAATGTATCGCGGCAGCCAAATAGTAAAGGTTGCGCCGCTTCCCAGTTGTGAACGAACCGTGACTTGTCCACCATGCCCTTCGACTATTTGGCGTACGATAGCTAAACCCAATCCTGAACGACCAGATTCTTTAACTCCAGCTCCCTGCCCTTTCCAAAAACGTTGAAATACATGGTCAAGATCCTCTGCTGACAATCCAGGACCATTGTCCTCAACAGAAACCCAAACTTGTTCTGTATCTTGGCCACCAAGGACTCTGACCTCACCGCCTGAACCTACAACACGTACTGCATTACTTAATAAGTTTGCTAAAGCTCGCCGCAATGCTGCTGCGTCTCCTATTACTCTGATTTCCGGAGTCATTTCTATTGTCAAAACAACATTATTCTTCTTAGCAAATGCAGAAAAGTCCTCAACTGTCTCACTGACCACCTGTGAAAGAAGAGTCGGTTCACGGTGGGTGTCACGTTTCTCGTGATATGCCAACAGCAGTAAATCATCTACAAGAGCTGACATTCTTATTGCAGCTCGACTAGCTACTTCACCTGAAAGTCGGAACTCTTCTAGGGTTGTCTTTGGATCCCCTAGCACGACATCAAGATTTGCTCTTATTACGGCTAAAGGATTTCTAAGTTCATGAGAGGTCTCTTGAATGAACTGTCTTTGCCCTTCAAATGCTTGGTCAAGACGATCAAGCATTTGATCAAAAGTGTCTCCAAGATCGCGCAACTCATCAGCAGGACCTCCTAACTCAATTCGTCGTGACAAATCTGTTGCCTGTATTTCTTGAGCTACCGAAGTAATCCTTCCGATTGGACGAAGAACTAATCCTGATACATACCACCCGATGAGCATGCTTGACGCAAAGAGAGCTAGAAGCGACCAACCAGAATAAGATCGCAATTGGTCGAGAGCTCTTTGGTTCACCGCCTGTTCAAAGCCAACAAGTTGAGTTTGTTGTTGCTCTACTCGATTGTATGAATTTTCTTCTTCGGTGACTGTGTCTGCTAATTCACCTAATTCATCTCCCAAAATTTGAAATGCGGCATCTCGCGACATGGGTTCATCTGATAGTGAGACAGAGAGACTCAAATAAATGATCCCCACACCTAATGATGCGAGACCAAATAAAAGTATTGAATAAAGAAATGCTAAGCGTATACGAAGCCCACTAAGGGGAATAGAGCGTTGAGTTTTCACGAATTTGACTCTTCTGTAAGTCGATACCCTCGGCCCACCACTGTTTCAAGAAGCGCTTCTTCGCCTTCTAAATTAACTTTTCGGCGGAGCGTACCCACAGTAACCCGAACGGTACTTGTGAAGGGATCTGCATGTTCGTCCCAAACATGTTCTAAAAGGTCTTCTTGTGAAACAACATCTTCAGGACGAGACATCAAATAATGAAGAACAGCAAACTCTTTTGCGGTTAGATTCAATACCCGATCGTCACGGCTGACGGTATGACGTGCTGTATCCATTATGAGTGGACCAACCTGTATAACCGCACCGCTACGTCCTCCGTCACGACGTAGTAGTGAGCGAATACGTGCCGCTAATTCATCGAATGCAAACGGTTTCACTAAATAATCATCAGCACCCACATCTAATCCAGCAATTCTTTCTTCGATTGTGTCTCGAGCTGTGAGCATCAGTATGCGTGGAATAGCTCCTTCTGGAGAAGTTTTACGAAGAGTCTGACATACCTCAAGACCATCAATACCAGGCATAGTTAGGTCTAAACAAACTAAGTCATAAGTCGTATAAGACGATTTTTCTATAGCTTCGTCACCGTCATTTGCGATATCAACTGCATAACCTTGGCGACGTAAGCCTCTCGCAATCGCTTCTGTTAAGTCAATTTCATCGTCTACAACAAGAATCCTCATAATGTGACGGTACAACGTGAAACGGACTTGTCATAGTCGCCCTGCGGAAGAATCTAAGTATTTGTCGAAGCTTTTATCGATTGGTCTTGCATCGTTGCTTGATCATTACTAATACGTTCGCTAACAACTCGTGATGAACCACCAGGCGCCATAGAGACTCCGTAGAGACAATCTGCTGCTTCCATTGTCCGTTTTTGATGACTGACTATCAAAAGTTGAGCATCATCTTTAAACTGTGCGACGAGACCGAGGAAACGATGAAGATTTACATCATCAAGTGCGGCTTCAACCTCATCCATCACATAGAAGGGTGAAGGGCGACTTCTAAAGACAGCAAATAGGAATGCAAGAGCAGTCAGTGATCTTTCCCCACCAGACAAAAGTGAAAGTTTTTTCACATTCTTTCCTGAAGGCCGTGCCTCTACTTCAATCCCGGTAGACAACAAGTCAGATGTGTCTGTAAGTCGAAGAGAGCCTGTTCCCCCTGGGAAGAGGCTCCCAAAGAGGTCAGTGAAGTGTTCTGAAACTTCTGCCCATGCTGATGAAAACACTCGGACAATTTCTTCATCTATTGAACGAATTACTTTTCGTAACTCACGTCTAGTCGTACGTATATCTTCTAACTGTTCTTGTAGGAACTCATATCGCTCATTCAGCGTTTCAAATTCTTCCAAAGCTAAAGGATTAATTGGCCCCATTATTTTTAAGTCATGCTCTAACTCTGAAATTCGATTTGTGGAAGACACTCCAGCTAGAAGTTCTGGTTCAGGTGTATTGAGTATCGTCTCTGGTTCCCTGTCAAATTCTGTTCGTATCGTTGATGTCAAATTCTCTAAACGGAGTCTGCTTTCCGCTCTCTCTATTTCGAGTCGCGATTGGCGTTCACGTATTTCAGATAAACGGCGCTCGCTTTCTAAGCGGTCTCGACGAATCCCGTCTAGTCGAACTACTGCCGCTTGTACACGGTCTGACTGTTTTTTCCGTAATTCTCGGAGAATAGCAAGTTTTGCTTCTATCTTTTCAACCTCTAGATCCAAAGCTTCCACTAAGCCTTGATTTACTGCTTCACGTCTATCAAGTTGATCTTTTTGAGTTGAAGCTTCTTGATGCATTTCTTCTAATGCTGATAACTGATTTTTTTGTTCAATAAGTCTTGTATTTATTAGGACTCTTCTGGCCGTGGCATCTGCATATCGAACTTCATGGTCAGTGCGTTTTTTTGCAAGTTCCGCCACACGTTTCTCAAGTTGGTTACGATCTTGAACCATACGATGAACTACTTCAGTTTGTTTCTCTTCATCCGCCTCAAGACTTGCGAGTCGGATTTCAAGCTCGGATACTCGGCTTTGGTCAGCCTCTAATTGTCCTGTTATCTCACTAGAACGATTTTGAAGATTGTTGATTTCTGTAGCTAGTTCGCGGCGTTCAGATTGTAACTGCTGTAGTGCTTCCACAGCCGCAGTGAATTCATTGTCATGGTCATTAAGTGACTGGTTCAAACGATTAACTTCTTGATTGAAATCATTTGCGCGTTTCTCAGCTTCTTCAAATGCTGATTCAGCATCCGTTCGTTCCATCTCTGCTGCAACTAAACGAATCTCAGCTTCAGCTAACGCTGCACCTGTAGCGCCAGCTCGATCTCCACCTATCTTCCACCCAGAAGGCCCAAATCGATCCCCATCCGTAGTGACAATCACCGTAGTGGGATTTGCGATGGCCAAATCAATTGCAGTGGAACCGCTGGCTTCAATAAGTACAACCTCGGCAAGAAGTCGATCTAACAGCTGGTTTACCTCAGGGATACGTGCCCTCACATGCTCTCGAATGGAAGTTCCAATGGTCGGCTTCGTTTGGGTCGAAGTTAGACCCTCAAGATTCAAAACCGCTGCGTTAAACTTTCCACGCTTCAGAGCATCAATAGCTTTCATGGCTTGATCTGTTCCTTGCACAACTACTGCATCAAGAGCCTCACCTGCAGCGGCTTCAAAGGCGGACTCATACCCTTCGTCAACTTCTACTAGATCAAGCAGAGTTCCAAGCACACCATTGATATCTGCAAGATGACTAACTCCTGCTTTTGATCGTGCTTCGTCTAATGCTAATGCAAGAGCCTCAACTCGAGCTCTAATCGTACGTAAATCGGCTTTGGCCATCACTAGCCTCTCCCACGCCTGATCCCGATCAGTGCCGCTTCGTGCTGCTTGTGACTCCATTTCTACCACTTCAACTATCAGCGGTTCCTCTACTACATCTCCTTCAGAAAGTAATTCTCGCAGCTTTCTTGCTTCAGCATCTAAGCGAGAAGAGGAAGCATCAAGAATAGCCAAGCGATCGGACACACGGCTGTGCTCTGACTTGAGATTTTGCACTGAAGAACGAAGGGCACTTAGCTCACCTCTTACTTCAGATGCCAATCCTTCAGAAACTGGTATCCCATCCCCCCATTTTTCATCAAAGGCACTTCGTTCTTTATTTAAATCCTGCTCAAGAACAGAAAGTTCCTCTGACTCTGGGATAAAAGAAGCGACCGCTATTTCCAGTCCAGCAAGTTCTGCTTCTGACCGCGCCAACTCAGACTCTAGGTCAAGAACTATCTGATAAGAACTGCTGGACTTTCGATCACTTTCTATGCCTCGCAGCCTTTCAGTAAGGATCCCCCGTAGCCCTTTAGCCCGTTCACGCAATGCTTCATGTCGTACTAGTTGGTCGCTTAAATCATCTCCACCTCGGGCAGACAATTCATTTTCTGCTGCAACAACTTCTTGGTCGAGCCGTGTGAGGTCACCCTTTACTTCAGTTTCTTGATGTACAAGATCTGCTCTTTGTTTAGATTCCGTTTGTGTTCGTTCTTTTAATTCACTTAACTCATTGGCAGCACGATGTAAACGTAAGGCTGTCAATTCTGAAATAAGATCACCATGGCGACGGGCTGCCTCAGCCTGCTGTTCTAAAGGTTTTAGTTGGCGTCTTACCTCACGCTGAAGATCTCCAAGTCGATTTGAATTGGTTTCAGTTGCAGAGAGACGTCTCTCTGCTTTCTCTTTTCGCTTACGATATTTGAGAATCCCTGCAGCATCCTCAATGATCATTCGCCTTTCTTCAGGACGGGCATTAAGGACTGCATCTATTTGACCCTGTGAAACAATCACATGTTGTTGACGGCCAACTCCAGCATCTGACAACAACTCCTGGATGTCAAGAAGTCGGCATGGAGCACCATTCAAAGAATATTCGCTATCACCACTTCTAAAAAGTGTTCGCGTAATTGTTACTTCCGAGAATTCAATCGGAAGAAGGCCAGATTCGTTATCTATAGTTAGTGAGACCTCTGCTCGTCCTAGAGCTGGTCTTGAAGCTGTACCTGCAAAAATGATGTCATCCATTTTTTGAGCCCGGACCGCACTAGGGGCTTGTGCACCTAGAACCCAAGCAATGGCATCAACTACATTTGATTTTCCTGATCCATTTGGCCCAACAACTACAGTTACGCCGGGCTCCATTTCAAGCGCCGCAATATCTGCAAAAGACTTAAAACCTTTGATAGTTAATCGTTTTAGAAACACCAGAAACGAGACTAGCGTTTCTAAATCACATGGGTGTTATTTATCTGCCCATAACTGGAAATTTTTTAATTTCAACCTAGATCATCAAACCTGCGTATCACAGAAATACGTCCATCTACCTTTGTATTTTTTCCGTTTTATCGGTGCTCTACTACGCTGGCTAAGGTCCCCATGTCGGCCGTACACGGCAAGGTGTTCCTGATATGTACCTGGAACACCAAAAATATCATTAAACGGCCTCTCTTCTAAGTGAGTTCCCTTATACCTGAGACCATCATGAATTATTTCTACTAGCGCTCGATGAAGCCGTCGAATCTCTTGAGTTGACAGAGAATCACTAACTCGATCATGTTTGAGTCCGGAAGCAAAAAGAATCTCATCACTGTAGATATCGCCTACTCCTAAAATAACTTCATCATCACAGAGTAATTCTTTCAAATGTACTGAACACCCAAGCACCACACCTGCGAACGAAGGAAAGGGAATTGGATCGGCAATAGGATCCATGCCTAAACCGGTAAGTTCAGGCATTTCTTCAAAAAGGTCGTCACTGGGCACCACGCAGATCTCAGAGTTCCCACCCGGATCAACTAATCGCAATTGACCACCTTGAGTGAAGTTGATAGTGAACTGGGTTCCTTTTGTGACCTTTGCTTTCGCTGCCACCCGTTCAAAAAAAGCTCCTTCGCCAATTTTCATCACTAAATAATCGTCTTTCATAATTAAAACCAGAGCTAAGCCGGCACGACGAGCAGAATAGATTTTCTGACCTGATAATGAGTCTGTAAAGGCTTTACGGCTTTTATAACGAGGCAGGAGATTGAGCGACGCTATTTCCGCATTCTTTATTTTGCGTCCTGCAACGTCACGCTCAAGGTCACGTCGGATTATCTCTATTTCTGGAAGTTCTAATGGAGTACTCACAATAATTCTTTCAACAACTAATCTCTTCAGATTTACTTAGGGCTTGGCAGGCTAACCGGGCTGCTTCCTGTTCTGCGCGTTTTTTTGAAGTTCCTGTTCCAGGTCCAAAAATTTTTTCATCAACTTTCACTATTGCTGAGAACTTACGGTCATGATCTGGACCTCTTGCTTCTATTTCATATATGGGTGCTAAACCAAATTGGCTTGACGAAAGTTCCTGAAGGCGAGTCTTGTAGTCATGGACACCCGGGTCCAATGTGGCTTTTGTTATTGATTCTTCAAACAATCTTTCTATTACTTGAGTAGCTGAGAAAATTCCTCCGTCAAGATAAATGGCGCCGATAACTGCTTCCAAAGCATCCGCTAAAATTGAAGCCTTTCCCCGACCCCCAGAGGATTCTTCTCCCTTACCGAGCATTAAGACTTGTCCAAGACCTATTTGTTCAGCGATTTCTGATAACGCTTGAGCGCTGACAACGGCAGAACGTATTTTTGCCAATTGTCCTTCGGGAATATCAGGGTTAGAAAGATAAATACTTTGGGTGACTACAAGCCCTAATACGGCGTCGCCTAAGAACTCAAGTCTTTCATTGGATTCCCCGTCAAATTCAGCACACCATGACCGATGAGTTAACGCCTGTTGCAAAAGTTCAGAATTAGTAAACCCGTATCCTAAATTCTCAATCTTGTGAGTGACTTCAAGCTTTGAATTTGAAATACCGGAATCCTCAGCCAAGACGGGAAACGACATAGTCCACCGCATCACGTACTGTTCGAAGATCTTCTAGGTCTTCATCTTCAAATCTGAATCCTATTGTGCGTTCGCTTAGTTCTTCTTCAATAGCTTCAACAAGTTCTATCAATGCTAAAGAGTCTGCTTCTAAGTCATCTGCAAAGGAGTCGCCTTCTCCTATTTCAGTGGCATCAATTTCTAGAATATCTGCGAGTCTTTCCTTTATAAGGGTAAGAATCTCGTCGCGGCTCATGGGGTCTCCTTGAGTATGTGTTTCAGCGGGCATGTTTCCTCCGGACTGTAACTATTTGTTTTGGCTCATTACCAAATATTAATTCGTAATTCTATCGGAAGAAGACTACCGCTCAGCAGGCATTGAAATATATTGAAAAGTATTGAAATATGCAATTTAATTAAGCTTCTTCGCTTACAGCCGATGTGATACTTCCTACGACATCTGATTCGACCATCTCAGAAGCGACTTTGATGGCATTCTCGATTGCTAAGGCGGTGGAAGATCCGTGACTAATAATACAAACTCCCTTTACTCCTAGAAGCATTGCTCCGCCATAGGAATCTGGATGGAAGACATTGTAAAGATCTCCAAGTTCTGGGCTAAGCACCTCTGCCGCTTTCGCTGCCTCTGGTCGCTCCCCTAATGCTGTAAAAAGTGCCATCATCAGTGTCTTTAAAGATCCTTCAAGCGTTTTTAATGCAACATTCCCCGTGAAGCCATCCGTTACGACAACATCTACTTCATCAGACATCAAGTCTCGTCCCTCTACATTGCCCAAGAAAACTTCACTTGACCAAGAGGCTTTTGACATTTCTTCGTATGCTTCTTTAACAAATGGGCTTCCCTTTCCTGGCTCTTCGCCAATAGAAAGCAGTCCTATCCGAGGTTCTGAAATGCTTAATCGATGCTGAGCAAAAACAGACCCCATTTTTCCGAACTGGACTAGCCATTCAGGTCGACATTCTGCATTAGCTCCTGCATCAAGAAAAACTGTTGATGTCGAACCTGGAGTCGGCAGCAAAGTGGCTATAGCGGGACGTGCCACTCCTTTGATTCTCCCCATGCGCAAAAGAGCACTAGCCATAGTTGCTCCTGTATTTCCAGCGCTCACCATGGCTGAAGCTTTCCCATCTCTAACAGCTTCCGCGGCACGAACCAGAGAAGAGTCTTTCATCTTCCTAACGCTAGATCCGGGCTCAGCATCCATTGCGATAGATTCCAAGGCAGGAATTACCTCAAGGTCGCCATGGTCATGAATTTTGTCAGGATGTCCAACGAGAACTACTGGTATTCCATGATTTTCAGATGCTTGTCGTGCACCAGCAACAATCTCTTCAGGCGCCTTATCGCCTCCCATTGCATCAACGGCAATTGGTGACGAAAGCGGCATTAACTACTACTACTCAACGTCAATGGCTTGATGGCCTGCATACCAGCCACAATTACCGCACACTCGATGAGGTCGCTTTATGGCCCCGCATCGAGGGCAAGTGCTTCGAGAAGGTGCGTTCAAGGTCCAATTAGAAGCTCTTCGGCTTCTCCCTTTTGCTTTGGAAGTTTTTTTCTTTGGGACGGCCATTTCTTAGTCCTTAATTGAATTCTCTTATAGGTTACGTCAGTTAATTTCAATTCAATGAACTAGCAAGGTTAGCGGAAGTAAAACTATTTAGGCGACTGTGCCTTCCGAGGTAATACCACTGTCTGTTTTTAGCTGATCAAGCACTGCCCACCGGGGGTCCTTCTTGGGAGGCAAGTCCACATCTTCTTCACCAACGAAATTCTTTGTCGGGAACCTCTCTGGATCAGGACCTAAGCATTCCTCGGAACAAAGAGGAGAGAATGGAAGCGTGAGCAAGATAGAGTCTCGCACAACTTCTTCTAAGTCGACTATCTGCTCTCCATTTATTTCCTTGAAAGGAAAGGCGTCTTCGACCTCAAAATTAACCTGACTTTCTGAACTGCTGTCTGCACGAAAAACCTCGTCTATTGCAAGATTCAAAACACCTGACACTTCCTCGATGCATCGTCGGCACTCTCCGCTCCACTTTGCGGAAACCCTTCCAGAGACTAAGACATCTTCTTGACTTAGCTGTATTTCCAGATCAAGTTGAACCTGTCCATCAACGACATGAGCTGCAGAAATTCTTAAATCCTCAAGAAACGCGTGGTTCTTAATCTGATGAGTCTTCTCTGGTCGCTTATGAAGCATTGATAACGGGAAAATAAGATCTTCTCCCGTTGATTGATTAGAAGCCATCATCACCTGAAGCGCTATCCCAATCGAAAAGTGCGGTACTTGGGGCTGACCCACTATCTGATGAACCGCCCGCATCTAGGTTAGAAACTTCTGAGGCTCCACTTTCTTGGTTGCGTTCGGTTTCTGTTTCCTGTAACTTCCGACGTCCAGTGGCGATAACATCTCGAGCTTGGCCAAGAGTTGATTCAAAATTCTTCAACTTTTGATCACAATAATCTTCTGTTTCTAATCTCATTCGACGACTTTCTTCTCTAGCAGTTTCCACTAAACGTCTTGCTGTTTGTTCTGCAGTTCTAACCACCTCAGTTCGTTGCACTAAACGTTCAGCACGAGATCGAGCCAACTCAAGAATTTCGTCACCTTCACGAGTTACCTTGGCAAGAAACTCTTCTCGTTCCTTCAATAACCAACGAGCGTTACGTAAGTCATCTGGAAGCCTCCTCATCGCTTCGTCAATCATGTCTAGAAGCTCTTCCTTATTGACCATGGAAGAGGCTGATAACGGCATGGCTCTCGCATTTTCAATAATGTCGCGCGCCTCTCTTAGGATTGCTTCAACCTGAGGAGGCCTATAGGGATCAGGTGCCGATGATTGAGAAAAATCGTCTGTCACGATGGGAGCTTCTCCTTCAGCCTT
>MDSX01027599.1_pt1 | contig 17319 bp, 15 predicted proteins | sample 811141 | NCBI WGS metagenome assembly MDSX01 (sample SAMN05326642, study PRJNA326480) | marine metagenome | isolation source: seawater | place: Atlantic Ocean: South East | collected 2010 | reverse complement strand
TGTCATCAACTTTACCAAGTTTGCTTTCTAGCATGGCAGTGGCCAATGTACATTCATTGCCTTTCATACCATGCGTTTCGATTGTCATCTTGCCGTTGGCTCCAACGGTAATAGTTACTTTCTTTTGTTGCATTTTCTTCACCTCAGATGTAAGAACCAACAATAGAAGATTGTACTAATTCAATCTCGTGCTCTGCTTGTAGTTGTCCTGACTCGTTTTCTCCAATAGTTACCTTGATTTCATTGACTGCATAACCCGCTAAGTTGGGGTCTACTCGGACACATTCTTTGGCTACTGCCAATGTATATCCTCGTGAGAGCATACCCATGACCGCTTGTTGGCGGGAAGGGTAGTTTCTCATTGCGTCAGTAATTTGTTGAGTAGTATAGTCGTCGTTTTGTTTTGCAAGTTGGCTCTCTGTAGAGAGTCTGTCGCCTGCAATTGCATCCTTCACTTCGGAGTTGGCTAAAAAGCCATACCCATATCCGCCCCAGTCAGCAACCAATTGATAGGTGCCGTCTGGTGCAAGTGCGAACCCAAGGTCATACTTGTTATTGGTTCTTGCAACAATCTTAATTGGATTCTTGCCAAAGTGAGTAGCAGTATCGCCGTGATAACCACGGCAAACAACGGTACTACCATTATATTCAAAGTCACTGGCGACCTCTACTGATTCAATAAATGGAAAGGCTTCTTTAATTGCCTCCACTACCAGTTCGGGGTCCGTGTACTCTGTCTTAACTTCTTCAAAGTGACTCATAATAGTCTACGATAGACGACAGTACAAAAAGAATTACAGCCCATGATTCCGTAATGCGGTAATCACCGGGCTGTATATTGCTCTGTCGTTTTATCTAAGTGGTGAGCAAACAGGCTCCGAGATTTGGTAGTCTCATCATCGCTTGTTTGATTTCGTTTTTAGTCGGCTCACCACACGTACAACTCAAGTACGTTGCAAAATAAGCAGGTCATCCCAGTTGTTGAGGGTTTCTCCTGCTTTAAGTCGCTTAATGATAGAGTCTTCCTCACGCTTGTTAGTGCGCTGCGGTAGTGTCTCTTTCACATCGAGTTGGTCGTCTGCATCCCATACGTGTGCAAATTGACTTGCTCCACGGGTACGAAGGAATCTGGATTCAAATGGCCCAGTCATGTGCCCGGACTTTGTCTTTCGACCTAGCCCAAGGAACATCTTAGCCCTTGCATCTTTACCTTCGCCGTCGGCGTATATAGCACACTGGATAATAACTGGGTCATCAACCCACTGCAATCCTTTCTTTGTGCCCTTTGGCCTTCTTGCCTTTTCATCAACAAGATAGAATACGTCATACTTCATGGCAAATTTCTCTGCCTTCAACTTGATATATTTGTCCACGAATTTGTCCTTCGTGTACATATGCGACTTTGTTTCGCTAATCATGACTTGCATCATGGTCGGCTTTGCAATGTTAAACTCATAGTTCGGGGACTTGAAGTAAGCGGGTATTTTACTACTCGCCTTCCTAATCTCCGATAGAGAAATAAGTTGCTTTCCAAACTTGCGCTTTGCAGCACTCATGTTTGGTGTACCGTCGTCTTTTACGAGTTCGGCAAGACCTTCGCATCGGGCGTTAATTCCCTGAGGGTCCAAGTAGGCTTTCAAGCAGTTGGCTTCCCAAACTTTCTCAGTAAGGGTAGTCCACTTCTTGGTTGCTTCTTTGAACCACTTTGCTCCATTGCGTCCAGTCCACTTACCCTTGTCATTAAGGGTAGCAGTACCTTTTGCAATACGTTCCTTGAGGAACGGGTCATCCACCCGTCTAGTTCGACGGGTTTGTTCGTGTGTTCCAAGTACTTGTGATACTTGGTGCACTGAAAGCAGTGGTGTCTTCCGGCCCATTGATTGGGAGAGGATAGCAACAGTTTGCTTCCACTTCCATTTACAGGCAACAGATTGCGTAGTGTAACGCATCAAGAGTCTCGGACTTGCAATTGCTTGTCCAAAGATACCCTTTGCGCTCATCATAACGCTGAAGACCCACACAACCATCCAAGAGAATGGGGTATAAAAATTGCCCCAAACCCATAGTAGTGGACGTTGAAGGTTCTCTGGTAGAGGCCCTTCGGTATCCTGATAGGTGTCTGCTTCGGCTTCCGCCTTAAACTCAGCAGCATAGTCAGGGATTCCCTGCTTTGCACTGCTGTGTTCTGGTAGGTGGCAGAACTTGGAACCTTTGCGGCTCTTTGCGCCACATCTGGTTTTCCCATCACGCTGGAATGCGTGACATTGGGTTTGTAGTTCTGCCCACGGTGCTTTTTTCCCATAGTTCTTCATGTCAGTAGCCTGCCGGTATGAACCGGGGCTCTTTCCACGTTGCTTTCTGGCGTACCGTGTTGGTTTTTTTCCAACTTCCGTCGGAATCATGTGAGGTCGGACTTGGACTACCTCGCGGTAGTCACGGCCCGAGCCATCAACATCGTTGTGTTCATCTGCCGTAATTGGCGCACCGGAAACGGTGGCCACGCCAGAATCAGTTGTGAATTTGGTCACAACTCCATCGAAACCTTCATGGTTTCGACCGGAAAACTTTCCGGATTTGTCGAAGACCTTTATTCCCTCAACTGGTTTAACCCCAGTTTGGTTTACGGCCTTCATGATTTCAGAGTCTGGTGAACTCTTCTTTTCGTTTTTCTTTTCTTCAAGTATTTTACTCATGTCGATTTACCTCCTGTTCAAAACAGGAACTAGGTCGGGATTTATACCGACGCTAGAAATCAAGTTAATTTCGTACCCTTAGGGGTATTCTTAATCAATTTCTTTATTGAAGAATTGGTGCTAGTCTTTTGCCTGTTACCATTCCTTCTATGTTTACTATGTGAACTCTGTGTAGACACTGAGTTCAGGCTTACTGATAAGTAACGCATAGTCTAGGGGCATCAATAGGCAAGTGAGTTGCGCTCACATCATGATGGTCAAATCATGTCCTAAATGGCTGACGCCCGGTTGGGTTCGCTACATTTCGCTTTTTAGTATAAGATTCCGAATCCTTTACCGTATTATGCTTGTATTCACAAAGCCCTAGAGGGGATTACTCCCCCACAGTGTTACTTATCCTCTCGGACCATAGATGATTTAGTAATGACTTGCGGCCACCACGTATCTTGTAACAAGACCCCTAAGTATCTCGTCATCCGACGAGTTACCTGAGTATTTCTACAATTCTCAGGGGTCTGTAATTATGTCCTTTTTTGATAAGTAACAAAAAAGATAAACGCCATTGCAATATACACTTAATATCAGCCAAAAGGCTGCGAGTATACGCAATAGCGTTAGGTCGAAGAGGGTCTTCCCTCCTCATTATGCTAGCGTATGTTATAGTAACGATACCCTAACATTTACCAATTATAAGACATTGTTACCGAGGTTCTTTCTCGGCGACAACATCTTGGGTCTTTGGTTCTAAGAGGCCTTGGTAAAAGGCGTCGTATTTTGTCCTACATGGTTCTACTCCTTTTTGGGGCAGGAGCAACCGCAGAAGCAGCATCTGCTGCATTCACGGCACTCTATTTTTCTCCATTCAGCAGTGTATATTTCATCACCGCATCGAGAGCAGATACCATCAAATGTTTCCATTACTGACATAACTAGGGCACGACTACTGTTTATTTTTCAGTAGCCATACCGCTCAATTCACTCTTCCTCGTAAGGCACGAATACATATCGTCCAACATTGGACATATTAATTGCACTCGTAAAAAGTGGTTCCCATACGTAGACTTGTTCATCCCTGTTGTAATGCCCTAGGTGTAATACCCAGTGCGAAGGAGCCAGTGTATACCACGCTCTCAAAAAGGCGTGTAATACCGGTGTCAAACCAGTAACAACCAATTGGAAATCAACTACGTCATCGACGAGTTGGGAGTCCTTTACAAGACCCATTAGAAACTCACGTGCATGTGCAATGTGTGTTTCAAAATCCAATGGATAGTTTACGGTTTGAGGATATACCGATTTCTCAGTAACATCTTCTCCATCAACAATGATGTTGTGTCTACCTGCGCATAGCGCATATGTAATGGTAGTCATAAGACCTACGGTGAAACAATTAGTTACTCGCTTATTTTGCTTTTACATTCTCAGTGATTGTACCGCCACCGATTAACTTCATTAGAACATACGTCCTTCTGTTATTGTCCACCTACTTTGATTGTCCGAGCAGTTAGTACGCTCGTCCTTTCGTTTCCCCGTCGGGGAAAGGCAACAGCAACCCTACTCACTCCCTTGTTACGTCTAAGGGGTTTTTGGTTTACTGTTGGTTTTGTTTTTTACTTTATGTTGCCGAAGTTACAGTTGGGCCTATCAAGCCTTTCTTTATCTGATAACTTCGTATACGGATTAGTTTCACCTCCTGTCTAATCCAGACTAAGTTCATCTGAGGTTGGTATTTCCTCATCATTTGAACATTTTCGTTTTTGTCATTTTTGAAATCATTGGTTTTCTCGTTGCCACTTTTGCATAGCACGAAATTCCTTTATCCACTTTAGGTTTTTTCGTACTTCTGCAGCAAGTTCTTCCTTTGTTTTAACGTCTCCTGACATTTCTACGTCCCGATGAGCCTATTTTTAAACTCAAAGGGACTACGTGCTTTCATTCTCGCAGAAAGCATAACAGTGCGTCGGGCCACACTACTGGCATGCCGATTTATCACGAACCTATTTACAACTTCAAAACGGTGGAGTATATCTCTACCATCAGCCGGCATTTATTTGCGCAGCCAGCCTAGAATGTTCCATAGAGTTTGCATCTTAGCCGCCAATCTCATAGGCGGGCCGGGACGGTACGTGAGTGCGCTATCACTCATCGCTTTCAAACCGGTTACTTCTCTCCGTTGAATCTTTCTCAATAGTCGTTCCCCCTTATGGGGTCTTTGTACTGTCTATGTTTATTTTAATTTAACAAAAAGATAATGGAAGTATGAATAAATTCATACTTCCAACCACCTTCCGCACCAGAAAACTGGTACTTGCATAAGTGTAGATTTTGTTTCTGCTTTAGAAGAGAAACGCTGTCTAACTTATACCTAAGTTACTGAGCAACTCAGGACATGGGCGATACCAACGTCTTGAATTACTTTGTGCTGTTTAGTTGTTGCCAGATTGCACAGTTCTGGACTTTACTACGTGTCCTGTCGGGGGTAGCAAGGGGCGGACCAATGCACATTTAAGTGCTAGCACGATATTTTTAGGGTTCAACCTTAATTATCGCACATGGTCATTAATTTCATTTCTTGTAATGTTTTAAAGTTGAACCAATTAATTTTATAATTTGTTGTGCAGTCGCACTGCACAGCCCTCCTCATCACAAGTAAACTTCACTCTGGCTTTCTTCTTCCAGAGAACATTGTCACATTAAACACCCTTACGGGTTGCGTGCGTTTCTCTCAGCATCACTGCCTCGTTTTCACACGTCCTTCTTCTTCTAGTGGCCGTAGCCTTGTTAGGGCACTAAGCATGGCCATAATAGCCATATTGTCTTCCGCCTTTAGTTTTCGCTTTCGCAATCACCTTAGGTGTCCATGGCATTGGGAGCCACGGCACATTAGATAAGTAGGTCAACTCCAAGGTGTCTCCACCAAGGTCCATCACTTATCCGTATCACCCCATTGGGGTGCTCGATTTCAATTCAGTCCTGTCACGTTCACCAATGCTTATTGCCCTACGAAGGCAGTTCACACTGATATATTGCTCGTGACGTACGGTTACATCATATCCATTGATAGCCGACTTTCTCATTCGCCGGCACGGTTTCTTCCCTTACGGGATATAATCAAGGCTCCGGTTTTACCCTTCTACCTGTCAATATAATTCACTTTTCGATTATGTTTAACGGCATTAATTCACGTTTGTATGTAAATCATCCTTGCTCTTGTCAAGGCGTATTATGCTACGCCCCGGCAAGACACAATCGCACAGCAAGGTGGCCAAACCACGCTACGCTGTGTCTGTCCAGTCGGTCGCCTCAGTTCCCCCTTTCGGGGGTTTCCCTTGCGGGTAACGGCTGTCGCTGGATTACTAAGTAGGATAAATCCTACCCCCACACCTTGGAGGGTGCAGGAAAGCCACACCTTGGAGGGTGTAGCAATCTAAGTAGGATGTCACTCCTACCCCCACAGCCTTGGAGGGCTGCAGGAAAGGCCACAAGTGGCCAATCTATGACGAATAAATCCGTCACCATTAATACAAGTACTAATGGTTACAACAAACAACAAGTTGTTTGCTTTAACTGGGGCTCGCCTCCTGAGTTTACTGCAGCACCACACCGCTATGCACGCAATACCTTCATCGGGGCTGCCGAATCGGATACGCTTGTTCTTCTCAATCAAAGGCGAAGGAAGACTTCATTGGATGGGTTGCTCCCCTTGGAGTCTCCATCTTTGTCATTCCTTCAATAGTCAGAAGGGACTGGTGTCCCCTCCTCATTATGCTAGCGTATCGGATAGTACCGATACCCCACCATCTAAGCCCACTTTGGGGCGACAGGTAGAAGCCTGACGTACTCTAGAGAGTACGATTTACTTCACTTGCTGTGGCACGCTTTCAGTCCACCACTCCTATCTAGGCCAAGAACTAATTAGTTCTTGGCTGTTGTATCTATTTCTATTTAGATATGATTGTTTTGATTGCTACTATAGTAACATATCGTCACAATCACCCTCCCACCACCGTTTAATTTTCTTATTACATATTATCCATTACAGTTTTCAACTGTTACTTCTGGTGATTAAACTCGGGTTCGATTTTAGTCAAACCCTAACTCAGAAGTTAGGAAAAGTAGTTTCTTTTTGGTTGGAAATCTACGTTTGCTAGAAAGTTTGTTAGACTTTGTTTTTAGCATCCGTATATCTTCCAGCGAGTAGAATTTATTGATTCTACAAAAAACTCGCTGTATTTCATTGGCCCTACTTGTTTGGAGATTGCTATCCTTGCAATCCTATACTTTCAGGGGTTTATCCTCTATACTGAGTAGTGCATCATTGGCACCACAATACTCGGATTTCGCAGGCTCCGACCGCCTATTCGTGCTTGTATGTGGGCGCACGTCGCCACTGTAGGATTTGGATTACTCTTCTTCAATCATCTCAAGCACTTTGGCTTCATATTTGCCTTCTGCTTCTTCCATGTAGTAGTCTTCCATTTGTTCCTTAGCAAGTTTCAAGCCTTCTGCCTCATCGCCGTTCATAACGTCAATGCAGATGTTCACCATGGAAATAACTTCCATGAGTCGGTGTCCAGTTAGGAATTGTGCTCCCGGGGAACCACGCACAGCAAGGACGAATCCTTGACTAAATGCGGCATCTCTACCTGCAGCGTCCATAGCAATAACTCTCGTCCAAATAGACGAGTATGCTAGGGGCTTTGGGCCATATTTCTTGGTTTGCTTTCTTGTTAATTTATTTTTTAGTTTTTTTATAATTTTGAACACGTTAGTGTCCTCCTGACTTTTAGTCTAAGTTCTCCGGACTTGGTTATCCTTCATTGAACTTGAGTTTCGTTTTTAGTAACCATGACTTACTTAGAGTTCACGTACTGGCTTGGTAGCACTGTTGATAGCCTGAAGTCCGTTGTGCTTCATTGCTGTCCAGTCATCTCCTACGCCATCGTAGTGTCCTGCTTCTCCACACCCTCGGCATGGTAAATCGCTGCGTAGTGTGTGCTTACTGCCATCAAAGCCAGTCATTTGCACAGCACCGCATATAGCAGGCTCTCCGTTGTTTGTAGTCATCGGTTTAAAACATATTATCATCATAATAATTTCCTCTGTGGCTGTGTCGTCAGCCGGCCATTCCACGGTACCTTGGTACTTATGGCGCAATACGGTAAGATAATTCTAATGGTTATCTTCACTCTATCCGTCGGTAATTGGTGACAGGAAGTTTACCAGACCTCCACATTCTTAGTAACCGACAAGTTAATTTCTACACCTGCCTGCCGCTACGTCTTGCACCGTTAGCCCTTCATGGGCTGTAATTGGGGGTGTAATACTGGATACGAAAACCAGCCACCCGCTCTATGTTAGCATACCTGCTAACTAAAGTGAGAAAGATTACTCTTCTCACTTATCTATGTATATTTATGCCCATGCTCACTTTGTTTACACAATTGCTGAAGCGTTCAATGATATAGCACCCGGAATTCCACACCAAACAAAACCAACAGCATGACCTGTAAGGTTTCTTTAATTGTTTGACGCAATACTTCTCTTCGTATCCCGGTTTCTGTTTTTCAAATATTATTACTGTACGCGCTTCCCCTCCTGTATTTCTACCGAATGGAGGCCCCCTGTCGGGTATTTATGCTCACACTATATCACACGATTTTCAGCGAGGCCGATAGTCATGCATGGGTGTTAGGTGGTTAGTAAGTACTACTAAGGAAACTAATAATCTTCCCGTAGGAAGGCTCCAAAGTAGGTCATTACATAACCTAGGTCTAACTGCGAGGATGGCTAGTGCCCTCCTCATTATACTAGCGTAGTCAAGGGTATCGCTACCCTAACTTACACTGTATCTAAGCCCCATAAGGGGCGATAGCACAGTTTTGTCTAAACCATAGTACACTCATTACCCAGAGGTAAGCGGATATGTAAGATGATTATGTATTTCATTGTAGTTATGATTCCAGAGTGTGCTTTATTGTTCTGGAATATAGTTGTAGCACCAGCCCTGAGGCCTTGTGCAAACTGTTTTCTATCTAAGTCCCTCAGAGGTTGGTATACCTCGTCATCGGACTGATGTTTCGTTTTTAATGTAATGTAACTATACTTATTGATTGTGTATGTCTTCAATCTCTTGTCGCAAGGCGTTTATAGCCTTCATTTGTCTTGTGAGTTGTCCCTTCAGAAGACCAACGGCTTTAGTGGTTGAATCTGCTTTAAGCATCTTTTCCACCTCGTCTATTGTGTCCTTCTTGTTCTTCGTCATAGACGAAGATAATGTTGTTTTAAGTTCACTGAACTTCTTGTCGATTATATCATCGACAATGTATTCAACTGTATGACCAACTGTTTGATTGATTTGTACGCCAATTACTGTATGTAGTGCGTCCAAGGATTTTTCCATAGCAATTACTCTGGCTTCAAGGTCACTGTTTGTTACCTCTACTATCTTTGCAACTTGCTTGTAGTTCCTTGGCTTTACTCTTTTACATTCATGACAAACCCTATCACGGGATTTTGTCGAGAATTTTCTAAAGTTTTCGCCACATTTGATACACTCTGCTGTATTCATCTAAGTCCCTCGGAGGTTGGTATTCCTCGTCATTGGACTGGTGTCTTCGTTTTTAATCAAAATATATATTGTATTCATGCTGTATCTCTACATGCCCTTGATAGGCTTGCTCTTTGTCGAGTCGCTTTCGCTCTGTCTGATGGGTGTACAGGGAAGTACGCATTGTTCTGATGCTTCGCAAAAGCGATGCATGTTCTGTCTAAACATACGCCCTGTATTACGTGTATACCTTGGTGGAACTTAAGTAGCCCACCGCATTCTTTACAATCATTTCGTGTATATATTAATTTGTACATGTTTACCTAAGTCCCTCGGAGGTTGGTATTCCTCGTCATCGGACTGTGTCTTCGTTTTTATTGAACATCTTCTTACAACTGACGGTTGATACCTGCACGCTTGGCGCAGGAATGACAACGGTTCAGTGCATCATTGGTACCGAATGTGAATGTGGCTAGTACGAGAGGAGAGTAGTAATACTCTTTGCTAGTACCGTCCATTTTCGTTACGATTACAGAGGATGCACCGTTTGGTGCAACTGTCCTCGGTCCAAATTTCCATGTTAGCCTACCACATCCAGCAATTTCGCATTGGTATTTCTCCAATAACGGCATTCCTGTTTGTGGGCTAACATGCTCCCATGGTGCATCCTTTGGCAAGTCGCCTTGCTTTTGAAGTGTTTTTATCACCAAGTCATTCTTTCTTTCTGTTTCCAATTGATATTTACGGCTAAATGACATTACTGTTCACCCATAAAGGATGTAACTGTCACGTTTGCCGCACACTTTCCACTGTTAATGTATCGTACGCATTGAGCCAATGGGCCCTTGTACAATTCTTGTCGTGTTTTCCAATGTTTTACAATGTATGTTCTTGACATCTATGACGGCTCACCTAAGGTCGAAACCTTCAGGGTATTGCGGTCAACACGCTCATCGGCGTGTGCTACTCCGTTTATTTCAACGGGCTTAACGAATGCGTTTTTTAGAATTTTTACGGAATGCATTACGGGCAACCCTGTCAGGGTTCATGCCTTTAGCATTCTTATCATACTTGATACGTTCTAGATTCCGCTTATCCCAGTTGAACGGGCTACGGTTATGTTTACCTAGAGTGTCTCTGTAGTCATTCCCATTTTCCAACGGGTATGGTAGTTTAGTACCTCGGAAGTTGCAGTTGCTAAACTGCACCGATTTTAGTACCGCTTTTGACAAGTCGGCACCTCGGAAATTACAATCTTTGAACATCACCATCTTCAAAGTGCCAGTAAATACGGCTCTTGTGAAGTCACAGTTTTCAATGACACCTCCCGGTGTCTTACGTTTCTTATGTTTCATGAAATTAGTAAAATGGCAATCAAACTTGCAGTTTTTGAACTGCGAGTTCTTTATGATAGCACGCCTTTTACTATACCTACTTTTAGGCACAGCATGGTCACCATCAATGATTAACTTCATTTTCCTGTTACTGGTAAATGTTATTCCATTGCAATTTACACTACGTAACCCACCGTATGATGATAAAATCTTCATAGCATTGGTTTGGTCAAGTCGTGTTAATTCCGTAGTACCTTTCTTTCTTGGTAGTACGATTCTTAATTTGTATTCGTTATTGGGTTGTTTTTGTTTGTCTTTATTCAACTCCTGACTTTCGTCTATGAGGAACTATATGTCCTTCCTCCCTCATTATACTAGCGTAATTAGGGGTATCGGTACCTTTACACGTCGGCAAGTTTCCAGTATGTAACTTGCCTATTAGTGCCTCGGATAGTTTCAGTACGTAAAGCCGCAAACTGAGGCCTACGCTGTAGAAGATTTGTCAAACGCTGCGTTGTAATACCGTAACGACTATGCTCATTGTAGTTTGCCTGAATCTGGCGAGTATTAACCTCTCCAACATTATCCCTTTCCATGATACGGACAAATGCCGCCTCAATATGCTTTACTACTCTTGTATATTTTGCCATTATTACAACTCCTGTTCTAAACGCTTTAACTTCGCTAGTTTGCGTTCTATAGTTTTTATTCCGCCCATTGATTCGACTTTGTCGATGATATCCAAAATGCGTGCTTGAGTCTTCCAGTTAGGTTCCTTGGGGAATGCGTATGCGACCATTCGCTGCTTATCGTAGCGACGAGTCTGCGTAGTAACGTAGACCTCTTTTTCCCACTCCTTGGGGCTCCCCATTAAGTATAACTTGTAAGTAGGTGGGTTATATACTTGTAGGTTATTATCAGTATCTTCATAACCGACCCGAATGCTCCTTGATTCCATGAGAACTACAACCTTCTCCATACAAATTCAAGTTAAGGCTATGAATGAAGCAAGTGCCAAGAAAAAACTAAAGCAATGGTTAGAGCCAAGTTTGGCACTGAAAAAGAACTCAGATATCACTGCAAAGAATCTGTCGGTAGTAGGTTCTGACGGCGTAGGGTCTACAGTGGCAAAGAAAAAGAGCGCACCTAAGCGTAAAGCAGAACCAGAGTATGATGAAGATTATGATGAAGACTTTGAAGACTTGGACTGGGAAAGCCTAGACGAAGAAGAGGATGAGGATGATGATACTTCAGAAGATGACTGGGACGACGATGACGAAGATTGGTCAGACTGGGACGAAGAAACCGATTCAGAAGATTCAAAGGAAGAAGATAAAGAAGAATCCGACGAATCTAAGGAAGAAGATAAGGAAGAAGAAGACGACTTAGATGACTTGTTAGATTTTGATGACGATGACTGGTGAGGTTATATCTCACCATTGCTTCGGAGTAGCATGGACCCGCTAAAGCATTCAAGAGTCCCCCAACACATTATATTGACTGCAACACAGTCAAAGGCTGTACTCAAAACTTTAGACATACCGTTTGAGCAATTACCCGGACTTCTTATCAGCGACCCTGCACTAATGAGTGCTATGCTGAATCAAGAGTTAGAGTTTATACCTGAGGATGTAGTTATCAAAATCATACGTAACTCTCCGTTAGGTGACGCAGAGTCCATTTACTATCGTAGACCCGTGGTGTTGTGAAGGTATGACAATATATCATGTTTGGACAGATGGCTCAAAGGGAGAGCATGGAGATGCAGGCGTTGGTGTTGTTATTGTTAATCGTGACCTTGATGGTATAGAATACTTATTTGGTGAATACATTGGTAAACAGACTAGTAACTATGCTGAATTTTATGCAGTACAAAGGGCCTTAGAAACCATCTATGAAAGAGTTACTTCACCTACTAGGCTTGAGATAGAAATTAGAAGCGATTCGCAATTGCTTGTAAAAGGCATGAATGGTGAAAACAAAATACAGAAGCCTCACTTACTAAAAATAAAAACCGAGATAGAAAAACTACATTTCAAACTCAAGGTAGAACCTGAATACATATGGGTAAAGGCCCACGTAGGTAATCGTTTGAATGAACTCGCAGACTTCTTGGCAGTAAAGGCGATGGCCGGGTGAACCTTATGTCTGACGACCATCTAGGGTGATTCAATGAGGCAGGTTGCTAGCGGCATATTCGACGAGTTTTCATTCTCGTCTGTCCCCTTTATCGGGATAGGAGATGCTAACCGCCTAAACACGCTAGAGCATCCATATTTGCAACAAGTACCAGAAGGAGTAAATTACATCAACACACCTTGGGGTAGTAGCGAATCAACAATGATTGGTTTGAGTAAAAATGATGTCACATTTGCGGCGATTTCATTAGATGATAACGTACGTTACCTAAAAAAGTCGACGCTTAATCCCTTTGAGTCTAGACTCAATAAAGTCTCAATGAATGAATATCATCTTGAGGTGTATAGCAAGAGCGATTCACTTATCCCTAAAGAGTATGCGTTTGAGGCGTTTCCTCAGATATTTTCAGCGATACCGCTTGATATCACTTACTCATTACTAATTGACCAACTCGTAACCAATGTCCCCAAAACAAAAGGTGGAGCCCTGTATATGGAAGGCAACTCTAACCGGATGATGCATGGGCAGATTTTTGTCCCGGCGGGAGAAATCGTAGACCTTGGACCAATCTTGAAGATGATACGCAGAAAGGAATCTGCAGAATATCCAAAAGATAATCATCTGATTACCCGCCATGTACACTTGTGTATCAGGAAGCGGTTGTATGGATGAAGACAATAGAATCAAATCATTCTACTGGCCTGTCAAAGTAGAAGACATGGAAACCAATGAAGACGGTAGACCAATACTATCTCTAAATTTTACTTCAAGTAGATGGGTACCAAGAACTAAGGTATCTGCGATAAAGTGGTTACTAAAGCATCCAAATGCTGCGGCACTTAGAGAACACGATGGAACATATATTGTGGCAAAGTGCGTACTCGGTCTAACATGGGATGAACGGTATGCGGAAGTAGAAGAGATTCCAGAAATGCCGGAAGACTGGATTGAGCCCCCGATTGTGTACGACCAGATAGATGAAGAAAACCCTCCACAAGAAACTATAGATGATTATGATGGCCACCTACTTCCTAAGAACTTCAAACACACACTAGTGGTCGGTAGGATAACACCAGACCTGATAGTTAGTATAAACACGAAGGAAATAAAATCACTGAAAGTAAGTATGATGAGCCCAGAAGACATAATCGCAATGTCTGCGGTTGAAGTATTTGAAGATGAAATATTCGCTCAATCGAGAGGAGATGAAACTCCCCTTGAACATGGCCCGATGGATAGAAGAATGGGGTCTATAGACTCGGGTGACGAATGCTACACATGCGGTTGGAGTTACCAAGAACACTCGACAATAGACAGTTGCCTTGGACACTTCGGACACATACTACTTGCGGCACCTGTACCTAACTACTTATTTTTACAGGGAGGAGGCTATACAGGAAGTAATTCATCCCCATTGCACTTCACTGCTAACGTGGTATGTCACCATTGCAATGAAATAAGAGCAACAGACGAACAACTACAAGGAATAGAGTTTGCAATAGATACTATAGCAAGAAAAGAAAGAAATGACTTTGGGTATCAGCAAATACGTAATATGGTAAAGAAAGTAGTTAATTCTAACAACACCGACGCAGATAAGCAAAAAAAGTTACTTGCTTGTCCAAGGTGTGATGAGAGGTCTTTTCAGATAGAATGGAACCATCAATATCAAAGATGGTTAATCAAGACCCCTAAGAGGTTTAGAGATTCTGACGCATCTAACATAGAAATGGGGCCCATGTATGAGTTATTGGAAAACATACCGTCAAATCAACACAAGTTCTTAGGCTTCTTTGGAGATTCTAAACCGCAACACATGTATTGGTCCGTAATACCTGTAGCACCCAATATTGCTAGACCACTTGCTTACTCAGACGAAGGTACACCAGAACCCAATGACTTGACGCTACTGTATCAAAACATTGTATTTTCCAACAATCGTTTGATTAGGCGTATGCAAACAAATGCTGCTCCGAGTGCCATTGCTAATTTTGAAAGGCAACTATACAGGGCATGTACACACTTGGTAACGTCTAACAATGCAGCCTTAGGAGCAGGTGGAGCCAGAACGGTAAGAGATAGAAGGGGAAGGACAAAGACCCAAGCATACAAAGGATTACTAGACCGTTTAACAGGAGGCAAGCGTAAATCACGTATGAGAAGCGTGATTCAAAGTAAAGTAGTGAACCAAGTATCTTATTCTGTAGTTACACCTAGCCCAGACTTAGCGATAGATGAAGTAGGTGTTCCTTATGGAATATGTGCCAAGGCTACAGTGTATGAAACAGTTACTGCCGAGAACATAGACCACCTACAACAGATGGTCCTTGAGGGACCAAAGGACAATGGAAACTATATCAAGGAATACGAGCCCTTTGCTTACGCAGTAGTGCAAGGAGGGTTCACAAAGACTGAAGTCTCTAAGCATTCTGCTTTCAGAAGAAATATCAAGTCTTGGGAATGGGGAGATGAGCGAGTAGAAGAGGCTTGGCGTGAGTACAAAATAGAGAATGAAATAAATCTAAGAGGTGTAGAGCAATCGCTAATCGACAAGTACCGTGATGAGTATCTAGTACAATATAACAGAGAATTTAGGCTAGAAAATCTGAAACTCAAGATAGGCGATAGTGTAGAAAGAACGCTAAAGAGGGGAGACATAGGTTTGTTCAACAGAGCACCTTCTCTCCATCGCCAAAGCGTGCAAGGTATGAAAGTGGTACCTATGGCCCAGAAATCACTATCGTTTAACCCAACCATTTGTATTCCATTTAACGCAGACTATGACGGTGATGCGATGAAACTCCACTTCGTACAGTCCCCAGAGGCCATAGAAGAAACAAAAGAAAAGATGATGCTAGGCAAAAACATCATACACGCAAGGTATGGCAAATTAACTATCGCAACCGACCAAGACCAAACAACAGGTCTTGCTATCCTTACAATGCCTATAGCAACAAGGAAAGGAGAGTACAACTTAGGAACAGGCTACACCCATGATGAAGGAATACCTTATTTCAATAGAACACGGGTCATTAATCTTCTATCTGCATCTTGGCACAAGAATGATGACGGTTCAATGGACTACAAAACAGAACTTCCAGAACCCGACTACGAGATAAACGGTAAGAGATACTGGACAGGAAGGGCAGTAGTTTCCCACTTCTTACCTGATTTCCTTAATGCGACATTCAAAGGAAATAACCCTGAAAGAGATGAGAAAGGTCTTATCGTGAGAAAGACCGGTAATGAACAGATATACAATGGTACATTCAAACAAAAAGAAGTAAAAGAAGTGGTGGAAATACGCAACGGAGTACTACTCAAAGGAACGCTAGATAAGACTGCATTTGGGGAAGGCGGGGCTTCTATTGCTCCTGCGTTCTTTTATCATTACGGCTACGATAAAGGGCAAGAGGAAATGAAGAAGTTCATACATCAAATAACCAGACTTGCCTTTGAAGCACACAAGCAAATAGTGTACACCATAACACCTACCGATTGTTCACTGTCAGATTTAGATGTTAGAGATACAATAAAGGATGAATACGATAAAGTGTCCAACCAGATAATAAAAATCCAAAGAGCATATGATGCTAGAAAACTACACGAGTTACCGAACTTGTCTGCCTTTGATTATGACCAGATTCTAAAAGACCCGCTAAGTTGGGCAGAAGGTGAAATGGTTAGTCTGGCAAACGAGTATGAATCATATGTAACTGATTACGTATCAGATGCATCAGGACCCCAAAACCCCATTCAAATTGCAGTGCGAAGCAAAGCAAGAGGTAAAGCGACAAACATTCAGCAAATGTCTGGGACATACGGCCAAATGAAGTACGGTGGTAGAAGACCCATATGGGGTGTAAATCCAGACCGTACCATGGTCCACTACCCGTTGCCGGGATATGAACCCGAACACCCAAGACACAAAGGCTTCGTTTTGAACTGTTATGGAACAGGGTTAGAGCCCGATGAGTATTGGCTAACATCTACAGCAGGTAGAAGAAGTGCGGCAGAATCATCTACAGGGGCTATTGCTAAGTCAGGTCACCTTGAATACAAAGTAAAGCGTTCTGTTGAAGATGTTGTTGTTGGTAAAGGTAATAATGCCATTGATGTAAGAGATGGCACTATTGTATCATTCAACTTAGGAGGAGATGGACTTAGACCCTTCCACATAAGAGGCCAAGGGCATGACACCTTGTCCCCAGATGGTAGATACATTACTTTGCAACCATTATTGTTTGAGTTCAAATGTAAGCATGGACTTACTTTGATGGACGAATGCTCCGACTGTTCTAAGGGACTAAACGTAGATTACATCTTTGAAGAACTGGCTTATGCTCATTCATCAGCATCTAAACTGGCGTCATTTATTGATGGCCGAGATATCCTAAAGCCAGAAGCAAACAAGTTGATTGAAAAATTCAATTGGTGGTTTGCAGAATCTCAATGTGAACTAGGTGAAGGTATTGGGGCTACTGCGGCTGCTTGTCTGGGTGAACCAGTGACACAGGCAGGGCTTCGTACATTCCACGGTGGTGGAAAGTTCAGTACACAGGGTTCAGTAGAGGGTATAGAGAGGGTTGTTCAAGTTAGTAAG
>MDSX01093487.1_pt1 | contig 17328 bp, 19 predicted proteins | sample 811141 | NCBI WGS metagenome assembly MDSX01 (sample SAMN05326642, study PRJNA326480) | marine metagenome | isolation source: seawater | place: Atlantic Ocean: South East | collected 2010 | reverse complement strand
TGATACGCTTCCTATTTCACATAAAAGAAAGTTAATTATAGAGCGTATAGCTGCGTCTGCCAAGCGCGCAGGCTTAAACAATAATCAAGTATTAACGGCAGTATCCAAAATGCAGCCAGATTTTAAAATTAAAGAGATGATATCTGCTGGCCAAAAAGTTTTTGGAGAAAACCGTGTGCAGGAAAGCCAGATTAGGTGGGGCAATACCTTCAAATATATTCGAAAAGATATTGAGTTAAGATTAATAGGTCCACTTCAGAGCAATAAAGCTCTCGATGCAGTAAAAGTATTTGATGTGATTGAGACACTTGATAGAATGAGTTTAGCAAAAGCACTAGTAAGGGCAGCTGATAAACACGGAAGCCTACCCAAGATATTAGTCCAAGTTAATACGGGCGAAGAAAAACAAAAATCAGGGGTGAGTCCGAGTCATCTACCATTATTTCTTTCCGAGTTAAAAAAAGAATATAATATAAAGCCAGCCGGTTTAATGTGCATACCACCATTAAAGGAAGCGGCATCACCACATTTCTGGCTTTTGAAAAAGCTAACCGAAGATTATGGAATGGAGGCAACGTCAATGGGTATGAGTAACGATTTTGAAGTCGCAATTGAAATGGGCGCCACTCATGTAAGGGTTGGATCAGCTCTGTTTGGTTCCCGAATTTATTAGGGAGTTATAGATAGTTTTGTGCCATTTTTTATTAAAGGTAATAATTTGGACATAACTAATGGTTCAATAGCAACACACCCTTGTGTTTTCCTTTTGTTAATCTGGCTAAGATGAATGAAGATAGCACTTCCTAAACCTGCAACCGGAGGGCTGTCATTATGATTTATAACTAGTATTATATCATAGGCTCTGTCTTCCCTCCATAATCGTTCATGACTTTTGTTATACGGTAACCGTATGTACCTATTATAAGACACATCCATAGCATCATCAGACCAGCCATCACTTTTATTTATTGGAATAAAATTTAATGCAGAGTGTGGCCTAGGCACTCGATCTTTACGATAAAACCCAAAACGTATTCTATAATTACCAATCGGAGTTTTTTTATCACCCTCGGCCCCTTTAGTATAATGAACGCCTCCCTCTATTCCGAGTTGGCATGGATAACTGACCTTATTAAAATTGATGGTGCTATCAGAAATTTTTACACAAATTTTTATATTGTCTATCTGCATTTTATCTAGCCTTAATTATTTTATAAATTGTATTAGATAGAAGTTTCTATATATTGTCACTACCGTGGTGGAGCAGAGCCTATTAAAAAACGAATTTTATTAGTCGTTAAAGATCAATACTTAGAAGAAGAACTTTTGGAGCATTTTTCTGCTACAGGAGAGTTTGATGTGTTCTTACCTCAGGACCAAGGGAAGACACCATCAACTACGAGTATATATGATATTGTGATTATTGATGAGCAACTTTTAGTCGATAATGAGTCCATACAAAAATATCTACAAATGAACACTGAAACTTCAGTTCCTTTTATAATTTTAAGCAATACAGATAAACTAACAAAAATCACTACAAGTGGGTTAGCGATGAGGTATTTAATACTAAAGAAGCCGTTTCGGTTTGTTACTTTATTGGCAAAAGTTAGAACAGAAATAAGTCGATTTAAAAAAAACAATGACCTTATTTACCGAATGGGTCCTTACGAGTTTTACTCAATTAAAGGCCTATTAAAGCCTGCCTCTCTTATAAATAAAAAAAAGTTACGGAGCATCGAGTTAACTGAGAAAGAAACTAGTATATTAAATTATCTTTTAAGATCGGAGGGTGGCTTTGCTTCTCGTGCAGAGCTGTTAGAAGTCATATGGGGATATAAATCTAGTATTACTACTCACACATTAGAAACTCATATTTATCGTTTAAGAGAGAAGCTTAAGCCAAAGGCCTCTAAATTTATTTCTATAAAAACCTCAAAAAATGGATATAGTGTGGTTTTACAGGCGGGCAATTAATAAACAATTTGGGGCTTTTTATCTATATAGCTTATATTTTAATCGTATCAGGACTAGTAGTATCTGAATATTATAATTTCAAAATTGGCGAATATATATTTAAACCGGTAGCTGCATTAAGCTTCGTGTTTATTTCATTAAAACTTGGGGCACTTGAAACTGGCTATGGATGTTTAATTTTGTTTTCACTGGTGTTATGTGCTGTAGGGGATGTATTATTACTTAACAGAAAATTAAAAATTTCTTTTTTTTGCGGAATGCTTGTTTTTGCAATTGCACATCTATTATTCTCATTAGCATTTATCAAAAGCAGTACGTTTGACTTTGCCTCATTAGTTACATTTTTACCATTAATTATGATATTAGGGGGCATAAACTTTATGTATTTACTACCTAGAGTGTCGCGTAAATTTAAACTTTTTATATTACTTTATGGTTTAGCTATATTTATGATGATTACTTCCGCTTATACCTTTATGTACGAACAAAAACTTATCTTAATAGCAGCTACATTTTTTGTTTTATCAGATATTTTTGTTGCTAAGGATCGTTTCATAAAGCGCTCAACAAAAAATGCTCTATTGATTACTCCTCTATATTTTGCGGCTCAAGGATTATTTGCCTTCAGCGTTTCAGTTTAGATTAAATTTAAAATCTGGGTCATTGGAACGTGGTCGCTTGGCTTTGGCTCCCAAATTCTACATGGAGTATGAATAATGTGCCCCTCTTTGCCCGAATACTCGATAGCCTTTTTTAAATCTGAGCTTACCCATATATGGTCAAGGCGCCGCCCCCTATTGCTTTCAAGGGGGTTCCTCCCTCTATAACTCCACCAACTAAACAATTTATCTTCATCACTATATAACGCCCTCGAACAATCAATAAAGTTATGTGCTTCTTGTAAGCCCTTAAGAATAGAAACCTCGATCGGAGTGTGACTTACAACTTTTAAAAGTTGTTTGTGATTCCAAACATCATTTTCGTGTGGCGCTATGTTGAAGTCCCCAACAAGAACTTGCGGGCCAGGCACTTTTTTATATCGCATAGAGAAATAAGACCTCATATTTTCAATAAAATCTAATTTATGCTTAAACTTTTCATTTTCTTCAGGGTCGGCGATATCACCTCCTGCAGGGATATAAAAATTATGAAACTCAAAACTTAAACTTTTATGTGACACCAATGTGCTTACATGGCGTGAGTGACCTAATGGACAAAACTTAGTGTTTAGGCGCTGAAGGGGAAGTTTTGAAACAGTTGCCGCCCCATGGTAGCCCTTCATACCGTGAACCTCTATATATTTATAGCCTGCATTAATGAAGGGTTCTTTTGGAAACAAATGTGTTTCGCACTTTATCTCTTGTAGACCCAAGACATCGGGCGATTCCTCTTTTAAGAAGCGCAAAACTTGGTCTATTCTTAAGCGAACTGAATTTATATTCCATGTTGCGAGCTTAATTTGCATATAAATAGCCTTGGTAAACCTGATTTGTTCGTTAATTATTTTTTCTTGTTTTCCTCTTGCTTTTTTCTCTTGTGAGAAATAAGCGCGGATTTAATATTTTTGGATATCTAATATCTGTGAGTTTAACATAAGTTGGGCTCTCTGAGCCATCTATAATACTCCAGCCTTTTATTCTTAATTTATTTGCATCGAGTATAATAGTTAAAACTCCAATTGCCTCATCAGATGGATCAGCAATGCTAATATACCACTCTTTTTCTTTCTTTATAAGACCCGTTACTTTTACGTCCTTGTCGAGGTCAATGTTTTTTTTCAAGAAGTAGTATATTGGGGTCGACGATAGCGGAATGCGATCTGTTGTGCCTAGATTGACGTCTTTTTGTATTAGACTTACTCCGTCAGAAATAATTAACAATGAGTTGGGGCTATCATATTCTATACGTAATTTTCCCGGTCTATTTATAAATAAATTTCCAGCTATAATAGATCCGTCAGGAGCATATTGTACAAATCTTCCTTCTATGTGAATAGTGGAATTCATAGCGTTGTTTATTAGTTTTAGGTCTGAGATTAAATTTTTAACATCAGTAAAAGGTGCCGCAGGGTTAGACTCTTCTATTTTTCGAGTTGTCTCACCTGATGACGGAAAAGATATTAAAGTGAAATATGCTATGAAAAATAATAACTTATACATCCTGTGAGACTATATGAAATTTTACATGCTTTCTACCACATTTTCTTATGGAAAGCCGTTATTACTTATATTTAATAATTAGGTATAAATTGATTTAAACCTTCATTAATGTTTGATAATGGCCTTGCGCCGTAGTGAGACACTACTTCTGATGCTGCTATACTGCCGAGATAACCAGAATCAGGCCAATCTAAACCTAAAGCTCTCCCCGCTAGTACACCAGCAGCATATTGATCTCCCGCACCTGTGGTGTCCACAACATCTTTGACGGGGCTAGCATTAATATAATGTCTTGCAGTACCAGATTGAATTAATGATCCTGATTTACCGTTTGTAATACAGGCAGTTAATTTTTTTGAGCTCAAATTATTTAGTGCTGTTTCGATCTCTTCACATTTATATAAGCTTAATATCTCGTCTTTGTTGGCAAATAATATGTTAACATGGTCATTTATAAAGCTTTGAAAACTTGAACGGTGACGATCAACACAAAAGCTGTCTGAGAGAGTTAGAGCGATATTCCTATCGTAGGACTTTGCAATTTTTGCGACTTGTATAAATGCTTCTTTAGCTGGCGGGGTGTCGAAAAGGTACCCCTCTAAATACACGCAAGATGCAGCTTCAATTTTAGATTTTATAATATCTTTCTTAGTAAACATACAGGCAGCACCAAGAAAAGTACTCATTGACCTTTCACCATCTGGAGTAACTGCAATGAGACATCTTCCGCTTGCCGGACCAGATATATTTAACGATGAAAAAAAATCAACTCCACCATCAATCATGCTTTTTTTTATTCGGTTTCCAATTTTATCATTTTTCACCTTCCCTATAAATGCTGACCTTAACCCTAGAGCATTAATTCCAAATAAGGTATTAGCCGCGGAGCCCCCAGCAATTTCCTGAACTTTTCCGTGATTCAAAAGTGATCTTGTTAAGACAGCCGCCCTCTCTTCACCGATAAGTGACATTGATGCTTTTTCAATCCCCTCTTTTTCAAGAAAATCATTTGAGACAGGTGCTATAATATCCATAAGGATATTTCCTATGCCAAGTACGTCGAACTGAACTGTCATAAATTGATACCTTGATTTAGGGCGCTTAATAGATAAAAAAGTAAAAAATTCAATCTCTAAAATTCTATAATTTGGACAATATATGAAGAAAATTGCTATTCTTGCTTCAGACAATATGATGCCATCGTCATTAACCCAGCGAGACGATGCTCACGAGCGTGATGAGCAGATGAAAAAATTGTACCCAGCTTTTCTTGCCCAAAATATGCGTTTAGATATTATAAGCTGGAAGTCGGCTGCCTATCAAGCTAAGCATTATGATGCAATACTTCCCCTTTTCGTTTGGGACTATTTTGATGATAATGAAGCTCAGTTTATTGAGGAAATGGAAAAGGTAGATACGACAACTAATCTTTATAACCCTATTGAAATTATAAAATGGAATTCTAAAAAGTCTTACTTGAATGAGTTAGAGAAAAGGGGTGCCCCTGTAATAAGAACTATTAATGTTGATTCTGCCTCACCGATTAACATTTCTAAAGCCTTTGATACCCTTTCAACTGATAGACTTGTTATAAAGCCGCTAATAGGCGCTGGGGCATGGCGACAAGTACTTTATAATAAAGGCGATACTTTTCCCAGCCGTGAATTGTTACCACCAGGACCCACTATGATGCAACCTTTTCTACCAAGTGTAAAAAAGGAAGGAGAATATTCATTATTATTTTTTGGAAACGATTATTCACATGCGTTAATTAAAAAGCCTAAGTCAGGAGATTATAGAATTCAGTCGCTTTATGGCGGAACTGAAGAAACATACAGTCCAACTAAAAATGAAATAGATGCAGCGCAAAAAATTCTTAATACCTTACCTTTTGAACCACTCTATGCACGAGTTGATTTATTAAGAGGCAACGATGGCCAATTAAAATTGATAGAATTAGAAATGATTGAACCATATCTTTATCTTAGTCATTCTACGGGTACGGAAGAAAATAACATGGGCGCACAAAAATTAGCTTCAGCACTGAAAAAAAAATTGAGCCCAAAAAATTAGCTCTCTGGATTTAAAGTCTTAGATTTATAGGAACAAAGATCGTTGACTGGGCAATTATAGCATTTTGGCTTTCTAGCAATGCATGTATACCGGCCTAGCAGTATAAGCCAATGATGCGCATGATCGATATATTTTTGTTCTGTAACTCTTAGTAAGTTTAACTCTACTTCAACAGGGTCTTTACCTGGCGCCATGCCCGTTCTGTTTGAGACACGAAAGATATGCGTGTCAACCGCCATAGTTGGTTGTCCAAAGTAATCATTTAGAACCACATTAGCTGTTTTTCGTCCAACTCCTGGAAGTTTAATGAGATCTTCTCTAGTGTTGGGTACATTTGAGTTAAATTCCTCAATTAGCATTTCAGATAAAGCCACAATGTTTCTAGCTTTGGTTTTATATAACCCTATAGTTTTGATATGGTTGCGTATTGTATTTTCTCCAAGCTGTATCATTTTTTTAGGGGTATCCGCTAATTCAAACAATCTTTTTGTGGCTTTATTTACACCAACATCAGTTGATTGCGCAGATAGAGCAACAGCTACCACTAACGTAAATACATTAGTGTAGTTCAGCTCAGTTCGAGGTTCGGGATCTAAGTTTTGAAGGCGTCGGTATACTTCATTTATTTTAGTTCGATTTAACCTAGGCCTAGGCAGGTGTTTATACAACTTTTCTTTAGCACGCATCATATCATCTTTTCTGATTAATGCGCCTGATCATCATTTCACACATTTCTTTAGCAAAATTTAAGGCGGGTTGAGCTATTAAATTGCCCTCACGGTCAAGAGCAGACGAGGCATTTCCACAACCTACTTGCTGGCTTAAGACATCCCCACCTAAACGACTAAGGATAAAGCTTAACTGTCTCATACACATGATACCGCTCATGGGCCCCGGAGTAGCTGAAGCAATCCCCCAAACAGCGTTTTTAATATAATTGGTACTCTCGGTGCTGGTCCAGTCTATCATGTTTTTGAGTAGGGGAGGTAGGCAGCCATTATACTCAGGGGTTGTAATTACAATTCCATCAAATTTTTCTAATAGAGCGGTTAATATTTTAACACTTGCTGGAGTTTTTAAGTCACCGTGAAAAATAGGCATATGAAATTCATCTAAGTTGATTATTTGTGTTTTTGCACCCCTTTCTTCAAACAATCGACTTATGCTATTTTCAAGCTTTCTATTAATTGAGTCATTTCTAAGTGAGGCGCAGATAAAAGCAATTTTGGGAGTATGCATTGTGTAGCCTTATATTACATATTTTAGTTTTAAACTTAATGATTTTTATAATATTGCTTGCCTAGCAAGAATACCATACCTATTTATGATTTATGCAGCAATTTAGCGGAATTTCTTTTTTATGGGCAACATTTTCATTGGCTATATTGGGGGTTATTTATGCCCTCGCTTATTTTTTATTAACACATAAAGTCTCTAAGGATGCAGAAGCTGATTATCTGTATAAAAGTCTAAATGGCATGATTAATAAATCCATTACTAAGGCAGAGTATACAGGTTTATTTACCAAGAAGCATAAGCCTAGAAAGTTTTTATATATAGCTTCAGGTTCCTTCTTTATATTAGCCTCAACGTGGCCAATTATGGCAATAATATCCTATTTATTAGAATGCCTTTATCAGTTTACTGGACGAAGTCGCGTGTTCGAACCAGGCTTTTTGGTGTGGCAGTTTTGTATATTTTTTGGTGTTATTTTATCATGGTCTTGCACAGCATATTGTATAGTCACCTTATACTATAAAAGAGCAACTGGCCCGTTAGTTAATAAAAAAGGAAGTAATAAATAGTTTAAAAAAACTGACCGCACCATCTAAGTGCCTATAATTAAGTAATAAACTATATTGCAACAGGTTAATAAAATGAATTTTCTGCATACAATGCTTAGGATAACTAATATCAAGCAAAGCCTAGATTTTTATTGCGGTGGTTTAGGGCTGAAGGAATTACGTAGATATGAAAATGAGGAAGGCCGTTTTACATTATTATTTTTAGCAAGCTACGAAGATATTGATAGAGCAGGTGCTTTTGAGAACGGAACTACATTACCTATTGGCTTACCAATGATTGAATTAACTTTTAATTGGCCCTCGGAAGAATCTGGCGTTGAGCTCCTTAAAGGGGGTCGAAACTTTGGTCACATAGCTTACCAAGTTGATAACATTTATGACACTTGCGAAAGACTCTTAAAGAGGGGGATAATGATTAATCGTCCTCCACGTGATGGAAGAATGGCTTTCGTAAAAAGCCCAGATAATGTTTCCGTAGAGATACTACAAAAAGGAAAGAGTCTTCCGATTAAGGCCCCTTGGTCAAAAATGGAAAATTTTGGTGAATGGTAATAATTAGAGATCGATATTTAAGACATCTTTCATTGAATATATTCCAGGCTCTTGTTTGTGGGCCCAAACAGCTGCGTTAACTGCTCCTTTTGCGAATATATCTCTATCAAAGGCATCGTGCCTCAAGGTGATCATCTCTTGATCATTTGCAATTCTTACTTCATGCTGACCAATGACCCCTCCCCCCCTAAGAACAGCGAACCCAATTTCTTCTTTTTTTCTGGCTTTTGAATGTGACGCTCTAGATGTGGATATTTTTTCTTCGAGCTTTACCTTCCGCCCATCTGCAGCCGCCTCCCCTAACATAAGTGCCGTTCCGCTGGGTGCATCTTTCTTCTTTTTGTGGTGCATTTCGAGAATTTCAATATCCCATTTATCATTTAATTTTTCAGAAGCTATTTTAACAAGAGCTTGTAGCATATTAATTCCAGGAGAGAAATTACCTGATTGTAATACAGTATGGCCTTTGGCCCCCTCTCGGAATTCTTTTTCTTGTTTTTTGCTATAACCTGTAGTGCCAGTTATTAGTGTATTGCACCTAGACTGCTTCATTAAAGAAAGCACATTTAATGTAGCCTCTGGGTGAGAGAAATCAATCAGTATATCGCATAAATTAAGGCCTTCATTGATATTAGTCGAAAGCATCAAGCCAACAGATCTAAGATTTGCAACTTTATGTGCATCTTTACCTAAGTTGGGTGAATCATCCGACGTAATAGCCACTGTCAATCTAAGATGTAAGTCAGTTTCTAAGGACCGCATTACTGCTTGGCCCATTCTTCCGTCAGCGCCAAGAATTCCAATGTCTATTTTTTTGGTCATATATATCTGTGTAGCGACCAAGCCTGTGCCGCGCAATTTAAATATGAGTAACTAATTGAATATTTTTATAATTTGAATAAAGTTATATCATGAAATATTTTAACTATTGTAACAGCATTTTTTACGTAATTTATGGTTTATTTGGAGCATTCGCACCCTTATCCCTTGCCGGTGTGTTGGGCTGGGAACTTACTCATTTGGGCCAACACGAAATGCGTGCCTACTGCCTTTTTATATCCGCAGTTGGTACAATTATGTTTTTTGGTACTCAAAAAATAAATAATCAAAAAATTGTTTTAAAGTCGATTGTTTTTATAACCTTTTCCTTTTTGGTGGGTAGAATATTAGGTCTTGTTCTAGACGGGCCTGGGCCCACTCTTACTTATTTCGAAATAATATTTGAAACCGCATTAATAACCCTAGGGTTAGTTTTGTTGAAACAAAAAAAGAAATAATTGTTTAGGTGCTTACCTTGGAGCAAGAACCATAGTCATCATACGGCCTTCAGTTTTCGGTTCAAACTCTACTTTAGCCGTATCTTCGAAATCCTCTTTGACTTGTGCTAGCAAAATCATACCACGATCCATATGTGCCATTTCCCTGCCTCTGAATCGAACGGTGACTTTAACTTTATCACCTCGATCGAAAAATTTCATCATAGCCTTAGCTTTTACTTGGTAATCATGTGTGTCAATATTAGGCCGCATTTTAATTTCTTTGATTGTCGTTGTCCGTTGGTTTTTACGGTTGGCTGCCTTTTTCTTCTGGTTTTCAAATCTCAGTTTACCATAATCAAGAACTTTACAAACAGGAGTTTCACCTGGGGCAACTTCAACTAAATCCAATCCCACAGATTGAGCAGTGGAAATAGCCTCGTCAAGCGATACCACACCGCGTTTTTCACCTGTATCTGTTATAAGTAGTACTTGTGGGTTTGTAATTTCACGATTAGTTCGTGGACCTTTGGGTTTCTTGGGCGCTGCTGCTAGTGGGCGTTTTGCGATGCTAAATTCTCCTAATAATGTTAAGCGTCCACAATATGGACGCCATTGATCTTTATTTCAAGAGCTGTTTGTATACGTTAAGTGTTTTTGATTTAAGATTTTGAGTTGAAAATTGTGCTTTAATACGCGAGCGAGCGAATTTTCCATCATAATTGCACCATGCGCAAGCTTTTTTTATTCCCACAGCGAGAGCTCCAGGGTCATTTGGCGGAACTAGAAATCCTGTTTTTTTATTTAAAATTGTTTGAAGAGACCCGCCATGTGCTGTGGCAACGACAGGTTTTTCCATAGCTTGAGCCTCTACCATTACACGTCCAAAGGCCTCTGGGTCTGTAGATGTTGAAATTACTATATCTGCGGCGGCAATGGCTGAAGCAACGTCCATCTGGTGATTTAGAATCACGAATTGCTTTTTTAAGTTGAGCTTAGCTACTTTAGAGCATATTTCACCTTTATACTTTTCTCGCCCCTGTGGGTCACCCATTAGCACCAATGTATAATTTTCTGGCAAATACCTTAAGGCGTCCACAGCAATAAGCTGTCCTTTCCATTTTGTTAAACGTCCGGGGAGAAGAATTATTTTATTTTTAAATGGAACTTTCCACTCGTGTAATAGTTCGTTTACTTTTGTATTTTCTATTTTTTTTGGATCAAATACTGCCATGTCCACGCCCCGTGGAACCACAGTAATCTTACTTGGGGGAACTTTGTGTTTATTAATTATATGATCTTTTGTGAAATTTGAGTTAGCAATAATATGCTCACCCTTTGTCATAATTGAATTATATTGATCTTTTAACCATGAATTACTGTTATATATTCCGTGATATGTAGTTAGGAAGGGTATTCCTTCTGCTTTAGCTGCATAATATGCAGGCCATGCAGGCGCACGGGACCGCGCATGAACCAATTGGATGCCATGTAGTCTGATAACTTTCCGTATAAAATTTATTCTATAAAATAACGATAATATGTTCTTAGAACCAATATTAGCTTTGTGTAATTTTGTGCCCAGACGTAAAAAATCTTTCTCAAGCCGCCCGCCTCTGGTAACAACATGGGAGTCATAACCTTTGTTTGACAATGCTTCTGCAATTTCTAGTGTAGTTTTCTCTACGCCTCCGGCATTGAGTTCTGGAACTACTTGAAGCACAATCATATTTTATAAACTCTCATAAGGACCCTTTAGATGCAAGATAGAGCATTGATTAATTATTTACCCTTACAGGGTGAGGAAAAGATAGCCTATAAATTTAATAAAGGAAGAGGACCTACTATTCTGTGGTGTGGCGGACTAAAGTCCACCATGGACGGAAGCAAAGCAACATATTTGCACAATTGGGCGGCAAGTAAAAATTATAACTTTATTAGATTTGATTATTTTGGTCATGGGGAGAGCGATGGCGAATTTCGGGACGGTACCATTACTAAGTGGGCCGAAAATATCATAATGGTTATTGATGAATTAATCAATAATGATGCAGTCCTGGTGGGGTCATCAATGGGAGGGTGGACTTCAATTTTAGCGGCTATTTCTAGAGCTGATAAAGTTAAGGGCCTTTTTTTAATAGCGCCAGCACCGGACTTTACGCATAAACTAGTCTGGGACCAGTGGACTGAAAAACAAAAGAAAGATTCTTTAGCAGGAAAAAGCATTTTTGTTTCATCAGAGTATGGAGAAGACTATGAGTATAGCTCCAGATTAATTTCTGACGGCAAAGATAACATGGTATTAGATAATAAAATTAATCTCGAAGTACCAATCAGAATTTTACAGGGCATGAAAGACGAAGTAGTGCCTTGGCACTATTCATATAAAATAATAGAGAATGTGAAAAGTCGAAATGTATCATATACACTAATAAAAAATGGAGATCATAGTCTGTCTACCCCAACTGACCTAGAGCGCTTAAGTTGTGAGCTGCAAAGTTTAATGCAGAATATTTATTAATAGATAACATGCTTAAAAAAAACGAATATGATTTAATGTCTCTTCAGGACTTATCCTATAAATCCATAAGAAGGTTTTTATTAAAGCTATTCGGCGAGCAGGGCCTTGATACCCCAGGACTAGATGCGCGTATCTTAATTATGGAGGCTTCACAGCTATCACATGCAGACTTGCTGATTAAGAACTCTTCTACCCCTGAGCGGAGTACTATTATTAAAATAAATGAGTTTATGAATAGACGCATTAAAGGCGAACCGGTTGATAAAATTGTAGGTCACAAGGAGTTTTATGGAAGAAAATACAAAGTAAACAAAAATGTTTTATCCCCGCGGCCTGATACGGAAAAATTGGTGGATATAACTATTTCTGAAATCAATAAGTCTGGAAGTAAAAGTCTATTAGAGCTTGGGACAGGTACGGGAGCGGTCATAATATCTATTATATCAGAGACAAAAAGCACGATAGCTACGGCAGTTGATATATCTGAGGATGCGTTAATAATTGCAAGACACAATGCCCAAGCTCATGGTGTAAGCCAAAGCATATGTTTTTTACATAGCGCATGGTTTGAGAACGTGTCTGAAAGTTATGATATTATAATTTCAAACCCCCCGTATATATCAAAAATAGAAATGAATTTACTAAGCTCAGGTGTTAAGGAGTTTGATCCATTTGTATCTTTATATGGAGGAGAAGATGGTTTGGAAGCATATAGAGCGATAATAAATAAAGCAGGTTTATATTTAAACCCGAAAGGCGTTATTATATTTGAAATTGGCTATTTGCAAGCTGAGGCCGTTACCAATTTACTCTTAAAAAACGAATTTATAGATATTTCAGTAGCGCACGATCTGTCTGGAAATAATAGGGTAATAAAAGCGTATAAAAGTAGATAAAAAAAGCTTTCCCTTTTGAAATAGCTTTGCTAGTAACTTACCGTGAGAAGTTTGAGGCTTGATAGCCCCCTCGCTAGCCCAAAATTGAGAAGCCATTGCAACACTGCAGGCTTAGGGAACTTAAGGAAGTAATAATGAAACGCCAACGTGGCCGTAATCGCAATAATAATAACAGAAGTAATAATTCAAACCCTAACAGGTCATTGGATAGTAATGGGCCTGGAGTTAAGGTCCGTGGAAATGTTAGCACTGTTTATGAAAAATATACAGCTTTAGCCCGTGATGCCCAAAGCTCCGGAAATAGAGTAAATGCTGAAAATTTAAAACAACATGCAGAGCATTATTTGAGGTTAATGAATGAAATGGAAACCGCTAGGCTTGCCGCTCAAGCTGAACGTGATGCTCAAAGAGCCCCAAGAAATGAGACCGCTATCGACGACGAAGCACCTGATGGTAAAGCAGGGAAACCCCAAAACAAACACCGTAAATCGATGGATGATGATTTGACTGCAATAAAACCTGATGAAGACTTGGGGGAATTACCTGAAGGCAACCAATTGCCAGAACCCGCCTCATTGGACGAAACCCCACCCCGCCGGAGGCGAAAGGCCCCCGCAAGAAAAAAAACAGATTCAGTGTCTGACGCCGCCGAATGAGTACTTAAAATCAAATTACTAACTATCAGCCTATTAATTTTAAATAGGGTTAGACAACGAATTTAAATCAGAAGACCTCATTTTTTCAATTTCTTCACGCCGTTTGTTGAATTTATTCATTTCTGCCTTACCTAGAGGCTTTCCAGAAAGCTGAGAAAGCCTTTTGGGGTTAATTTTTTTCCCATTCAAAATCACTTCGTAATGTAAATGTGGCCCTGTAGACCTTCCCGTACTGCCAACTTTTCCTATTATTTGATCTTGCTTTACATATTTGCCAGTAGAAACATTGATCTTACTCAAGTGAAAGTATGCTGTTTTATATCCGTCTGTATGACGAATGCGTATATACTTTCCAGCCGCACCATTCCATGCTGCATATTCAACTGTCCCTGACCCGGCAGCGAGCACGGGTGTGCCTGTTGGTGCTGCAAAGTCAACACCAGTATGCATTTTCCTGTAACCTAAAATGGGATGTTTTCTTCCGCCAAATCCAGATGATATTCGTGCCCCATTTATCGGGGTAGCCCTTAGCCTGCGTTTAGCAGTTTTACCTTTTTCATCATAGAAATTTTCTGTTTTCTTTTCGTTCGAAAACAGCCAAAATTCTGATTTTTTGTCCCCTGGACTAAACGAGGTGTATAAAAGGTCACCTGTTTTTACTATGTCGCCTTTTCGGTTTTTATATGCATTGAAATACATAGAAAATTTATCGCCCGGCCGTATGTCTCTTTGGAAATCTACTGAATACTCATAAATTTTTGTGAATTGATCTACAATACGATCAGGAATGCCTGATTTTGTTGCATCTATATAAAGGGAGGTGGAAATTTCCCCGGATATACTAACTTTTTGTGATTTGTATTCTGATATTACTTCCCTTGTGTTATAACTACCATCAATCGCATCTATAAAAATAGTTTTTTCAAAATTTGGCCTGAAAACAAAATGCTCTAGCTTTTTATTACGCAAATACAGATAAAATTCATTCCCTGGCCTTAATAAGTTGACTGGATACACCTTATCAATTGCCCTCGAAATACCGTACACTTCGTTGGACGAAAGACCTTTTTTTTCGAGAAGACTTATTAAAAAGTCATCTTGCTCTAGCTTTGCTATTATAAGCTCTGGCTGATTGCTTTGCGTAGCATATGGGTAAGGGTCTATTCCAGATTTCAAGATTTTGTCAGAGTTAAGAAATAACTTTATACCTATAACTAGTAATAAAATTAAGGCACCTGCGAAGGATATGGTTTTAACCTTCTTCATTTTACTATAAACCCTAAAGAAGAGATAAATTATCTATTATATTTATCTCATTTAAAACTACATATGCCAAAGATATAAAGCCTTTTTTACTAATGACTAGTTAATATTTACAGATATTTGTAACTAATGAAATTTTATTTGGGCGTGCATTTCTTGTACTCTTCTACTATATTTTTATTCTATAAATGGAGTGATTCGCGAAAGAAATATTTATGTCTGAAGCTGCTGAAAATACGCCCGAATATGGTGCGGACTCAATTAAAGTTTTGAAGGGTCTGGATGCAGTTCGAAAAAGACCAGGAATGTATATAGGTGATACAGATGATGGATCTGGTTTACACCATATGGTATACGAGGTTGTTGATAATTCTATTGACGAAAGTCTCGCTGGTCACGCTGACCGCGTCGAGGTCATTTTGCATCCAGACGGTTCATGTTCTGTAAAAGATAATGGACGTGGTATACCGGTAGCTATTCATGAGGAAGAGGGTGTATCGGCAGCTGAAGTTATCATGACTCAATTACATGCTGGTGGAAAGTTTGATTCCAACTCATATAAAGTATCAGGCGGACTTCATGGGGTAGGCGTGTCTGTTGTGAATGCTTTGTCTGTTTCTTTGCAGCTTACCATCTGGCGAGATGGAAAAGAGCATGCAATGGAATTTAGTCATGGTGATTCATTGAACTCTCTGAAGGTCGTGGCTGATGCCCCAGAGGACTACAGAAGAGATGGAACTGTAAAAACGTTAACAGGGACTAAAGTGAGGTTTTTGCCTTCTGAGGAAACGTTTACCATGGTTGAGTTTGATAGAAATACATTAGAAAGGCGTCTGAGGGAGCTAGCCTTTCTTAATTCGGGTGTGATGATTGTGTTAACGGACGAAAGGCCGGAAGACAATATTGTTACAGAACTTCATTATGAGGGAGGCATAGAAGCGTTTGTAAAGCATTTAGACGCCAATAAGGAGGGCTTGCTTGAAAACCCCATTTCAATCTGCAAGGAAGTTGAAGGAATTACAGTAGAGGCAGCTTTGTGGTGGAATGATGGGTATCACGAAAATGTAAGATGTTTTACCAACAATATACCTCAACGTGATGGAGGGACCCACTTGGCGGGATTTAGGGGTGCGCTTACTCGAACTGTAAATAAATATGCCGCAAGTCTTGGAACAGCCAAAAAAGAAAAAGTAACTATTTCAGGGGATGATGCACGCGAGGGTTTGACGTGTGTTCTGTCAGTAAAGGTTCCTGACCCGAAGTTTTCGTCGCAAACAAAGGATAAATTAGTTTCTTCTGAAGTAAGGCCTGTAGTTGAGTCGGCGATGAATGAAGCTCTTGGCGAATGGTTTGAGGAGCACCCTGCAGAAGCAAAAATGTTAATGACAAAAATAGCCGAAGCTGCAGCTGCACGGGAAGCAGCAAGAAAAGCTCGTGACCTTACTAGAAGGAAGTCAGCATTAGATATAGCCTCATTGCCAGGAAAACTTGCTGACTGTCAGGAACGCGACCCTTCTTTGTCTGAGATATTTATTGTGGAGGGCGACTCAGCTGGGGGTTCTGCTAAACAAGCAAGAGACCGACAAAACCAAGCTATTCTTCCATTAAAAGGTAAAATACTTAATGTTGAGCGGGCTCGATTTGATCGCATGCTTTCAAGTCAAGAGATAGGCACTATGATTACTGCTCTGGGCACTGGAATTGGTCGCGATGATTTTGATGCGGATAAAGCGAGATACCACAAAATTGTAATTATGACAGATGCGGATGTTGACGGTGCGCATATAAGAACTTTACTTCTTACATTTTTCTATCGGCAGATGCCTGAGTTAATAGAACGCGGCTATCTATATATTGCTCAGCCGCCACTTTATAAAGTCGAAAGAGGTAAAAGTATCCAGTATATTAAAGACCAAGAGGAACTTGATGATTACCTGATTGAAGCCGGGTCTAAAGATTCTTCATTGACTCTAGAGGGAGGGATAACAGTAATTGGCGAAGACCTTATGCGTATTGCAAAAGAAGCTTTGCAAGCCCAAGCAATCATAGACCGTATGAAGCATAGAGCCCCAGATAGTGCAATCTCTCAGCTGACAATCGCCGGGACCCTTCAAGTCCAAGAAGACGATAAGTTGATAAAAGAAGGCATCAAAAGGTTGGATATGATTGC
>MDSX01011360.1_pt1 | contig 17351 bp, 19 predicted proteins | sample 811141 | NCBI WGS metagenome assembly MDSX01 (sample SAMN05326642, study PRJNA326480) | marine metagenome | isolation source: seawater | place: Atlantic Ocean: South East | collected 2010 | reverse complement strand
GTATTAAAATAAAAACTATAAATAAATTACCAGAAAAAACATTAAGTAAACCAGAAAAAATATGTCCAGATGGTAAAGTAATAAATCCTAAAACAGGAAGATGTATTAAAATAAAAACTATAAATAAATTACCAGAAAAATAATTAAGCTATATTAAATATTATGTCATTAGCATCAATTGGCAAGAAGATATACCTAATTAAGATAGTTTTTTTTCATTTTTCTTTTTTAGTTGTTGTAATAACATTAATTAATTCTTTTTTATTATTAGTGTTATATTGTTTTGGTTCTTCTACTTTTAGTAAAGGTGTTGATTTTACATTAGGTTTAGTATTTGGTTTAACAATAGGTTTTGTAATAGGTTTTGTAATAGGTTTTGTAATAGGTTTTGTTTTATTTACTTCTATTTCAGTATTGCGAGGGACATATTGTTTGCCATATACTAAATTTTCATCTAATAAATCTTTTTCTGGTATATTATTAGTTTTATCTATAATTTTTTTAGGAATAGGTTCTTTGATTGGTGGTAATATTGAATTATTTTCATTCCTTCCTAATAATCTATTGATTTTTGTAGCTCTTTCACGTTTAATATTTAATCTTTTTAATAATCTATAATATGTTGTGTGACTAATATCATATTTGGCCAATAATTCATTTTCAGGCATCATATTTAAATAATCGTTTTTAAATTCTTCGCCCATATATTATTACTTATTTATAATATATTAAAAAATAAGATATATACATGGTATATATAAAATATATTAAATAAATATAATAAATATATATTAGAATATAAAATAGTACATTTCTGAAAAAAAAATTATATTTTAGGAAAGGTTTTTAAAATTTAAAAATTTTTTCAGAAATGTACTATTTTATATAATATATAATAAAAAAATTTCCATACAATTTTACAATACTTTAGTATGTACTTTGAAAAAATTCAACAATTTCTTTTATACTAAGGTAATACATATAAACAGCGATTCCTCATAAAATCTATTATGTTAAATTATTCGATAAGAGATTTTAGATTTTTAGCAGATTGCCTTCTGTAAAATATGCACTATTATCCTTTTTTATCAGAAAATATTTTTTTTTTCCCCCAATATTGCAGGGTAATATTTTATATAATATATATTATCATTTTTCATAAATTTATTAAAATTTAAATACATTTTATTTAAAATAAATTAAGCAACATATAATACTTTAATTTTAATCAATTCACCAGTTTTATAATTATAAATACCAGGATTGGAATATGTAAATTTTTTACAATATTCTTCCATAAATTTTACATCATTATATGGAATATATTCATCCCAAAATTCTTCAGAATCAGAATCTAATAGTTTATTATTATATTCTTGTGTATTTTTATAATAATAATCACGAATTTGTTTTAATAAATTATTAGGTTGTGGATAAATTATTTTTGAATAACATTTATCTAAAATATCATGAGGTAAGTTATCATAATAATTTGTGAGTGTTTGCATATTGCATTAATAAATCGTATAGTTATAAAATCATTTTTTTATTTATATATAAAAAATATAAAATAATTATAAATAAATAAAAAATTGATATTATTAATTTATTATAATTTTAAAAATAAATAAAAAATTATAGAAAGAACAGCAAAACTTTTAATGTCATATGATAAAAAAAACATTTATGATAATTTACCTGATGATATTTTAGATAAATGTTATTCAAAAATAATTTATCCACAATCAAGTTATTTATTGTGTGATATAAGAAAAAAGGCAAAATATGTAATAATCAAAAAACTGATTACATATCCCGAATATTATATAAAAAAAGGTAAAATGATATATTATGACGAATTTGAATTGTCAAAAATATATTATAAATTACTATATAAATGGTATGAATTGAATGCAAATAAATTTATAAATGAATTAGATAATGATTATGAAGGAATATTGAATATAATAATGTCTGGAAATAGATTATCTTGTATTAGACGAGAACTTTGGATAAAGGAGATATATGAAATATCAGAAAAAACACCAATAGATATATTAATAAATATATCAAATGATATGATAAAATAGTAAAAATAATTTATAATAATATTCATCGGTAAATTATATAAAAAAATGATTTGATAAAAATGAAAAATATTAAATGATAATTCCTAAAAATTTTCCCGAAGATTTAGTAAATTATATTCATAGTTTAATAATATACGAACAAGATAAGGAATTATTATATGATATAAGATTATTTATAAATAGTAAAAATAAATTTATAAATATACATAAAAAGGATAATGAAAGTCATATAGAATTCATGAAAAAGATATCAAAAAATATATTAAATTTAATGTATAATAATGAAAATATAGTATTCAAATTGCCAAAACATATATTAAAAAATTATATAAATAGCGAATATAATACAAGAAATGAAGAATTATTATTAAATATGTTTATATTAAAAAATTATAAAAAGAAATGGTTTAATTTAGCATATAACATATAATTTGTAATTATAATATTAAATTTAAATTATAATATAATATTTTATTATATTTTTTTATATAAACTATCTATTATATAATTAGAGATGAATATAGAGGTATCACCCAAAGAATGGATATTAACAAATAGAATAGGATTTAATGATGAAATATATAAAACATTTAATAGAGAAAAATATCCATTAAAAGACAAAATCAAGGGTTGTGTATGTAACGATGATATATGTGAAGAAAATCATAATACAATTAGTTTATTTCCACATCAAAGAATATTAAGAGATTATATACAATTTGATAGTCCATATAGAGGAATATTAGCATATCATGAACTTGGTTCTGGAAAATCGGCTGCATCAATAGCAGCCGCGGAAGGATTTATAGAAAAGAGAAAAATATTTGTATTAACACCAGCATCTCTTGCAAAAAATTATGAGAATGAATTATTAAAGATATCAACACTTGGATTAAATATGAAAAAATCATGGACAAAAATAAAGATAGATAGTAAAAATAAATCCAAAGAATTATATGATAAATTAAAGACATATGGTATAACAAGTAAAATAATAAAGGAACAGATGGTATGGATACCATTATATAATAATGATATAGAAAATGTAAAAATTGTTGTAGAAAAAATAAATTATAAAAAGGTATTAGAAACTGATAAAAAATTAATAGATGAAACAATATTACATATAATAAAAAACCGATATACATTTATAAGTTATAATGGCTTAACACAAAAGATGATAACAGAGATGGGAAGTAATGTATTTGATAATTCATTTGTAATAATAGATGAAATACATAATTTAATAAGTAGAATAGTAAATGGTTCACGATTATCACGTGCAATTTATAATAATTTAATGCAGGCAGAAAATTGTAAAATGGTTTTATTATCAGGTACGCCAATAATAAATAATCCATATGAGATAGCAACATTAATAAATTTAATAAGGGGACCAATGTGTATATATAATTTAAAATTATTAACAAAATCAATAGAACCAACAAATGAAATGTTAAAAGAACATTTACAAAATAGTGAATATATGAAATATATAGATTATATATATTATAATGGAATTGATAAGACAATATCAATAGCTTTATTACCAAATAATTATATGAGAAAGGAAAATAATGATATCAAATTAATAAAAAGTTCATGGAAATATACAACATCAAAATTATTAGATGATATAATAAAAAGTTTAAATAAGATAGAAAATTTACGTATTGGTGTAAAAATAAATAAGGTACATTATTATTCATTACCAAATGATAAAGAAGGTTTTAATAGTTTATTCATAGATAATACAAATGAGGAAGAACCTGAAATAAAAAACGAAGATTTATTTGAAAGACGTATATTAGGAACATTAAGTTATTATAAAACAACTGGAAGTGAATTTTTTCCAAAACAATCACCAATTAAAATACAATATTTGAATATGACAGACCATCAATTAAATATATATGATGAAGTAAGAGCTAAAGAAAGAGCAATGGACAATGCAAATAAAATGCGAGGAGGAGATTTATTTACATCAAAATCTTCTGTATATAGAGCATTTAGTAGAATGGTATGTAATTTTAGTTTTCCGGAAAATATAAAAAGATTATTTCCACAAGATATAAAAAAACAATTAAAGAAGGAAATAGATTTTACAAATGATGATAATGAAGACGAAGAAGATGATAAGAAAGTAGATAAAAATAAAGTACAAATTGAGTATGAGAATACATTAAATGCGGCAATGAAAGAATTAGTAGATGGTAATTATTTATCAAGAGAGAATTTATTAAATAAATATAGTCCAAAATATGCGAAGATGTTAGAGGATATAGATGAATCACCTGGTTCAATATTAATATATTCACAATTTAGAACAATAGAAGGTCTTGGAATATTTTCAAGTGTATTAAATAAAGAAGAATATAAAGAGATTATAATAATAAAATCCGAAGGTGAATATAAAATCGAGGATTTATCAATATTTGATGAGAAATATGATAATAAAAGATATGTTGTATTTAATAATGATCGCGAGAAAACAAATATTTTAATGAATTTATTCAATGGTGAATTTTCATTATTAAATAACAATATATATAATTCTTTACCAGATAGAATTAAATCAAATGATAAAATACAATTATATGGAAAATTAGTTAAAATAATGATGATAACACAATCAGGTGCAGAGGGAATATCATTAAAAAATGTGAGACGTGTATTAATAATGGAATATTTTTGGAATTCAGTTAGAATAAATCAGGTAATAGGAAGAGCAGTAAGAACATGTTCTCATGAATTATTGCCAGTAAATCAAAGAAATGTTCAAATATTTGCGTATATAATAAAATTAACAAAAGAACAATTGAAAAGAAATTTTACTATAAGAAGTTTAGATAAAGGAATAACAACAGATGAACATATTTTAAATATAGCAACAAATAAAGAAAATATAATAAATCAATTTTTAAATATGTTAAAGAAGAGTTCATTTGATTGTATAATAAATTCTGAAAAGAATAAACCATTAGAAAATGGGTATAAATGTTATAATTGGCCTATAAATGTAGATAAAAATAAGTTATCTTATACAAATAATATAGAACAAGATTATAAAATATTAAAGTATAAAAGATATCAAAAAATAAGAAAAAACAAAGGCAAAGTTGTAATGATAAATAAAATAAAATATGTTGAAATAAATAGCAAAATATATGATTATAATAGTTATAAAAATGCGGGAATATTAATATCGGCAAATATATAAAAAATAAATAATATATTATTATAATAATATGGAATGCAATACAATATGTATATATAGGTATAGATTTAAAAATTTAAAATGTAATTGTAAATGTGAGAATAATTTGGAAATAAATAATAAATTATGTAAAAAACTCATTAAATTTAAGACTGAAATATTTAATATAATATCTGAATCATGTGGTACAAAGAATAATTTATTAAATATTAAAGATATATATATAATATATCAGAATATATATGACAATAATATATATAGTGATACAAAGAAAAAATTTTTATTTATAAAAATAATAAATTACTTATTTAATTTCAGAGATATATATGGATTATGTAGTAAAATAAATATAAAAGTTAATTATAAATATAAGAAACAAGAATTAATAGATAATTTACATAAAATATTAAATAATACATATTTTATAAAAAGAGAAAATAATATTCTTAAAAATATAACTATAAATAAGATACAAAATTTTTTTAGAAAAAACATAGTAAATAAAATACACAAATTATATAATAATAATATAATAGAAAATACATTAGATCCTTTTACACTTGATAATATAAATGAAATATCTATAAATAATAGATATACATTTATAAATAATAATAGAATATATTCTGTAAATGCAATAGAATTTGAATATTATTTAAGAAATAATAATACAAATCCTTATACAAATGAAATACTATGTAATATAGATAATATAAAAAAATATTTAAATATATTTATAAATTATAATAATTTAAAGCTAAAACCAAATATGTATGATTTTAATTGGACTACTCCATCGCAAGCATATACAGATGTTGTTTATTATATTGAGAGGATAGGATTTTATAATAATATATTATGGTTTATAGAATTAAGTTACAATGATATAATAAATGTAATAAATATATATTTAGAAAATTCAAATTTATCAAATAACATTTATTTTAATGAAGAATTTATGTCAGAATTAAATGACACAAATTATATATATAATTTTAGTAAAGAGATTATTAATTTATTTAAAGATGGAAACAACCATTATTTATTATGTTGTTATTTTATTAAATCTTTAGGATTAGTATCAAATTCTTTTAATAAAAATTTACCAAGTTGGTTATTAGATATTGATGATTCACCCGCTTCAATATTAATATATTCACAAAATATATTTAGATTAAATATGGATTTCAATACATTTAATAGAATTGAGGGAGGGCAAATATTAAATAATGAAAATAATGAAAATAATGAAAATAATGAAAATAATGAAAATAATGAAAATAATGAAATAGAATTTACTGAATTAAATCCAATGACATTATATTACTTAATGAATTTAATTAATTAATTTAATTAATTATATTAGAGTATTCAAATATATATGGATAGATATAATAAAAATGACGTAGATTATAATGAACAAGAAAGAATTTATCATGTTAAAAAATTTAAAACAGCTTTATATGGATTCATAATATTTATTATATTATCAACTAAAGTTTCTTATAAAATATTAGATATAATAATAAAAATTTTTAGACCATCAACAAATGATATAATAGATTCAAGTGATAACCCAATGACATTAGGTATAGTATTAAATGCTTTTATATTTTCAGTAATAATATTTTTAGTCTAAGATTTAGAGTAATAATATGTATAAGCAATATATATTAATGCTATAAAAAGTAAAAATATAAAAATGAAAGATATAGTCATACCAACAATACCTAATGTACGAGACATTTTACAATAAAATGTATCATCTGTACTTGAACATATAGTAGTACCACCACTTGACATACTTCCTAAAAACCCACCAATAACACCAGCACCTAATCCTGAAGATGGAGTATTTCCATTAGAATTATCAATTGCTTTAGTTCTACTTCTCCCTCCTCTCCCTTTCATATTCTAATATATATTAATATTTTAAATTTAATGAGTATATATTTAAAATATTAATATATTATATTAATTTAGAATAATAATGGAAGATACATCCCCTACAATAGATATTATACCAGAAATAAGTGTAGAAATGACACCTATACAAATTCCATTAGATAATTCACAAAAAAAAGCACAAATAAAATTATTACAAGGTTATCGTGATAAAAGTTATGTAAATGCATTACTTTGCAATAAATCATATGAAACATATTCCTTTATTAAAACATTGGTTAATATTCCATTAATATTAAGTAGTACAATACTTGCTATATTAAATAGTAGTACATTTGATCCTCAAACAATGAAAGTTCCCAATGTAATAATTAATAGTATAACAGGATTAACATTAGCAATGATAAATAACTTTAAATTAAGTGAAAAAGAAACAAATTTTAAAGCTATGGGTATAAAAATGAATAAATTATGTCACCATATTGAAGATATATTAGCAAATGAAAGAGATACATTGGATAGTGAACAAATCAGAACATTTATAAAAGAATATGATAGTTTATTAGAACAAATTGATTATAGTTTTCCAAATCATATACAGAAAAAAATAGCTGCAGAAATGAGAAAAAAGAAAAGAGTATTACCCAATTCTTTAAATTGTGTTGGAGATTATGATAATATGGATAATATAAAACATTTAGAAGGTATGATAAGTAATAAAGTATAATAATTAATAATTTTCCAAGATATTTCTATAATTATCGTGATTATCAAAATCTTTAACAGGATGATAAATTATGTTTTTATTTTTTTTAAAATCTTCAATTGTCCATGTTTCTCTATATTTAATATTAGATAATTCACAAGGAGTATTAATAATAAGATTATATCTATTTGCTAATGTTGTAAATAAAAATTCATGAAAAGGTATAAAATTTAAATTTTTAACAACATTATCAACCATTTTTAATAATTTATTAGATACTCTAATACAACATGCCATTGTACAATATGCTGGTTCACCAAATATACTAATAGCATAATTCCAAAACCATTCGCATTTATCTGCCTCTATTTTTGTTCCTTTAGAATTATGACAACATAATAAATCTGATTGTTGATAATTTTCATTTAAATTTTTAAATAAATTAACAGATGAAATAAATACATCATCCTCTATAAACCAAATATTATCAAAATTAACATCTTTATTTAAGAAATAATATATAGCTTTATTTTTAGCAAGTACTTTACGTGTATTATCATTATTTTTAACATTATTATAAAACATTTCTAATGCATATTTATAATTATTCTCAATACATATTTCATCATCAATTTGTATAAATGTTACTTTACTATTATTATTTTCATATTTTTTTGAATTATCATCAATAATTATAAATACCTTATAATATTCTGATAATTTTTCAGCAAAATTTACTAAACATTTATTAGGATATTTACTTAAAAAAACAACATATGTTATCATTATAATATAAATAAATAAAAGATAAATCTTATATAATATTATATAAAAATATTAATAGATATAGAAAAATAATGGAATATAATAATAAATTAGATAGATTAAAAATAGTTTTAAATATTATATCAAAACTTAAAAATTATGAAACTAAAGATGGTACAATTATAAATTTATATAATGAAAATTTATGTTCTTTTATTACAAAATTTAAAAAAATAACAAAAGAATATATAAAACAAGAACATGAAAATATACAAGAATATAAAGGTATATTATTATTTGAAGAAATTAATAAAGAAATAAAATATTTATTACCAGCAAAAAAGAATATAGAACCTTTATTTGTAATTAAAGCAAATAAAAAATAAATAAATAAATATATATATATATCAATTATATATTATCTAAGAGAACATATACATAGTAGTAAATATCCCAGAACTAATTAATGCAATATTAGAAATAATATTTTTATTATTAAGCAAATAGATTGTACTAAATTGAGCAATATTAACAATTGGATAAGTAATAGTATTAATGTCTACAATACTATTAATAGTGTTAGATAATTCGTAATATATACTATCATCACAATTATTACTACCTTTAATAGAATATGCCAAAGACTTTTCATTATTACATTTAATACATTTATCAGAGCCTTCTTTGTCAGAATAGAATCCAATAGGACAATTATGACATTTATTATTTTTCTCAAATGTACCAATGGGACATTTTAGACATACAAATGGTATAATATTAGTCTTAATATAACTACCAGAAGAACATTGAAGACATTTTTCTTCCTGATTAAAATAATTGATATATTCTTTTTTTTAGGGTCACATTTAATACAACTACCTAAAGTTGAAATAGGGTCATTGCTAATAATATGATTAATAGGGCAAAATGAATCAGAATACGTAATACATTTTTTATCAATATTTTTTCTACATTTAATACATTTTGAAGAACCACTATTAGAAACAAATCCTTCAGAACATGGAAGACAAGTAGACATATTGCCAAATCTAAAGTGATTAATAGGACATTTATCACATACAAATTTATTATCTGTAATATAAGTATCATAATTGAAATATTCTCCATCGGAACACTTAGAAATAGTGATAAATTTTTTTAAATTATTAAACATATCAATAGTATTATCAAGTGAATTAATAGCATCATCTCTTTCTTTTTGAATGCGATGTCTGCAATGACAACTGGAACCCCTATTTATACGAATACCTCTTGCTTCGGAGAAATAGAAGAGAGTAGATAAAACCAGAGTTTTATAAAGACTGAACATCTTATTATTTATAATAAAGTAAATATATATCAATTTTTTTATATTATATATTATAAATCTATACAAATTATAATTCCAGTAATATATTTTTATAGAAATATTCAACAAGTGATTCCCATCGATAATGTGTTAAAATATGTATACGACTTCTTCTACCATGTTTAAAAACTAAAGATGGGTCATTTAAATATTTCCAAAAACCATCAGCATATTTACTGGGTTCTGTTAGTTCTGCCTTACCACCAATTCCAACAGATTTATTATCTAAATAAATAGAAATTGTTGGTTTAATAATAATTGAATAATCTTCATCTAAAAATTCTATCATACCACCAACATAAGATGAAATTTGTGCTTTACCTAATGCTGCACCTTCAAAACCACATAATCCAAAACCTTCTCCGTCTGCAGTATTAAGACCAATATCACAAGCATTATATAATATATTTATTTCTCTATCAGAAAGTTGTTGTGGCATTTCAATTGGATGTAATGTTTTTTTAGCATATTCCCATGGTACATTTCTAAATTTAATTTCATTTTGAAAAATATCAACTAAATCCCAAAAACCATTAATATTTGTACCAATAACAAGTTTTATATTTCTTGATGTATTTTCATTAGAATTATTATTTAACACATTAATATTATAATGTTTTTCTACAAATTCTGCCCATGCAATTATAGTAATATCCCATCTTTTTCTGGGTTGATTTCTATTTAAATTTAGTACAAGAAAATCATCAAAATTAAGATTAAAATATATACGAGCAATATTTATATCAATAGGATAATAAATATTTTCGTCAAAACCATGAGGAAAATAAAACATTGGCATAGTATCACGAATACCTAATTTACTTGCTATATTTTTCCAATATGGTGTAAATGTAATAATACCATCAAAATAACTATTTAAAACATCAATATAATTTTTTTTTTGATATGGATAAACTTGATCCATATAAGAAATTAATTTAAAATTTGCTTTTTCATCCCAACACTCTTTTAATAATGTTTGTGTTAAACTTGTTGTAATTACATTATCATTAAATATAATTATAATATCTTGTGGATTTTTTTTTATATAATCACCTAATTCTTTTTCACCAAAACCATTTCTTTTAGGATTTTCATTAGCCATTGCATCATGTAATATTACATTGTTTGGAATATCATTTCTAATATTTGCACCATTTGTATTTGAGAAATTTTGAAATCCGTATACTGTTAATTTAATATCTGTATATTTAGCAATATATTTAGAAATATAATATACAACTTTAGAATATCCATTACTTGTTCCAATTGGATATGTACCACATAAAAGAACTCTTTTTTTACCATCAATAGATTTATGCCACCATTTAATTGGTGATATTGATAAATTATTTAAATTAGAAGTATTACATTCTAATGCAGTTTCTTCACCAACAATAATAGAATTTTTTAAAATATTATTCATATATATGAAAGATAATTAATATTTTCTTATATCAAATATATTATTTATTAAAATAAGCATTTGCTTGAATAAATCCTGTCAATATTAAATTATCTAAATCTTGTTTTGATACTTTTTTATTTATATTATTTTTATTAAATGTTATAGGTAGATATTCTATATCATGAAATTTACTAATAATTAATATGTTGTTTTTTTTATGATCAATTAAAGAAGTAAAACTTTGTTTATATGTATTATTTAATAAAATTTTTATTATTTGATAATTATAATTTAAAAATGAAAGCTCAGTATTTTTTGGTATAGTTTTAGTATAATCATCTGTTTCATCTGGTTTAATAATAACACATAAAATTAAATCTTTATGTATATTATTAAAAATATTAACAGGAAAATTATTTGTAAGAGCACCATCTACATAATATTCCCCATCTATATTAATAGCTGTTCCAATTATAGGAATATTCATTGATGCTATAGTTGCATCAAATATACTAATATCTGGTGTAGAATCTATTGAAAAAATAAAATTTTCACATTTATTAATATTCGTAGTACTTATATATAAATTGATACCATATATTTTTGATAATTCACTAAATGTAATATCTCCTTTGAAATTTTCATCCTTATCTTTTAAATAATTTTTAATCAAATCAATATATGAAGAGAAATTATCTACACCTTTTTTATTAAAAAAATCAGTCAAAGTTATATCATTTATATTCATATAATCATAATTTCCAATATAATTATATAATATACTTTCTATATCTTGAATTGGTATTTTTAAAGAAAATAATAAACAAAAATATGCACCCATTGAATTTCCTGCTATATTTTTAACATTTGATACAATATTTTCTAAATATAGATATCGTAAAACACCTAAAATACTTATACCCAATATACCACCGCCAGAAAAAACAATGTGTGTTATATTCATATTTATTTATTAATTAATAAAAACTTTTATATATTAATAATTTATAGCATTAGATATTTTACTTATAGGAGAATTATTATTATTTTGTTTTATATTTTTTAAATCTTCTAAGATAGGTAATAAAGTATCTAATGTTTTTTTCATACCAATATGTACTGCTAATTCTGTTATTTGGTCTAAAACAAATATTATAAATATACCTATAAATATAAATAAACCGATATTTATCATATTTTTATAAAAAATATTTATTTTATCTGTATCTGTTATATTGTCTTGGTATTTACTATTATTAATATTTTGTTTTTTTTCATGTTTATATTTATTATAATTTATAGGAATAGATTGTTGTTGTTGTTGCATTTGCTGTTGTTGTTGCATTTGCTGTTGTTGTTGCATTTGTTGTTGTTGTTGCATTTGTTGTTGTTGTTGCATTTGTTGTTGTTGTTGTTGTGAATAATATTGATTATTTTGTGTTGAATATGAAGAATATTGTTCGGGATGCGGATAATATATACAATTATTTTGAGTTTTTAATTGAATATTTTTATGATTTTCGGGGTCAGAAGAAGTATTTTTACAATTATAAGATGAATTGTAATTTATAGCACTTTTAAGTTCATTAATATTTAAATATTGATCTAAATCATCATCATAATATGGTTCAATATCTTTTATTTTTTCCGTAGATATATTATCATAATTTTCATATACTTTTTGTAATTGTGGAGTAATATTAGAATTTATATTATTTTTAGAATTATTATCATCATTATCATTATCTATATTATTTTTAATATATACATCCATACTTTTATTATAATTATTTATACTATCTACCGATAAAGGAAATTTATATTCGGGGGGCTGTAAAGGTTCGCAACTCGCGTTATTTTTAGAATATTCTTCTATATTAGTATGATTAATATGTTTAGATGCTTTATTGTTTGATTTTTTCTTTTTTTTATCAAAAGAATCTGTATTATAAGCTTCACTTAATGTTGAATAATTCATTTTAATAATTATATCCTCCTTTCTAATATATAAATAAAAATAATTTGTAATATTAAAATGAAAAAAATAAATTCGGACATACCTATAAATTTTATGGAATTTTTTAAATATATGTTAATTGGTATATTATGTGCATATATAATAATCTATGCATTGAGACCATCAGTACCATACCCTGAATTAGTAATAAGTATATATGATAATTATTTTATATTTATAATATTATTAATAATAAATTATTATTTATTAATGTGGGATATAAAAATAGGATTACTATTTTTAATATGTATAATATCATTAATATTTGATTATTATATATTTATTAAAAAAGATTTAATAAAAAAATACAATATTCACGAGGATTTCAATGAATTTATGTCAACATCAATATCTCATCCTTTATCAATAACAGATAGAATAGATAAAATTATGAAAAATATAACTATTTCTAATAATAATAATATTAATCATAAAATAGTATCAAGTACAATAATTTAAAAAATATTACTATAAATATAGATTATGAGCATTTTAGATCCATTGACTAATTTATCTTTTATATTTATACATATGGGTGGTAGATTTTTAAAATTTAATGTAACACCCGTACAAGAAAAATTGTTATCAAATCCAATGACACAAACATTAGTATTTTTTTCATTATTATATTTTAGCTCTAAAAATTTTTATAAAGCATTAATTATATTGATAATAGCATATATATTTTTGTTTTTTTTATTAAATGAAAATTGTGAATATAATATATTATCCCGCAAATGGCTAATAGAAAATGAATTTATTGAAGAAGATGACTATATTTCAGATAAAGATTTATATAAAAATAATATGAATTTACATCTTATTAATTAAATTATTACTTGGACTAATCCAATAATATTTGTTAGCATCAGTATTAACAATCATAATTATTTCAACACAATACATAATTGTAATTATAATAAATAATACTAATAATATAATTCCAATAATATTAATATAGTCGGGTAAATATAAATATATTATAATAGATAAAGATATTAATAATACAATTATTAATAAATATATTATATTAACAATATTGAATTTTTTATCATAAGTATTAATATTTAAATTAAATTTAGCTAATTTATCATATATTAATATTTTTTTCTTTTTATCATCATATTTTCTATATTCATTTTTAAGATGTGGATTAATAATAGAATAATATGTTAAATTAATATCTTCTATATCTTCTATATTTTTAATATTATCTAAAATATCACTAATTAAAGCAATATTATTCGTATATATATCTTCAAATGTTTCAATAATACTATTTTCATATTTTAATAAATAAATAATAGTACTAAATATAATTAATGTAATTACAAATAAAACAATTGATACTATTTTTATATTTTCATTTTCTTCTATATCAGAAAAATATACAATTATACAAAAAATTATTAATAAAATAAATAATATAATACATATAATAAATATAATATTTATTTTATATAATTCACGTTTTTCATTTTCATTTTCATTATTTAATTTTTTAATTGATGTTTGTTTATCCTCAATAATGTTATTTATATTATATAATTTAGATGTATAATCTACAGCATCCGATATCTGTTTATTATCAGATTCTTGTTGATTTTTTTCACTTGGTTTATTTTCTTCTAAATTATTTAATATAGAGCTTAAATTATTATTTATATTTCTAAAAGTATTATTAAAATTATTTATTATTTTCTCAATATCATTTTTCTTTTGACCTTCATTTGTACCATATAAATTATATAATTCTAATGTCATATAATAATTCAATATTAATTTATAAAATTTTAATTTATAATAATTGGCTCTCAGATGTAAATAATCATTATCATTTTTACTAAAATAATCTAATTTATTTATAGTCCACGTATTAAATATGTTTGTAAAATTTGTTTTAAATTCTTCCACATTACCCTGAGCAAAAGTTATATCTTTTATATTTGTAATATTTGCTGAAAAATCTAATTTATAAGTTACTTCATAATATTGAGAATTTTCTAAAATACTATTATAATAATATGATTCTGGTTCAGAATTATATTTATATCTACAATTTATTTTAAAAATTTGTTCTGTTAATAAATTTTGTTCTAACTTATGATTTGTTTTCTTTAATTCTGATAATTGATCGATAAAATCTGTTAAAAAATCTATTTCAAACATATGAAATTTTAAATTGTTATTGGCATAATATGATGTATCTATATCAACTACATTTTCATCATACCCTGATATATTATATTTGAAATTATCATGATAATAATATATTCTATCAATAGGGTCATTTATATTAATATTATTTTCATTAACCTGAATTGTTATATTATCATCTTTATCAAATTCATTCATTAATTCATTAATTGTTGTAACATCACTTGACATATTTATTGAATATACTCTATTTAAAAAATATATTATAATTTGTCCATATAATATAATATAAATGTTGATATTATTAATATAATAATAATAATTAATAAAAATATATTAAGAATATCTGGTATAAAACCATATATTAAAAATGATAATGTTATTAACCACATTAATATTGTTATTAAATTAATAAAAGAATTATCGATATTAATAATTTCATTAATATTGTTTTCTAATAAGTTAGTATTATTATTATTTTTTTTATCAACTGCATATATATATAATTTAAAATTTTTAATTAATTCGTTTGTTAAATTTGATATTGAATTGTTTATGTCCGAACCATTTACTGAATTAATATCCTTATAATTATATAAATTAACTACATCTATATTTGATAATTGTTTATTATAAATACGTACATCTCTTATTTTTCCGGATAAACTATTTTCAAAACTTAATCTATTATTATTTGTTATATTTCCTATATATAAATTATTATCATCAATTGTTAAATTATCACATTGCGATTGTTGTGTTAATACCAATTGGGAATTTTTATAAATTTTAACATAATATGTATCTTTACTATATGAAATTGTCCAATGAACCCATTTATTACTATCGTCTACATTTTCTTGATTATAAATAACTATATTATTATTAACATCCGTGCATGGTAAATAGACATATAAGGAATTTGATTTATTCATTGCATTATTTCTTAAAAATCCTATAATAAACCCTTTATTAAATGTGTCTGTTATTTCTCTTCCCTGTGTCATTATAACACATGATTTTTCATAATCTGTTTTGTATATCCATGCAGAAAATGTAAAATCTCTATTTGACAAATTAATATCTGAAGCCTTTAACATAACCTTTTCTAAATATAATTCATTAAATTCATTTGAATTTTTAATATTTTCAAATCTATATGAACCATTTGTATCTTTTATAACATTTAAATTATTATTATTTTGTGAACTATCTTTAAAATTACCATTAAATTTATACCAAGCAATCATATCATTATTCAGTAAAGTCATATCAGATTCTTGATTATTTGGAAAAGAATTTTTGAAAGCATTTCCTAATAAATTAAATAATACTTCATTTGTAAATTCTGGATTATTTGTATTATATTGTTGTTCTAAGGATTCATTATCCAATAATTCTCCAGAAGTACCAATTGTAGTTGTGTTATTTCTTATTATAGGTGAAGTATTTGGATGTTGTATAGCATTTGAATAAGATAAAATATCTTGTGAACTATGTGATAATACATGAGGATGTGGATATTCGTGATTATGTGAAACATTATATATATTTCCAGCAAAAGTATATTCGTGCGAATGTGTTAATGTCTCTCCATTTGAAGTTGAAGGTTCAGTAGTAGAAGGTTCAGTAGTAGAAGGTTCAGTAGTAGAAGGTTCAGTAGTAGAAGGTTCAGTAGTAGAAGGTTCAGTAGTAGAAGGTGCAGTAGCAGAAGGTG
>MDSX01072892.1_pt1 | contig 17361 bp, 18 predicted proteins | sample 811141 | NCBI WGS metagenome assembly MDSX01 (sample SAMN05326642, study PRJNA326480) | marine metagenome | isolation source: seawater | place: Atlantic Ocean: South East | collected 2010 | reverse complement strand
CGCCTTCCATCATAATACTCCTCATTTTGTTGTTGATATTTTAATGTTCCCCCATATCATCCTTAAAGATTACGGCTTCATTCTATAATTACTCTTCACGAGGCTCTATTTCAATACTTTTATAACATATTCCCCGGGACAATACTGCTCCCACCCCGTTGAACTATTTTTTATATAAACATATAAATTATTAGTATGTTTTTCTATCCTCCATTTACAGTCAATGTTATTATTATTTCGACATAATGCAAAGTGTAAATTATCCTCCGTTTCACACCGAAATATATATGTTTCATTGTACTGATGTTCGCATTTCAGACAATCTAATTCCATTGGAGACCGTTTTATTGACATAGTTACAGGAACATCAAATTTGAATGGCATTCCGCCTTTAATGGTTTTTAATATGTTCCTATTCATTTTATTTTTAATTTAATTTAATTTAATCGATAAAAAATTATATTTTCATTCAATTTAATTTAACACTCCGGTGATACAATCGCTAGTCTATCAATAATCTCATTTTTATCATGATTAAATGTGCCCAATATCTCTCCCAGATTATTATAGACAACATTATATTCATCTATGTATAAACTCATTTGGAGAAATAAATGTTGTGTTCCAGTATAATTAAATGGACTTACTATTATTTCATCTGATTCATCGTCACCCGAATCATAAATATCCTCCTCATTTTCACTGTCAGTATTATTATTAATAATATCATTGATTAAGTCATTATTGTCTTTCATATTTTCTTTTTTGGGTCTCCCCCTACCTCTTGTTTCTTCTTCATCGCTGGTGTCGTCCACAACGCTAATATCTAGTTCTTTTTTCTTCTTTTTTCTACTTATTTGTTTTTTTGTTATTTCATGAATAAAATCTTCATTTAAAGTGACGCGTTCTTTGACTGCCATTTTTTTTAACATTGTCATATTAAAACCATGCTTTTTTAATACTTTTTTAAAGCATGTGATCTTATCAAATGAGATTGGCTTCTTGTTTTTAAATCCGCCGACAATTCGCTCACTAATGTTAATTTTATTAAAACCACAATTACATACACGGCAATATGTTCCTCCCTTCATCTTAGGCCTATCGCATTGTATATATAGTTGACCTCTTTTCACTATCGATTGGCATTCTGAAGAAATTTCCTTTATATAAGGATATCGTAAGAATATGTTAGAATTAGGCATTTTAAATTTGTTAAAATATCTAATCAGTACAAAATTTATTTCAATTTACAAGTCGCCATCCTTTAATAGCTGATTTTATTGCCATTAATTTATATTTAAACGAATCATTATCCATTCCAGTTTCTCCATTTAAATATAACACCCTATCCTGTTTTACCAACCAATCTTCATGGCGGTCATGACAAGTCTTTAAATAATCTAATTCTATTGTTTCTCCTGGCCTATTTCGTGTATTGATCCTTAACAACGCGGTTTCTGGTGTTGTTCTTAAATAAACCATGTGGTTCACTTTAAAATCATGTGATAACTCTTCAAACCATTTCAAATATATGGTATATGATATTGTATCTAGTGTTTTATTTTCATATAACATTTTCGCAAACACCTCTTTATCCGTTTCAACACTTCTTTCTGTAATAATAATACAATTGCCATTATACATTTTCTTTGCCTTTTTAAGTTCAGTCAATCGCGTAATAAATGCCATCATCTGAAACTGGAAAGCATATTTTTTCTGATCGGCATAATATTTTTTTATAATATTATCACCATTTTTATCCATTATAGTATTCCATGTACGCACAGGTTCATCAATATAAATTATAGGCAGATTACCCAAACTATTAAATTCATCTTTGAGTCTTTTAATAAATGTAGACTTGCCGGAACCAATATTACCTTCAACAGAAACAATTAACATCTTATAAATAATAAAAAAAGTTATATTTATGTTTTTTTTAAATCAATTTAATTGTCGTCCGATTCTATCGATATCCCTCTTCCCTGGCAGCATGTCGAACCAAAATTCAAAAATTTATAATTTTGTATAAAGTGTTCTATATCTTCATTGAAGTGTAAATATAATCTTCCCTCATCATCTTCATATTCATCTCTTCTAAATAATATCTCAAACATGTCCTTATGTTTAATAAAAAATTCATAATCATGATGTGTTACACATGTGCCATTTATAATATAACAATTATAATTCATCACATTACTGTTAAAATTATTATAAAATCTCTTACAAACTAATGGTAATGTTTCTTTATACCACTTCTTATCTTCATGTGTATCAAATGGAATATATTTACATATATTCAATATCAATAATGTTGGTATTGACATGTATATACAATAAAAAATATATAAATTATAATTTTTTTATTTAAACTTCTGCTTCAGTTGAATTGCCTCCTATGGAAAAGTATATTGCCCCATTTTGTGGGAGAAATGATCGACGACGACTAGAACGTCGTCTACTGTAGTGACGTTCTTCAAAATTATTTAAATAATCAATAATCATACTTTCATCGTTTACAATTCTCTCAAGATAACGATCGCGAACTGCTTCACTGTCGTTATTATTTAGTTCATCTAAATTTAATCGTGGAACTTCCACCGGTTCCTGCTCGACCGTAGAGACATCAGAATCGTCACTTGTAGCACTGCTATCATTTTCATATTCGGCCTCTTCGGTTTCAAATAAATTTCCAAATACATCTTCATCGATATTATTATAATCACCATCATCCCATTCATTGCGTATTTTAAATATTACTTCAAACACATCAAATGGTTTAAAATGTTTGGGCAATTGTTTGAATATCGCATTTAAATGTTGAATTGTAGATTTCGCTGCTTTTTTAATATTTTGTTGGTATAATTTCTTAAAATGACATATCATTGATGATAATGATGCGTTTTTATCTGGAATTAACTCTCTGTTTTCTTTTATAAAATCGAAAAGATCATGCTGATGCTCTTCTACAGATATTAGACTATGATTAACAATATTATATTCACGCCTTGCCTTATGTAGTTCATCATTATAATATTCTATATCAGCATGCAATTCATCAACCTCTTCATTTAATATGGTCCTAACTTCTAACAAAGTCTTATACCGATTTGTTTTATTTATATCATCTCTACAACACGGACATGTATTTTTTCCAGATTTATCCGTCCATTCATAATAACAACCATTACACATTTGGTGATTGCATCGCATAGTTACCACATTACTCATATTCAATTCGGTATAACATACCGGGCACGAGGGAGTATCTTGTGAATCCATTGTTGTTTGTAATTTTTTTTGAACTAAGGTATTTTTTTTTAATAATAGTCTTTTGAAATGTTTTTATAATAAAAAAGTATAGTTCAAAAAAAAAAGCAATTTACAAAAAATGGGAGAGATGTTAAAATTGACAAAATAAAAATACTAATAAATAAACAATTATTACTTATTACATAATGGACTCTAACAAACCAATGCCTAGTAACGACGTATCCATGAATACAACAATATTAAAGAAGAAGAAGAAGAAGAAAAAGAAGAACAGATGTTCGTTTGAAGGCTGTAATAAAAAATTAACGATATCTACAGTAACATGTAAATGTAACAAACGTTTCTGTGGCATTCATCGTAATCAAAGTAGACATAATTGTCCTATTAATGATAAGCTCGATAAATTCAAACTAATGCAAAAAAATGGATTGGGTGGAGGACAATTTAATAAAATAGAGGTTATATAATTATTCATACAAATAATGGTTGTAATATAAGGTACATTTTTTACATATTTTTTTACATAGATCGTCATAATCCGAACATCTCTCCCATTCATGGTTACATTCTTTCCAAACTTTTTTGGATAATTCCACCTTTCTTATTTTCAAACCAAATAATTTTCTATTTAATTCTTCCTCTTCGTCGAGCAAATCTAAATATTTTTTAGTAGATGACATTATATATAATAAATCAATTATTTTTATTATATATTCATTCAATTTATAATTTGGGAGATGTTATCGGAACAACCATTATACATTCCTTACTAAATCTATAACCAGGATACTTGTTTTTCTCAATTGGGAGGCCATGTGGATTTGATATCAATAATGTATTTTTTAAATACTTTTTAGATCCAATATGAGTATGACCGTAAATCCATGTATTTACCTTTGGAAACAATTTTTCACAATTTGTATAAAAAAAATGATTATCATCATATTGTTGAAAATGTTTATCAATACAATTTTTAGACGGCAGGAAATGTGTGATTACTATATTATAATAATTTTTATGTAAATTAAGTTGCGTTGATAACCAATTATAATGTCTTTTATTTATCACATCCGTTTTTGTAGGGTCAGGCATAACTTTATTTCTATATAGAACAAAATTATCATTTTGAGTATAATTTAATTTTTTAAGTTGATCATATGTCATTTTTGAATCATTCCAAAGGGTTGCTCCGATAAAATTTATATTACCGATTGTAAATGTGTTTTCCTGTAAAAAAATAACATTTTGTAGATTACATAATATATCTTTCATCTCATAATCAGTCCTCTCAAAACTTTCAAAATCAGTATCAATAAAGGTGGACGTATAATATTCGTGATTACCAGGAACAAATAAAACATATTTAAAGAAAAAAGAAGCCTCTTTAAAAAATTTTAAAAAAAATTCGTGTTTATAATAACAAATATCACCTGCTAAAATTAGTATTTTAGCAGATGGTTTTAAAAAATATTGTAGACCAGGATAATAATCATAATATTCCAGGTGTATGTCAGACAATATTTGAATTTTCATGCTATATATATTGTCTATAAATATTTAAACTTTTTTAATAATAAATTAGATAACCTCTCCATTAATAATACAAACCCTACTACCAACACAAGTCCACCCATTATAACAATACTCTGATAATTGGAAAATTCATAATATCCCAACACAAACAAGGAGCATGTTATAAAAGAAATATAACTAAGTGTCAGCGCCGTTTTTAATGATTTAGAAAATATAAAAAATAAAATAATGGACGCATGAATTAAAACCTGTAAAAGAAACGCATTCCAATCCAGATGGCTCATTTTTTTGGATATGTAAAAAGCATATAAATGTGACAATGGGTCACTTATCATAAATGCGATAATTGCTGTTATTATTATAGATTTACTTGCACCAGAAATGTATAATCCGGTTATAATCGACAGAGCAACAATGTAGGCAACTATTAGGCCAAAAATTTTTTCATTATACTTGTATTTCAAATTTTCATGGTCGAGAAACATAATATAATATAAAGTAATATTATATAATGTGGCGATTTTTATTGGGATTTGCATCAGGAATATATGTTGGTACTTATTATGATTGTAAACCAACCCTAATTAATATTGAAAAAAACATAAGAGATTATATGCCAAGTAAAAAAAATAAAAATTAATATTTACATTTTATATCTATTTTATAAAATGTTTATTCATGTGTTTTTGAATATTAAAATATGTTATTTCTTCCCCATCATTATAATCAAATAATGTTTTCAGCTTATTATCTGGTAATATACACTGGTTGTTCGTCGGATTTTGCAAATTGTTTGATTTAATATATTGTATAATATATTTTGTTACTTCTGTCCTTGCTATTTGTTGACCGACACTCAATCCCATAAAATTACTTAGTTTATCCGATACATTGGTAGGAACCGCAAATCCTGAGGCTTTTTTGTTCTTTTTCATTTTAAGATTTTTTTTGATCTCACGTTCATATTGTTTCATCTGTTTTTTGACATTCTTTTCCAACCCCTTCACCTGATTTATAACAGAAGAACATAATGATTTCAACCCATTCAATTGTGACAATACCTGTAAAAATTCTTCTTTTGTATCAATAACTTTTTTAAGTGGTTCATGTATGAGGCTTTCGTTAGTATCCATTTATAGCTACTATATATTATTTTATTTAAATCAATTTAAATAATATAATAATTTAACTTATGAGAATTATTGTTCGGCAGATGCTGGTTTTGCGGTATATTTTTGGGACTTTTGATTGCGTTGTCCTCTAGTACGAACAGGCATTTCGTTTCTAGTTTCACACATCAATTTTCCACCCCACATTCCAGTAACACTCGACGCTTGGTACGGATATTTACTATTTGAATTCGTTTCAGACAATCTAAATTCTACATATTCTCCTTGAACCAAATACTTATACTGTTCTTCATTTACAGCGACACCACTATGATGAACGAACACATCTTCGTCCTTATTTTTATCATCACACGATGTGATAAAACCATACCCCGTTTTGGAATTAAACCATTTCACCCTACCGACATAAACATGCGTTTTGTCGAAATCATTACCTTGTGCTTGAGTTACACTTGACATTATAAATTATTTATGGAGAACCCTTTATATTAATTTTTTAAATATATAAAATTGAAAAAAAATTATTTATTGTTTTACATAACACCAAACCATGAATATATTCTACTTTCCATTGTGCATATTTGCCATTTATATATTATTAGTATTGCTTATTATAAGCGGCGAAACATTAAATAAACGCAATCGCCCATATATGTTTGCGAAATAATATTAAACATTTATACAACACCTATATAATGAATTTTAATAATAATACAATTATTATATTTCTACTTTTTAATTTATTTCTTTTTCCACATTATTTACAGGAAAAAAAACACACCCGGCCAGAAAAATTAAACATATATGATGATGATATACATGTGTTAAATCTAAACGATGAAGATACAAATATACAATATAATTACAGTAAAATACACCCAATTATCGAAAAAAAGATATTAAAATTATTACCACACAACTATGTATTTTTAAATTATTCATATGAAATAAAAGATACAAGTATATATACATTTCACAGGGATGTAACCAGTTCAAAATCATTCAACAATCTAACTTACCCGTCATATACATTAATTATTTATTTTTACAAAGGCAATCATTTATCATTATGTAAAAAATCACATAATACATCATATATAATTCCCCAACCGTTTATAGTATATGGGAATAAGGGACAATGTATATTATTTGATGCTGATTTGGTCCACGCCTCAGCAATATCTGATACTACTGAACGATATTGCAAACAATTTAAAATAGCACATAAGTACGACCTCAAAAAATTAAACAAATTAAATGGAAAATGGTTAAAAAAAACAGGGTCGCCAAGAAAAATTACAACCATAGACAAAATAATTAGAATGCTAAGTCATAAATATATATTTTTATTTGATATTAAATACATTGGTTCTTTGATTGAAAGAAAACATAATAACAAAATAATTAATTTTATAACTAAAAAATTAAAATTAAATTTTTTTTACCAATAAAATTGAAATGTAATTAAAACCATTTTATTAATAGTATTAATAAAATGATTAAGAATTGTGTAGATACATTTAACGACAGTAGCTATGATGGAGTATTTTCATCGTACCCATTTGAATTATCTGATTTTCAAAAATGGGGCATAAAAGGAATCAAGGAAGATAAGAATGTATTGATAACCGCTCATACAGGAAGTGGAAAAACACTGCCCGCAGAAAACGCTATTCAACATTTTGTAAAAAATGGAAAAAAAGTTATTTATTGTTCTCCGTTAAAGGCGTTAAGCAATGAAAAATTCAACGATTTTCAAAATAAGTATAGCAACATATCATTTGGTATTTTAACTGGCGATATTAAATACAATCCAGACGCGGATGTGTTAATTATGACTACCGAAATTCTTAAAAACAACCTATTTCAAATGAACCAACAAGAAAATAAAGAGGATAATAATAGTTTCTCGCCCCTCGACTTTGAAATGGATATAAAAAATGACCTCGCTTGTGTAATTTACGATGAAATCCATTATATTAACGACGTAGATAGAGGACATGTATGGGAAGAATCCATTATGTTATTGCCTCACAGTTGTCAAATAGTTGGTTTATCGGCAACAATACAAAACCCAGAAAAATTATGTATGCTACTTAATAAATCAAATGAAAAAGAAGTATATCTATGTAGTAATGCCAAACGCGTTGTCCCGTTAATTCATAATCTGTATTATACCATACCGGAAAATGCAAAAAAGAAAATATCAGACAAAACACTACAATTAATAGAGGACAGTATAAACAAACCTATCGTCTTAAAAAAGGAAGGTGTGTTTAATGACAGCGCAATCCATCATATTAAAAAAATGGATACAGCTCTGTTTCAATATAAAAAGGTAAACTCCAATAAATATTTTATTATGAATAACATGGTAAAATACCTAAAAAATAATGATCTCCTCCCCGGCATTGTATTTGTATTTTCAAGGAAACAGTGCTATGAATATGCCAAAAAAATAACTATCCCGTTATTTGAAGAGAACGCAAATAAAGCAGAATTGATACGAAAAGAATGTAAAAACATTTTGATTAATAAAATACCCAATTGGAAGGAATATGTTAACTTAAAAGAATACATTACACTGGTTAAAATGCTTGAAAAAGGAATTGCCGTCCACCATTCAGGCGTTACTCCAATATTCCGGGAAATGATCGAGATATTATTTAAAATGGGATATATCCGATTATTGTTTGCCACGGAAACCTTTGCTGTCGGTATTAATATGCCTACTAGAAGTGTTGTATTTACATGTTTGAAAAAATTCACAAACAATGGGTACAGGTGTTTATTTCCACACGAATACACCCAAATGGCAGGAAGAGCTGGTAGAAGAGGAATAGATACAGTAGGACATGTGTTTCATATGAACAATTTCTTCGTAAATAGAAATTTCATAGATGTTGATAAGTACAGACATATTGTAACCGGGAATTCGCAGGAAATACAATCTAAAATATCCATCTCTCCCACAATGGTTCTCCGTTATATGCATACGACTGATAATTCAAACCTAAATGAATACTTAAAAAACAGTATGATGTATAATGAAACATCCAAACGCCAATCTTATCTCAAAACACAGCAAATCGACGCAATTGAGGATTATAATAAAATGAAACAAAAAATGGAGGAATATGAATTTATCACATCGTATAACGCCGCCGAAGCCTATTATAATTATATGGACTCAGCGTCGAATATATATACCAGACAAGTCCCTCAATCTGTTATAAAAAAATACAAAAAAAATGTAAAAAAATGGGGAGAACACAATTTATCAACCGATATGAAAATGATTGTAGATTTAAAGAAAGCAGAAACAATTTCAATGAAAATAAACAATTCTATCATCGATACGGATAATTATTTTGAAAAAGAGATTGAAGGGCAAATAAGATCACTTGTAAATAACGGTTTTATAATAAATGAATATAAAGCTGAAGACGACAAATCAACGCATCCAAATTATAAATTAACTACAAAAGGGAATATTGGTGCGATACTTCAAGAGGTACCTAGTCTTCCATTCGCCGAATATATACATACAAATATAACCAACGTAGATAAATTATCTGCCAGTGAATTAGTGGTCGTTTTAAGTATTTTCACAAACATACGTCTTAGTGATGAAGATAAGGTGAATGACCCACAAATATTAGACATCCCCGCTCAATGTAAAATTCAATTTAATGTTATACAACGACTTATACACAAATATTTAGATTTGGAATTATTTGTTTGTAGCAGTGTTCCGAAAAATTATGAAATACAGTATAACATATGTGAACTTGTCTACAAATGGTGTAATGCGGACACAGAAGAAAAATGCCATAAAATATTCCAAGAATTAGAATATTGGGGCATATTTCTAGGAGATTTTGTAAAAGCAATATTGAAAATCAACAATATTGTGAACGAGTTAAATAAAGTGGCGGAACTAACCGAAAACATATCATTGTTGTCTACATTACAAACCATACCAAAAATAACACTAAAATCAGTTGTCACAAACAATTCACTGTATTTGTAATTTATTTAACAAAAGATAATATAATCTTAATATAACCATGAATACTTTTTATTTTGATGACACAGATGCTTTTGGTAGCGGAGTCACTACCCCAGATGCGGGTGATTATATTACAATACCAGAAAATACAACCATAAAAGTAACAAGATATAATATTTCAAGGAACAGTTATTCGGGGCTTACTATTCCAGCATCATCACGACTTATATTTGTAGAACAAAATACTCAGTTATATTTAAACCAGACACCCGTTATAAACGGACAGGTTATTTCTGCTGAAAATAGTTCGGTAATTGTTTCTCAGATAACTGGAAGATTGGAATATTCATTTTGGCATGATCAAGCTAGTTGGAATGGAGGCGAAATACCGCAACCAGGTTATGACATCACAATACCAGATAATACAATCATGATTATTAATAATAATTCAAATATTCCAATTAGTTCATATAAAAAATTAACCGTCCCATCATCCAGCATTTTTTTTATAAATATAAATTATTATACATTGCACGTACAAGATTTTGATTTGAAGGGTACCTTGAAATTGTCAGAAGGTTCCAGTGTAGAAATAATAAGTGATTCAGAAATATACAATGAAGTATTGGACAATGACTCTCATTTTCAATTCTATTTTGATGTATCAAGCGCATGGGATAATAATGTTGTTCCTATCCCAGGGTATGATATTAATGTTTCAGAAGAAACTACTATTATAATGAATTCTACTAATATTGCATCAGGCTATTATACCAATTTAACCATACCGTATAATTCAAAGTTAATAACAGAGGGAGAAAATATAAATCTTTATTTAAACAATGACCCAAATGTAATTGGAGAGTTGATTTTCAAAAATAATTCAAAGATCATCGTGAATAATGTGTCTGAGACAAATATAACCACGAAATATTGGAATGACCCCAGTATATGGCCTGATAATATTGTTCCTTTTGGAGGACAAAATATTGTTATACCAGAAAATACGATGGTAATTATCGATAAAAAGGAGGACATCGACGGGCATATTTTTGAAACATTAACAATCCCTTCGACGAGTATCCTATACATAAATGTGTTTAATTACACATTTCGTACATATGGTCTAACCATTGAAGGAGTTTTAAAATTAGGCAGAAATGCTGGCTTGAGAAAATTATATTCAGACCGACCGCGTGATACTTATTTACTGTATCCTGGATACAAAACGTATTATATTGATGACATAGATGCGTGGGATGCATCAGGTATTCCACAGGCAAATGGTGATTTCATTGTCCCTGAAAATACCATACTTAAAATAACAAAACGTTCTATTGCTAGCGAAGGTTATGATAAAATAATTGTTCCCAGGACTAGTAAATTAGTATTTGTCGGTACTGCTATATTACTAATGGGTAACAGTATAAATTTAATGGGTGACGTAAAAACAACCGCTGGAAGTAGAATATTTACTAATTTCGCTCATGCAAAACCAAATAAATTCACATTATGGGATGATCCAAATAGCTGGGATTCAGGAGTTGCTCCAAAGGCAGGTGAACATATTACAATACCAGAAAATACACACATTGTGGTTACTATGAATTCAAGCATAACGGTTAATGGGTACAAAAAGTTAACAATACCAGCCAGCAGTAGTTTAACATTGGATATAGAATATTTCAAATTAATGATAGAAAGCATGAGTATTGTCGGTTCATTACAGCTAGGGCCTGAAAATCGTCTTATTTTCAATCCATACGCCCAAACAGTTAGAACATATACTCCATTGTATATCGACGTCGCTGGACTTAAAACCACACAAGAAAATGCGGCAACCAATATAACGTCTACGTATAATTTTGTAATGTTATCAACCCACACGACCGCTCTGAATTTTGCCAAGTATATAAAATTTAAAATAGTAAATAACAATGCTTATTTTATATACGAACCCAAGCGTATAAATATTTTAATGAATAGTCTTAGACAGGATATATTAAGTACAAATCTATTACATAGTGAAGGTACATTTGTCTCCGGATACCCAACCAGTTCTTCTACCCTCTCAAATATGTTTATACAATATGTATGCGATGTGTTAGTAAACAATCCAAATTCACAAAGTATACTAACAAATACATCATCTATTAGGAATCAAGTGAATAATTCAAATTTAGAACAACAAATTATAAATATTTTAAAACAGGGTATCACCACAATGGATTTCCTTGATAATAATACATACCTAAGAAGTTTATTTAATCAAATTCGCACAGAAAGACCATCTAGAATACAAAATAAAAACACCGGAGAAGTTTTCCATTTTCCTATTTATGGTGGTGATGATTTGTCAGTATTCGTAAGAATGAGCTCCAATATTAATGTTGCAACAAGCGGTGAATACTTTCTTCTTAAAAGCACATATGGATTAAACAATCTATTGGAGTTCAATGACCTATCACAAAGTGTTAAAATTAAAGAAACTATATGGAGGATAAATATAAATTTAATATAAATTGATAATAATTTAATATATATTGTAAAATCTAATCACAATATATACTAATCATGGGTAAAAAAGATGAATACGGAAACCGCTCCACTAAAAAGGATAAAAAGAAAAATACATTTAAAAAATTTGGTAAGGCAACATCAAGAGGTGTTCGATTTGCTGAAGAACAAAAAGCAAACACATTAGAAAAAAAAATAAAATCCACAGAAAAACAGTTAAGTAAGAAAGATAAAAAAAGAATGAAATACTTCAAAGCATAAAAATAAAAATATTATATCATTTTTATTTTTATATTTGTCTAGATATAAATCGGCAAAATATAGTTTATTTCTGTGGTGTTTATAGCATTATTGCCAAAATACAAATTCATGAATTCCTTCGTCTTATCATTATTAAACGAGTTTATGATAGTGTTATATAATTCAATCAATTCAGTATCTGATATATTATCAATATTATAAGGTGTAATTGTAATCAAGTGATTTTCTATCAAATATTCTTGACCCTCAGTATTGATTAAAGAATATTGGAAATTATATTTTCCCACTCCATACCCTCTATTCATAACCAAAAGAGGGCGCGTGAACCCTTTTTTATCTATAAAATTTTTCTTACATGGATTTGTGTAGTTTTTCATTATCAATTCACCCTCCTTGATATCAGAACTATAAATCAAACGCGTCTTGCTAGTATCATCCGTTAAAATACCTTTACATTGGTTCCAGACAACTGTTCCTACCGACACCTTACATCCTAGTTCAGATAAAGTCTGTGATCCGTCGTATAACTTTTTTATTTTTTTTATAGAAGCTGGCACCCCTAAAATAACATTGTCATTTTTTTCCAGGCAATATTTTTTATTATTTTTAATAGGCATTGTTTTTGTTTTCTTAACTTTTTGACAAATTAACAATATTGTCTCCTGCTGTGTTTCTATATACTTATCATTACACTCTATCAAATGTAATACCTTAAAATTTTCATAAATGTATCTCCTTGTTTTTTCATAGTATAAGGCATTCAAGAAATTCTTTGGTAAAATAAAACTTAAGATCCCGTTATCACTTAACATACCCAGCGATTTAATAATAAACGCAATAAATATATTTGGGCGCCCCGTAAAATATTTAAAATAATACTTGTCTAAGTCTTGCTTTTTCATAACGTAAAACGGCGGATTACCAACGATCAAATCAAATTTTTTATCTGTATCGTACTTCAGGTAGTCTTTATTCAATAATTCAATGTTACTATCACAATATTTCTCTTTAATGGACTCAAATATGAACGCGTTGTATTCTACGCCAGTAATTTGTTTATTATCGAACTTTTCCATAATACAATCAATGTATTCGCCTGAACCACATGACGGCTCTAGTATGGTCTTTATATTATCAATATAAGGGGACAATAATTCGATATTGAATGATACTGTATCTGGTGGTGTAAAATAAACCCCTCCTTCCTTCTTCTCTTTTTTGTTTATTTGTTTTGTAATTGAATATGATAGTTTACTATATTCCATATGTATAAATCGTGTATATTAGAAGTTATATTAGATTATGTTCTTTTCAATTTAAATTGATTTTAAAATATTATGGATTGTTTGCGTCAAAAAAATCATGTCAACTCACTTATTTAAAATCACATTCTACAGTCTTATTATTCAACTATTATTATGGTCACTGTCTGTTTACAGAGGAGAAGGTTATGTATTTAGACACACATTTCATAATGAAGGACGAAACTTAAAAGATGTCGTTGGGGGCGCATTAAATAAAATACCATGTTCTAATAATTCAAATAATATTTGTGAGTGTAGTCATTCCTGTTTGGAACCAACATATGAAAATAAAACAACCGTTTATTGTACACCAAAAGATTGTTGGAGTTTTGAAAAAGATAAATGTATATCTAAGGGTCATAATTATATCGCACCGTTAGTATTGAATATAATACCACTTACAAGTGTATTTGGTATGGGCTATGCTGCTATTGAACGATGGGATTTATTCGCTATGCAATTGGGCGTAATGTTTGGCCCGTGTATATTATTTTGCGGTTCTTTATGCGCCTGTTTATCATGTAAGAATAAAACAGATGACGAGGAGGAAGAAGTTCTAAAAACAGATTGTACGGATGTATGTGCCTTATGTTACAAATGTTCTCATACTATTGTGGTCCTTGTATTTTGGATTTGTTCGATTGTTTGGGTTGCAACTCCAGGGGAAATCCACGACGGTGCTGGTTGTCACTTATCCGGGTTTACTAATTAAACAAAAATAACGATAAAAATCTATAATTATATTTTTATTATTTTATTTGCTCTGAATTTCAAGTCGGACTTTGTGTTTTAATCGTTCTTGGTCGTGAAATATATATATTTTGAACTTTTGAAAACTATAATTAACAAAATCGTGACGAGTTGTTATTCTATTTGTCATATTCAACTCTTTTAAATACACCATATACTGAAACAAGCCATCGTTCCTTTTTATTTTATCAAATATAAATCCATCGTATTCGGCGTTTAAAATTGCTTGATTCGTAGAACATATATTCAACAATTGACAATCATTCTGCACTCTCCTTATCGAACGCATTGTAGTATTTATGTATTCAATTGAATTGTCGGTAGTCCAATATTTATAGAACTGCTTTGCCTGTTCGCCCCATACAATCAAGCCTAATTTTTCCTGAAGTATTATCATTGTAAGTAGGTCAACCAATCGTCTAATAGGACTTGTAATGTGGACGTAAGCATCTAATTCCAACATGTCATGTCTCTCAAGATCTTCATAATTGCAATATTTCCCACCGTAACTATTCCATATTTTAAGGAATTTCTGTATATCGTCTTCAATATTTGACGGGGGGACAAATGTATCGTTCATCTTAGAAGAACGAAATAAACCACATTTATAATTAACAAGCTCTTTGGCCGATGTGTAATTCATCCATATCATTAAATAAGCTATCAAATCGTGACTTGTTTGAATCGTTTCAATGTATTTGTATTCCTTCTTCTTATTCAATGTTGTAAGGACCTTTTTTAATTTCAAATACAGTGGATCCGCCTCCTGTTCTTCACTATCATATACATAATTTTTCCTAATTTTTATAATAGTATTTACAAATTTATAGCCCGTCAAATTAAAGGTCTTTTTATCTACACACAAATCCAATGTAAAAGCAAATTTAATATCTTCTTCTTTCAAACTACACAGTGTATCTGATAATATAGTAGGAAGCATTGGTCGTTTTCTGTCTGGTAAATAAATGGTTGAAACGCGTTCTGTAAACGAATCCCATAGATTCAACGCATCCAACCACATGCTTACATTTGTTATGTATATGCTAATAATAAACTCCATATCTGTTTCTTCCATTCCAAATGCGTCGTCAAAATCCTTGCTTGTTTTGGGGTCAATTGTTATGATATCTCTCCCCATCCTCTCTTCCATTTTATATTTTTGTTTTATACAGTCAATGAAATAATCTTGTGAATGTGTTTTTAACTGTTTCATTGTTTGTTTTGTGAATTTTTGAATTGAAGCGTACAAACTCTTACAATATAGCTGGTATTCGTAGAATATATCCAACGATGATACATTTCCAAGAACATTTGCCAATTCACCATAAGGGTGTTTATTGTCCCAATTTTTAAACTTAAATATAACATATTTATTTACATAGTTTTTAGCAAATTGTTGCTTTACACTGTACGGTACTAGAAATATAGGGAGACGCTTATCGTCTGGTATACATTTATAGAGATATTTTTTCTTATATTTTCCAAACCGTCTATCGTTTTTTAATACTAATACACCTGGTATATATGTTGCTGATTTAATAGTAGAATGCAATAAGTTACATTGATTATCATGAAATGTAAATATATCATGATTAAATAATTTATGTTCCAGTGGATTCAACACACACTCATCATCACTCAATACACTCATCGTCTTTACATCAATAAATGAGTAACGTTCATACTTCCTATTTTCTACAATTAATTTATACGATTTCATTGTGTTATTATAGTAATTAATAATTAATATAATAACAATTCAATTTATTTTATTTAAAAAATCATGTTTTACATTCGTGTTTTGTAGTAGATTCATGAAAATCTCAGGAGATATTGAAATAGTATTCATGTATGTCCTATAATAAAAACAACACACACTTGATATTTCTTGATACTGTATACTGAACCACCAATATGGGGGTATGAATAAAATATTGTTTTTTTCAAGTGTAAATTCCAATGATTTTATTTTATCAAAATCTTTTTTATAACTGCCCTGTACGTCCCATGGATTTATGGGAGAACGGAATTCAAAATTATCATAATCCTTATTTTCATATAAATATTTTGTATTTTTTGGAGGAATCAATATAATCTTTATCTTCCCAGAAGTAACATAGAAAAAATTTCGGTAATTCAGATTGTATTTTAATGGGGTGTGTGAAAGTTTAGAACCACTTATAAAATCATATTTACAATTGGAAACCAAAGGTGGTCTAAGGAACGAATCGTTGTACCGAAAATGTTTTACCATACCAGTCTCTTCTAAAAAATCTTGGTTGTTTTCAGTAATGTATTTGGATTCTTCGTCCTTTTTAAATAATTCTATCCCTTCTTTCAGAGAAATTGGCAAATGTAAATTATCATTGTCCTTGTTCTTCACATCCCTTATTTTGATGTCAAAAGGATTATAATTCTCATCAACATACGATAAATTGCACGTTTGTAAAATATCCTCATTTACCATATCGAAATACAATGGTTGCCTCAGATTACACACTTCTTCCAGCTTATCCTTGGAAGGCTGTTGTATAGAATAAACTTCTAAATCATTGCTTACCTTCAAATGATAATAAAT
>MDSX01029836.1_pt1 | contig 17362 bp, 17 predicted proteins | sample 811141 | NCBI WGS metagenome assembly MDSX01 (sample SAMN05326642, study PRJNA326480) | marine metagenome | isolation source: seawater | place: Atlantic Ocean: South East | collected 2010 | reverse complement strand
CTCTTGAAATCGAATCGGCGGGTTTCCCTCGCTCGCTCTCTGAAGCCGAAAGGTCAACTCCAAACCCGAGATCTCGGTTGCTCGCGCGGACACAACGCGCGACGCGATCGATTTCGCCACGGGCGCGGTCCCTTGATCCACCTAGATCGTCGTGAGCTTCTCGCGGAGGTATCTGTTAGGTCGACGGGACGTCCCTTCGCACCCGACCCAAGGGAGAAAGTCGCGGAATTCTTCTTGAGAATCGCGCGGGCGAAACAAATCCAAGTGTTTTTCCGAGTGCGACGTGGTCGACGCGACGCGGGTTACCGAGCCGCTTCTCTACGAACGCGCGAGTGCCCACCGGTTTGGTGAAGGGGAAGGTCGATCAGGAACTCGGATCGATCCGCCCGACCCCCACGATGTCACCCAGACACCCACCTGAGGAAGAGCGGGGTGGTGACCCTTTGATTCAGGCGGTGACAAAGCCAGAGGAGGCTGCAGATCTGGCGTTGGCCGCCTTCGCGGCGGACGTCAGCGCGGATGCGGACGACGACGCCGCGTTCGCGATCGTCAAGACCGAGCACGAGGACGACGCCAACGCCGCGCCGACCAACTTGAGACCACCCGGAGACGACGAGGATCACGACGAGAGCTCGGACGGTGACGACGACGGTTTCCACACCGAGAATCGGGCAACGACACAGGGCGAGGGCGAGGAGGAAAATGACGGTGAGGATGATCACGATGAGCACAAAACAGACGGGGCCGGGGAAGAGGAGGACGACGACGAGGAGGATGGAGCGTACCTGACGAACCTCAGCGACCTGGCGCTCATCGCCGGAGCCGCCAACGGGTCCACCAAGCCCAAACCCAAGCCCAAACCCAAGCCCAAGAAGGAGGGTGGACAGGGCGGAGAGAAGCCCCCGAAGCGAAAGCCCCTGCGGTCCGCGTCCGAGATCACCCAGGAGGAACTTTCGTCGTGCTTCCACCTCCCTTCCGAGGCGGCGTGCAGGAAGCTGGGCATCGGACTGACGGTGTTGAAGCGCCAGTGCCGCAAGTTCGGCATCAAGCGGTGGCCCTTCCGCAAGATGAAGTCCCTGGACCGGCTCATCACCAACGTCCAAGCCGGTATCTCGCCGGGGGACCAGAACCGGACGCTGGTCAAGTCGGTGGAGGAACTGGAGGAGCAGAAACGGCGGATGGAGGAGTGCCAGGTGCTGGACCTGGACGATAACACCAAGCGGTTGCAGCAGGCGTACTCCAAGGCTAACCACAAGGCTCGGAGGATGGCGCAGGCTCCTGAGCTCGGCGGCCTCGGCGGGTTGCTCGCGCTGTCCGACAAGCGGGGCTCCGACGTCTCCACCGCGGGAGTGGCGGGGGGCGACGGCGACCACGTGCGCGAGCACGTGAACAACACCATGGACACCGCGTTGAAGCAGGCCAACGTGTCGGCCGTCCTCGGCGCCATGCCCGTCCTCGGCGACACGGCGGCGACGATCACCGCGGCTGCCAACGCCATCCAGGCTGGGGGCAACGCGGCGGACTTACTTCCCAGCACGTTCACGGGCCTGAACCAGACGCAGCAGAACATCCTCGCCCAGCTGGCATCCGCGATGGACGCCAAGGAACCCGGTGACCGTTCCAGTATCTCCGCGTTCACCACGGCGCTCACCAACCTGGCGGCGCAGGGTCAGATTGCGGTGCAGCCCGAGGCGGTTGAAGCTTGGCGGAGCGCGGCGCACAACGGGTTGGTGCCGTTTGCCCAGCCGCGACCGAGCGACGCGGCGACCAATCCGTTCGCACCCGCGCTGGACCCCGCGGACCTCGTCGATGGGAAGAATCCGGTGACTGCGGTGACTGGGGCGTGGTCCCCGGCGCGACCCGCGCGTAAGTTTGACGCCGACGGCAACGAGGTGGATCACGACGGGGGCGCCGAGGTTTTGGGGGAGTTGCTCGCGCAGCGCACCAAACGCGGTCGCCCGGCGGTGAAGAGGGAGGTCGAGTCCGAGAGCGAGTCCGAGAGCGAGTCCGAGAGCGAGTCGTCGGAGTCCGAGGAGGAACCCGAGCCGGAGGAGGAGGCTGAGGGCGATGCTGGACGCAGCGGACGCAGGCGCAAGCCCAACCCAAAGTACCAGCCGGAGAAGACGCCGAAGAAGAAGAAAAAAAAGTCAAAGAAGGACAAGAAGAAGAGGAAAAAGAAGAGGGCTCGGAAGGGGGGGGAAGGGGGCGACGACGACGACGCCGATCCCCTCGCCAGTCTCGCCGCCGCCGCCCTGGGCGCTGCGAAGACGACTAAACCCGCGGGCAAGGCGTCCGCCGTCCCCGCCGAGCACCCGGCGTTTGCGGTGCAGCAGAAGAGCCGCACCACGGTGGCGCGGGCGGCTGCGGCGCCCCAGGCTCCCAGGATTGACAAGAGCACGATCACGCTCCTGGTGACCGAGCACGCGGATAGGCTGAGGGACATGATGTTGACGCTGGCGAACCAGCCCAGGGAGGGAGAGAACATGCCGGCGACGCAGGAGGAGAAGCAGGCCATCTCGGACGCCATCGGGGTCGAGGCGCTGAAACTTCGGGATGCCCTCAACGAACTGGTTTTGCCGCAGGGTGGGGGGCGCCCTTGAGACTTGAGAGTCACGTAAACACGCACTTACGATATAGATAGAACGCACGATCGATCACTCGCCCCTCGCCGCGCTGAGCGCAACCCCGAGAGGCATCGCGGCGGCTGCCAACACGACGCACCAGATTATAGCGCCCAGGCCAAACACGGAGCACGTCGCCGAGGACACCACGAGCATGGTGGACATGGCGTTGGTGTACTCCACGAGCTGCACCTTGGGGTGGTGCGGTCGGGTCTTATCCTTCTCCCCGTACACGCGGTCCCACTCCAGCTCCCACACCCTCTTCACCTCGGCGTAGAAGCCCTCAAAGTCCCCGGCGAACGACTTGGACGAGACAACCTCGGAGTAACCCACCGGTATCTCCACGCCCCACGACGCGCTCCCTCTCTGTTCACTCAGCACGTGCTCCTTGTGTCCCCCGATGATGACCTGCACGTCCATACCCCGGGAGTGCGTGTACTTGATAAGACCCCGCTTCAGCGGCAGCGCCTTGGGCTTGGTGTTCCTGGTACCCTCGGGGTAGACGACAAACCCGGAGAAGTCGGTGTACGCCTTGAAGTGGGCGTCCAGGGAGTTGTTGAGCTCGTCGTGCGCGCCCGCCTTGCCCCGCTGGAACGCGAACACCGCCCCGACCCACATGGCGGGCAGCATGAAGAAGGGAAACACGTACGCGACGGCGAACCTGCTCAGGATGAACGCTCGGCCCTCGGTGAGGTACATGTCGATGAAGAAGTCCGCCCACGCCCTGTGGTTGGAGAGGTAGACGCACGGGCCGTCCTTGTACAGCGTGCGGTTACCCACGAGCTTGAGCCTGCATCCCATGACGGTCTCGGTCATGAACCTCGACCTGTCGGTGGAAAAGGAGTGGGTAGCGGTCAGGTGGTCGGTCAGTGGGTTCGAGCCGATTTGCGATTGGTTCGATCCGAGGGTTTACCTAGGGCGCAAGCTTGTGTGAACCGTGGTGGGGGGTCGAGGGGAGGCGGGGCGGCGGTGGAGCGCGGTCGGGACTCACCACACGTATGAGAAGGAAGGTCGGTACTTCTCGCCGAAGCCCCAGCACGACGGAGACCCGAACATGAAGGACAGGGGCATGGACAACGAGAACACCGGAAGGACCGCGAAGAGGCTGATGAGGCCGATGACCTTGCCGAGGATGCCGTCGGGGGTGGTTCCGTGGGCCATGGTGGCGACGCGATGAGCAGTGCACGACCAAGGGTAAACGAAGTTGGGCGAGGCGTTCGAAGGCCTCGAGCGGCTGTTGTGCTTCGTCGTATGCGCCGCTCTGCGACGACTCGACCGCAAAGAACAAACTTTGCGACGCCTTTTGGTTGTCTATTTGTGCAAATCTCGGACCACTATCGTCCAGCGCTAACGGCTCGAGGTGGGCATGGCCTGGACGGATGCGCCGACGGCGTCGTGGGCGAGACCCGCGAGTGGACCCGCGTCCACGAGCGGCGCACCTCCCGCCGACCCAGCCGTGGTTCAGGACCTCCTCAGGGATCTCCTCGCGGCATTCTACCTCGCCTACCTGGAGGACGCGACGGAACCGAGGCGACGGCGCATGGCCGCGCTGCTGCTGCAGGCGGACCAGCACGGCCTGCTCGGCCCTGCCGCGGTGCAATCCCTGGCGGTGCTGTTCTCGTCCCTGGTGCACGAGTTCGCGTTGGACCCGCAGAAGTTCGCGGCGTTCTACCACTTCTTCTTCTTCGTCTCCAGGGATCGGGGCCATCGCAACCTCACCGACGCTACCGCGGTGGAGGGGTGGAGGTTCCTCCTCGGGAACGGCCGGTTCGGGCTCCTGGAACCGTGGTGCGCGTTCGTGGCACGGCGAGGTGTCCGAGGAGTGTCCAAAGGGGTGTCCGAGGACACGTGGTGCCAGGTGCTCGACTTTGCGCACGCCTCCAACAACGCGGGGGGCGGGCTGGACGCTTACGACCCGCACGGCGCGTGGCCCGTGCTGGTGGACGAGTTCGTGGACGAGATGCGCGCGAAGGAAGGTTTAGGGCCATGTCGCAGTGAGCGGGGTACGGACGATGTGGCGATGGACGAGCGTGGACGGACGGGAGGTACCGAAAGGGGTTCGAGCGCGGTGACGATGTCGTCGGTGCCCACCGCCATGGACCAGTCGTTTGACGCCTCGGACGCGTCGATGGTGTACAACGGGGGTACGGCTGGGGGGAGCGGGTTGGGGTTCGGCGCCGCGGATAGATGGGCGGGGAGCGGTGGGCGGGTGGACGCGCGCGGGGGCGAGGGCGACGGTCGTGTACCCGCGGTGGGGTGTAAGAGGAGGCTGAGCGCGGTGCTCGAGCTGGACGGGCTCGCGGATCAGCTCGAGAGGCAGGCGAGGTGCTCGACCCCTCCGGTGCCCACTGTGGGTGCGGGGCGCGCGGCGACGACGACACCGAACCCCACGACGGGATCGCCCACGAGGAAATTCTTTAGGATGGACGGAAAGCCCGCATGATGGATCACTACTTACTCTACGTATATAAAACTTTGCGCTTGCGTAGGCGGCTCGATGTGCGTCGAGCAAACCAAATGAATGGATCGCGTCTCACTCTGACGACGGTTTCAGACGGAGCACCAGTCGCCTGTCCTTCTTTTTGAACTTGGCGCTCACGTCGTCCGGGTTCACGGGCACGGGCAGGGCGATGACCATCGTGTCCTCCCCGCCGCCCGGCGTGAGGTGGACGTACCGCGCGGACACCTCGAGGTTGGCGTCAGCCGCGGACATCAGCGAGGGAAGGATGCACACCACCTCCACCCCCACGGGCACGCCACCCTCCCCGCGCTCCACCTTCACCTCATGGCTCGCCTTGACCTCCTCGATGAGCGACTTACCCGCGGCGGCCGGAACGGGTTTGCGAGCGGTGGATAGACCCGCAACCTCTGTGAGGAGCGACGCCGACATGCCCTCCGCCATCCCGTCCCGTCGCGCCGTGACCGCCGCCGCCGTGGCTGCGGCGGTGCGATTCTTCTCCACAGCTGCCGCGATGTCTTTCGGGTCGCCCCCGCCAGCCCCGGCGCCCCCCGCCTGCCCGAACGCCTTGTCCGCGTCGACCCCCGCGTTGTCAGCCTGCTTCTCCAGGAAGGATCTGTACTCGTCCGGGGACTTCTCGGCGAGCTCGTCCATGTGCTTCCAGAGCCTCTGCGCGTGCCCCCGCATCTCCGCCGGGTCCATGCCGGTCTGACGCGCGATCTTGTCGAAGTCGGGCATGCCGTCCGGCCCGAGGGACGAGAGCAGGGCGCCTATGTCGGGGACCGCGCCCGGTGCTCCATTTGGTGCCCCTCCACGCGGCCGTCCGCTTCCCCTCCCTTGGGGACCGCCCGACTGATCGCCCATCTGCATCATGCGCATCAGCGCCTCGGGATCCATTATTTCTTAGTCTCCTGCGCTGCCTTGTGTTGTTTCTGCAGCTCCAGGACCCAGGCCGGGGGCTCGGAGAACGCCTCCCTTCGCTCGGCTTCGATCGCGGTGACTTTCTCGTAGAAGCCAGTCTTGATCATGAACAGTTCCATGCAAGCCCCGACGACGAAGCTCAATCCCGCGACCTTCCAGTACAAGCCCTTGGGAATTCGTTCGAGAGCCCTCTTGTTGTGCAGCGCTCGGAGTTCAGAGTTACTCAACGACTGCCTCGAAGACATACGGCCGACGCGACGAAGAGTGGCGAAGATCTGCGGTGACGTGTTTATATTCTTTCACTCAAAAATGATGACCAGATGACAATTGCATACATGTGTGTCTTGTTGCTAATACTACGCCCCCCCCGAGCCGTCTCCTCCTCTAACTCGCGTCCGCGTCTACGCACCGCCCGAGGTCCTCATGCCTTCGTCCTGCCTAGTGTGAAAGTTGGGCGTCTTGGACTCCTCGGACAGCTGGTACTCGCTGTCGGCAAACGCGGCGGCTCCCCGGCCAGTCTGCGCCGACTGCGCGGCGGCGGCCCTGAGCGCAGCCTTCCTCGCCTCCTTTTCCTTTTCTTTGTCCTCGAGGGAGGCGGCATACGCCGTGGACGCGGACGCGGAGAACACCGCCAGGGCACCGAAAGCGGCACCGAGGAAAGCCCTGCGAACGGCGAGTTCGGTTGGGTCCAATGGTCAGCACCTTGGAGCAGCAGCGCTTGGGCAGCGATCGATCTTGGAGGGAGCATGGGACGCGATGGGGCAGAAAGGGTGGGTCGGGGCGCACCTGCGGGGGGCGACGTCGTTCTTCTCGACGGGTGCGGCGGACGCCACGACGCGAGAGGCGCGGCGGGGCGCGGTCACGCGGGCGGGGGCCTTGAGGCTCACGAGCGATGCGACGACAGACATTCTTATCGGAAGGACGGTGCTTACGCGGGGGCGTGCGGGTGCTTGTCGCGGGTTTGGGGCGACGAGACGAGAGCACGTGGAAGTTTAGGAACTCCTCGTGGAAGTTGTCCGTGCCGTCGGTGCCGATGTGGGCGAGACGACGCTTGCGACTGTGTCGTTGCGAGGAGTGAAGCCGAGAGCTTGTGCGTGGACCACGTCAGCAATCGGTCGGTTGCACACATGTTCAATGGGAAAAGTGGAGGTCTATGACTCAAAAACACGTCCCAACACGGCGGACACGGAGATCCCGAGGGCTTCAACGCGGCCCTCAAGCTCCCCACCTGTCGACCGGCTCCACACTCCACAAGCGTCGAGAGCAGCAAGTACCGACCGCAAACATGGATCAGGACTGGAACCAAGGTGCGCCTCACCCACACGCGTGTCACTATTCGCCCTCCTGACCGCGAGAGTGCACGAATCGACTTCTCCCGGGCGCCGGCGTCGTCGCCGTCGGCTGCCCGGGGGAAGGTTTCGGTGTCGTGTCACGAGGGCCGCGCGTTCGGATCCACCGCCGCGTCCGTCCCTCACCGACACCGTTCCCCTACCGCGCGTGGATCTGACCTATCCGCCCACCTTTCTTCGCATTCGCAGTCGTACTCACCAAGAAGAGGCCCAGCGGCGGCATGAACGGCGCGCCCAAGTCCGCGGACGCGGTGCGCATCCCTCGATTGCTTTTTCTTTCCCCGCCGATGGCGTGCAGAGACGAGCTTCCTTCCCACCGCAGTCTCGCTGACTCACCTTTCCTCGTCCATTCGATGATTCACAGGCGCGCAGGATGGGCATGTCGGTGGCGACGGTTAAGAAGCAGGGCGCGGGATACAACGCCCAGAAGATGGGCAAGCTCGAGAACGAGACCGAGGAGCTGAGCCACAAGAAGGTTGGTGGCGAGGTGAAGAAGGCCATCATGCAGGGTCGCCTCGCAAAGAAGATGACCCAGGCCCAGGTGGCGCAGATGATCAACGAGAAACCCCAGATCATCCAGGAGTATGAGAGCGGCAAGGCTATGCCCAACCAGCAGATCCTCTCCAAGCTCGAGCGCATCCTCGGCGTTAAGCTCCGCGGCCTCAAGTAGCTCCTTGGCTGACTCGGATAAAAATAATATTGACGGCGCACCCGGGCCCGCGCAACAGGCGGACCCGGCCGCGCGCCGATCGAGGTTGTTAATCGACACGAATGTACACAATATCGTCACGTGCGCGCGACTCTCTTCTCGCTGGTGTTCAGGCTCCACGGCTCGCTCGATACTCCCATGCCGCGTAGTCACGGAAAGAAGTTAGGTCAGCTGAGTCACTTGAAAAGAGTGGTCGAATGAGAAGTGTGCCTCACACGCGCATGGCGCCGTGGCCGTTCAGCAGGGAGGTGAACGCCAGCGGCCGCCCCAGTAGCAGCACATCCACATCGTCATCGTCCCCCGGGCAGCAGGACCCCGCCCCCGTGGAGGGCTTCAAACTGCTACAGAGCCTCGGCGACACCGCGCTCGGCAACTCGGCGAGCTACGAGTCTGTCGGCGCGTGGGGAGTGGCGTCTCTCATAGGCAGTGCGGGTCTCACCGGCGCGGCCACAGTCTTGGCGAGGTCGAGGACCAAGCCGGAGCGTGATCTACCGCCGGGTACGCACGCGCGCGCGGCGGGCGTCGCGTTCAAGGCTCTCGGGGTAGCGACCGCATTCACCGGAGTCGCCACCGGGGTGGTTCTAGCGGGGGCGTGGGCGCTGGGGATAGACTCCGCGGAGAGCCTACGAAGAGGTCTGCGGGGCGTGACACGCGACGCGATCGCGGCGACGGGCGCGGACGGGATCTCACGGTCGCAAAAGCAGCGGCAGGGTCGGTGACGGCGGTGAAGCCAGCTTGGGTGGCGAAAGATGGCGCAACTCGACCTCGACTCGCTCGTCACTCTCGGGGACCTGGCCGGGCGATGGAGAGACACCCACCGCGAGGGTAAGCGTCACCTGGACAACGTACCTGGTATGTACGCCGCGGCGACCAAGGAGCGCAGCGATGAGGATAACGATTGGCGTAAGAAGAAGGGTGTCGCGCACCGGGTGATGATGGCCGCGCCGTCGCCCCGGCTGGAGGCGTTCCTGGACTCCGGCTGGCAGCACCCATCTGTCGCCGCCGCCGCGCCGCAGAAGCTGACGGACGCGATCGAGGGTGCGGTGGCCGCGTCGAGGACGTGCGAGAAGATCTTCGAGGAGGCTGAACGGACGCTGGACGCTTTCGTCAAGTCGTGTTCCATCGGCGAGGTTCCCGAGAACGCCGCCGCCAACCCGAACCGGCACTGGATGGATGCCGTGCCCGTGCCCGTGCTGTTCACGGCCGTGCCGTGGGGGGACCCGCCGCACAGGACCATAGAGCAGTGGCTGTGGCTGTGCACGGCGGTGGTGGAGGCACTCGGGGAGGAGAACAAGGTTAAGAAGGGCGTCGCCGACTACCTGTCGCAGCTGCCAGGCGGCGGGGAGGACGGAGATCACGAGGTGGAGCCGCTGACGAGGGAGAAACTGGAGGGGTGCGCGGATGTATGGGCCATGGAGCCGTTCCTGGACCGGGATCTGTTCAACACGTTGGCGAACGCGGGGAAGTGATGAGCTCCGTCCGTTGTAACAACACTTTTTGTGAAAATAAGAGTGTTCGACTCCAGTTTCGACCACACGTTTGGTAAAGTGAGTTTTGGCTCTCGAGCCGCTCGGCAGCTCGGGGCACTTCGATGCGCACTGCCTTTCGGATCTTCAAGTATCGCCGGAGCATTTCTGCCGGTCTCTTGAACACCTTGGCACGCCCGAACGCACCTCCAGAGGACGCCCAGGCTATGGACGACGACGCCAGCTACGCCGCGGTGACCATGATCCAGACTAACGTGCGTGCGCACCAGATCAGGAAGCGCAAGCAGAAGGAGCGCGACTCAAACAGTGCCCCGAGCGCCCCCGATACTCCTCCCACTCCCGTTTGCTCCACCGACGAGACAGCCGCTGTGCGAACCGAGGAACTCGACGGCTGGAAGCTCCGCGGTGCGCTGAGTATCGCGCTCATCTTCGCCCTCATGTTCGTTTACGTGTATCGCCCCATCGTCTGGGCGGTGAACGTGCCCTCGAGCTTCATCGCGTCGTTCCAGCGATGGATACTCCGCCCCGTCTTTCGACGCCTGGGTTTCGACCCCGCGGCAAGCGGGGGAGCTGACTGAAAATTCACACACAGCGGAAAACGAGCAGACGAGGAGTTCTTTCTTTTGCAGTCTCATTTCCATCTCATCGTACTACGCACGCAACGTATCGCACATCCCGTCGTCCCGTATACGTCTCGCTCACCTCGCCCTGGTCGACCTGCGCGTGGCCGTCGCCGGGATCTCCTCGTCGCTCACATCGTCCCCGGAGTCTTCGTCCTGCGTGTAAGGAATGTGCACCGCTCGCTTAGCCCGCGTTCTTCCCGGCGGAGCCTTGGCGGTGGACTTCTTGGGGGGGTCCTTCTTGGCGGCGGCGCTCGCTCGTGTCTTCTTGGCGGGTGCCTTCTTGGCGGGGGCAGCCTTGCGCTTCGTACCGCGGCGATCGGCCACCGCGATCTCCTCCTCGCTGTCGTCCCCACCACTTTCCTCCACCACGTCGTCGTCGTCGATGAAGTCGTCGTCGGAGGTATCCTCGGTGAAGTCAAACGCGTCGGGGGTTCCCTTGGCCGCTTCCCCGCGTCGGGTCCTCGTGGCCGCCACCGCGGCAGCAGCAGCCGCCGCGCGCGTGGGCCGACCCTTCCCCTTCGCGCGCACCTGTCGGCTCGCGGGAACCTCGTCGTCGTCACCGTCCTCCGCGTCGGACTCGGGCACCACGTCAACCTCAGCCGCCGCCCCGTGCGTGGGTCGGGTCGCCGGGATCTCCTCGTCGCTCACCTCGTCGCCCGAATCCTCGATAGCCATGAACTGCTCGATGGCGGTCTGCTTCTTCTTGGCGGCTGTGGCGGATGCGCGCGCGCCCCTTCCGGCGCGGCCGCCCCTCCCGCGTCCCTGGGTCCCCTTGCCGCGCTGGGTTCCTCGAGAAGCCTGGGTGTTGAAAGTCTCCTGGAAGGCGTTCGTGGAGGGCTGCTCGGAAGCCGCGACCGTTCCCAAGCCGTCGTCATCAATCTCCATCGCCGCCGCGCGCCTTCGCTGTTCGATGATCTCCTTCTCCTGCTGCGCCGCCTGCTGCGCGGTGGGCGCGGTGCCGTTGGCGGGCGTTGCGTTGTCGTCGGCGGCGGCGGCCTGTGCAGCCGCCGTCGCGCCGCTCCTGGCCAGCCTCTGCTGCACAGCCTCGGCGATGGACTTCTCCACGTTCTCCGTCACGTCCTTGGCGTTACCCGCGGCGATCCTCTCAGCCTCGTCCGCCGCGTTCTCCTCCACGAACCTCTGCGTCTCCTTGAGCCTGTCCTTGATGAGGTTCTCCAACGCGGATTTGTCGCGGTTCACGAAATCGTCCAGCGCGTTGCTGAGGTCGTTCTCGCTCAGGAGTTGGAGACCCGTGGTCAGGTTCTGGGCGACGAGCTGCTCGATCCTCATCTGGTCCTGCATCGTCGGGTTGCCGATGATGTCCTCGACCGCCACCTCCCGCGCCGCCGCGTCGCCGTTCTCCGCCGCGTCCTCCTTCCGGCGCCGCACCGCGCTCTTGAAAAACTGGAGAAGGTCGTTGGGGTTGGCAACCTTACCGACGAACTTTTGGCCGAACCTCTGGCCGTTAATCGTAGAGAAACCCCCGCTGTAGTCCACGCGCAGGCGGATGAGGGGAAGAGGCACCTCCTCGCCTCTTCGTTCGTACGGCGCGCGTGCCTCCGCGATGAGCTCGTGCACCATGCGCTCCAGCACGGTGGTCACCCATTGCTCGTGCTTCGCGGGCCCCGCCTTCTTACCCTTCGCCCCGAGACCCGCGTTGACTCCCGTCTCCGGGACAAAGTCGGGTCCCAAGCCGCCGTCATCCTTGGAGAGCTTGGCGAAGTCAATCAGCGCGATCTGCTTGTACTTGAACGGCCGGCACGTCTCCAGCGGCACCGGAATCGTGCGCCACATAGGGGCTCCATCCGGCACGTCCAAATCCGCCTTGACCTCCAAGATCATCACTTGCTTCTGCTTGGCCTCACCCTCGATCAGCGACGTCACCACGCTGCTACCGAGCTGGGACACCATGAAATCGCCGTACTCGGTGGGCTCCACGAGGCACTCGTGCTCGTGCCCCCACACCACCAGGTCCAGCCACGAGGGGAGGTACCTCTCGCTGATTGCGTTCTTCGGCGAGTGGTGCACGCGGTTTTGGTGGATGAGCATGGTGTTGAACCAGCTCTTAGAGAACAACCCGGGCTTGTCCTCGGGCCTGGCCCACTCTACGTTGCCCTTGAGCGAGAACATCTGGTGCAGTCTCGCGTCGCGAATGTACCCAAGGCCGTAGAGCGCCAGCTTCGTGTTCCCCTTGCGCATCAGCACCGGCTTGATCTTGATCTTTCCGGTGCCGCTGCCGGTCAGCACGTGCTTGCCGAAGTAGTTCACCAGGCCACACGTGGAGAGAAGGTCGATCGCGCTCAGGTTCTCAGCTCCGGCGGGGTCGTCGTGGTTGCCTGCAGGAAGAAGAGAATGTCGTCAGCCGGGTTCGCAAAGAAAGCCCGTGGGCACCCCGAGATCTAGGTCTGACGGGGATCTGGCGGTACGCGGGTTGCGTCGTGTACAGGGACGGAACGTGCGAACGTACCGTGAATCATAAAGACGGGGAGTCCGATGTTGTAATTCGGGTCCTCGTAGTTTACCACGCCGCGCCTGTGGAGGATGGGGAGGGAGCGAGGGTGAGCGGGAAAGGGCGGGGATCTTGGAATCAAATGTTGGCACCCCCAAAGAAGGGAGGGAACGGGCCGCGACGCTCACCTGGGGAAGTTGACCGTCTGGTCGCTGAGCACCTCCAGTGATACCGACTTATCGTTCATGCAGTACTCCTGCATGATCTCCATCGTGCGCACCATCGTCTCCCTGGAGGGTTTGTTGACGTCGAAGAGATCACCGCTGAGGAACACGCCGTCCACGTTCTGCTGCTTCGCGATCTCGAATATTTCGCGGAAGGTGATGAACGCGTCATCCTTGCGAACGTGATCCTTCTCGTGCACCCCTAGGTGGTTATCCGTCGCGATGAGGATGCGCAGGAGGTCGGGGTCTTCCTGCGGAGCCATCGTTCCTGCGTGCACTCACGCGCGGGGCGAAGTGGCACAACAAAATATTTCTTTGCTGCCGAGGTCTGGGAGTATAAAACTTTTACAAGGTGGGCGGTTGCTTGTGATTCCTTTCTCTTTTACATAAGACACATCGCTAGTCACGTCATCGCTCTCAATGACATCATCGAATGGGTCCCGCAACCACGGTGTAGTCTATGGGGTACTGGTACAAATATCAATGTATCCGCGTCGCCGCTCACCTGGACTTGCGAAGTTTCTTGAAACCGTCCGAGAGGATGGCCTCAACCTCGTCCCTGACCTCACCGTAGCTCTCCGCGGGTCCGTGGAACCTGATTCGCTGCACCACGTAGTGCCCCTCCCCGGTCTTAAGTCGCACGTCCATACCGCAGCGGTCGACCGCGATGATCTTGGCCCGGGAGCAGTCGGGGTAGAGCGACGGGATCCTCAACCTGTATTCCGCGTTGACGTTGTTCAGGAGCTCCAGCGGGTCTTGCACCGCGCGGTCGCACACCTTGTCCGGTGCATAGCTCAGGTAGTCGATCGGGTCCACCCACTTCACCTGGCCGTACCCTCCCACGTAGTACACATCCTTGATGTCCGTCAACGCGTACAGCGGAAACTCGCTGGTGCCGTAGGACATGTTCTCCTCGGAGTGCTTGGACTTGAACAGCCTCCTGGCCAGGTCCTGCTTGTCGTCGGGAACCTTGCGCACCGTGCCGAACAGCGTGAGCCTCGCCGAAGCTAGCCCGCGCCAGCCCGGCATCTCCACCACCAGCGAGCACCGCGGGTCAACCTTGATGTTCCTGGTGTGCATGGCCATGGGGCTCAGGGAGAAGATTGGAGTTCCCTCGGAGTCCGTCGCGAAGTCCACCAAGGATGCCACGGGCCATCCCGCCCTCCTGTGGTCCATGGGGGCCATCGTGGTACACATATCGCCGAAGAGCGCCTGCTCCATCAGGTTACGGCACGAAACGGGCGGCGTGGGAAGCTCGTAGTGGCGACCCGCGTTGGCCACGCTGCCGCTGAGGGGCGTGCGCAGCAGGGGCGAGGAGAAGAGCACGTTGGTGTCCGAGGTCTCATGATTCTCGGTCTTCATCGTGAGAGACTCGACGGACTTCACGGGGCAGTCTGCGGATGGAGGTCGGAGGGTCGGAGCGTCAGAGTAAATTTGGCAGGGGTTGAAAATACGGTCTTTGAGAACCAACGCGAAAAAAACAGAAAGCGTTTCTCCCGACAAGATCTCTCCAAGGGCGGCTGGAGTCGGCGCGGGTTCGGGTGTGCACGATACTTACCGGGCCCGAGTTCTATTACGTTACTCTCGAGTTGCTGGATGACATCGTCGAGGTTCTTCTGGGTAGCATCGGATTGGGAGGCCTCGGGTCGGGAGGCGACCGCACGACACTGGCGTCGGATGCCCCGATGCCGAGATGAAATTTCACGCCCCGAAAAGAGGAGCTCTTTTTTGGAAGAAGCGGACCTCTGCTGCGATCTGAAACCCCGGAAGGAAACTCTGCTCGAGAGCGGGGCGACGATACTGGCCGTGACCAGCGATGCCATTGCGGTTGAAGTGTGATCAGTCGGTCGATGCTGGTCCCGTGTGGCTCGGAATGAAAGGAAAGGGAAAGCAAAAAAGTCTCGGGTTGGTCCCGGGAAAAGGCGAAAGGACGTCGAGCTGTCCAGACACGTCATTTCGGAGAGAGTTCGTTTTCTACGGTTTCTATTTGGGGATGTTTTCATGAGTTAATAAACCACCAATCTACCAGTCAACAAGCTCGATCGAGTACGTGCTGGACTGCACTCCCTGGTTCTCGGGAAGAGGCGCACCGTCCCTGACGTGAGCGAGAGCCCCGTTGACGCGCCCGACGCTGGCGCATCCCGCCTGAAGCTTCGCCGCCGCGCGTCTGAGCGCCGCCATGGCCGCGTCCTCGTCGCCGTCCTCGTCGCTGCGGTTCATTGCAAAGGTTGTGAAGTGCGCGTCGATGACCGCACCGGCCCACGTGATGACCTCGCGCGCCGCGGGGAGGCCCTTCACGGGTTCCATCGCCAGATCTACGCTACCGCCGTCACCGCCGGAGTACGCCTCGAGCCACACGGACAGGTACGCCACGAGCTTGGCCGCGGCGTCCGGGGGCAGGTCGGGCAACGCTTCGGTGGCGTACTCGGGCGTGAGGGGACGGGCGACGAGGGAGTGGAGCGTGGGCGCCCAGTGCATACCGTCGAAGGACTCGACGGCAGCGGTGGCGATACGTGCGCGGTGAAGCGCAGCCTTGGCGGTGGACGCGGCCGAAATGGCGTGCCTCTCCTTGGACGCCTTCATGGCCGCAGCCGCCTGCTCAGCCGCTCGGACAGCCTCCTCCGCAGCCTTAACCTGACGTGCGGACACCTCCTTGATGGCCTGCGCCGACGGGCCCTTCTCCTCGAGGAACGCCTCGAGGCATGCCTTGATGTCGGCGCCATCGACGTCGTCCCCGAGGCGGAGGAACGCGTCCAGGTCGGCGAACCTGCCCGCGGCGATGAGCGCCGGGACGAGCCCGAGCGCCTGGCTGGAGTGGGTCAGGTATCCCTCATCCACCATATCCCTCAGAGGCGCCCACAGCTCACGGCGCATGCAGCCGTATATACCCGCGGCGAGCACGACGGGGGGAATGTCCACGTGCTCGTCGGTCTTGTACTGGTTGAGCATCTTCTGCGCCGCCGCCGCCGTGATCGACGCGTCGCCGTCAAACTTGTCCACCATGTCCTTCGCCATTTTCTCGGCGGCTGGGTCGGGACACCACCACCCGTTCTCACCACTCGGATCTCCACGGTCGATGATCGGCTCGAGGGGCTCAGCGAGCGGGTCTGTTGGTCGGGGCGTCGGCTCGGGGAACTTTGGCGTGTAAATGGAGTACTGATCGGGCTTGGCCATCTCCCGCACGTTTGCAACGCCGAGAACCTTTATGGCCGGACCCGCGGGACCGTCGGGACCTGCCGCCAGGTTCAACCTGCCCAGCACAGAGAGTAGGGTGAGTGGACCGGTGGCGGGAACCTCGGTGATGACAACCTCCCCAGCGACAGACACCACCAGTCGGCAGTCCCCATCCTCGTCTGGCAAGGGTGCGATCCTCACGCCGTCCTCTCCGCCGCCGCCGGATCCAGGGTGCGTCTCGGTGCACGAGTGAACAGCGCCGTACTTGGAGTCGCACACCGCGATGCGCGCACCGCCCCCACATCCCGGACCCACCTGCGCCACGGCGTAGAATCCACCCCCGAGGGACGCGATGGAAGCCGAGGGTAGGACACCGTTAGCGTCAGCCGCACCCGCCGCCTTGCCTCGCTTTCCTCCAGCCTTCTTGCCGCCGCCGCCGGTCTCGTTCGCACCCCCGGTGGTGACCAGCTCCTTCATCTTTTTCTTATTGTCGCTGTACGCGCGCCACACGCCGTTCGACCACATGATGCACAGGTCGTCGTCCCCTCCCGCGACGGCGACGGCTCTGGACGCACCCTCCGGCGGGGTCACCTCAATCTCCCACTTGGTCTCGACGCTCCTGCCGCTGTGCTCGCCTCCCGCGACCTTGAACATGGTGACGGTGCGGTACTCGGCGTTCAATCTGTCCGCGGTGACGACGACGACGCCACCGCCGTCGTTCGCCTCGGCGCACGTCTCCACGACTCTCTTCGCCGCGGCGGTCTTTTTCTTCCCATCCTCCGTGCCCTCCCCGGGCTGCGCGGACGCCGCGAGCTTCCTGGCGTCCGCGCCGAACCAGCGCGCGGCGCCGTTCGCGCCCACGACGAGCACGCCCCCCCCACCGTCTCCTCCATCCACCGCGACCAAGGCGGCGATCCCGTCGGGCAGCCTGGTGGAGCCCGAGTCCACCGCCGCATCGAGGGACGCGAGGGGATCGGCGTCGGTCCAGGTCACCAGCGCGGGCTCCGTCTCGCCCGGCGGGAGGATCGCGGCGAAGTATCGCCCGCACCCCGGATCGTACACCGCGGGCACGGCGAACGTGTGACCCCGGCCCACCGCCCACGACCTCGTCTTGGACTGGGTGTCGCAGTCGTAAACAACCACGCCGTCGCCCTGCACCGTGGCCACCGCCGTTCCCCGGGCGCCGGCGCACGCTCCCATCACGGGTGTGTTGCCACCATGGCGACCGAGCACGACACTTGCGCTGTTATCGGGTTGTTCCGCGTCGAGGATACCCATCCCGGCGCGTCAGCCGATGTTCTCCGATCCACACAAGGCCTCGGAGGCGAGGGATTTGTGTCGGCGGCT
>MDSX01021841.1_pt1 | contig 17369 bp, 9 predicted proteins | sample 811141 | NCBI WGS metagenome assembly MDSX01 (sample SAMN05326642, study PRJNA326480) | marine metagenome | isolation source: seawater | place: Atlantic Ocean: South East | collected 2010 | reverse complement strand
TAACTCAACCTCAGTTAAGAATACTGAAATGGTTGAGTGAATATCCATCTAGCATGGAAAAATCTTGGGATGTTAGTCGTGATTTATCGCTTCCCGGAATTGCTGAGGGGATTGGCGTGGTACGCTCTGCGCTAAATATTCCTTTGACAAAAATTGAGGAACATGGTTTTGTCCAAAAAAGAATGGCTCACGTGATTGGAGGGGGTTCACGAAGAAGACAAGTATATCACATTTCAAATTCAGGGCGAGACTATCTTTCTCAACTTCATGTTAGTGATATAACTACTAAGAAACCTAAGTCAATATTTGGTAATCCACCCAAACAGATTGATATCTATGGTCGAAACACAGAGCTTGCTCAATCCTTAGAGATCCTAAGTCGTAAATCGTTGATAATTACTGGTATGCCTGGTATTGGTAAATCTGTTTTGGTAAGGAAAATTGCTGCACATTATGCCAATAAAAAGACTGTAAGGTGGGTATCAGCAAATGAATTTACTGATTATTTAGAAATTTGCTCGGTGTGGAATTTTATGCCAATGATACCTCAAGACGTTGAATCGATTGCTCTTTATTTCACCAATCTAGAAGAGGTCTTGATAATTGATGATTATCATCTTATAGACAAAAGACACCAATCAAAAATACAAGATTTAGTGAGCGGTATTTCGAAGCATAGTAAGATGAAATTTATTTTAATTTCTCGCGATACTTTAGATACTGATTTTGGTTTTGAGAAACTAAAAATCGAATCACTAGATGTGGATTCATGTTGTGAAATGCTTGGAGAGGATATTGAGTTGTCTAAAAGAGCAGATATTTCCGAAAAATTAGGCCGCCACCCTCTGGCTTTGAAATTATATGATTCCACTTTCGAGTCGCCTGAATCATCCATAGGTATCATAGATTACGTCAATGATGTTGTGTTGAAAAACATCGCTGAGGAGGACAAAAAGTTGCTCAATCAGATGTCACTAGAGCCTAATCCGGTCAACTCTAAGTTTTCAATTATCGAACCTTTGATAGAAAAATTCGATATGCAGAGTTTGTTAAAATGGTACAATGATTCAGATATAGAATTGCAGCATTTAGTAAGGAATGTCACTCGCAGCAATCTCTCTAGTGATGAAATCCAAGAGATCCATTCACAGCTATCTCTGCATTGGAAAAATCTCCCGGTTGACGGGAACTTGATCAATTATTTTTACCACTTGTCAAAATCTGCACCGGACATTTTTGTCGAACGAATTTCGGATTCTCTTGAACAGGTTATGGAACATAATTCTGCAGCATTAGCTGTTATGGTTGAAGACATTATTGAGCAAGATTACAACAATGAGTCATTGAGATATGTTGCATGTAAAATAGCAGCAAACAGATATGAGGCAGAATATTTGAAGCAAAGTGTAGAATTTTTATCCGGGGATAAAAGACTGGAGATGGATTTTATCCTCGCTAAATTAGAGGGTAGATTAGAGCAATGCGAGATTATTGTTGAACAATTAATTGCCAATCAATCATCTTTTGAGGCAAATAAATTACTAATTTCCTTAGCAACTCAAATTTTGGAAGACCGATTACCAAATCAGAAATTAGATGATAAATTAATTCGCAAAGTAAATTCTTACTTGAACCGACTAGATTTCTCTAAGTTAGCCAATAGAAACGTCATATTAGTTGCGGTATCGATGATTAAATTTACTCTAGCACTTGATGAAGATAAACTGTCGGATGCGGTAAATATTCTTGAATCAATAGAAAGTATCCAACACAATCAGAATCCAATATGTCTTAGTATGCAGAGTAAACTAAAAATTTACCAGTACGATCATGGTATTATTGATTTTGACTCTGTCGTTGAATCAGTGCAATCTAATTGTGCGATAATCGATAATAAATTAATGTCTGAGTCATTGAAATTAAAATTAATCGAATCAATAATTGAAACTAATTTAGACCAAGCAGCCAAGATGTTTACTCAACTAACTAAACCAAACCTATTGCCTAGGTCAAGCCCTGCTTTACGTTACTGCGCTAGATGGTGGTTAGCCAAATCAAAGATTAGCAACTTGGATAAGTCGTCATTGAAGGAATCAATAACTAGGTATCGGGAATCGGGATGTCATAATGCTGCAAAAGACTTAGAATCAAAATTACATTCAATACTCTAAAGTTCTGCACCGATTAGAGTTTTAGTATCAACAATGCCTTTCATCGGTCTGATTTCTTCTACTATGCATCTAGTTAAATCATATTCATCATCGGCTTGGATTCTAGCGATTAAGTCATATTCGCCAAATAACATCCATCCAGCGGTTACCAAATCAATTGACTCTAGAGTTTTACGGACCATTTTTTCTTGGCCTGGTTCAGTTGTTATTAATACAAATCCAATCGCCATTTAATCACCTAATATTCTACTGCAATCAGAGTTTGAGTATCTTTTACTCCGTCTATTTGTCTAAAGTCGCTCATCAACATGCCTGATAGTTTACCAGATTCGCTGGAACTAACTCTAACAATTAAGTCATATTCACCATAAAGTGCATGTACTTCAACAACAAATTCATGATTACTTAGCGTTAGATATACATCACGTTCCCTTGAAGGTAGGGTTTTGAACAGGACAAATGCCTCAGGCATGAACTTGCCAATTCAACCAATTTCTTATTGCTTACTATCTAGATTAACCGTGATTCATGCCCCTGCCCAATTATACGAACCATTGAAAAGTAACACTGTACAACAAGCCTTATGGATGGTGTCGTTAGGGTAAAATTCTCTATGCTGTTAATGACATTAATCTTAGTTTTGACACCGCTAACGAGTTTACCCATTGATTCAACAACACTTGATAGTGATACTATTGAAAATAATGCGGTAACAAAAGCACAGACAACATGGAGTGGACTGATTGAGTTAGCAGAATCCTACACTGTAAGTGTAACTGATGAATTAGTAATATCTCCGTGTACTACAGTTGAATTGTCTGCTTCAACAAGATTATTTGTCGAAGGTAGACTGATAGTTCAAGGAAATAATAGCTGTCCAGTGGTGTTTTCACAACTTGGCACTGGACTTCACTATGGTATTCAGTTCAACAGTTCATCATCTGGCAGAGGTTCGATAATCGAAAATATAACTATCGAGGATGCGACATATGGCATCACAGTTTACGGTTCAGACCCTCAAATAAATAATGTGACAATCACCAATCCATCTAGAGTCGGAATTGATTTATTTTCTGCGGCCAATCCGATAATTCACGATTTGACCATAAATCAAGCAGGTAAAGGATTCACGTATGCAGATTGGCGTTATGGACTTGGGCTTTCTGTTGGTGCTGGGTCAACTCCCATAGTCGAGCGAGCAACAATGACAGATTTGCGAATTAGGGGCCTCAATATTTGGGGCTCATCTGGTGGAATATACCAAGATATCAACATAGATAATGTCACTGCGGAAGGTGCTAGTGCGATTTCGGCCGGAGTTTGGGTTGAAGATAGTCAGCCTCTAATCACCGATCTATCGGTCGATAAATCGGACTACGGGATTTTGATAAGACATGTTAGTGATGGCGGTTTTACTCGCGCAGTTGTAAGGGATTGTATTGTCACTAATTCGATGTACCGTGGAATATATGTCGACAAAGCAAATCATACAAATTTCACTAATTATGAAACTGCAGATTTCACCAATACTATCGTTAGAGGTACTGGTGGTCCAAATGCCAAAACTGCTGGAATTGGATTTGCTGCTATTGAAGTTAATGCAACGGGTGCATGGTTTGAGAATACTACAGTAGAAGATTCGACTACAGTGGGAGTTAGATTATATTTTGTTGACGCATCTACTACCTTTAGAAATCTAACTATCACGGATTCTGGCGATCCAGGTCAAGGTGCGCATGAAGCAGGCTTGGCAATAAGGTCCTCCTTCTTCGCTCCTAGATTTGAAAATTTAGTGATTTCAGGATCAGTTGGTCCCGGTGTTTCTGCGACTTCTGGAGGAGCGATGCAAGGTAGTAATTGGTTCTTACACAATAACAGCAAAGATGGCCTATATATTGATTCATCCACTGTAATAGTTGACCATTTACATCTATCTGATAACGGTGAATCAGGAGCCCACATTTTTGATTCAAGATACGTTACTTTATCCAACCTTACTGCAATAGGAAATGGTAATTTGGGATTAAATGAACTAGAGCAAGCGGGATTATTTTTCGAGAAATCTAATGATTTAGAATCTAGTTCTGGTGATGTGACATGCAATCATTGTACAGTATCAAACTCTGCTGGTTCAGGAGTAGTGGTAAAGGATTCAGTAGATTTGTTTCTCAATCACTTGACAGTGGAAAATAATAATCCTTCTTATGACCCGATTACCGTCGATAATAGTGGCTTAAATTTAGGGCAACAAGGAGGCCGTTTCCATATGCATGATGTGTTAATTATTACAGAAAGACAAGGCACCGATGCCGGGCCAGCAATTAGGGTTAATCGGGCTGCTGGTAACATTGACACTTTAGTACTCCAAGGCAATCACTCAGGTATGATTTGGAATGCAAATAATAACGGCAACTATCCTTCGGAACTTAGCAGAGCTCAACTCTCTGGGACATCATGTCTGTTACTGATTGACCACAGTGATTTAACGGGCCAAGACAACACCATCTTACCACAATGCACTGGCTCAGTAATCCTGCAAAATAGTCAGGTAAATTGGAGTTCGTTCACAGATTTAACTTCCTCGACTGTAATTAATTTGGATGCCTTTTCTACCCTTCACCTACATCAACCACAACAAATTGATTTCTCAAGCGCGATTATCGCTCCCTCAGCACAAATAGATATTGCTTGGGACATTGAGGCGTGGGTACAAAATAATAATTCTAATGGTATTCCAAGCGCCCCAGTAGGCATTAGTTTTGATCAATTTGAACCTAATGCTCAAGAGAATACCAATGACATTGGCTATGTGAAATTCCCCAATTTCATCGGTCAACAATGGACTCAATCAGGAGCTTCGCCATTGACTACAGTCACTGTTGATTGTACTTATGATGGGTTATCAAACAGTAGTTCAGTTTCATTGGATGGGGACAAAACCATTTATTGTATACTACCAATTGACAATCAACCACCTTTCTTGTATTGGGATTTACCTGAAGGCGACTCAATTTATCCTAGTGGCTCGCTAGTAGAGTTTAATGCCGCCCGCTCTTGGGACATAGATGACGACACCTTAATTTGGGAATGGACCTCATCAATTGATGGAAATATTGGTAATTCAGCCAATTTCACAGTAAATCAAGGAGACCTTAGCCAAACCCTCAGTGATGGAGTACATACTATTACGGTCAATCTTTGTGATGATAAAGGCCATTGTGTACAACAAAGCAGGATAATTGAGTTGTCTAATTTTGTACCAATTGTCTTTGTTGATTTTAGTCCGAATTTAAACGCATTCAATGAATTGATAATTGCCAAAACGGGTACTGTTGTGGTTAATCTCTCAGGTACTTACGACCCGGAAGGTGACGCGCTAAATTGCTGGATAACAACCTCTTACGGATTGATCTATCCAATTCAATCGCCAGGAATTGTTAATTGCCCAGAAATCATAGAATACACCTTCCCGCTTGAATCTAGTCAAAATAACCCGGCGCCAGAAGAAGATGATTTCGTGCTATCTATTTTTGTTGATGATGGCGTTAACTCACCAGTTGAATTGGCTTACAATACGAATCTATATAACGAAATACCAGAGCCAAATTTCACCATAATTAGAAATAATAACTTTAGTCAATCAGTGGTTACTTTAGATGGGTCATTGACAGTTGATCCTGAAGGTGACAATTTAGCAATTGAGTTTTACTCAAGTCTAGATGGTACCCTCCAATGGTCTGATGAACCTTCAGGAACAGTTTGGCAAGGACATTTATCTCGTGGAATTCACACTATTGAAATGCGGGTTACCGATGACAGTCTTGAGCATGTAGAGGAATACAAAGTCTCCTCAATGTTGATTTCAGTGTTGAATTCTCCGCCATCCGCACAGATAATATCGCCAAATCAAGCAGACTCATATGATTCATCAGAACTAGTAATCCTATCTGCTAATGGTTCGGGTGATTTTGATTCAGTGTGCAGTACATTCAACTCTATCGGTTTCTGGCTATGTTCACAAACTGAGGCATCTCAAGGCTCTGAATATCTTCAAGTTTCATGGACCAGTGACTTAGATGGTAGATTGTCTTCAACCAATCAAGAAGGATTGTTCTATCAAGCCAGGCTAAGTAGTGGAATACATACTATAACATTAGAAATCGATGACGGAATCAACCCTCCAGTAACTGATACAACTTCTATCCAAGTAAGTAAATCAGCCCCAGTTTTATCATTAGCAACTCCTGAATTTACTAAAACTTTCAAATCATCCGAATTCATCTTCTGGAACGCAGTTAATTCACTAGATTATGATGGTGATGAGTTTACTATGACTATTAGAAGTGACAAATTAACAGAGCCAATTTTGCTAGATGTTGACCCTAGTATTACTCACATGTCTAAACTGGGTGCTGGAACACATAGTATTGAAATTACTCTTACCGATGCTGATGGAATGGTTAGAACAGAATTCTTTGAGTTGATAGTTGAACCATCAGCCCCCGAAGTAGTAATCATCAACCCTAGCGAAGGTCAATCTTTCACCGGTGGGGTTGCTATAATCCTTGAAGAAGAATCAACAGATGCTGACTTTGACATTACATTTAGGCAATGGAAAGTAATCGATAGGTCAACTGGTGAAGTTGTCGAGACATTGAGTGGCAGCACCGAATCAATCATTTTGAATCCAGGTGAATATCTCATAGAACTAACTGTGAGAGATAGTCTGCTGAACACTCAAGTATCCTCAAGAGAAATACGGGTTGAGAAAACCGACCCAGTTCTAGATGAGCAATCTATCACAGTAACTCCGGGAGAACTTACTACTAATCAGTTAGTAGATTTGCAAGTAAGTGTGATTTTATCCGACCCAGACGGGACTACTCAAGATGTACAAGCAACAATAATCCATGGAATCCAAGTTTGGGATTTCTCACTAGAAGACCTAGATGGAGATGGTATATGGACAGGTTCAGTCGCGGTCAATCCAGAACAATCAGGACGCCCAAGCTTGAAAATCACCGCCAGAGATGGAGTTGGTGATAGTGCGACGATAAGTCAGGTTTCCAAAACAATCGTCGTTAACGATCCAGATTCTACCAGCAACAATACGCCACTAATTATAGGTGGACTTGGCATTATTTCATTAATTTTGATTACTCTAATCATAGCACGCTTTAGAAATAATAAACTTGAAGACGACTTGATAGAATCTTGGGAAACTTTCAAGCGACCACCCAGCGCTAAAGAATATCCAGATGTCGACCAAGATGATGTCGAACAGATTACTGAGGTAGTCAATGATTTATGGTCTCAGTTGGAACAGGAAGAAGGTTTGAATTAATCACTGTTCAGGTAAGTCCTTGTTCATTGAGTCAGGGTTTGATTCTCTTCCACCCCAAGGTGTTTTGGTACGATTCATTCCGATTCTCTTGGCAAATAAGAATTTGAAATTCTTCCAACCGTCACCCCACGTATGGATTTCAGCATCACCAACTCTTGGCCGATAAGGTACAGAAATTTCTATCGCTTTTTCTTTCCCAATATGCTTCCTTGCTAACAGTTTAATCTCTTCCGATAGCGGCATTCCATCATTGGTTGGCCGCATCTTAGGGTTATCAAAAATAGACTTTCTAAACACCCACATTCCTGATTGTGAATCCTTGATTCCATAACCAAACAAGAGTCTAGCAGTGAATGATAGCGCCCAGTTGCCAAATCCATGCAATCCAGACATTGAGCCATCCTCAGCCAGGGATAAACGGTCACAGGTAATGTATTCTAAATTTTCATCAAGTAGTCTTTTTACTAATTTTGGTACCAATTCTGCTGGATAAGTACAGTCAGCATCCATGGTAACGATGATGTCGTGACTAGCGATATCAAAGCCAGTGCGGTAGGCCCTACCATACCCTCTCCTATCCTCAAGATGTACTCTTGCACCTTTCTTCAAAGCTAACTCTCTGGTCTTATCAGAAGAGTTCCCATCGACGACAAGAATTTCTAATTTTTTACACCAACCAGTGGGTATTGAATCGATAGTTGGCTCGATAGCCTCCTCTTCATTACGAGTCGGGAGGATAACAGTGACGGTCGTGGGTAGTATATCGCCCATAAAGCGGCGTGTAGATTTCCTGCTTTGAAGTCATTGGATAGAAAATTCACACCAATTTTCTTCCATTAGTGGTCAATATTCAAACGCCAATCCCTTGTCGCGGTAATAATGCACATAGTGATGATTGCTGGTGAATACCCCCCAAGATGGGGTGGTATTGGCTCAGTAGTCTACCATCTTGCTGGACATTTAGCATCATTCGGGCATTCAGTCACCATCATCACTAGAAGCCATAATGGCCGAGCACCGTCGCAGTCTGGGGTGTCAATTGTCAGGGTTCCGTGGCTAAAACTGCCAATGACATTCACCCGGTCTTACGCTAAAAATGCGCTTAAAGCGCTAAAATCGATTCATCGTGAAGATCCAGTGGATGTAATCCACATCCACTTGCCCTTGGCGTCTTTTTCAGCCAAGGAATTTAGGTTCATGAAAGAAAATATCGCACCAGTCTGTTCATCACTTCATGGTTCTTGGCTTGGAGAAAAACAGGGAGTAATTCGGGCAGCAAAGGCTGGTGAATCGGCCACCTGGCTTAATCCAAATGATTTAGCAATTAGATTAACCGCAAAATGGTATGCTAAATATGAGAAAGCGGGTTTGCTTAATTCCTCTATTAGTGTAGCCAACTCACAGTCAACGTTGCAAGAGTTTAGCAATTGGTATAGCCCAGATAAGGAATTTAATGCCGAGGTAGAGTTGTGGGGGTGTGATCACAAAGTGTTTCGTCCATCTAATACCGATGATGAAGAAGAACAATTAGCCCATGAAAAAATCCGCCAGGAATATGTATGCGATGATGAAGCGGCCCTGTCTCATGACAGTTATACTGAAACTCCAATGCTGTTAGCAGTAGGCCGTTTAGTCGCTAGAAAAGGATACATGACTTTGCTTAGATCAATGCCTAAAATAATTGCCGAAAACCCGGGGGCAAAACTGGTGATTATTGGCAGAGGGCATATGAAAAAGAAATTATTGAAAGTGGCTAAAAGGTTGGCAATTAGTGATTCTGTATTCATTAAAAGCGGTATGTCATTTGAAGATTTAGCCCAACATTTCCGCAGTGCTAACTTGGTAATTTATCCCTCTTATTATGAAGGTCAAGGATTAATTCCACTAGAGGCATTATCGAGTGGCACACCGGTAATCACAGTAGATCAAGCGCCCCTTACCGAGATGATTGATACAACGGTTGGCAGGCTTTTCAAAACTGGAGATTCTGATGACTTAGCTAAACAAGTCAATGCATTACTTGCCGATAAGTCAGCACTTGAATCTTTGAGTACGGCGGGTCGTGAGAGAATACTTGCCAAGTATACCTATGAGCACAATGCAACAAAATTCATAGAAATATACGAGTCAATAGTAAAATAACCTCCCTTAGTTAATTTCTCGAATAGATTTTTGATCTTCTTTCCCAGATGGATTGCTTAATAATTGCCAATAAAATCTCGGAAATTAGCTCGGTCTTGGCAGGCGGCTATTTCATAGATGATATCGCAATGGCTATACATGGTCGCACAGCGATTCATAGTGGTGTGTTTGGCCGCGCTGTTGTTAGGTTTCTTGCCTACCACTTCGGCAGATGATAGTCTGCAAAGTGCCAATACACTAATCGAAGGTGTTTCAGCATCAGGCCAAGTATGCTATGATGATGGCTGTTCGCCCAATGATGAAATTGATTGGTGGCGAGTTTATGCTTACAAGGGCGATATAGTCAGTATTTCCTTTTCTGGAACGCTGCCAAATCCCGATTGGTTATGCTTTTGGGGCGACGGATGGGAAGGCGATTATTCAATTCATGACGCAGGAGGAGGACAAATTGCGTCTCTAGCCTTGAGTGATGATAATCCAACAGGTACCTTGAGCAAAACCATGAATACAGCAGATTGGGTTTATGTAAAAATAAAAGGTAAAGATAGTTATTGTAATGATGCTATTGATTATACTTTGACAGCCTCAATTGATTCTGGCGACCGAGATACCGATGAGGATGGTTATATCGACACTGAAGATTCCTGTGATAATACTCCTGGGACCTCAGTTTACGATCGTAAAGGCTGTGTTGATTCAGACTCTGATGGTTATTCTGACCCTGAGGTGGGTTGGGGACCAAATAACGGGGCAGATGCATTCCCTTACCAACCAAGCCAGTGGCAAGATTCGGACAATGATGGCTTTGGTGATAATTTAGATGGCTTTCAAGGAGACTTTTGTACCTACAATTCAGGTGGATCATACAATGACAGATACGGTTGCTTAGATTCAGATGGTGACGGTTTTTCAGACCCTGACCCCGGTGGCTTGTACGGAGTTAGTGAGTGGTTTGCTCATCCAGTTGGCTTAGCTGATGCTTTCTCGCTGGATAATACTCAATGGACAGATACGGATGGGGATGGTTACGGAGATAATTGGGAAGACCCTATGTGGAACCAAACCCACATTGCTTGGGGCATCGGACAATGGCTAGAAACTGCCACTGAACCAGATGCATGCCCGTTTATCACTGGCTCATCATCTTCTGATAGATTTGGTTGTACTGATACAGATGGTGATTCGTACTCTGACGGAGATGAGAATTGGACCATGTACAACGGCTCAGATGCCTTTCCACTGGAACCGACTCAATGGCAAGATTCAGATTATGATGGCTGGGGGGACAACCAGTCTTTCGGAGCTCAACTTATCGATGATTTCCCAGATAACCCCACTCAATGGCGAGATACCGACAAAGACGGTTGGGGCGACAATCAAACCTACGGAGCATCACAAGTAGATGATTTCCCACTAGTTCCTTCACAATACCTAGATACAGACAATGATGGTTACGGGGATAATCAAAGCGGTTTTGAAGGCGATGTTTGTATTTATTCTACGCCAGAAGAAGTTGAATCTGGATGGATTTCAAGTTTTGATCGACTCGGCTGTCGTGATATTGACAAAGACGGTTACTCTGACCCAACCAGTGATTGGATTGCTCACCCTGATGGTTTTGCTGACGCTTTTCCTGATGAAGTAAGCCAGTGGTATGATACAGATTCAGACGGCTATGGTGACAATATCGAATATTTTGATGGTCAAACATGGCGTGAATCATTCCGTGGTGATAGTTGTAAGACGACAGTTGGATATTCTACATTTGACAGATGGGGCTGTCCAGATACCGACGGTGACGGATGGTCTGACACCACTCCTAATTGGCTGGCAAGTCCAGGTGGTAATGGTGATGCATGGCCGCTTGATCCAACACAGTGGCATGACAGTGACGGGGACGGTCGTGGTGATAACCCACAAGGTACAACTGCTGACGTTTGTCCAGACAATGCCGGTACATCTGTTGGTCCAGCAGAAGGTGGAGATAGATGGGGCTGTATTGATACCGACGGTGACGGTTGGTCAGACTTAGGTGATGCATTTATCCACGAACCAACACAATGGCGTGATAGCGACGGTGATGGATTTGGCGATGCTGCTTCGGGCAATCAAGGTGATGCATGTCCAGACTCAAGAGGGACCTCATTGATGGATCGATTGGGTTGTCGAGATACCGATGGCGATGGTTGGTCAGACCCGACAGAAAATTGGCCAGCTCACCCGTTTGGTCTAGCCGATTCATTCCCTAATGAAGCCTTACAATGGCGTGATACTGACGGCGATGGCTATGGAGATGTTTCCCTTGGTGCAATGCGTGATGATTGTCCAAATGATGCTGGAGATTCGACAAGAGATCTACAAGGTTGTCCAGATAATAATGGTGATGGATGGTCCAATGATTATGGTGAATTCAAAGCCGCTATTGCGATTATGGGCGAGGACCCAGCGGCTTCTTGGCTAACTTACCTAGTGATTGGTTTAGGATTTATTCTTGGTGCGTCAATCGCCCTAGTAGTAAAAATGGGTCGCGAGGAAGATGACCTTAACGAAGAGCAACTTTTTGATGAAAAGCAACATATCGATTTTACTTCAAACCTTCCTCCTCCTAGCGATTTAGGCATGATTCCACTAGCTGAATTACCACCAATACCGCTCGATAATGCGACCGTTCAAGAGCAGGAAAAGATAACTGGAGGTGAAAATAATGAGCAATCATAAAGTTTCGATTTCGTTAATTTTCATCATAATTTTTGCCTCTTTTGCTACAGTAATGATTACTCCAAATGTTCAAGCTGAGGAATCAGAACAAGACCCATTAGCAGAGGCTGGAGTTAGTTTAGTGGCATTGAGAAATGATACACTTGATACTAATCAAGATGGTGACACAGATGCTATTAGAGTAGTCATAGTAGTTAGTACAGACAAAGAAAGTATGAATTTAGAACTTCGGTTAATCGGAGAGCACAAAGACAAAGAAGTGATGGAAGTATTACAATTCTCATTTAGCGGCCAATCCAATGCTAGTCTAGTCTATGATGCATGGGCTTCTGGAGAGCATGAACTTAGATTACAAATTGTTGATCAGGATGGTATCATAATTAGTACGCTAGAATTGCCCACTTATGTTTTGAAACCAGCCTTAAAAACTCCCAGAATAATGCTAGCTCTCAATGCTCCTCAAAATATTGAAACTGGTGATGAGTGTACCATATCTCGTATATTTGCTGATGAAACAGGACCACGCTATGGGGCAAGTGGAGTTAGAACCTTTTCAGGCGCACCATTTACCGTTCTAGATGCCCAAGAGTCAATAGATTGTTCTCACTGGCCTGCTGGAGATTACATCTTGAAGGAAGCCTACAGGAATGATCTGGGTCAAACCGCCGAAGATTGGCTTAATTTGACAATTCATAACCGGCCAGCACCGGTATTTACTCTCTCAGTGGCCGGCAATGGTAATTCTACAGATACTACATGCACGATAACGATGGTTAAATCCGATGAAACTATTGATTTCTCACAGTTCCAAAAGATTTGGCGTATACAGGGGGCAGAGGCAGGTCCTGAGGTCGGAGATCAGTTTGACTGCACATCTTTACCAGCAGGAGTACATCTAATTTCTTTGGAAGTAATTAACAATGAATTGATTAGTGCAATTGAGGCGGTAAATTTGGTGAGATTGCCCGGCGGGGAACTTACAGATGAAGAGAAATCTTCTGTACCATCACGTTCCTATGGCGAAGATACTGAAACTGAATCCGTTGGATGGATTTCTATCGGCGTGTTAGGTTTGGTAATAACTCTCCTTTCGTATTTGATATTAGTTAGGGTAAAAGATGATGATGAACAGTTACCTATGCGAGATTTAGGCCCTGCTCCAATGATTTTGTCCGATGGTTCTCCTGACACTGAAGGATTACCTACAACTACAGATGATGACGGTATTTTGTGGCGCCAACATCCCGATGGTAATCACGATTGGTGGGACACAGAACTACGTATTTGGGTTAGGTGGTGAGCCTATCGAGATTCTAGGATTCAGTTTGGTAGAGTCTATTTTGATTTTGGTATTAGTTATTTTAGGGTCAATTTCTCTAAGGTTAATCTACGTATGGTACACTAGGATTAGGCCTCGAAAACCAAGTACAGATTCGGACTGGAATACTGATTGTGAATTTCAATCCTCAGCCACTATTGAAGAGCATCACATAACGTTTTCAAAAGTAAGAAATTTTACTTGGAGAACCACCAGAGATAGAGATGAAGAATGGGACGAAAACGTAAAATTTGACCTAAGAGAAATCAAAGATGTGTGGTTTATTGTTGATCATTTTCACAAAATACATGGTTTAGCGCACACCTTTCTCAGCATAGAATTTAACGACGGCCGTTGTATATCGTTTTCTTTTGAGGCACGGCGCAAAAAAGGCGTTCGATATCATCCATGGAAAGGTATGTGGCGAGCTTATGAACTATACTTGCTAGTTGGATATGAGAAAGATTTACTCGGACTTAGAACAAATGCAAGAGGTAACAAAGATTACTTGTTTAGAGCGGTTACTCCGCCAGGTAAAGATCGCCAATTACTGATGGCTATAGGTCAAAAAATGAATCAGTTAAATGAAAATGCAGAGTGGTACCATTCTTTGTTTACCACTTGTAATACCTCTATTGTTGAAGTAGTCAACAAGATAACGCCAGGCCGTATACCATTTGTATGGCGCAATTTTCTTCCAGGGTATACTCCCAAAGCTGCGTTTAAGTTGGGTTTGATCGAAGATTGGGGAGGTCTAGAGAATACTATGGAACTAGCCAGAGTAGATGAGCTGGCCAAATCATGGAATAAAGATGATGATTATAGCGAATTTATTAGGCGAAAGATGCCTAAATCACCGGTCAATAAAGGCTAGTAGCGAGCCATTCTCAACTTTAATTGATAGTTCGCCTTCCAATATTTCATTGTGCAAGCCCATAGTTGATGGCTTCATGTCATGATTAATCAATTCCCATTTTGCTCCCGTCATGGTAACTTTTGTCGCTTGCCCAATACTAAACAACGAAAAAGTCAACCCCGCCCTCGCCTTGTAATACAGTGGATTTAATTTGCTTACAGCAATAACGATTGAATCATTTAGATGAAGTGTTACAGGAAGTTCGTATTCTAGTAACGCAAAGTAATTGGCCATTTGATGGTCTGACTTGCCGCCATCAACTCCGATAATATCAATTTCACTAACCGATAGATTTTGACAAAACCTCAATGCTTTACTCAAATCATTACTATTTTGTTCATCAGATTTGATAATTTGGATATTGTCCTGTTCTGCTTTTGCCAAATTTTGTACAGTAATACTATCCAAGTCGCCTACTAGAAAATCTACTGTAACATCATGCTCATAACACTCAGAAATCGCTCCATCACAAGCAATTATTGTCTCGGCAGATTGTATCAATTTATGCCATTTTGTTAATTGTTTTTGAGGAGAATTTCCAATGATTAACACCCTTGACATATTGAAAGGGAATTGGTCTAGGTTTGTCAATACTTGTGATAAAACTTGTTTATTGACCCCCTACGGGGGTCATGGGATAACATAGACAATGGTTTTGAACCATCAATGAGTCAGTTAGGTATGGCGAGTGATTCAACACACGAAAACTCGCTCAAGGCCTCGGTGATTGTGTTACTATTAATTTTACATTCTTTTTCTATTGGTGCTACTATTTTTGTCCAAAATGAAACCTCAAATTTAGATATTGATTCGATACAATATAGATCCGAAGTTATGAACGATTTTGATATTGATTTTGGTTATGAAATGGCAGGTCAATATATCGATTATGATGATTTGACTCAAGCCAAATTAAGGCACGATTTTGATTTATCTTCCTACTTTGAGAGACAAATTACTGACGCATCTGATGGCATTCCAACCTCTCCCGATGTCACCATATCAAATCAACATGAAATAGGCGCTTGCTGGTTAGATACTAATGGGCACGTGTACAGTTATTCTCTAGATTTAGATAACAATTCAAGATTATTAGAAGTCGATACAGTACCAGCTAATCCAGATGTTAGTACAATGACTGGTTGCTCAATAGCAGTAAAAAATAATGGAAGGCAAACATTACTTTACGCAAACGGTAGTGACATTAAAGCTGCTCAAATCGCATACCAAAGCCCAATATATCCAAATGGTGATGAATGGCATACTAGAACTATTTTAGAAGGAGTAAACGCCACAAATATAGAACTATCATTGACTCCTAATGAACTTGAATGGGGCGCGTTTAGGGATGATTTAGGACGATTACATAGCATCAATTATACCGGTGCTTATTGGGAAACAAGTATTATCCACCAAGGCCCAATAAGCGAAGATTTCGAACTAGAAATAGATGCAAATGGTGCGATAAAATTGTTGTATAATTATGGTAATTCAACAATATTACACACCATAGTAAATGAGCAACATACTTCTGAAACAGTCCATCAAAGTGACAATCTGCATAACGATGTAGGCCTGACAATGGATGGCTTTGGAATGCTTCAAATGTTTTCTACTACTTTGGAAAATAATATTTCTAAAATAAAGGTACAGCGTTCTCTGTCAAATCAAAAAAACCAGTTTGATTCCATTCCTATGACTACTTTTGAAAGTCAACTAGAGAACACTACAATAGAACATATTTTCTTGGCAGATTTCAATAATGATGGTTTTGACGATGTAGTATATTCCGAGCCGCATGCAGATTCTCAAAACCATATTGACAACGGCCGAATATCTGTTCACTATGGCTCTGAATTAGGCTTATCAAATACACCAGTATTGCTATTTGAAGGAGATGCAAACTCCACATTTTCAGGTCAGGGGTTAGCGGTTGGTGATTTTAACGGGGATGGGTTTAGCGACCTCTCCATAGGGTCTCCCGGATTTACCAACAATAATGGAATTGTAGAATTTTCATTTGGTTCCCAAGCAGGCTTATCTGAGAATTTAGTCATAGTCGATGGAATCTCCAACCCCTCTACCACAGGTGAATCATACGGGTCTTGCTTAGAGTATGTTAAGGATCTAAACAATGATGGCTATGATGACATAATTGTATGTTCAATAGATCATGATTCTAACGGCGATAGTGGTTTAGTCGAGCTATTCTTTGGTGGCTCACAATCTAATACATGGGTGAAAATGGATAGTCCAAACCAATTACTTCAAGGTAAAAATTATGGCCAATCAGTGTCAGCAGATGGAGATTTGAACGGGGATGGGTTTGTAGATTTAGTCATAGGAAATACCGGTGATTTACAAGACAGTTCCGGCTTTTCTTCGGTAGAAATAAGATATGGTTCAGCAACCGGATTTGATTACGATCCAAATTCACAATTTCAATCTACGATTCCAGGAACTTTATTTGGCTATAAAGTACAAATAATCAACGATTTAAACAACGATGGCTTTGATGAGTTGTTTATCTCAGAACCGTATAATACAACTAATGATTTCAATAGTGGCAACGTTTGGGTATTTTATGGCAATTCATCTGGAATTAATAATCTTCCAGATGACCGAATTTATGGGGGCCCAAATCAACTTCTAGGTTTGAATTTTGCTTCTGCTGGCGATTCTAATCAAGATGGTTATGCTGATTTTTTGATTACTAGAAGAAGTACTCCTACTAATACTAACATCGACCTATACCTTGGT
>MDSX01069645.1_pt1 | contig 17370 bp, 8 predicted proteins | sample 811141 | NCBI WGS metagenome assembly MDSX01 (sample SAMN05326642, study PRJNA326480) | marine metagenome | isolation source: seawater | place: Atlantic Ocean: South East | collected 2010 | reverse complement strand
CATAAGAGATGTATCTTTTAGCCAGAATTTTGGAGAAAAGAGTTACCCAGTAAAAAGCCTACACAATCCTACTGATTATTTTGAAGGAAGTGTAGTTAATAAGGCAAACCCAGCTAATTTTAGCTTAGAGGTATTCGCCATAGAAGAAGCAGATTTTACAATTGTAGAGTCTTTGCTTATAAGTACTTCGTCATTTGACGTATATGTTAAAACACCTACAGATGTTTTTAAACTTGAAAAATGTGTCATTACAAATGGTAGTTTCGTAATTGAGAAATCACGGCCCCTGAGTATTGCGATTCAAGGAGAAGCATCAAAGTTGACTAGAGGAGCGTCCTTAGCGGGCTCTTTACAGTCTAGATCAGCAACTAAAACCTTTATTGCACCTCCTATTTTGGAGGTGATTTTAGGTTCTGCCACTCTTACAGATATTGTGAAAGTTACGGTAGAGTTACAAAATGACATACAGTGGTTACCGTATGAGACTTTGAATGCTTCCCTAGCCGCAACATCTGCTGCCAACTCTATGTACCCAGGCGGGTATGTTGTCACTAAAAAAATACTCGCAGGTTCTATTTCTCAATATCTTACTGATACAAATACCAGTAATGTGCAAGCATGGGATACCTCTGTTTCCTTGGAAATAAAAGCAGGAAATGGGTTATCTGGAAGTCAGTTTAGAGGGTTCCATATAGGATCTGCAACTAGTACTTTCACTAATAGAATGAATACCGGGAGTGTATTCCTTCAAAACTATGACTGGAGAATTACAGATAATTCAAGTTCTCTAGCAACAATATTTAAATATGTAACAAACTAAAGGAGTTTAGTTAAAAATGGATCTAAAGAAATTAATGATAGACACTAAGTCTACATGGGCAGACTTTCCTGGACTAGACGGGTTCTCTGTAGAGGTGGTTAACCTTTCTCGTAAGGAATTAACTGCTTTAAGAAAAAGATGTACTACTAATAAATTTGACAGAAAAACAAGACAACCTGTTGAACAACTAGATGAAGATAAGTTTGTGTCTGAATTTTCAGCCGCAAGCATTAAAAATTGGAAAGGATTAACTCTAGGCCATTTGGAAACTCTTGTCCTAATCGATGTAGAGGGACAAGACCTAGAGGCAGAAGTAGAATATACAAAAGATAACGCAGAATTATTAGTTAGTAATTCTACTGATTTTGATACTTGGCTAAACGAGGTAGTTTTTGACTTAGATAACTTTCGTAGTAAGTCAAAAGGAAATAGCTCTAAAAAGACTGGAAAGGATGTTCCTCAATAGCGATACTGGAATGACTCGAGATAAGTACTTCAATATGATGGAACAACTCGGACAAGAACCAAAAGATAACGAAATCCCTCCAGACTGGGAAGACTTACCAGAGTTAATGATTAATGCAGTAAACACCTTTAACATGTTAGGAGACAAAATGTACCCTGAAATAGGGTATACAGGTAAAGACTACACTAATTTACCGCATTACATGGACTTATATGACGTTGAAGACAAAGAGTATTTTTTAGAGATACTATCTTGGCTTGACGCAAGAACTATCAAAAAATCTTCAGAGCAAATGAAGAAGGAATATGATAAGTTAAAGAGAAAGAAATAGTGGCTAATACAGTGAAGTTAACAATTAAGGTAGACGATAATGGCTCTTTAAGTGTTGTTGCCAAAGAAGCTAAAAAAGCCACCGCTGAAACTGATAAGCTTGGCCGGTCAACAGATAAGCTAGGCAAGTCTAGGGGCAGGTTTAATAAGGGCGAAAAAGGAGTAGCGGGAGCAACTTCAAATAGCACTAAAGCTTTCTCTAAAATGCGTATGGAAATGGGTGGAGGCTCCTCAGGTTTAGTAGGAGCTTACGCTACTTTAGCAGCCAACGTTTTTGCTCTTACTGCTGCTTTTGGCGTTCTTCAAAGATCCTCACAAATAGATCAGTTAGCGCAGAGTTTACAGTTTCTTGGAAATGCAGCAGGCACAAACTTAAACATAGTTGTTGACCAACTAAAAAGAGTAACAGATGGAGCTCTTAGTACAGAAGAAGCTTTAAGATCGGCCTCCGTAGCTGCCAGCGCGGGGTTTTCTAGTGCTCAACTTTTACAGCTTACTACCGTTGCGAAAGGTGCTTCGGTAGCTTTAGGCAGAAACCTAGTAGATGCTCAAGACAGACTAGTAAGAGGTGTAGCTAAACTGGAGCCAGAAATTCTTGACGAATTGGGAATACTTGTTAGGCTGGATCAAGCTTCTGAAGATTATGCCACTAGTTTAGGAAAAACTGTCCAGCAGTTAACTATAGCAGAAAAACAACAGGCATTTTTTAATGCTACTGCGGAACAGGGCACCAAGAAATACGGAGCCTTAGCAGCCACTTTTGAAACTAATCCCTATGACCAGCTTTCTGCGTCTTTATCAAACCTTTTAAAAGATTTTGTAACTCTTATAAACAAAGGCTTAGTTCCGCTTGTGGAATTTTTATCAAAGAGCCAAGGAGCTTTAATAGCTTTTTCAGGCCTGTTTTTATCAACAATTTCCAGCACATTATTGCCCGCCATGACTGCTATGGGGCAAAAAATGGCAAAAAATTCTGAGTTAACTACTCTATTTGCTACGTCTAATTTGAAAGGGCTGAAGTCTGTTTCTAAAGGAACTACTATCTATAGTAAATTTGTTGCAGGAATTCAAGATGGAACTAAGAATATAGGTGACTACCAGGAAGGTCTGAGCAGTCTAGATGACTCTATCGGTAAGCATACTCGTAGCTTGAGTAAAATGGAAGATGCCGGAGATGCTGAGAGCTCAAAACTTATACAGAAAAAAGCAGCACTCAATGCTGTACGTGAAGAAAGAACCAGACTACTAAAAGCTGTTAAGTTACATCAAATATCTTCTGCAAAAATGACTGCTGCACACGGGTTAGAAGCTATGGCACAAGGTTCCGTTATAATGGGAACTAAAGCACTAAAACAAGCTGTTCTCGACTACCAGTCTGGACTTGCGGTAGCAGGGCTTCAAACAACTGCTTTCACTGGCGTACTAAATACATTAAAAACAGCAGGATTTGCCTCTGTACTAGCTTTAAGAGCTCTTGCTACGGCTTTCTTTGCCTTGCTAGGCCCTTTATCATTGCTATTCACACTTGTAACTGCTGGTTATGCGATATTTAAAGAGAAATTTATTCCTAAAGAAGTAGTAGATGAAGCTGGTGAAAATCTTGCTAGAGTTTTAAACAATATAAAAAATATAAACGATCAGTTTGTCGTTAGCTCTGTGGCGGGCTCCGATAGAGTTGTAGCGGGAATGCGAGCAGCGAATGGTGTACTTATACAAAGTTTAGACTTGATGCGACAGCGTGAAAATTTGCAGCAAGAATCAATAAGAAAAGAATTAGCAGCAGAAAAATCAAGACTCGATAGGTTAAATCAATTACAAAAGCGAGCAAAATCTCAACTCGATAAAGGTCCAATGGTCGGAGGTAAAGCAATTACCCCAGGTAGCAGCCTCTTCTTAAGAGAACAAACAAAGCTTCAAGAGACCTATAATAAAGTTTTAGCAGAAACAGACGCAGCTACCGCAAGACTTACATCTCTACAAGAAGCTCTGGGAAAACCAACAGAGGCAGCAAAAGAAAGTCTAAGTACTCTTATAACTACTTTAACTAACTCAGATTTGAGCAACTTTGTGGCACCTTTGATAGCGGAGATGGTCCTTTTGGCAGAGGCGCAGGGGAAGGGCACCATCACCAGTGAAGAATACCAAGAAAAGCTAGACGGTATACGAAAAAAGGCAAGTACTGCACAAAGCTTTCTTCCTAATCTTACAGACACTCTTGCCTCCGTAGGCAAAGAGATGAATAAGCTAAATGCTAGAAGCAATACTCCCTTTGATGCTTTGTTGACAGCCGCGAAAGCAGTAGAGAACGAGTTTAATGGCTTAAATACTTTAGCTCCGGAAACTAGAAAAAATCTTGAAAATAATTTAGGCGCAACAGGTAAAGCTATTCTTAAAACTTTTAAAGGACAAGGCGGACCTGCTGTAAGAACTTTTGTATCAGAGTTAGAGAAAGCTGTTAAAACTATAGCACAAGGACCGGAGAAACTTAAAGCTAACGCAACAGCTCAAAAAGCTCTTACAGAGGCTGCTAAACACTCTGTTACGGCGTATGGCAGTCTAGTCGAAACTCAGGGAAAGGGATTTGATCTCAGAAAAGATATAATAGATGCTGAAGAAAAAGCAAACAAAGCGCTCGTGGGACAAACAGCCGAGCAAATAGCGAACTCTAAAGCCGACATAGAAAATAAAAAAGCTGCACTTGCTTTAGATCGCCTATCTGTAGACGAAGGCGTTGTTAAAGTAAAGACTGAACAGATTAGATTAAAAAATAAAAAGCAAATATTAGATATAGATAAAAAAGCTCTCTCCGTAGCAATAGACGCTCAGCGGCTGTCTGCAGATATGGCTGCAGTACAAACTAAACTTGCTAACTCTAGAAGTAGATCTGATGGGTCTACTGCATTAAGTCCTCAGCAAGAGCTAAAACTTGCAAATGATCAATTAGCAAATCGTTTAGAATTAATTAATCAAGAATTTGATCTAAAAGTTGCTCAGATTGGTCTAGAGGCCGATATGGCTAGAATTAATTTTGATCTTATAGAAGCTCAATTAGTAGCAAGTAGCCAGATGACAGTTGACATGCAGTCTCGTTTAGATCTAGCTAGAACTACTATAGACACTGTCAAAAAGGGCCAAGAAGAGAATGCAGGTAGAGAAAGAGACTTAGCTGCTGATAATCTAAGTCTTGATATAGTTAATAAGACAAATGCCGCTAAGTCTATCTCTGGAGCTAAGGGCAGCTCAACTAGCGAGACTGTATCAAATCTGTTTAGAAAAGAAGATGTAAAAGACGCCGACGGAAATTCTACAGGAACAACAAAGTCTATTGCAGATTTAGCAACAACGGGACAAGAAAAAATAGCAGTATTGAAAGCTGGTGTTGCTGGAATGATGGACGAAGTTGCCAAGCTGGGGCCGGAAGGCGAAGTTGTAGCTGCAGTTGCTCAGGGTAGTTTTGCCATTGCTGAGGGGTTTACTAAAGCGTTCGATGGCAGTGTAGAAGGTATGGAAAAATCTGCAGCAGTCGCACAAGCTGTCGGTGATAGCATAGGTGCTGTTAATAGCATGGTACAGGCAGGTATCAGTGCAACCATCGCCAAAATAGATGAGGAAATAAATGCTGAGAAGAAAAGAGATGGTAAGTCGTCTCAGTCCGTAGCAAAAATTGCAGCAATGGAAAAGAAAAAGGAAGCTCAAAAGAAGAAAGCTTTCGAAATGAATAAGAAAATGTTAATGGCACAAACAATTGCAAATACCGCAGCAGGTATAATGGGAGCCATCGGTGAGAATCCTACACCGCTCGGCTATGCCATGGCGGCTCTTATTGGCGTAATGGGTGCAGCCCAGTTAGCAGTTATTGCAGGTACTTCTTATCAAGGAGGAGGTTCGGCAGCAGCAGTCTCGGGACCTCCCAGCAAAGTTACTATGGGAGAGAGAACGAATAAAGCTGATCTTGCTACTTCAAGAAGTGCAAGAGGAGAGCTGGGCTACATGAGAGGAGAAGACGGCGTAGGCAATATATCCAACTTTAAACCTGCTTTCTCTGGGTACAAGAATAGAGCAGAAGGAGGAAAAGCTGGTTTCGTAGTAGGAGAGCAGGGGCCAGAGTTATTTGTTCCTGAAATGCCAGGCAGAATAGTTCCTAATGATGATATCGCAGCAGGAGGATTAGGTAATGTACAGTTCAATATAAATACAGTGGATGCATCAGGAGTAGAAGACCTACTTGTTGCACAAAGAGGAAACATCATAGGAATGATTAGACAAGCCGCAAATTCATACGGACAGGACTTTGTAGAGGACGTAGACACTTCAACGTTTACACAATCTGCGGGGGGAGTGAGTAAATACTAATGGCAACTTTTGCAACTTTTCAAAATATCTTACCTGATCCTAATAATACAATTGGGGTGGGGGGTCAAGTAGCAGGAGACGCAGGCCCGGGGTTTGCTTCTGTACGATTAAAATCTACTCAGCCCGTTATTACAGATTCTACAAATTCTGGGCAGCTATTAGCTAGAGCAATAGCCGCACACAAGTGGTCTGTAGACATATCTTATAATCCTATGGTAAGATCGGACTTTGAGAATATATACTCTTTTATTCTCAGTAAAAGAGGAGGATTAACTCCTTTTTTCGTTTCTTTGCCACAGTACAGAGTACCCCAAGACGCGACTTTTGCAGCTTGGACGGATACTGTAAACCTCGACGCAACTGGAGCCTTACTAGCAGGTACTACTAGTGCCTTACTAGGTAAAGGTGGATATAGTAATACTACTAATAAAACTCCTCTTCCGGGGGATCTGTTCAATATAGATGGGGTAAACTCGAATCACACAAAAACCTATATGGTAACTAGAGTAGAGACTACTAGTGATTATCAAAGTGGTCAGCCTCAGCCTACAGCAAGCCAGGTTCGTATACATTTTGTTCCTGGGCTACAGAAAGGGGTAGCTAGCGCAGATGATTTTGTTTTTCATAATCCCTTAATTAAAGTAGTCGCAAAGGATGTTCAAGAGTATTCATTAAATACAGATAACTTATACAAGTTTTCGTTAAGCCTAGAAGAAGTACAGTAATGACAATTAGACAGCTAAATAGTACTTTAAGAGATTCTTTATTAGAAGGGGATGCGTTTGCCTACGCTCATCTAGTAAAGTTTGAAAAGCCTGTAGTAACAGATGGGGGCAAGAGCGCCCGTAGAGCATCGGACTATACTTATATAACGGACGGATCTCAAGAGATAATATTTGATGACGGCAGTAAAGACGTGTCGGGCAACTCTAATGGTCCTCAAACTTATTTGCCTGGTAAGCTGATGGGTGTTGGCGAAGTATCAGAGACTACACAAGCTAAAGTTTCAAATATGACTCTAAAGTTGTCTGCTGCCGCCCTAAACACTTCTCTAGTTACTACTATTAATATAAACTCGTCGTCTATGACCGTGTCTTCTACTACTGCTGATCTTGTAGAAGCCGGCTTCAAAGAAGGAGACTTAGTACAGCTGTTAGGAAGCGGAAGTAATAATGAACTTAAGGTAAGACTTAACAGCTTCTCAAACCTTAATAGAACTGCAAGCATAACTCCTATGGAAGCTGTAACTAATGAAACTGGAGTAACTTACGGGTTAAATTTTGCTAGTTCAGAAATAGGAGGTATACTAAATGCCCGTGCTGATACAGGGTACGCAGGGTATATTAATAGAGATGTTTTTGTATATAAAGCTCACTTAAGTGTTGAGACGGGTCTAATTATAGGTGCTCCTTATTTATTATTTAAGGGTATCATTTCTACAGGTAAACTTTCCGAAGACGTGAATAGCAAGTCTCAGGTATCCTGGGGGCTAACCAGTCATTGGGGCGACTTTAACAGGATAAGTGGAAGATTAACTAGAGATGCATCTCATAGAGCCTTGGACGCTAATAATGTACCAGACCCAGAGAGCGTCCATAGACCCGCCTATGCTACGGATCTAGGTTTTCTTCACAGTGAGCAAGCAGTTAATCTAGTATCTACTTATCAAGTAAAAGAGACTAGAACAAAAATTAAACACAAGAAAGGCTTCTTGGGGTTTGGTTCATCTGTAAAACAGACAGAATATGAAGTATCAGTTGACAGAGAAGTAGATTTACGATTCAATTTAGATTCTAAATATCTGCCTGTGCTGTACGGAGTAAATAAGATAGACAGTATACCTGTATTTGTAGATACCTTAGCTGCTGATTCTAGACAAATTTTTGTTGCCTACGCAATTTCAGAGGGAGAGATTGGCGGTATTTACGACATATACTTAGATGATACTAACTCGGTGTGCCTAGATGCTAATGATAGTGCCACAAGAACTCCTTCAGCAGGCAATGCCAATAACGAAGATAATGCTATAGACGTAGTTTGTTATGGTAGAATGGATAGAGGGGACACTCTTTCAGCTAAGGTACGAACTTCCGGAACTTTTATAGGGTACGGCCACACAGCTGGTCGGGGATATAGCGAGTGGTTAGGTATAGGGGGAGAGAGCGGATTTGCTGTGTATGATGTAGGAACTCCGATACCTAACTTTAATCTAGGAGGAGCTTCTACTCAGGGTGCGGGAATAACTCATGGAAGAGCCACTCACTTTGATATACCTATAAATGCTAGTATAACTATACACACTGGGAAATCTGATCAGAAAGCTGACTCTGTTTTAGTACAAAACGCTAGCAACTTTAAGGTTGGGCAAGACTACTATACAGGGTCGTCGGACTATTGGGGTGCAAGTCATCGACTCTTGGACACTGCTTATGCGGTAGCTAACTATACTATTGGGGAAGGAGAGACTACAATACCTTCTTTAGAGTTTGTTGTAAGGGGTAGAGGCATTCGGTGCTATAACTATGACTATTCTTACGAACAGTATCCTTCCTATGAAAGCAGTGATACAGCTCTTACTTCTTGGAACATAGGAGAGAGTGTTACTATTAAAAGAACTAGTAATGACGCAGTCTTATCCTCGACTACTATAGCAGATAAGTACCAAATCACCAATATGGATGGCACCACCTCTACCCGAGTACGTTTAGCAGATAATCCTGTAGGTACAAGTGAAGAAACAAGCTTCTACATGCAATCTGGTTCTAAAGTATATCATTTTGCAGCTACGGGTCATGTTGCTAATTCTGGTACTGTGCCTGAATTACTGCAAACAGTAGTAGCCTCTGCAGCAGCAGCTTCAGACAATAACTCTGCTACTGTTGTTCTAACTCCAGGTACTGCCGCTTTTAATGCCGCTATGGAAGCAGGTAGATTAGTAAGTTTTACTTCCTCTAATATTTTTTCAAAAGATTGGTTAGATAGTTTTGTATACACATTTACCGCATCTACGAATACAGTAACGGGACTTGGAAATAGTGGCACAGGTGCGGCCAACTTAGCAACGCAGTATATTACAGTAAAAGACGGTATAGCCTTAGCATCTAATGCAAGTAGTGTTGCTGACGCTTACAACGGATTGTTTATAGAATTGACCTCTGTGAAAGCAGACAATAGCATTAAGGTTCAACGTAGAACAATCGTAGACTACGATGGTACTACTAAGGTAGCTACTGTGTCCTCCCTCTGGGACGAGGATTCTATACCCAAAGCGTCTGATACTTATAAAATATTCTTTAGAGAGGATGTACGAGTTTCTATAAATCCCGCTATGCAGTTTTTGGATTATGCAACTAACACTAGATTCGGTGCAGCTCTAGAAATAGGAGAAGACCTAAACTTAGAGTCTTTTCTAGACTCTGCTAGAAAATGTGATACTCGTTCCGATGTTACAATGTTATTAACTACCGCCCCAACGGTGGGTCAGGTATATAAGTACGCCACCTCTGGAGGCAAAACCCTATGGCAGGGTACAGTGGAAAGCGTGACTTCAGTATCGGCCGGGGGTACTAAGTATTCTACTACGTTTACAAATGTTGTGGGCAAGTTAGGCCTCAGGTGGGAGAACTGGAAAACCATATATACCGGGGAGTTTTATTACTATAGGGGCGCTTTACATCAAGCTAGCTCTGATGGCATACCTAGCACTCCAAGTACAACAAGTAGTATAGGCTCCTTTAACTTAGCTAAAGTTAGTTCTGGAGCAGGGCCTACAACAGTAGCAGTAGATGTAGATTCTACAAGGAATCATGACGATAATCCTATAGTTAAAAAGTTTAGGACTGCTACTACATTTGACTCTGGGTACGAGTTATACGACTCATGTAGTGTTAAGTACTGGAGATATATCGGCTGGGAATCTCAAAATCAAAGAGAGGTTACTCGGCATCAAACTAACGCAGTAATTGATACAAAAAATCCTGTTTTCTCTAACATTAATAGTATGCTTAATCATTTTAATGGTCTTATTAGATACTCTAATGGCCAATACTTTTTAGATGTTAAGTCTTCTGCTAGTCCAGCTACTTCAGTAACTGTAAGTGGTAATACTTACGAAGTAGAAAAAATCACAGAAGACCACATAATAGGTAACATTGATGTAGAAGACGCCGGACAGAAGGGTACTTTTAATCATGTAGATGTCTCCTTGAAGGATCCTCAGAATCTCTTCGAGTCCCGATCTGTAGTTTTATTTGACTCAACTTATTTGAAACAAGACAGAATGGTACCTAAGAAAGGGAGTGTTAAAAGCCCTTCTATATCTAACTATTATAACGCGAGGATTAATGCAAAACAATACTTAGAGCAGTCTAGAGCCGGGTTGAAAGTTAACTTTACTTTAGGCCCGTGGGCAATATTATTAGTAGCGGGTGATGTAATTCAACTAAGCTATTCTAGGTTTGGTTGGTCTAATAAGTTATTTCGCATTACTAATTTAAGATTTAAAAATAATTGTCTAGTTCAGGTAACTGCTGAAGAACACGAAGACGCAGCCTTTATAGTACAGCCAACTAATGGCGGTATAATTGTGCCTGTAGACGGTACAACAGCAAACGTACCCCTGCCTACTGCTCCTAATAGTTTAACGGCTACTCAGAATAGTAGAGGAGGTATTGAATTAAACTGGACAAATCCTTCTAATTTTAACCCATCTGTATACACTGTCCAGATATGGAGATCTGCTACTAACAATAGAGCCGTGGCAGAGCTTATAGGAACTTCCAAAAGCGGAGTATATATAGATACGGTAATAGAAGGAGGAAGTACTACTAAGTATTATTGGATTAGATACACGGTATTAACTACTTCTCAGCGAACCTCAGGGGTAGCTCCTAGAGAAGTATTTTCAGCGTACCACCCTACTTCAGCAACAGCTGGAGTATCGGGTATTTCAGACGGTGCAAGAGATGCGTTACTATTTACTTTAAGTAATGATAATGTTACTGTACCAGCAAACTCAAGCGGGACGCCTACATCTCTCGCAAATACTTCTACTCTTATACAAGTATTTGCGGGGTCAACACCTCTTACATATGATGATTCTGCCCCTTACGCTAATTCTTCATTCAGGGTATCTAGTGTTGCAGTAACGGGCGTACCGGGTAATAGTTCTGTTACTACTACTAGTAACTCCTACCAGTTAGGAGATATTACTTCTATGACAGGTAGCGTGGGAACACGCACGTTCACAATAGTAGCAAAAGACAGTCTGGGTGCAGTAACTACTATTACTAAAGTTCAAACTCTTACAAAAGCTAATTCAGGGCTAGTTGGTGTAGACTCTAGAGCCGTAAACCTTACTGTGGGTGATCAAGTATTTACTTATTCGGATGCAGGAATAACTCCTTCCCCTACGAGTACTACTGTAACTGCAACTAAACTTAATAGTCCTGGAACTGCTTACTTTAATTTTATTCTGAATGGGTCCTCAGTACAGCATACCACCTCAAATACTTACACCTATAGCCCTCAAGCTAACGTAAGTAATATGCCTGATACTATTAAGGTGGAGCTGCGAGAGGGTAGTACAGCTCAGGCAGTTTTAGCAACTGATCAGATAACACTATCAGGGGTGAGACCTGGTGTAGACGCATTTGCTGTTATTTTAACTAATGAATCTCATGCTTTACCCACAACAAGTGCAGGATCTGTAACTTTTACTGGCTCGGGTACGGATGTTATAGTTTACAAAGGCGTAACTCAGCTTAATAGTGTATCAGGAACTCCAGGAGCAGGTCAGTTTCAGGTAAGTCGTAGTGGTAGCGGTATAACCCCAGGTGCAGTAACTGTAGTAGGTAATAGTGCACAGATAGGCAATCATAGTGACATGACAGCTACTCAGGCAACTGTTACTATCACTATTAATATAGAGAATACTGCCACCTTTACACGTGTGCAGTCTCTTACTAAGTCTATAGCCGGTGCAGACGGTGCTAGTATTACGGGTCCCACAGGTGCCAGAACGGTAACAGGGTATGTATACTACCAGCTCTCTTCCACAGGTAATCCAGGCACACCGACACTCAGTGGTTATAACTATTCTACAGGTGTTTTTAGTAGTAAAACTAGTAACTGGGATGAAGATGCTCCTACTTTTAATGCGGCAAATGCAAATAAGTACTGGTACTCTTCTTATGTAGTAACAGAGGCTTCTTTTGGGGGCACTCAAACTGTAACGGAAGCTACTCCTAAGCAAGGGATTGGATTCAGCGGTTTAGTAACTTTTCAGTCTGATGGGGATATTGAAGATGGGAACAATACTTATGATCCAGCCGCAAGAACTAATGCGGGTACTACTACTATTAATGGAGGAAAAATAACGGCCAATAGTATCAATGCTGCCCAGTTAACAATATCCTCCAACAGTTCTACCAACAGTTCTATGTTTTTTGACGGTACCAATAACAGAATAGATATAAAAGATTCTAATGGAACTCTCAGGGTTAGAATAGGAAACTTGTCATAATAAAGTGGGATTAACCTAAAAAAAATAATTCTTGACTACGCAAGTCCCCTTTGTTATAATTTGATCATGGAGAATTTAAATGAGCGCAGCTAATTACGACCTAGTTATTGATCAGGGATCGACTTTTGCTATTGACTTAACTGTCAAAGAGTCCGGTGTCGCCAAAAATCTAACCGGCTACTCAGCCAGGGCACAGATGCGCTCAACTAAAACAGCGGCTGATGTTTCTGGTACCTTCACCTGTACTATAGTAAATCCGCCTACCAATGGAATAGTAAAAGTAGAATTGCCGGCAGGTACTTCTAGTGCGATGTCTGCCGGGCTTTACTTTTATGACTTGGAAATTTTTACCGGAAGCGACGCAATAGTTAAAAGACTTCTTGAGGGCAAGGTAACTATAAACCAAGAAGTAACGAGATAATAATGGCGGTAGATACTATACTAGTAACAGAGCAGGTAACTGATCTTACAGTCACCTCTACTAATAATATAGCTATAGATTTAACTACGGACGATGTAAGTGTTACCGTAAATAATATAGCTCTTCCCATTAATAATACAGATGCACAAAACGTTGCTTTTACTCCCTATAATACTATAACAGCAACGAATGTAGAGGATGCTTTAAAGCAATTAGCAGATCAAGATTTCAGAAGTACTAGTGCTCCCACAGGTGCTACAGTAGAAGAAGGGGATACTTGGTACGATACTGATGACAATCAGTTAAAAGTTTATCGCGAAACTAGCTCAGGAGTCTTTGCTTGGGTTCCTATAATTGTAGGTAACGAGTCTCCCGACTCTGATACGCTAGACGCAGGAGCCTTCTAAGGCTATTTTTGGAGTTCTAAATGGCTCAAACAATTAAAATCAAACGCAGTACCAGTACTTCTGCACCGAGTTCTCTTGCCCAGGGCGAGCTAGCATATTCGGATAGCAGTGACAAATTATGGATTGGTGCTCCTGCAGACAGTTCAGTAATCGCTATTGGTGGTAAGTTATACACAGATATGTTAGATCATACTGCGGGTACTCTTACGGCAAGTAGTTCTATTATTGTAGACTCTAGTAGTAAAATAGATCAGTTAAAAACTGCTAATCTTACTATAGGAGCTAATAGTATTACTTCTGGCTCTGGGGACATTGATCTAGTAACTTCTGGTAACTTAGATATTGATGCAGGTACTATAGATATTTCTAGTCAGGCGACTGAGTTTAAGATTGTAGATAATTCTGCTACTTCTATTACGTTTACAGAAGGCACTAATAACTACATTACTTTAGTAACTACTAACTCTGCTGAAAAGATTATTTTTAACAAGGCACTGCATTTTGGAAATATAGCTAGCACAGGATACGCTTTACCTCTTACTGATGGTACTTCAGGGCAAGCTCTAATTACGAATGGTAGCGGGGCAGTATCCTTTCAGTCTATCTCTACCACTTTAGGTATTTCTGGAACTTCAGGAACAGATACAGTATCTTTAGTTAGTGATACTCTCGCATTTGCAGGTGGAGCAGGTATTAGCGCTGCAATTACAGATAATACTGTTACTATAAATGCGGCAAATATTACATTAGGATCTAGTACTCTTACATTAGGTTCTACCACTACTGCTATTGCAGGCCTCACTCAGTTAGATGTAGATAATATACGGGTAGATACCAATACTATTTCTTCAACTAATGCTAATAGTGATATTACTCTGTCTCCTAACGGTACTGGGACAATTAAAGTTCCTTCCGGCTACAAAGATAGATCTGGCTTCACTACTGACTCTTTAGCAACTAAAGAATATGTAGATGCTATTAGCCAGTCTCTAGACGTTAAAGCTTCCGTTAGAGTTGCTACTACCGCAAATTTAGCAGGTACCTATAACAATGGCAACGGCACTATAACCGCGGGGTCAAATGCTGCTATAGTAATAGACGGTGTTACTCTTTCTACAAGCGATAGAATACTTGTAAAAAACCAAACAACTGCTACTCAAAATGGTATCTATACCGTTACAACTACAGGCGATGCGGCTACTGCTTTCGTAATTACTAGAGCAACTGATGCAGATACCAATGCAGAACTGACTGGAGGGACTTTTACTTTTGTAGAAGAGGGCTCCACTCTTGCAGATAATGGTTTTGTATTTACACATAATGGTGCTCCAACTTTAGGCAGTACCAATCTTACTGTATCTCAATTTTCCGGCGCTGGACAAATTACTGCAGGTGATGGACTAACTAAGTCAGGAAACACTATAAATGTAAATCCTGATAACATAACTACAGAGATTTCTTCAGACACTGTTAGAATTAAAGACATATCCACTACAGCAATAGGTGATATACTTATTGGTCAAGCATCAGACGGCGGATACACTAGACTTGTTAAACCTAGCGGCAATGTAGCTACTTCAGACTACTTATTAAGTATGAATACTTCGGGTGTTGCTTCTTGGGGCAACTCATTAGACGGCGGAACTTTTTAAATAAACTCTCTCTGCGTATATACGCAACTCTAGGAGGGCCAGATGGCACAAACTATTAAATTAAAACGATCAGCAGTCGCTGGTCGAATACCTTCTACCTCAGATTTAGATTTAGGAGAGGTTGCTCTAAATACTACTGATGGCAAAATGTACATCAAAAAGAGTGTTAGTGGTACAGAAAGTATTGTAGAACTAGGTACTGGAGGAGGCAGCACAGCTGCAGATGCCATCTTAGTTGAATATCAGTTTACTGCAACCAATAACCAAACTAGCTTTAGTGGTGGTGACGATAATAGTGTGCAACTCAGTTACACTGCCGGCGCAATTCAAGTATTTCTAAATGGTGTTTTGTTAGACAATGGTATAGACTACACTGCCACTAATACTATTGCCGTAGTTTTAGCAGAAGCTGCTACAACTGGTGATTTTTTACAAATTATTGCTTTTAAAAAGAAAGTCGGGGAAGGCAATGTTTCTGTAGCTACTTTAAGTGGTAATGGTACTGCCACGGCTTACACTTTACCAGTAGACCCGGCTAACGAGAATAATACTCGTATTTACATAGATGGGGTATATCAGTCCAAATCAAACTATAGCGTAAGCGGCACTACTCTTACTTTTTCAACTGCTCCGCCCAATGGAACAGCGATAGAAGTAGAGATATCAGGACGCTCAGTCACACTAGATACTACTGAAACTATATACTTACCGGACAATACTAAACTTACTGCAGGTAATGCGGGTGATTTAGAAATCTTCCATGATGCCAGTAATAGTTACATTAAAGACGTTGGTACTGGTAACCTAAAAATCTCTAGTAATAATCAGATAGACATTACCAAAGGCACATCCGAAACGATGGCTAGCTTTGTAGTAGACGGTGCTGTTACTCTTTATCATGATAACGCTGCCAAGATTGCTACTTCCGCAACTGGTGTAACTATTACAGGTGCAGCAGCAGCTACTACTTTTTCTGGTGATTTAAGCGGCACAATCAATACTGCCACCACAGCGGCAACCCAATCCGCAGGGAACAATAGTACTAAAGTTGCTACTACTGCTTACGTAGATGTAGCAATTGCCGCTCTAGGTGATTCGGCTCCGAGCACTCTAAATACTCTTAACGAACTTGCTGCAGCTTTAGGTGATGATGCAAACTTTGCTACTACTACAGCAACTGCTCTTGGACTAAGAGTAAGTAAGACTGCCGATACGGGCGCTGCTGTTATACCTGTAGGTACTACAGCTCAACGACCTACTGCCGCTGCAGGACAATTCCGTTACAATAGTACTCTCGGAAAATTCGAAGGGTATACGGATGCTTGGGGAGAAATTGGAGGAGGCGGTGCAGCTTCTTTTGCTGCAGATAACTTTACAGGAAATGGCAGCACTACAGCATACGCTCTCACCACCCCAGCAGCTTCAGAAGACAATTTACTAGTATTTATAGAAGGTGTATTTCAGCAGCAAAATGCTTTTAGTATTGCTACTTCTGGTGGTACTACCACACTGACTTTTTCTGCCGCTCCAGCAAACGGTAATAGTATTATTATCTATCGTTTATCGCCCGCAGTAAATGGAACTAACTTAACTTCTAACACTATGACTGGTGATGGTAGTGATACTACTCTAACTTTATCAGCTGCCCCAGTCAATGAGAATAATACACAAGTATTTGTAAACGGTGTATATCAAAATAAATCGACATATAGTATATCAGGGACTACATTAACTTTTAGCGAAGCTCCTCCAACGGGTGCTCTCGTAGAATGTATGACAATGAATCAGCTAGACATTAATGTTCCTGTTGATGATAGTATTACGTCTGCTAAACTTTCCGGTAATTTAACTACTCCTGGAACTCTTGCAGTTACGGGAGGTATTACAGCTACCACAACAGACAATTCTAGTAATCTCACTCTTGTCTCTACAGATGCAGATGCAAATAGTGGGCCTGTTCTAGAGTTTTTTAGAAATTCAGTTTCTCCGGCAGATAACGATGCGACTGGACTTATTTATTTTTATGGCGAAAATGATGCATTCAGTGGCGAAAAAATAGCCTATGGGCAGATTAATACCCAAATAAAAGATATGACCGATGGAACAGAAGATGGCTCAATAGAGTTTTACACTATGACAGCGGGAACAAGCACCTCTAAATTATTGCTTAATCCAACAGAAGTTGTTATAAACGAAGGTTCCACAGATTTAGACTTCCGCGTCGAAAGCAATAACTCAACTCATGCTTTGTTTGTGCAGGGGTCTGACGGCAACGTGGGTATTGGGGCGACTTCGCCAGCTACTCAGCTATTTGTCAAATCCGCAGCCAACGCAGCCAATGTATTCGCTATTGAGTCAGCAGATGCCGCACAGCGTTTGCAGTTTGGAGTGAACACAT
>MDSX01078334.1_pt1 | contig 17382 bp, 15 predicted proteins | sample 811141 | NCBI WGS metagenome assembly MDSX01 (sample SAMN05326642, study PRJNA326480) | marine metagenome | isolation source: seawater | place: Atlantic Ocean: South East | collected 2010 | reverse complement strand
CACTAGCCGAGATAATGGAATAATAGTTACTCCATTAGGCGAGCAAAAAAGGAAATTTGTGGCTTCCAGACAACATATGTTCACGCCCTTGGAAAACATAACCGTATATACAAACACAGGAAGTATGGAGTTGGCGGAAATATTCAAAGCTATGAAGGCCAATGACAAGTGCCCAGAAGCAAAAGCTGCGGATCAAGATATAAGGGCTTATTTTGTGGCTATTGCGCCAGAACACGACCAGCAAAGAGTCTACACCAGTGACATTCGTAAAATGATTAAATGGTTCAAATCTTTGGATGAAGTAGGGATGTTTAAGGAGGAAAAGAAAGAGGAAAGTGTAAAAAAGGACAAACCAAAGAAAGAGAAAGTAGCTAAGCCAAAGAAAGCGAAAGCAACAAAAAAAGAGAGTAAACCAAAGAAAAAATAATGGATTCATCTGCAACTTTAATCACTCGAAGTGAGCGTTCATTTATGCCATCTTCTTTTCAATTAGAAGAATGGGATGGCATTGTTTCATTTTATATTGAGCTTAATGATAGACCAATTGAGACACAAGAACAGTTTGAGCAATGGTTAAAGGATTGGGATGAGTTATATGCAGTGGTGAGTGAGGATATGCGCTTAAAGTATATCAAAACATCTATCGATACCACCGATGAAACAGCCAAAAAGGAATTGGAAAGCTATTACATTAATATATCTCCAAAAATCAAACCTTGGGAAAATAAGTTGCAAAAAAGATTTGAAGCTAGCCCCTTAAAAGAGAGTTTATCCGAAGATTTTAAAAATTTAAAAAGAGGTATTGAGAAAGATTTAGCGCTGTTCACTGAAAAGAATATTGAGCTAAGTAGAGATTTAAGTTTAATGGAAAATAAGTACGCCGAAATAACTGGCGCTTGGTCTATTAACTATGAGGGTAAAGATTTAACGATGCCCCAAGCTTCCATCTATTTTAAAAAAGTCGATAGACAAGTAAGGGAGGATGTATACTTTTTGGCAAGGGAAAGAGAGAATAAAGATGCAGAAGCACTCGATGATCTTATGGACCAATTGGTTTCAAAAAGACATCAGTTAGCGCTGAATGCAGGCTATGAAAATTATCGGGATTATATGTTTGATGAAAAACATCGATTTGATTATTCGCCTGAAGATTGTCAAGCATTTCATCAATCCGTTGCTACGGCTATTATCCCTTTGTTAAGAAAGATTGGCGAGCAAAGAAAGGCCAGTTTAGGGCTAGATGCACTAAGACCGTGGGACATGGTAGTAGATCCCTTGCAGCAAGCACCGTTGAAGCCCTTCAGTACTACGGAAGATTTCGTTAATAAGACGGTCCACTGTTTCAATAAATTGGATCCATATTTCGGAGCTTGTATTGCTGATATGTACGCAAAAGGGAATTTAGATTTGGAGTCCCGAAAAGGGAAAGCACCAGGCGGATATATGATGGCAATGCCTGAATCGGGCGTACCTTTTATATTTATGAATCATGCATCTTCGGAAGGAGATGTTCGAGTAATGGTGCATGAAGGTGGCCATGCTATTCATAGTTTTTTGGATTACAGCATTCCATTTGCTAATATGCGAAATACGCCAAGTGAGGTCGCAGAATTGGCCTCTATGAGTATGGAGCTGTTTTCTTTGGAGAATTGGGAAAGTTATTATCCAAATGAAGGAGATTTGAAAAGAGCTAAAAGAAACCACTTAGAGGGCTTGTTGAAAATTTTGCCAGGAGTAGCTAAGGGAGACGCTTTTCAACATTGGATGTATACCAATCCTGAGCATACTCGAACAGAGCGACGAGCCAAATGGATGGAATTGAACAAGATCTTCGGGGCTGGGATAACAGATAATACAGGTTTAGAGAAGTTTCAAGAAGTCGGTTACCAAGGGATTCTCCATTTCTATCAGGTGCCATTTTATTACATTGAGTATGGGTTTGCACAATTAGGCGCAATAGCGATGTGGAGGAATTTCAAATCAAATAATCAAAAGGCTATTCAAGCTTACAAAAATGCTTTAAGTTTAGGTTATACGCGAAGTATTCCAGAAATATATCAAACGGCAGATATTCAGTTTGACTTTTCTGCAGAATATGTAAGTGACTTAGCTAATTTTGTTCAGAGGGAGCTGGATAAGCTTTAAAACATGTCTGCTTACCCGGGTATATTTCTAGTGTATACTAAACACTATGAACTTATCTAAGTGACACAGGAACCGTTGCCCTTGAGTTACTTTGGAAGTAAAAAAAAAGTTATAATTTTATACAAATTCTGGTATTTATGAAAAAAAGCAACAAACAGCCCACTTATTTTTTAGTGTTTGCTCTCTTATTTACGGTTCTAATTGCGTGTAATAAAGATGAAGATGATAAACCTATCGGAACTGAAGCAATAAACTTTATTCAACCGGATAGCACTACTATTGTAGCTGCTGCTGGTGAACTTGTTGATTTTAGTCTATACTTGGCTATAGATGCTCCTATAGATTCTATAAGGGGAGCCTACTTTATTGATACCGCAATGAATATTAATAATTTGACTTACAACGACATGCAAACTGAGTTTTTTGTTCAAGTATTTACGGATAGTTTAAATGTTCAAACGGTTTCAGGAACGCTTCAAATGCCTTTAGGAAGAAATGCCTCTGTGCCATTTCAACCTTATTTTAGCGGCAGCACTACCCCTTTTATTGCACAGAAGTATGATGCTGTTCGAGTCGTATTTAGATTAGACAGTGATAATTTAAGTTATGAGAAACAACTTAAAATTATTGTAAATTAAGAAAGTGTCAGAGATAAATAAAAACTTACACCAAGAAAGAAAGAGCTACGACCAGTCCACCTTAGGGATTCATATGGTCGATAATGACCCCATTAAGCAGTTTGATAAATGGTATTGCGAAGCGGAAAGTTTTGGTGACTTTGAGGCAAATGCTATGGTTATTTCTACTGTAAGTATAGATGGTAGGCCCAGTAGTCGGGTAGTTTTACTTAAAGAATATTCTAACGAAGGGTTAATATTTTTTTCAAATTACGACAGCCGTAAGGGCCGTGAAATAGCTGCAAACAATGCGGTAAGTGTCCTGTTTTTCTACGAACAAATGCAAAGGCAAATTCGCATAGACGGGCGGGTAGAAAAAATTTCAGAAAAGGCAAGTGAGGATTATTTTAAAACAAGGCCAATTGAGAGTCAGTACGGTGCAATGGTTTCCCAACAAAGTCATCCGCTGGCAAGTAAGGACGAATTAGAAAAAGAATTCCAATCCATTCTTAGTAGCAATAAAAAACCCCAACGTCCGAAACATTGGGGCGGTTATATATTGAAACCTACCTATTTTGAGTTTTGGCAAGGACGACCAAACCGTTTACATGATAGAATATATTATTCCTTCGAAAAAAAATCTTGGAATAAGGGGATTCTTTCACCCTAAGACAATTGATTATTTCTTTGCCTTTGCTTTTTTCTTCTTAGCTGGAGTGGTAGCTACAACTGGCGTTCTTTTTGGTCTTGACACACCATAAGATCCTTTCGAAATTTTTCCTCGTTTAGTTTTTTTATCACCTCTTCCCATATTCTACAGATTTAATTTAGTTTGTAAGCTTGCAAAAATAAAAAAATCCCACTAGAAACAAGTTATAGTGGGATTTAATATTTTAATAGCGTTTAAGTGCTTAAACTCTTGAAGATAATTCTTTACCTGGCTTGAATTTTACAACGTTCTTAGCCGCAATATTGATTTCCATTCCAGTTTGAGGGTTTCTTCCTTTTCTTGCAGCTCTATGATTTACAGAGAAAGTACCAAATCCAACTAAAGTCAACTTGTCTCCTTTTGCTAGAGTTGAAGTTACTCCATCAGTAACAGCTTCTAAAGCAGCACCGGCTTGTACTTTTGTTAAACCTGCATCTTCTGCAATTTTGCTTATTAATTCACCTTTGTTCATAATATATAGTTTTAGTTAAAAAAAATTCTGCCATAAAAGTAAGCTCAATTCCTTTACTGATGGGCCTTTGCGTGGATTGACCATGTGGATAATTTGTAGTTTACTGGAGTGAATAAATAAAACAAATTTGATAAACCTCTGTAAATCAGACTATTAAGATTTATCTTGTTTTAAAAAATTTGTGGATATATTTTGAATTTTTTTTTAAAATCCCTAGTAAAATAGGGCTTTTTTGCCTTTTTGTCCATGCTAGTTTGTAAGTTTGTAAGCGAAATATGGAAAATTTAAGCACAGACGATCGTTACTTGGAATTTGGTAGCGGTCCGGTCATAGTATTACTTCATGGATTGTTTGGTGCTTTGAGTAATTTTGAAAAAGTAATCGAGCATTTTCAGCAAGACTACACCGTACTTTTCCCGCAGCTTCCACTTTATACATCACCCTTGCTGAATTCTACGGTTGGTGGGATGGTAGATTTTGTAAATGTGATAATTGAGGAAAAAAAGTTCTCAAACCTTCACTTGGTGGGAAATTCTTTAGGTGGGCACATTGGTTTGGTTTATGCCCTTAAGAATATGGGTAAAGTTGCATCTATAACCCTAACGGGAAGCTCTGGTTTATTTGAGAATTCTTTAGGTGATGGATATCCTAACAAAGAAAATTACGATTACATTCGCAAAAAAACGGAATATACATTTTATGACCCCACCGTGGCATCCAAGGAATTGGTAGATGAAATATTTAATACAGTCAATGATAGAGCAAAAGCCATAAGAGTTATTGCACTTGCAAAATCTGCACTTCGACATAATCTCCGAAAAGAATTAAATAAAATTGACATCCCCGCGAATATTATTTGGGGCGGAAATGATAATATTACTCCACTGTTTGTTGGGGAGGAATTTCAAAAATTGATTCCAAATGCCAAACTTTCAGTTATCGACAAGTGCGGTCATGCTGCTATGATGGAACATCCCGAAAGGTTTAATGAACTTTTGGAGCAATTTTTGATGGGTTTAAATGTAAAGAAATCAGTGTGATAGCCAAAAACGCCATAGAAGAAAGTACCCCTTACCTCCGCATTACCGATTCGGTTCAGTTTGCTGTTGAACTTATGGAAGAGTTCAAACAAGAGCACTTGCCCGTTTTAAATGGGAAGGAGTTGGTTGGTGTTGTGTCTGAACAGCAGCTAATAGACACTGTTGGTGTTGATCTTTTGAGTGAATTGTCATTTCCCTTAATAAAAATAGCTATCAAAGAACACACCCATTTGTTTGATGCCATGAAGGCAGGTTTTGAAAGTAGAAGCAGTATTTTACCTGTGGTTAATAGTGAGGATAATTATATTGGACTCATCTCTCCTCGAAGTTTGCTGATAAAGTTATCCGAGTTCAATTTTGCTCGAGAATCAGGAGGAATATTTGTTTTAGAAATACCCGCACATGATTATTCTTTGGCGGAAATCTCAAGAATAGTCGAATCCAATAAAGCCTCTGTTCTTTCTATAGCCACCACAACAATCGAAGGTTCAGCCGAACTTCAAGTCACAGTTAAAGTCAACACATTAGACCTTACCTATATTATTGCTACTTTGGAAAGATACAATTATACAATTTCTAACATTTTCCATCAAGCTGAACAAATTGATCAGCTTAAAGAACGGTATGATGCACTCATGCATTATTTAAACGTTTGATTTTCATTTGACTTTCATTGAAATGATGTCTAAGTATTCCCTTATCTTTGCCTTATGCACGTAGCAGTATATGGACGAAATTTAAAGCCGGGTACAACACCGTATGTGGCCCAATTCTTTGAGCTTTTAAAAGCAAAAGGAATAAGCTATACTATAAATAGACCATTTCATAAGCATTTACTCTCAGATCATTCTTTAACTATTGATGATTCTACTTTTACTAAAAAGACGGAAATAACCACAGCTATTGACTTTGTTTTTAGTTTAGGGGGCGATGGGACAATTCTCGATACCGTTAGTTGGATTGGAGATAAAGAAATCCCTGTAGTCGGTATAAATTTTGGTCGATTAGGGTTTTTGGCAAGTATTTCAATCAATGACATTGAAGATTCTCTTAATGCCATAATTAACGGAAAGCACGTTATTGATAGGCGAAACTTAATTCAATTAGAATCAAACAAAAAGCTGTTTGGCAGCACCTCATTTGCTTTAAATGAGTTTACGGTGCAGCGCGTAGAAACTTCTTCTATGATAACGGTTCATACTTATTTAAATGGACAGCATTTAAATTCTTATTGGGCAGATGGTTTGATTGTTTCCACCGCCACAGGCTCAACTGGGTATTCGCTTAGCTGTGGAGGTCCTGTAATTTATCCAAATAGCAAGAACTTTGTTATTACACCAGTAGCACCACATAATTTAAACGTACGACCAATGGTCGTGCCTGATGACGTAGAGCTGCGTTTGCAAGTAGAGGGAAGAAGTAAACGATTTCTAGCAAGCTTAGACAGTCGAAATAAAACTATTGATGCTAGTTTTGAGCTTAAACTCAAGAAAGCCTCCTTCCAAGCACATTTGGTGAGGTTAAGCTCAAGCAATTTTGTAAATGCGATCAGGGAAAAATTGCTTTGGGGAGAAGATTTGAGAAATTAAGCTCAAAATGGATTTTTGGCATATTAATTGACGAGATAAAAGTAAATAATATAAAAATGAGAAACCTACTTTTGATATTTATGGCAGTTGTTTTAATGAGCAGTTGCAAAACATTAATACCCTTCACGGAGGATTTAAAAACAAGTAATTCTTGGACGGATAATGAAGTCAAGAAAATCCAATATTACAATTCTGAGCCAATAGTTCTAAACAGGCAGCTTAAAAGTAATGAAACCGGAATTGTCTCAGGGAAAATTAAGATGGTAGGGGGCAAGCAAGTAGAGGAGATTGTCATTCGTGAAGGTACTCCCGGTATCGTTTCAGCCTTGCCAGACAAACTTAGAATGGCCGTCAGCTTCGAAATAGGAGATGATCATTACCTAACTTTTGGAGTAGATAGTAAAAGGGGAGGACGATATTATTTGCGCTTGAAGGATTATGAGAAAAACAAGTTTGCTTCGGTTACATATTTTGGAAAAACTTATGCGGTGAGTCCAATTGCTCTAAATGCATACTTACAAGTAAACTTGAAAAAAATAAATAAAGAAAAGCTATCCTTGCGCGTTGCCAAGGGGCGTAAGCTTTAATAAATGGTTAAACATTAGTAAAAAGAGTACTCAGCTGGGGGTGCTCTTTTTAGTTTACACTCCATTATTGATAGACTAGGCTTATCTTTTTGTTAAAAGACATATAAATATGTAGTGAATACGCTATATTTGCACCTCTTAAATAAGAAGAAATAATTAAAATATATTTAAATGGCGGTTATAGGTACATTAAGACAAAAATTAGGCGGTATATTAATATTCGTCATTGCATTGGCAATGTTGGCCTTCATTCTTATGGATATGGGCGGACAAGGTAATGGTCCCGTAAGAGGAACGGATATAGTTGTGGTAAACGGGGAAAAGATTTCATACGCTGAGTTTGATGCGCGTTTGAAAATCAATGAGACCTTTATGAAAAATCAGCTTCAAGGATTAGATTTAACGGTTGCTCAAAAGGAAAATGTCCGTACAAGCACGTTCAATGAAATCATTAATGATAAATTGAAAAAAGATTTGTTTGAAGATCTGGGCATTCAAGTTGCAACAGCGGAAAAGAAAGCCATGCTTTTTGATCAGGAGTTTCAACATCCAAGTATTACTTCATCATTCGCTGGAGAAAATGGTCAGTATGATGCGGTGTTGTTTAAGCAATATTTAGAAACATTAGATTTGGTTGATAAAAATTCAGGGTTAACTGCAGAAGAAAAACGTGCGCAATGGACAAATTTTGAGCAAGCAATTTACAAGGAAAGATTAGAAAAAAAGTATAATCAGTTGTTAGTGAAAAGTTCAAATGTACCAACTTGGATGGCAGAAGTTTTATACACAAATGACAATCTTAAGGCCAATGCAGAATTTGTTTACCTTCCATTTGCTGGTGTAGCAGATGAAGCACTTTCTTTTTCCGATTCAGACCTAAATGCATATTTAGAGAATCATGAAAATGATTTTAAACAAGATGCTTCTGTAAATATCAAGTATGTAGCTTTCCCTATTGCACCTTCAAGTGATGATATTCTGAATGCAGAAAATTGGATGACCGATAAGTTTGCCCAATGGCAGATAGCTGAGGACGATTCCTTATTTATCATGGCAAGTTCTGAAACGCGATGGGATAAAAAGTTTTACAAAGAAGACGAGTTAACAAATGCTTTTGCAGATTCCATTTTCTCTGCTAAGACAGGTACTTTATTTGGCCCCTTAAAAGTGAATGATAGTTTCGTGGCAAGTAAGTTGATTAACCGTAAACCAATTGCAGATTCTTTGAAAGTAAGACATTTACTCATTACAGGTGAAGGTTTTGCTACGCAAGAGGAAGCTTCAAATTTAATTGATAGTTTAAGAACAATAATCTTAGAAGACGGCGTTCCATTAGCATCCTTAACTGCTAATTACTCTCAAGATCCATCCAATGCGCAAGATGGTGGAGATTTGCAATGGGTGCTTCCTGGTGAAATGGTACCTCCGTTTAATGATGCTATATTTTATGAAATGAGTGTTGGTGATGTGAAGATGGTATACACGCAATATGGTGCTCACTTTGTAGAGGTTTATGACTGGGGAACCACCTCAGAAGCAGTTAAGGTGGCAACATTAACTAAATCAATTTTTGCTAGTGAGGAAACTACAAACAGTATTTTCGCTGAATCGAGTTTGTATGCTGGAAATAATCGAACAAAGGATGCTTTCCTTGCAGGCACTGATCAAATAAAGGATGCAACAAGTGTTGCAAAAACTGCAAATTCAATCGTTGGACTAGATGGAAATGCTCGAGAAATGATAAAGTGGGCTTTTGAGTCGGAAGATGAGGACGTTTCTTCACCATTTATGATAGGAAATAATTTTGTTGTCGCTCTTCAAGATGGACAAGCTGAAGAAGGAAAAGCAAACTTAGAAAGTGTACGTGCAATTGTTGAAGCTGAAGTGAAGAAGGAAAAGAAAGCGCTTATGCTGAAAGAAAAACTGCGTGGGACAGATTTAAGCGCTTTAGCTTCTTCGAATGGGATAAGCATACAAACAGCAAATGATTTGTCATTTACAAACGTTACCTTGCCGAGTGTCGGGAATGAACCAAAGGTAGTGGCAACTGCTCTAGGCTTATCTCTAAATGAAGTTTCTTCCCCTATCATTGGCGAAAATGGCGTGTTTGTAGTAAAGACGACCTACAAAAGTGAAGTTCCCACCGCAACTGATGTAAGTGCCTACAAGCTTAGATCAAGTTCTTTTTCATCAGGTGTTCAAGGCAGATTAACTGAAGCCTTAAGAAATGGAGCTGATATAGAAGATAATAGCTTCGACTTTTTCTAAAGGAAAAAAATATATTTAATGGAGAATAAAGTAGCGAAAAAAGCTATTGAGACTATTGACATGCTCCAACTCATTTCGGTGAGTAGTATCAAAGGCTTTGATCTAACGCCATTTTTATATAAAGCCATCATTCTTAAAGAGAAGGATTTTAGAGATGCACTTAAAGGCCACGATTTTCGGGAGTTTCAAGAAAGTAAGGTTTATATTCACTGCAGCAGTGATGCTATTATTCCTATGTGGGCATATATGCTTGTAGCATCTTATCTGACGGATATGGGTATCCCTCATATCTTTGCACAGAACAAAGCAGAAGCAATAAACGTTTTTATTTCAGAAGCTATTTCAGTAATGGATGTAAAACCATATGCCAATAAGCGCGTTATCGTTAAAGGCTGTGGCGGGAAAATCTCAGTAAAAGAACAAAATTACGTTAAACTAACTCAAAAATTGAAACCGGTAGTAAGAGCAATCTCATATGGAGAAGCATGCTCTATGGTTCCAATTTCAAAAAACTAAAGCATGAACTTTTTAAATAAGTGGCTTATGCCTGCGTTCGTCACACTCGTTACTTTGGTGATATTTAAGACATTTCTGCTAAGTTTGAATGAAAATAACAAACCTTATCCCACAACAAAAATTGCGGGGATGGGCTTATTTATCAATTGTAATGAGGTAGGTGATTCTTTGCTCGATAATGGTTTAAATGCACCTCAACGTATCAACCCTGTTAGAATTAGTGGTGATGTTTTCTTTGCTAATGAACGAGTTCCATTGAATGATCAAGAAGTCAGGGAGCGCTTTGATCGAGAGCTATTAGTTAATACATTTTGGCATTCAAATACCATGTTAAATTATAAACTGTCTAGCAAGTACTTTGATGACATTGAAAAGATTTTGGAAGCAAACGGTGTCCCTGGTGATTTTAAGTATTTAGCCGTTGCTGAAAGTGGTTTGAGAAATGTAGTTTCACCAGCAGGCGCAGCAGGCTATTGGCAGTTTCTAAAATCAACTGGATTGGAGTACGGCTTAGAAATCAACAATGAGGTGGATGAAAGGTATGATTATGTGAAAGCAACTCATGCAGCATGCGATTATCTGAAAGATGCCAAAGATAAATTCGGGTCTTGGACCCTTGCCGCAGCAAGCTATAATATTGGTATGGCCAAGCTCAATAAACGATTGATTGAGCAACAGGTTTCTAACTATTATGATTTATATCTAAACTCGGAAACCTCCCGGTATGTCTTTCGAATCTTATCTTATAAAATGGTATTTGAAAACCCTGATAAATACGGCTTTAATTTTGTCGATCGTGATTTGTATCAACCATACCAATTTAATCAAGTAGTCGTTGAAAATTCAGTTGAAGATTTGGCACAATTTGCTATCGATAATGGAACAAGCTATAAGATGCTTAAAGTGGTAAATCCTTGGTTGACCAGCACTAAACTGACGATCAGTGTTGGAAATAGTTATACGATAAAAATACCTACAAGTTATGTCAATGAAGCGTTTCACGGAGCAGATTATGAATTACAAGAAGATTACGAATAACGATGGATTTAACTAAATTTAAATTTCATTTTCCCTTGCAAATGCGATGGAATGATTTGGATGCCTTAGGTCATGTCAATAATGCCTTGTTCATTACCTATTTTGAAACGGCAAGAGGGAGATATATGATGGAGGCTTGCCCGGGTTGGGATTGGACAAAGCATATGTTTTTAATTGGCAATGTTCATGCTAGTTTCCATAAGGAGATGTTACTTACTGCTCGCCATCCAGAAGTCTTTATGCGAACCTCAAAAGTTGGGAATAAGAGCTTTGAATTGAGCTACGCTATAGTTAGTGAAGGTAAACATGGTAAGCTCGTTCATGCCACAGGGCAGACAACTCAGGTAATGTTTGATATGCAATCCAAGAAGACCGTTCAAATTCCTGATTGGATTAGAGAGCAATTGGAAGCCTATGAGGCTTAAATGATAGATTTTTCGAATACTTTTAAGTGATCATCTAAGCGTTTCGTGCTGCTTTTGGTAAAAGATAATCGGAGTGTTTCTTTTTCTTCAGTGGTTAACTGCCAAGCTATGTTTTCCTCTCTAATCATTCGACTTACATGCTGTAAAATGATAGCAGCGCTAACTGAAATATTCAAGCTTTCGGTATGTCCAACCATAGGGATTTTAAGAAAAACATCTGCTTCATTCAGCACAGTTTGACTCAGCCCCCTTTTCTCAGCCCCAAAGAAAAAAACAGATTTCTTGCTTACATCAAAATCTTCAAGATTGCAATCGTCCGTGTGCGGAGTTGTGGCAACAATTTGATATCCTTCCCTTCGCAATGCACTTATTGCTTGTGTAGTGCCTTTATGCCGGTGCACATTAATCCACTTCGTAGCACCCTTACTCACATTTTTTGAAAACCTAAACTCATTGATAGTCTCAATAACATGACAGTCCTGAATACCAAAGCAATCACATGATCTTATAACCGCGTTACTGTTATGGGGTTGATAGATGTTTTCTAGAGCTACTGCAAAATGATTAGTCCGTTGATCAATGACTTTGTTTAATTGTACTTTTCGCTCATCCGTTAGGAATTGGCTCAAATAATCTAACAAGATTTTAGTCTTATCCATAGTTTGAAGATAAGTACTACAAGCTAGAATCAATAGCTAAACTATTATTTTTTACCCGCTAGTCGACTATTCCTAATAGGTAAAATCATACTGTTTACTTGTATAATTACCGCGCTCATCCACGATTAAAACTTCAAGAATATTTTCACTTTTAAGTATACTTTTATCAATGGTATAAGTCATCAAGCTTTTCTTGGCATCATAAGTCAAAACTACCCATTTACCATTTAGGAATGCATCGTATGATGCTATACCTGAGAGGGAGTCACTGACCCGAAACTGTATATTCTTTTGCTGAGTTAGTTGTTTTCCTTCACTAATATTAAGTGCATTTAGTCTAGGGGGAACCGTATCAATATCAATAAAGTAAGTACCCAAACTTCTTGTCTCTCCGCACATATAACCTTCACTATAATTACCTCCAATCGATTTTTTGCGATTCTTGTAATCATAATAGGCTATCACGTACTTTTCAATATCATTCGTATCGATAGCGTGAATTTTTATGGATATATCAAAGTAATCTCCCACCGGCACAGAACTGTTGTGTATGTCTATGAAGGGTCCATAAGAATTATTTGCTCGCTCTTTGTATTGAAAATATAGATCATTAAATAATACTCCCTCATCTAAATTTATGCGAATATTATTATTACTGAATTGATTTTGCTGGCCAATTAAGAAATGGGCATGATACCTTTCTTTTTCAGGTTTAAAAAATTCAGCTTGAGGCTGGTATTGAAGCTTGGCTGAAATCTTCGAGGTATTCCCATGAAAATCATTTACCTCAATACGAATATTATGCACGGCACTATCCGATAAGTCAATTTCCCCCTCTTCAATCATTACAGGATAAAATGGAAGCTTATTACCCTTTTCACGAAAACATTTGTGCACTGTATTGTTGTTTTTCTTTTGCCAATAATCACAATGACTGTATACATGTTTGGTATAATCAAATGAGAGTAAATCTACCCTATAATGATAAGTTAAGGTTTCGTTATGATAGAGTTTAATCTCATATACTCCATTCTTGTTAGCTGTTCCAGTAAACAAATCAATGGTATGGACCCCAATACCTAGTTTTGGAGTATTCACTTGAATGGTAGAATTGATCGTATAAATTCCTGTACTTATTAAACTGGCCTTCACTTTTTTTGCTGGTGTAAACTGTTTCAGTTCATTGAGGTTGTAAAAGAACAAATTATAGATAGAAGGTTTAAGCTCATCAATCACCCACTCTTCAAAACCATATAATAATGGGTTTAAGGGATGCTCTAGACTATCTCTCAACTCAAAATGCAAGTGGGGCCCACCTGACCCACCTGTGTTTCCTGAAAAGGCAATGACTTCCCCCTTAATGACAGGAAATAGGGAAGGGGAGAGATCTTCCATATTTATTGTAAAGTTAGTTTGGACGTGTTGTTGTTGTTTAACCCATTCTTGCATTTTACTGGCAAATTTTTGAAGATGACCGTATACGGATACCATGCCGTTTGGATGAGTCACATAGATGGCATTCCCGTATCCAAAGGGGGAAACCGATATCCTGGAAACATAGCCTTCAGCAACCGAATAGATTTTTTTACCTTCTACTCCTTGAGTTTTTATATCAATTCCAGTGTGAAAGTGAGTAATGCGGGGCTCTCCAAAGGTCCCGGATAAATATATCTTTACATCTACTGGAGATCTAAAATATCCCTTAGAAACTTCTGGCAGATTGGTATATAACTGCGCACTGCAAAGCTGAATGAGCGCGCACAATATTAAGAAAGTTCTACCACAAAGCATTGCTATGAAATTAGAGTATTTCAACTAGAGGATATTCAAAACTTTGATTTCGAAACCAAAAAATTGCCTTAGAAAAAGAGGAGAATTATACATGCCCCTTTTTTTCTTATTCAAATTTATTGGCCAATTTATTTCCAGCACGATCAAATAATAAAATCATCACAGGAACGATAACTAATGTTAGAAAAGTTGCAAATGTAAGCCCATAAATTACAGTCCAACTTAATGCTCCCCAAAAGACTACATTATCTCCGCCTATATAAAAGTTGGGTTGAAGTCTTGTGATCAAACCACCGAAGTCAATATTAATTCCTACGGCTAAGGGAATAAGACCAAGCACCGTGGTTATTGCAGTTAGCAATACTGGACGTAAACGTGTTTTTCCGGCTTCCACGATAGATGTTGTGATATCCTGCCGATTTAATCTTGCCTTCATGGACAAACCTTTTTCCATTTTCATTCTATCGCGTGTGAGTTGCGCGAAATCCATGAGTACGATAGCATTATTTACAACTACACCTGCTAAGGAAATAATACCAATCATTGTCATGATGACAACAAACTTATCTCCGAAGACTGCTATTCCTAAGAATACACCGATGAAACTAAAAAGTACAGACAGTAAAATGATAATAGGTGCAGACACTGAGTTAAATTGAGTAACAATAATCAAGAAAATGGAGAAAACAGCTATCATTAAGGCGGTTTTCAAAAATGCCATAGACTTAGCTTGCTCTTCCTGTTCTCCAGTAAAGCTCACTTTATATCCATCTTTCAATGAAATGTTCGCAGCTATAAGTTTTTCTAAACCCGCAATAATTTCGTTCGCATTACCGCCTTCCGCTAAGTTGGAATATAGAGTCACTACTCGATCCAAATCTACTCGACGAACTGATCCCAGACTTGAGGTGTATTGAACAGTAGCAAGCGCGGAAATAGGAACTTGTTTAGTTTTTCCGTCTGACTGATCTCTAAATGTTATCAGCATATTCTTTAAAGATTCTAAATCATATCGCTGATCGGTTTGCAAACGCAACATGATTGGATAATCTTCATCGCTTTCGTTGAAGGTAGATATTTCTTTTCCAAACAATGCTGTTCTCAATGCTCCTGCAACTTGAGCCGTAGATAGACCGTAGGTTCTAGTAGCTGCTCGATCAATATCAAAAAGAAGTTCGGGTTTACCCTTATCTAAATCTGATTTTAATTTTTCAATACCACTGATATCACCTTTAATCATTGCATTGTTAATCAATGTTCTAACTTCATCATGAATCTTAAACAATTCATCAAATTCTTCTCCGCTTATGGCAATGTTTATTGGCGGACCAACAGGCGGGCCATTCGGATCTTTAGATACAGAAACCACTGCTCCAGGTATCTGACCTACCACCTCGCGTATTTCATTCATCGCTTTTGTCGTATTGAACCTTTCTGTTTCGTTTTCCATGTGCGCTACATCTGTTCTGTTTTCATATTGCACAAATGAGATAGTTAACTTTGCTTTATTCGGTGTTTTTCCTTGATTTTCGCCTGACTGACCAGAATTTGGATCAGAGGTTCCTTCTCCTACATTAGTTAATACCGATTCAACATTAAGACCAGTTCCTATTCCATAGGGCTCCATGGCTGTGATAACATCTTGTTCTATTTTTCGTATTTTCTTATTGGTATATTCAATATCCGTACCGGTAGGAAATTCTACAAAAACATTCACGTAATTGGGTTGCCCTTCTGGGAAAAATACGACTTCGGGTTGGCGAACAGCAAAAAACATTAAAGAGCCAATCAACATAAAGAACATACCAATAAACAGCACGATTGGAGTTTTCCCTGTTAATGCTACTCGCACAAACTTTTCATATCTATTTTCTATCCATGGAAGAACACGCAATTGAAAGATTTTAGCTGCAGGTGAAAGCAGGTATTGATTAATGAGTATTATGAGTGAAACACCCGCCATTAGGTTTCCAATTACGACGGCATGGGTTATGTCTGCGCTTAACCCTGTTATAACCAGTACAACACCTAATACAAGTGACACCCCATTTGATATCCAAAAAGCAGATTGTTTGATTTTCTTTCGTGTTGCAACTTCTTCATCAAGCTTCATAAAGAAGGAGGTCAAAACTGGATTGATGACTAAAGCAACAAACAACGAACTACTCAAAACGATAATTAAGGTAATTGGTAAATACTTCATGAACTCACCCATAACATCTTTCCAAAAAATTAAGGGGAAAAATGCGGCAAGTGTGGTGGCCGTTGAAGCAATAATAGGCACAGCAACCTCTCCAACTCCTTCTTTAGATGCCGTTACAATATCTTTACCTTCTTGCAGCAATCGATAGATATTTTCAACCACCACAATACCGTTGTCGACGAGCATTCCTAAGGCTAAAACCAATGAGAATAATACCATAATATTCAAAGTAACTCCCATGAGGTTCAGAATTAAAAATCCCATAACCATACTCATGGGAATCGCAATTCCAACAAAAAGGGCATTTCTCAATCCTAAGAAAAATAGCAGGACTAATACCACGAGTATAACACCGGAAATAATACTATTCTCAAGATTAGCTACTTGAAGTTTGGTTTGTAATGAGGTATCATTGGTAATGGTAACGGTTAAATCATCTTCGAATTTATCTTTTTCGGCCTTATGTATGATATCCTTTATCAGGTCTACCGCTACAATTAAGTTTTCACCACTGCGCTTCATGACATCTAAGGAAACAACAGGTTCTCCACCAATTCTTGCATAACTATCAGTTTCCTTGGGAAGAAAATGGATGCTTGCAATATCTTTAAGAAATACCGGTTTTTGAAAATCACTTTTTACAATGATATCCTTAATTTGATTGACGTCATTAAATTCACCTACAATCCTCACCGTTCTTCGATTATCGCCTACCAGCAAATCACCCGCTGAGATGGTCATATTCTCAAAGTTGATGGCATCTTCTATATTGCGAAAACTAACTTTAGCCGCTTCCATTTTAGATTTATCTACGGCAATACTTACCTCTTTCTCTAGACTTCCGCGAATTTCAACTTTGGAAACTTGTGCTAAATTTTCTATTTCGTCTTCTAAATATTCAGCATAATCCTTTAACTGTTCTAGGGTATAATTTTCGCCGCTAAGATTGATGTTGATGAAGGGAATTGACGCAAAATCAAGTTCAAAAATATTGGGTTCTTGATCAAGGTCTGAGGGCAACTCACTACGGGCTTTATCTACGGCATCCTTAACATCTAATAGTGCTTCGTTTACATCTACATCAAAATCGAACTCCACGATTGTAGTCGAGTAGTCTTGTATCGCGGTAGATCTAATTTGCGTGACATCGGTAATAGTATTTATCTCTTTTTCAATATGTCTGGTAATAAGATTTTCCATATCCTCTGGCGAGTTGCCAGGGTACACAACTCCAACAAATATAGTCGGAATATTTATTTCGGGAAAATTCTCTCTTGGCATTGAATTATATGCCCCAATTCCAGTGATTAGAATGAGGAACAT
>MDSX01107663.1_pt1 | contig 17393 bp, 16 predicted proteins | sample 811141 | NCBI WGS metagenome assembly MDSX01 (sample SAMN05326642, study PRJNA326480) | marine metagenome | isolation source: seawater | place: Atlantic Ocean: South East | collected 2010 | reverse complement strand
CGAAGGCCGGACTCGAACCGGCACGGCTTGCGCCACCGCCCCCTCAAGACGGCGTGTCTACCAGTTCCACCACTTCGGCAAATTGATCAGCCACATCAGGATATCGCCCTATTTTATCTCTCGAATCCTAATTCGTGTTTGGGGCAGAGGGGATGTCCGACTCAGTACCCCCGTCCTTTCTCATTACATCCCCTGTCCCGACGCTCGGAACATCTGAAGACTGCTGAGTACTTTCGCCAGCCATCACGCTCCGTGGCACAGCACTTTGCTGGGTATAGATATAGGCAAGACTAAGTCCGGTAATGAAAAAGACCGCCGCCAGACCTGCGGTCACCCTACTTAAGAAGCTCGCTGAGCCCCGACTGCCAAACACCGAACTGGAAGATCCTCCGCCAAAAGCGGCGCCCATATCCGCTCCCTTGCCCTGCTGAAGCAGAACAAGGACCACGATCGCAATAGCTGCGACGAGATGGACGACGGTAAAAATACTGGTAAGCAGGTTCATGGGATAGCCGCCTCAATGATACCAAGAAAGTCGGCAGCCTTTAGCGAGGCGCCGCCGATTAAGCCTCCATCAATATCTGGTTGCGAAAACAGCCCGGCCGCATTGTCTGGCTTGACGCTGCCGCCATATAGTATCCGGGTGTCCTCAGCCGTCTGTCCACTGGCTTTGGCAATTCTCTGCCGAATCAGGCCATGGACTTCCTGTGCCTGCTCGTCGGTCGCGGTCAGCCCAGTGCCGATTGCCCAGACAGGCTCGTAGGCAACTAACGCTTTAGGAAAAATGCCAATTCCTGCTCCGTCGATCACCGCATCCAACTGCCGATAAACCACATCTGCTGTCACATTACTTTCCCGCTCTTCTTGAGTCTCGCCGACGCAAATAATCGGGGTCAGACCCTTCGCTGTCGCCACGGAGGCTTTCGCACCAACGTCGGCATCACTCTCCCCATAAAGACTGCGGCGTTCCGAATGCCCCAAAATGACGAAATCGCAACCTATATCGACAAGCATGTCTGCAGCAATGGCGCCTGTGAAGGCTCCTGGCTCGTGAATATCCAGATCCTGCGCACCCAAGGCGATGGGCGTCTCACCTGCCACTGCTGAACATAAATCGAGATAAACATAGGGCGGACAAACCACTACGTCCACCGTATCATTTTTTGGAAGAGCTGAGCCGATGACCGAGACGAGCGTCTGGGTCATCTCTCGATTTCCGTTCATCTTCCAGTTTCCAGCAACCAGCGGCCTTCTCATAGATATGCTCCGATACCGACTCTAGGTCTGCAGCGCGGTTTTCTCAGGCAAAAAAGGCCGTGAATGTTAACGGCCGGCAGGTAGCGACGCAAGCGCCACATCAGAGGCCCTGACGCCGCTCAGGCCACGAAGCTAATCTGATCCGCGAGTTCTCTTGCCAGCTCACCCACCCTGACTGCATCCTCTCCCTCCACCATCACCCGAATGAGGGGTTCCGTCCCCGAGGCTCGCAAAACCACCCGTCCCCGTAACCCCAACTGCTTCTTGCAGGCTTTTACAGCCTCAGTCACGCGGGACTGGTCCAGCAATTCGGCAGGTCGCCCGTGCTCTGTCGAGACATTCACGAGTTTCTGCGGAAGTATTTGCAAGTCCTCTACAAGGTCTGCCAGGGATTTTCCGGTTTTTTGCATTACCTCCAGGACGGCAAGGGCGGCTACCAGCCCATCTCCGGTCGTGCTTCGATCCAAGGACAGAATATGTCCGGAGGTCTCTCCTCCCAACGTCCAATTTCGGCTGACGAGTTCTTCCAGGACAAAACGATCGCCTACCCGGGCACGGACAAATTGGATTCCCCGCGCCTCGCACGCCATCTCAACACCCAGGTTAGTCATCAAGGTGCCGACAACACCTTCGCAACCCCCCCGCTGGTGGCGATACTGACTCAGAATAAAGAGGATGCCGTCCCCATCAACAAGACGGCCTTGGGCGTCGGCCAGAACCACCCGATCGGCGTCCCCATCGAATGCAATCCCCACATCTGCCCCGCACTCCTTCACGAGATTGCAGATTGTCTGCGGATAAGTCGACCCGGATTCCCGATTAATATTGAACCCGTCCGGCTCAATGCCGATGCCGGTGACCTCAGCGCCCAACTCCCGCAATACGAGCGGCCCCACCTGGTAAGCGGCGCCATTAGCGCAATCGACGGCTACCTTGAGTCCATCCAATCTAACTCCGGGCGGCAGCGTGTTGCGGCAATGTTCCGCATAGCGAGGCAGCGCATCAATCAGGCGCTCTGCTTTGCCAAGCGCCTCCGGCCCGACCGTGCTCATCGGCTCTGACATCAGAGCCTCAATTGATTCTTCTGTCTCATCATCCAGTTTTTTACCGGATTCTGAAAAAAACTTGATACCGTTGTCGTGATAGGGATTGTGCGAAGCGCTGATCACGACCCCTCCGCAGGCACCCACCTGCCGAGTCAGGTAGGCAATGCCGGGAGTAGGCAGGGGGCCAGTGAGGGCGATATCAACTCCAGCGGCGCTAAGACCCGCCTCCAGCGCTGACTCTAGAAGGTATCCCGATATGCGGGTGTCCTTGCCAATAATTACTCGACCCCGCGCGTGGCCAGCACCAAGAACCCGGCCTGCTGCCCATCCCAGATGCAGGACTTCCGCAGGGGTAATGGGTGAGGTTCCCACCCTTCCGCGGACTCCGTCCGTACCGAAATAACGACGCTTGGCCATAAGCTCAGTTTACCGGTGACCGAGGGACTGGCACCAGCCCATGAGCCTGACCCAGCAATTGTCGGGTAACGTCAACATTATGAACACGGACAAACCGCGCGCCCTGCTCAACAGCCATCAGGGCCAGTAGTGCACTCACTCTATCTAAAGTCTGTCTGGACGCTACCTGCGCAAGCGAGCGAACAAACTTCTTACGCGAGACGCCGATCAGTACCGGGACCCCCATCTGGGTAAACCATCCCAACTGCCCAATAAGCGTGTGGTTATGTTGACGGGTCTTGCCAAACCCAAATCCAGGATCAATGACGATTTGCTCACGATCGACCCCGGCAAGACCACAAGCGTGAATCCGAGACTGTAAAAATTCTCTAATCTCCCGGCCGATATTTTCGTAGCGGGGTGCATTCTGCATCGTGGCCGGAGTGCCCTGCATATGCATAAGACAAACCGGCACATCCAAACGTGCGACCGTTGCGAGGGCTCCCGGTCTTCTTAACGCATAGATATCGTTGATCATGCAGGCCCCAGCAGCAACGGCGGCTTCCATAACTTCAGGTTTGCTCGTATCGACCGACACCTTTATGCCGTCTTTCACGAGAGCTTCAATAACCGGCAGCACCCGTGCTATCTCCATTTCCTCACTGACTGTTGCTGCGCCCGGACGAGTTGACTCGCCACCCACATCAATCACGTGCGCCCCGTCTGCGGCGAGCTTGCGGCCCTGATCGATGGCCGCGGCATGAGAAGAGAACTCTCCGCCGTCAGAAAAGGAATCAGGCGTCACGTTGACGATTCCCATAATCTGGGGATCGTCACTCGGACCAAGAGCAGGCATTCGGCCTCGCTCAGGCGATTTCCCTGCGCTGAAGCTCAGGCAGAATCGCCTGCGGGAGAATCCATATTGGGCTTGATATCCGGACGATCAGACTGCTGGCTTCCATCACCACTTGAATGATTGCCGCCGTCGCTTTCACTAGAAGATGGGGGACGCGGAGTTTCCCCTTTCATTATCTGATCGATCTGATCCGCTTCAAGAGTTTCCCAATCCATCAGCGCGTGCGCCATGACTTCAATCACCTCTTTTCGGTTTTCAATGATGTCTCGAGCACGAGCATACTGCTCCTCGATGATGCGGCTGATCTCTTGATCTACCTGCTCGGCGGTTGCGTTACTGAGATTTTTATGGGTTGTCATATCCCGACCCAGAAACACCTCCGATTCATTATCGCCATAGACTCTCGGGCCGAGATGATCACTCATCCCCCACCGCTGAACCATTTTTTGAGCCAAACCGGTAGCCTGTTCAAAATCATTGGCCGCGCCGGTCGTCATTTGATCCATGAAGACTTCTTCAGCAATACGCCCGCCCATCAGAACTGCGATACGTGCCAGCAGATGTTCGCGGTTGTGGCTGTAGCGATCTTCCTCCGGCAGCTGCATCGTCACGCCTAAAGCTCGACCGCGGGGAATAATGGTGACCTTGTGTACAGGATCGGTTTGGTCCGAAAGCACTTTAGCAACAACAGCGTGGCCTGACTCGTGATACGCGGTGTTCAATCGTTCCTCTTCCGGCATAACGATTGAGCGCCTCTCGACACCCATGATGACCTTGTCTTTGGCCAGTTCGAACTGCTCCATCGACACCTTTCGCCGGCTGGCCCGAGCCGCAAACAATGCAGCTTCATTGACAAGGTTGGCAAGATCCGCACCAGAAAAGCCCGGCGTTCCGCGCGCAATAATCGCCGCATCCACATCATTATCGATCGGGACTTTCCGCATATGCACTTTCAGGATCGCTTCGCGACCGCGGATATCGGGCAGAGGAACATGCACCTGGCGATCAAATCGGCCCGGACGCAGCAGTGCAGGATCCAGAACATCCGGTCGGTTCGTTGCGGCAATCACGATAATCCCTTCGTTGCCCTCAAATCCGTCCATCTCCACAAGCAACTGATTAAGAGTTTGCTCACGCTCGTCATGGCCTCCACCAAGGCCTGCACCGCGTTGGCGCCCTACGGCGTCGATCTCATCGATAAAGATGATGCAGGGCGCGTTCTTCTTGGCCTGCTCAAACATGTCCCGCACGCGGGAGGCGCCGACGCCCACGAACATTTCGACAAAATCTGAACCCGAGATAGTGAAAAATGGTACCTTGGCTTCCCCAGCGATCGCTCGCGCGAGGAGCGTTTTTCCCGTTCCCGGACTTCCTGTCATCAGTACGCCACGAGGAATCCTTCCACCCAACTTCTGGAAACGCGAGGGGTCCTGGAGAAACTCCACCAATTCCCCAACTTCTTCCTTGGCCTCATCGACCCCTGCCACATCCTCAAAGGTGACATTATTCTTATCCTCAGTCAGCATGCGAGCTTTGCTCTTACCGAAACTTAATGCGCCCCGCCCACCTCCACCTTGCATCTGACGCATAAAGAATATCCAGACACCGATCAGCAGAAGCAAGGGGAACCAACTGATAAAGATCTGCATCAGCAGTGACGGCTCTTCTTCCCTCTGCGCCTTGATCACGATATCGGCTTTAAGAAGGTCGTTAACCAAACCAGGATCGCCAGGCGAATAGGTGACGTATTTCTCCCCGTTGCGGCCCCTGATGTAAATCGCCGCCCCGTCAATAGTGACCTGCTCCACTGACCCCCGTTCCACCTCGTCCAGGAACGCCGAGTAATCGATCTCCTGACCCGCCCGGTTCTGCTCCGGCGCGAAATTATTAAATACCGCCATCAGAACCATTGCGATGACGAGCCAGAGGACCAAATTCTTGGTTAAATTATTCATAAGCCTTCGATGATCAAACTTAAGTCAACAATCAGATGTTCAGAAACCCGCAGTGCTACCGGCGAACCTAAGATTTTGAGAGTTTTTCCTACGAAACACAAACCTTGCCCCTGCCGAGGGGATATCTAGCGACAAAATAGGCCTCGGCACTTTTCGCGCGTGAAGCGTCCGGCTTCCGAACCCGAACCACAGAAAATGCTTCTTCCAATTTATGTCGCAAGGCATCAGCCTGCTCTCCTTCAAAAAACTTCCCAATGAATACCCCTTTTGGACCCAGATGCCGCAACGCAAACCGAACTGCCGCGAGCACCAAATCTTTCATCGCCGCCTGATCAACACTAGATATCCCGGTTAAATTGGGGGCTAAATCAGAAATTACAAGGTCTGCCGACCGCTTGCCGAGCACCTCACTTACCTTTTTTACCACTGCATCATCAAGAAAATCGCCCTTGATTCCCATAACCCCAGAGATCTTCCCTATGTCGAGTCGATCTACCGCAACCACAGTCCCAGTCGTGCCAACCTTCGCCACCGCATATTGACTCCAACTGCCCGGCGCCGCCCCGAGATCAACGACTGACATCCCTTCACACAGGAGCCGCTCCTTTTCATCCAGCTGTTGCAGTTTGTAGGCAGCTCGTGAACGATAATCACTTTCCCTAGCTTTCTTGACGTAGGGATCCCGATTCTGTCGTGCCGCCCAGTTGCGGGATCTTGAAGAGTGCTTAGAACCCATTTTGCGTCAGTGTTATCCTGTGACCCGATCGCCAACTAATTTATCGAGACCCTCATGAAACTGGGCGGAAAACAACTCAACCACCTGCGCTCCCTGGCTCACCACCTCAAGCCTATAGTCACCGTGGGCGCCGCGGGCGTCACGCCTGCGGTCGCTTCGGAACTCGAAGGCGCTCTCACCAGTCATGAGCTGGTCAAAATCCGATTGCCCTCTCTGGGAAAAAGCGAAAAACGTGAGCTGCTTGAACGCCTATGCACGATGACTGGGTCTTCTCCTGTGCAACTGATTGGCCGCATCGGGGTTGCGTTTCGAACTTCGCCCAATCAACTGATTCATCTTCCCTGAAGATTCTAACCACCCTCTGTCTGAGCTATGTGTTTTGTCGCCGTTGCGCTCGGTATCCGCAAGAACTTCCCTTTAATTCTCGCGGCTAACCGGGATGAGGTTTTCTCACGACCGACTGAACCCATGACGCGGTGGACCGAGAGTCCTTCAATCATCGCGGGTCGGGACCTCAGTGCCGGCGGTACCTGGCTTGGACTGTCCCAAGAGGGCCGCTTTGCGGCGCTAACAAACTGCGGGACGGCCACCGTTTCCAAAAAATCTGGAACGCTGTCGCGGGGGATGATCGTAAAAGATTTTTTGCTGGGGCAAGATGACATTCTGCGCGATATCGAGAGCGGTGCGCTCGCAGATCGATCTGGTTACGGTGGTTTCAACCTGATCGCTGGCACTCCCTCGAAAGTCTCTATTTTGAGTAATGTGTCATCTTTCCATAAATTGGAAACCTCGGGTGTGTTCGTTTTGAGCAATTGCCCACCTCATATTCAATGGCCTAAAACCCGCATCGGAGCAATAAGGTTTTCGGAGGTTCTTAGGCTCTTGGACGAATCCGGAGGCAAAGAAGAGTTGAAGAATTCCCTCTTCGATTTTCTTGTTGATTCCACACCGACAGAGTCTTCTGCAGAGGCGCGTGACGACGATACTTTGTCCAGCCGATTAGAGCGAGTAGTGTTCGTCAGGGGAACCTACTATGGCACGAGGGCAAGCAGCGTCATCATCGTAGATCAACACGGGCAGGCCACATTCTGCGAACGAACCTTTGATGATGTCGGTCAGCTGGTTAGTGAAAACGAGGAGCGCATAACGCTCAGCATTTAGCACGGGCCAACAACCCATGTATACAGTTTGATGCCCGTCCTTTTAATACGCATCCAATAGTCGACGCGCCGAGTTAGCCAGCTTTTTTCGTCCGAGAAGTATCTGCCACTTTCGGCCACCCAGCTCATGAAAAAGATACGCGGCACGCACACCAGCCAACAATACTGCCCGCACCTTGAGAACAATGGTTTCATCTCTCAAATGCTGCTCGCTGCCCCGGATGATGATCTTCGGTGTAAGCAGGCTAACTGTTTTTGAATAAATTCCCGCAAAGGCGGCAATCCCCTCAGGCGAGACCGGGTCCTCGATCGTTTTTGCATCGCGAATTTCTTCCAATTCGGAGCGTAGCCTTGATGCGGCCGTGGTGTCGCGCCTTAGACGCTTCTGGATGTCAATCATGGCGTTCGCATATCGCAATCGTTCTACCGCCGAGGGGTCAGGATTTTTTCGTGCGAGGTCGGGCAAACCCGCGTAGACGCCGTGAACTCCGCCCAGTGCAGCCTCGGTATCGATTTGATTCAAGGACAGAATGCTATCAAGCGCACAGCGCAAGGGTTCCTGCTGAGCGCGGCCCCGCCGGGCGAACTCCTGCGCCAGCAGAGCACACTGACAGACTCCCGCGAGGGCCAACACGCGCTGTTCGTCTAGGGAGGGTTCCCGATCACTCATGCTCTCGCGCTTAGCAAAAATCCGCCCCCGGAACAGTGGTCAAAGCGAATGCAACGACTCATCGATACGTTGGCGGACTTCGTGTGCCACCTGCAGCGCCCGCACACCCGTCTCGCCGTCGACAACAGGGTCTCGACCACTCCTGACGCAGTCAACGAAATCCTCGAGTTCTGCATCCAGCGGAGGCCGCGGCGTCACTTGGATTGATTCACTGATGATCGGCGCAAAACCCCCCTCTTGCGGACGCATCCCTGGACGCGCCACATCGATCTGTTGGTCATCGAAATTAAGAGCGAGGTAGCAAGACTCCGCGAAAACACGGATTCTGCGGAATTTCTTGGACGACACGCGGCTCGCCGTCACATTGACGACCGCGCCATCTTCGAACTCCAATCGGGCATTGGCAATGTCGACATGATCCGTAATCACACGCGCTCCGACTGCAGAGATATAACGAAGTTCTGAAGGCACGAGCGAAAGCGCAATGTCGATGTCATGGATCATCAAGTCTGTAACGACATCGACATCAGTGGCTCGAGCCACAAATTTTCCGAGGCGGTGCACCTCCATGAACCGTGGCCGATCCAATTCCTCAGCGAGCCGAACCACCCCGGCATTGAACCTCTCAAGATGACCAATCTGCAGCAGGGTTCTGCTTTGCTTTGCGAGATTCACAATTGCCCTTGCATCTTCCAGAGTGTGAGCTACCGGTTTTTCCAGCAGCACTGGGATTCCTTTATCCAGAAACGGCTCAGCAATCTCGCGATGAAGGGAGGTGGGCACTACGATGCTTACCGCATCCACACTGTCCAGCAAGCGATCCAGATCCTGCAAGAAACTGCAGTCGCACTCCCGGGCGACCTGGCTCCCCTGATCAGCATTCGTATCCATGACCGCCACCAGATCGACATTTGCCATCTTCTGGTAGATCTGGGCATGAATGGAACCAAGATAGCCTACCCCAACCACACCCACTCTTAACGGTTTTTCAGTCATGATCAGAAGCGGTCAAATCCACAAAAACACGTGTCGTAATCTGGCAGATTTGAATCAAACTTTCTCTCCCAGGCTCGTTGGAGTGTGGCACAATAATTTAATAGACAGATTGACGGCGCAATCGCTTTTTCACTGGAGCGCCGACATTACCCCTCAATATCCACCTCGGCAAGCCCCAAAACCATTCTTTCTATGAGCAAAATTATCGACTTTCGCAGCGACACAGTGACTAGACCTTCATCAGGGATGCGCCAGGCCATGGCCGATGCGCCTGTAGGAGACGATGTCTACGGTGATGATCCGACAGCGAATCGCCTCGAAGCAAAGGCCGCAGAAATGCTCGGGCAGGAATCCGGCCTTTTTGTGACGAGCGGTACTCAAGGCAATTTGCTAGCGATCCTGACCCACTGCCAGCGGGGCGAAGAGTACATTGCCGGCACGAAAGCGCATGCCTACCTCGAGGAAGGCGGTGGGGGAGCAGTACTGGCAAGCGTTCAACCACAGCCCATCGAGAACCGGCCTGGCGGTACACTTGATCTTGAAGCGGTCCGGACCGCCATCAAGCCGGATGACTTTCACCTCGCGATTACGAGGCTGTTCTGTCTCGAGAATACCTTCTTTGGTACGCCCTTACCCATGGATTACCTGTCTGAAGCCAAAGCGTTGGCTGCAGAACACAACTTGCAGTTCCACCTGGATGGAGCGCGGGTTTTTAACGCAGCAGTCAGTGGCGGAATCGCTCCGGACGCTATCGGCAGATTGTTTGACTCGGTCTCCGCTTGCCTGTCCAAAGGCCTTGGTGCACCGATCGGTAGCGTATTGACAGGCTCGCGGGATTTTATCCAACGGGCTCGGCGCTGGCGAAAGATGCTGGGTGGTGGTACCCGACAAGTGGGCATCCTTGCTGCTGCCGGTCTGTACGCCCTGGAACATAACGTAGAACGCCTGGCGCAAGACCATGACCATGCTGCGCTGCTGGCTGAGGGGCTAGGAAAAATTGAAGAAATAGAAGTTGAGCCCACCGATCAGCGTACCAATATGGTCTTTGTTTCAGTATCAAAGTCAAAGGGAGAGCATCTCTCCGGTTTTATGCGTGAACGCGGAATACTCCTGACGGTGGAAGAAAATCCTATTCGCCTCGTGACCCACTTGGATATTGGACGCAAAGATGTTGACGAGACAGTCGGCGCCTTCAAGGATTACTTTAGCCAGGCAGCCTGATCACCCACACGTCCCAGTTTTACCTCTTCTAGGTCCAACTCGCGACCTCTGCGCTCAGGAATGCGGGCCGACCACTTCCCCGGCGCAAACCGTTCAGGCGGCTTATTGGTTTTCTCCGTGAGTTGAGCGAAGCGCTGATTCCAGCCGCTCAATCTCTCTCCTTGCTTGCTGAAAGGCTTCTGCGCGTACCGGGCCAAAGCCTCGAACCTGCATGGGCCATTCGATCAATCGGAGCGCATCGTCAATATTGCTCGATGTCACAGGCGTCTCACCGAACGCATTAATCGTTCTTTGAAAATCGGATTGAATCTTTTGTTGCAACGCCCTTTCCTCTCCAAAGCGAAAAGGATCGAACCACTTCCCCCGTACCCAACGCAACGCGCTCATTACCTTAAAAACAGTAAACACCCAAGGACCAAAACTTCGCATCCGGGGTCGACCGGAATCAGGATCAGTCCTCGACATTAGCGGCGGTGCAAGGTGCACCCGCAGCTTGAAGCGTCCCCCAAACTCCTCGGAAAGCGATTCACGGAACTTCGGCTGACTGTAAAGCCGCGCCACTTCGTACTCATCCTTTTGATAGAGCACCCGAAACGCGCTTTCGACTAGCGGCGGAATCAACACGTCGTGATAACAAGCATCAATGCTCTGTCGAGCCTGGCCGACCCAATCTGAAAGTTGGGCAGACACTTTTGCCCCGTGCGATTCGCGCAGCAGACCTTGCCGACGTGTCAGCAATTCGTCCTCCAACTGCTTCGGTGAAACATCAGGGTCAGCTCTCGACTTCCCCATCAAGATATTTGCTTTTGCAGGATCGGCCGCTGTTTCTCGCCCAAGACGGAAAGCCGCGAGATTAGTGTCTACGTCACGTCCGTTGAGCTCAATCGCCTTCTCGATAGCTTCATGAGGAATCGGCAATACTTCGCACTGATAGGCGTACCCGAGCATGATCAAATTAGCGGTCAACGTCTCACCAAAGACCCCTTTTGCGAACTTAGTCGCCGGTACGGCATACATCCGCCCAGAGGAGTTACGAATGTCTTCAAGCAACGCCTCCAAAGGGAATTTTTGATCCCGCTCCCGCGTAAAGTCTCCCGTCATCATTTTGTGCGTATTAACAACTGATGTGGTCTCGCTACTCAACTTGATGCGCGTTTCCTGTGCAGCCGCGCTAACCACATCGCAGCCCAGCAGCAGGTCCGATCCGCCGTCTGCAATATGCGTCGCCGTCACCTCATCAGGTTGGGGGGTCAGGATAATGTGACTGGTGACCGCCCCCCCTTTTTGCGCGAGTCCTGCCATATCAAGCACTGAACAACCCATTCGCGCCACATGGGCAGCCATGCCAATAATGGCCCCGATCGTGACCACACCCGTTCCACCAACTCCTGTCAGGATGATGGAGTAAGGTTTGTCGATGGTGATCTGAACGGATTCAAGAGTCTTGTTTGTTTCAGGGGTAACTGGATTCGCGGATGGGAGGGGCGTCTTTTTTTCGCCTCCAATAACCGATACAAAACTCGGACAAAATCCTTTTTTGCAGGAATAGTCCAGGTTGCATACCGACTGGTCTATGGCTCTTTTGCGCCCAAGATCCGTTTCCACCGGAACCAGTGCAACACAATTTGACTGCGTCCCGCAGTCTCCACATCCCTCACAGACCGCCTCATTGATAAAAAGCCGCTCGTTGGGCGTTTCCATCAATCCGCGCCGGCGGCGGCGGCGCTTTTCCGCGGCGCAGGTTTGATCGTAAATGATGACGGACGTGCCCAGTACCTCGCGCATCTCCTTTTGGACACGGGTGAGTAGGTCACGATGATAGATCCTGACGCCGGGGGCCCAGTCCACGTCAGAGGGATACTTCTGGGGGTCATCAGTAACCACTACGATCTGTGAAACACCTTCTGCATGGACCTGTCTCGAGATCCGCATGACATCCATGGGGCCATCCACCGACTGGCCGCCCGTCATGGCAACTGCATCGTTATACAGAATCTTGTAAGTGATATTGACTTGAGCTCCCACACAGGCCCTGATGGCAAGCAATCCCGAATGAAAATAGGTCCCATCCCCAATGTTCTGGAAAACATGGCTGGTAGAGCTGAACGGGGCTTCTCCGATCCAACTCGCTCCTTCCCCGCCCATTTGAGTAAAGGTGTCAGTTTCACGATCCATCCACTGGGCCATATAGTGGCAGCCGATTCCGGCAAGTGCCCGGGACCCCTCCGGCACCTGCGTCGAAGTGTTGTGAGGACAGCCCGCACAGAAGTAAGGCGTCCTGCGCATTGCGGCATCCTTGAGCGCTGAATGATCTGTACGATCAGCAAGCCGCTTGAGGGCTCCGGCCAGCGCCTCATCACCCGTAAGTTGGAGAAGACGCTCACCAATCGCCTGCCCAATCTGCGCCGCATCAAGCCGCCCGTGCGCCTGGAAAAGCACTGCCCCCGACTCATCGGCTTTACCGACAACTTCCGGCGGATTGGCTACTCCATACAAGATGCTCCGGACCTGATCTTCTATCAGCGCGCGTTTTTCTTCGACCACCACCAGCTTGCGCGTCCCGCTTGCGAATGCCTTGAGGCCGTCGGGCTCAAGGGGCCAAGGCATCCCGACTTTGTAGAGTTTCAATCCCAAGCTTTTTGACCGGACCTCGTCAATGCCGAGCTCCAGGAGCGCTCTCCTCACGTCGAGATAGGATTTCCCCGTAGAGATGATTCCCAACTGACCGTGGGTATCGCCGAGCACCTGACGGTCAATGGGGTTCTGTCTCAAAAAAGCTGACACCGCGGGTAGCTTAAATTGATGCAGCCTCGCCTCCTGCGCCTGGGGCGTATCAGGCCAGCGGAAGTTGACCCCACCCTCTGGCATGACAAAATTCTCTGGGGCAGTTAATGACATCCAGCCAGGGCGCCCAATAACGGATGCAGAGGCTTCGACCGTGTCATGCACGCTCTTAAGACCGACCCAACACCCGGAGTACCGGGACAGGGCCCAGCCATAGAGTCCGAAATCAAGGATGTCCTGCACTCCGGCAGGATTCAGTACAGGGATCAAAGTATTGACGAGAGAATATTCGCTTTGATGAGCGGTCGTTGAAGACTCACACACGTGATCGTCTCCCATCAGGATCAGGACGCCGCCGTGGGCGCTGGTGCCTGCAAGATTGCCGTGCCGAAGCGGATCACCCGACCTATCCACCCCTGGACCCTTGGCGTACCACATCGAGAAAACCCCGTCGTAAAGGCCGTCGCCTCTCCATCCCGCTTGCTGGGTTCCCCAGACCGCCGTCGCTGCAAGGTCCTCATTAACGGCGGGCAAAAACTTGATGTCGAAGGCTTCAAGCTGGGGCTTAGCAAGTGCCAACTGTTGATCGAGCGCACCCAAAGGCGAGCCTCGATATCCGGTCACATACCCCGCTGTATGAAGTCCGGCCCGACGATCTACATCGCTCTGCATCATGGGCAGACGCACCAGTGCCTGTATTCCAGTCACAAAAATCTGATCTGACTTAAGGAGGTACTTATCCTCAAGTGAGACTTGTCTCAGTTTGGTCATGGTCGGGCTATGGCGGGGTGGATCACTCTAGGAAGCAGACCTTTGAGGATTTCAGAATCGGTGTAAACCTTCCTCAGTTGGGAGCATAAGCATTCCTATAATGGAACTTGCCGGCCTATTTTTGCAAAATTTTTCGGCGTGAAAGAACTCAGTGGAAGTGGGTCATGCTATCAGACTCTGGGACACAGTTCGCAGACATTGTTGTATAGCGGGGAAAATAAAAAATCTGTGTATCCGCTTGGGTTTGATGGTGGTATATTCCGGCGCAATAACCGGGGGGTAAGTATGGACAGACCAGGCTATCAGATCCATTCGACCGCAGTTCGCCGTTTTGGCTTTCTCCTGCTTCGCGATTTTACAATGATGGCGTTTTCTGCCGCTGTCGAGCCTTTGCGTACCGCGAACCGTGCCGCAGAAACAGAACTGTATCAGTTCCCGCTCTTTACCCTCGACGGCCAACCCGGGCAGGCAAGCAACGGGCTCATTGTCAGTCCGGTTCGTCAACTCACTGGGAAAGAACCTCTGGATGCCCTCTTTGTCTGTGCAGGAGCAGATCTCCACTCGGTCAACCCAGAATCTCTGTTGGAAAAACTCAAGCCCTTCATTAAGCGAGGCGTGGCAATCGGCGGTATTTGCACAGCGAGTTATCAACTGGCTCGTGCGGGTATTCTCGACGGCTATCGATGCACATTGCATTGGGAAAATATTCCCGACATGCACGATGAGTTTCCCCATCTTGTGGTGTCCTCTGGCCTGTTCGAGCTCGATCGCGACCGTTACACGTGCTCAGGAGGAACGGCTCCCATAGACATGATGCTAACCCTCATTGCGCAGGAGCGCGGTCGTGCGCTTTCCGACCGGATCTCTGAGGGTATGCTGTGCGAGCGAATTCGAGACAGCTCTGATCGGCAGAGAATGCCTTTACGCATGCGTTTGGGGTCTAGCCAACCAAAACTGGTCGAAGCCGTTGAGCTCATGGAGTCCAATATCGAAGAGCCGATGACTCTGGACGAACTTGCAACGCACGTTGGAATTTCCCGTCGTCAACTCGAGCGCCTCTTCCAGAAACACTTGCAATGCGTGCCCACTCGATATTATTTGGAAATCCGGCTTCGCCGGGCGCGATCATTACTGTTGCGCAGTTCGAGATCTATCGTCGATATCGCATTCGCCTGTGGATTTGTATCTGCCCCTCATTTCAGCAAATGCTATCGGGACTTCTTCGGCATTCCTCCCCGGGAAGAGCGTCTCCCTCGAAACAAGCCTGCGGCATCATCCCTGGCGGAACTGATGCAAGGCGAAGGGAGTCCTGATCCGATTTCAACCATCGAGGACGCGACTCAGAAGCCGTCAGAGCTTGCGTCCTGACTGCCGGCGCGCAATTCAATAAAAAACCGGTCAAGCAACTCAGCGCATTCGTCTCCCAGCACACCCGCCGTGACCTGACATTGGTGATTTGCAAGCGGAGACTGCAGCAAATTGGCTGTGCTGCCGACTGCGCCTGCTTTTTCGTCGAACGCCCCAAAAACAACGCGCTCAACCCGCGCCTGAATGATCGCGCCCGCACACATCAGGCAAGGCTCAAGAGTGACATATAGCGTTGTACCGACAAGACGGTAGTTCCCAAGACGCCGTGCCGCGTCTCTTAAGGCAACAATCTCGGCATGGGCAGTTGGATCGTGCGTCCCAACGGACTGGTTATATCCCTCGCCGATAACTTCATCGCCCAAAACCACCACCGCGCCCACCGGCACCTCATTGTGCTCAGCCGCGTGGTTCGCCTGGACTACGGCGTGGCGCATCCAGCGCTCATTGATCTCCACTGTATTAATCGCTCAACCCTTATTAAACCGAAGCAGCCATCCCAGCACGCCTTCAGGATGCCTTCAGGCTCAACGCAACCATAAAAGCCACGGTCACCCCCAAACCTATGAGGGTGCGTATCCAATTGAAACGCATCCATCGAGCTTCAAATAAGAAACGTTCCTTACGCAAGGCGCTTGCATCCCGCTCACCGACGTTTACCCGTTGGATACGTCTATTCAGCGGCAAATGAACCAAAACCGTAAGTCCTTGTACCCCCAACAGACACACAAAGCCCGTAATAATTACCAATCCTGTCGCGACCGCGTACGGGTCCATGAGTGAGACGATTATGGTGCCCATAACCGAAATCGTAGACCCTATCCAGACGATCATGAAATCGGCTGATTGTTTTGAATTACCTTATCGGTAACCTGAAACGCCCGGATGAATTCCTTATCGGCAAGCTTCGCCAGGCCAGGCATGAAAATAACAGCGTAGGTAAGCACAAAACCGGTGGCCAGGGCACATAACAGTGTGGAGGTCAATAAAAGCTCCGCAGACAACGTCATCATTTCCTCCGGCAGTTATACAACCTTATTCCCACTCAATCGTCGCCGGGGGTTTTCCCGAGATATCATAGACCACCCGGGAGATGCCTTTGACCTCGTTAATGATCCTGCGACTCACACGATCAAGGAACTCATAAGGCAGCTCTGCCCACTTGGCTGTCATGAAGTCAACCGTTTCCACTGCACGAAGGGCAACAACATAATCATAGGCGCGGTTATCTCCCACCACGCCAACCGACTTGACCGGAAGAAAGACCGCGAAAGCCTGGCTGACTTTGTCGTAGAGATCCTCGCGCCGAAGCTCTGAAATAAAGATCGCGTCGGCTTGTTGCAATATATCCGCATAAGACTTCTTGACCTCTCCCAGGATGCGAACACCCAGCCCCGGGCCAGGGAACGGATGACGGAAAATCATCTCTTCAGGCAATCCCAACTCCAGACCGATTGTGCGCACCTCATCCTTGAAAAGGTCTCGAAGCGGCTCCACCAAACTCAGCGCCATATCCTCCGGGAGACCGCCAACATTATGATGAGATTTGATCACCTTTGCCTTGCCGGAGGAGTCGCCAGCGGATTCGATGACGTCCGGATAGATGGTTCCCTGCGCAAGCCACTTCACATCCGAGATCTTCCTGGCTTCCTGGTCAAAAACATCAATAAATGCGTGACCAATCCTTTTACGTTTTTCTTCCGGATCAGTCACGCCTTTGAGATCCTCTAGGAAGCGGTCCTCGGCGTTTACCCGCACGACCTTCACCCCCATATTCTTTGAGAAAGTCCGCATGACATCGTCGCCTTCATCAAGGCGCAGCAGACCGGTATCGACAAACACGCAGGTCAATTGCTCTCCAATCGCACGATGAAGCAGTGCTGCCGCGACAGACGAGTCCACTCCGCCCGATAATCCCAAGAGCACGTTATCCGATCCCACTTTCTGACGGATATCCTGAATGGCGGAATCGATAATCCGATCCGGGGTCCATTCCCGCCCGCAACCGCAGATCTCATGCACAAAACGGTCGATAATCTGACGGCCCTGAGCGGTATGCGTCACTTCGGGATGGAATTGCAATCCGTAGAAGCGACGATCCTCGTCTGCCATACCCGCAAGAGGCGCACTGGGCGTTTCGGCGATGACACGAAAGCGTGGCGGCAGTGACTCAACCCGAT
>MDSX01005423.1_pt1 | contig 17402 bp, 14 predicted proteins | sample 811141 | NCBI WGS metagenome assembly MDSX01 (sample SAMN05326642, study PRJNA326480) | marine metagenome | isolation source: seawater | place: Atlantic Ocean: South East | collected 2010 | reverse complement strand
GTTGGCTCATGGATTGGCGAGAAGCAACACAATCCATTTGAGTTGTCAGCATGCGTTCAAATCTTGGAAGGTTCGCTCCAGTTGTGATTTTTCTCTCAATGATACTGCTCCCGTTGTTCCTGGCCTTAGATCGGTTAATCTTCGTCACTGGAACAAATCCGTTGCAGGCGATGTTGCAGATTGGAGACCATCCACTCGGTTCCGAAGCGATTGCATTTACATTCATTCAAGCAAGTTTGTCTGCAATACTTACTCTTGCGATTGGTCTCCCAATCGCATGGTGGCTTGGACGATACAAGTGGAAAAGAATCGGAGTGATTCGAGCAGCATTGACCCTACCGTTTGTAACTCCAACCGTTGTTGCAGCAATGGGATTTCTGGCACTGATCAAAGACGGTGGTGTTCTGGATTCAATTGGCATCGATCTGCGTAACGATTCTGGAATTGTTGGAGAATTCTCCGCAACACTTGGAATTGAGAACACAGGACATATCATAGCGTTGCTGATCGCACATGCTTGGTTTAATCTTGCACTTGTGATTCGATTCGTTGAACCAAAGGTATCGACGTTGCCTCCTCGTTATGAGGATGCGTTTCGGATGTTACCGGCGGGGACCAGTCCAATTCAGAGGATTACCCAATTTTGGTGGCCAATGCTGAGAACGTCGATTATGTCCGCTTTCGTATTCACATTCATTTTTTCCTTCACATCGTTTGCACTGGTCCGATGGCTTGCACCTGACCTGTGGACATTGGAATCACTCATGGCGACCGAGGGGGGTGCGGCAGGAATACCAGGCTACAGAGTTGACGTTAGTCGGTTTGTGCTTGGTGCTGCAACGCTCCAAGGGATTGTCCTTCTCATCGCTCTTGGGTTGGCAGGAAGGTGGCAGCAGAGACAATCCAATGAGATTGAACTCGTATCTGAAGAACACTCGCGAACCAACTTTGGCACACCCGGGCTTTTGCCCCGTTTGGGGGTCCTATATGCCACCATCTTCGCCCTTGCACCACTGATTGCGATGATCCTTTCATCGTTTAGAATACGAGACAGAACATCCGAATCCTATCGCTGGAGTCTCGATGCTTGGGTTGCTGCATTCAATGGTGATTTGACCTATGCATCCGTTCCAGAGGCCCTATTCAATTCAGTGTTCTATGCGGTTGGATGCCTTATCGTATCCTGCCTGCTTGGTTTCTTTGTCGCCCAAGCCATCCACTCACTTGAGCAACAGAACAGACCAAGACTTGCACAAGCAATCGATTTGCTTTCGATGCTCCCATTAGCCCTGTCTGGTGTCATGGTGGGATTGGGAGTTCTTCTTGGAATTCTGAAACTCTGGCCTGCACTGTTTTCGTTCTACGCACTCCCAATTCTACCTCATGCAATGCTTACAACACCATTTGTTGTCCGAATTTTGTTACCTGCGATGAGAGAAATCGATTCAGATTATGAAGAGGCAGGAATGATTCTTGGATACAACCCTGTGGAGCGGTTTTTTCGAATCAAAATCCCACTGCTTCAACCACATCTCGTTGTAGCAGCAGCATTGTCAATGGCCTTTTCATTAGGTGAATTTGGTGCCTCATGGATTCTTCTCAGGCCGGGTGCTTGGGATACACTCCCTGTGTTGGTTGATCAATTAATGTCGCGGCCAAAATACTTTGAATTGGTTGAGCCAATCGCCATGGCAACAGCCACAGTTCTCATGTGCATGACATTCCTATTGTTTGTTATTGCAGAACGTTTTCGTAGTCATCAAGGAGGCGGCTTTTGATGACCTTAACCATTCAGAACCTCAATGTCTCTCTTGGTGGCCGTTCGATTCTTACAAATCTCAGTCTTGAAATCGCCTCTGATGAAATCGTTGTGATTCTTGGGCCGAGTGGGTGTGGAAAAACTACGCTTTTACGAACCATCTCTGGCCTCCAGCAGCAACACACGGGTCGAATTGTTTTGAACGAACAACAAATTGACAATCTCCCCTGCGAGCAACGCAGTATCGGAATGTTGTTTCAACGACCCGTCCTGTTCCCATTCAAAGACGTCCTAGGCAACATTCTGTTCGCGTACAAGAAGAAGAGCGAATACAACATGGATGATGTCCAAACTGCGATGCACGAAATGGGTCTTCTTGGGAAAGAAAATCAGAGGATTGAGACGTTATCTGGAGGAGAGGCACAACGGGTTGTCCTTGCGAGAGCTCTCCTAACCAAGCCAAAACTCCTCCTCCTTGATGAGCCACTCTCTGCTCTTGATGTTGATTTGCGCAGAAAGATAGCTCACGAAATACGCTCCATTCTCAAAGCAAGAGGAATCCCTGCAATTCATGTCACGCATGACCCTGCAGAAGCAGACATCATCGGAGATCGCATCCTTCGCTGGGATGATTTACAATAGGGTGGAGACGGTGACGAAGAAATTGTTCAGTGGACGCCCATGGAGCATGTGGAGTCGGGTCTGGAATGCACGAGGAAACAATCTGGTTTTTGCAAGTTGGATAGGCATGTTTTTCCTTGTAGCGATCGGAATTCCGTATGGAACAACAAACAGAATATCTGAATTCTTCGGTTGGACAATCTTTGACCCATCACTCGCCCTCGATGAATCAATTCCATACCTTTCAATCCTCAATCTTGCATATTTCTCATTCTATGCATATTATGTCTTGATTCCATTCTTTGCCAACAGCGAAATGCAAAAGAAATGTGCTATCGTTTTTTCACAGCGTTTGTTTGTTGTTACACTTCCAATTTTTGTTGTGTTTCTCCTCCTTCCAGTCGAAGTTGACCTTCGAAGTGAAGTACACGGGGATGATGTCCTCACATCTTTGCTTACTCTAATTCATGGCGTTGATCAACCATACAATGCTTGGCCAAGTCTGCACGTCGGCCATAGTTTGTGTGTTGTACTCTGTGCACCACTGATTCTCAACATCAAGCGAAGTATATACATCACTCTCTGGTTCGCATGGATTCTCCTCACGATATCGACAATGACCACCCAACAACACTACATTTTTGACGTCATGACGGGGATTCTTTTTGCCCTCATTGCCCACCATCGATTCATCAAGCCAAGCATCGAGAAATGCAAAAGCAACGAATACGATGACGCTTTTGAAGAACTTTAGGCGAAGAAAGCTGAAACTGCCTCCGGCTGAGTGAGGTAAATGGTCAATCCTACACCAGCCATAATCATCATCCAAGAGCCAACCATCTTGATCATTCCAGTCATTCGACGCAGGAAATTAATCATCACTTGACGGCCAAGGCCAACAAGCACAGTGACGAGAATCATGAGAATTAGAAGGCCGAACATGAGTCCAGACAATCCAGAAATTGTGGCGCTGGTGCCAAGTGTACCAAGGAAGATAACAAACGGTAACACGGCTGCAGCAGTACAATCAATGGATGCAGCAGCATAGCCAATACCGTAGAGATACATGTTTCGGCGAGGTGTAAAGGTGTCATCCATTTCCGTTGTCGACCAGCGGTCGACGAATTTTTGCACAAACCCAAGGATGTGGGAGGTAATTCCCAGAAGCATCACCGAACCAAGGATAATCAAAAGCACTGCAATTCCAATCGCAATGATGTGAATCATACCAGACTGAGCGAACGCCTCACCCATTGCGAATGCAATGATTCCAATGATGATGAAAAACGTCCACATCCCTAATCCTGCAAGCGTGCCGATGACCCACGAAGAGGGCATGGCTGTCTTCAATTTCCCTTCTTTGATCAAATCGTCTTCTCGTGCTCCGAGACTAAGGTAATAGGAGATGAATCCAGGAAGTACCGGGAATGCACATGGGGAGAAGTAAACAAGAATGGAGAGAATCATCCCAAGAATAAAGACTGCTGCAAATGATGTGGACGGTTCTTCCCAAGCAATACGATCATCGATGGTCGCCTGAACATCTCCTGTCATGGCCTTGTCAACTGCACTGTTGAAATCGCCCCAGCCTCCAATTGGAGTCCCTGTTGCTTGTCGTTCAATGATGTATCCCTGAACGTCGATGACCAACACGACTGGGATTTGTCCTGTCCCCGCAGTTGTGAAGAGTTTCTTTGGATCGGTTACAGAACCATCCTCAAGAATGGCAGATTCGGTGGACCCAAGTCCCGTTGGGTACAATGGTACAGTGTACTCCCCGGAAGAATCGTTGAGATATTCCAAGGATTCCTGATACCACGCACCATAGCCAAGGATGTGGAAGCCAACTCCGTTGGCATCTGCTGTTTCTTTCCATTCATCCATGTTCGCCTCAAGATGTGCTTGCACTGCGTGGCAGTTTGAACAATCGTGCGCCATAAAATCGAGGATGATGACGTCTCCTCGCAGTTCAGAGAGACGGATTTCTCCATCAACATTGGTATAACTCTCTTCGATTCCAGTCCGATTTAGACTTTGAAGAATGATTTCGGGAAGAGGAGCAGGTTCAGCATCCGACTCAAAAATCTCATCCATACTGTCAAACAAAGAGAGACCTGCAAAGGCGATTACCCCGAAGAGAACGACAGCGACACCAAACGCTTTCCACGTTTCGGAGCGCTTGAATACACCCCAATCGGCTTGGTCAAGCACTCCCATATCCAATCCATTCATCGATTGCAAATGAAACTAATGTTGAAAACTCATTCAACCGAGTGAGAGAACTCCTAAAACGGATCATTCTGATTCTTGAATCAATGATTGAGGTGGACGATGGAAACTTCAAGGCGTTCATGGGTCGGATGTACTTCGACCATCTGAACGGGGACTGAGAGTACTGCAGCGAGTTCTTCAGCAACACTCAACGGCAACTCGATTCGGCGCAATGGGGCATCATAACGGAGCCATGAAGAACTGATCTGCAAGGTCTCTTGCAATTCAAACAGATCATCACGAGCATCCTCTGGTTCGGTTGGAATCGCTCCAAAGAGGATTGTATCATCCTCAGATAGAATTTCGTACGGTCGTAATGTTGCCTCAGCCCGACGCCGGAAGCGAGCTCGAAGTTGTCCTGCGTCTTTGTACGATGCTGTGCAAAATTTGAGATGGAAGGATTTGCCCCTCGCTGCTTTCTTCAACCGCACTCCTAATTCGAACGAACCTTCAGCCGCTGCCGATAAGCCGTTTGAAAGATTAAATCCTCGGACATCCATATTCTCTTGATTTCCTGTTGTGATTTCCAACTCGTTGAGATTCAAGAATTGAACAGGTAACTCATCCAATTGTTCCAAGAGTTCAAACAATGATGATTCCTTATCAGGCTCGCATGGCACTTCAATACCAACATTAATTCCAGCGTTGTGTGCGGCCCGAATGACGTCCTCGTACAGCTTTGTCGTACCATCCAAGAGGTGGAATCGCAATTCATCTAACCCTGCAGAAGCGAATTTCTCGACCCATTCGAGTTTGAAAGGTATTGATGTGTAAAGATGGATGTGGTGCTCTCGGCCAAACGCTTGTTTCAATTGTTTGACCGCTTCAACTGAGCGTCGTGGATCGAGCATAGGGTCACCACCTGTAATTCCAGTACCCGTAGCATTCATTGCATGGCCTTCTTCAATGACCTCTTCCCAGGTAGAGCAACGTCGCTCATTGGCGAACATATCTGGAGATTCTCTGCGATTTTCTGAAAGTGGGCAATAATCACAACCCCAGTGACACTTGCCGGTGACAAACAAAACAAGCTTGCGACCTTCTTGACACTGAACGCATCCCTCGGCCTCCCCTTTTTCCGGTGGGAGGATCTCCGCATGCATCGGAAGATGGACCACCATAAGCAGAACCCCGAAGCACTCCTTGTTCAATCCGTCGGTGAAAGTTCTGAGATTTTGTTCAATAGCCAAGCGTGAAAGCGACGGTCGTTGGTCAATTCAGGATGGAAGGTTACTGCGCATTTTGAGCCATCACGAACACCAACAATCTCGTCATCTAGTTGAGCAATAACCTCACATCCAACACCATCATTGTCAAATCGTGGTGCTCGGATGAAAACACCGGGAAATGCATCGCTTTGGATTTCAGACTCAACATCGCCTACCGCAAGTGGCGTGTGACCAAACGCATCCGGTGTTCTCGAGATGGAAGCCCCATGATTCGCAACCCCTTCCAAAGTCACATCAACAGCAGCCTCAAACGATTGACGTTGTCGTCCCCACGCATTGCGGGAGATGTTCACTTTAATGAACGGAGAGCGATTTTTACCTGGAGAAGCAAGGAGGATTGCTCCTGCACATGTACCAAGGACAGGGCGATTCGGATGGGTTTCCATCCATTCGTATATCGATTCAAGCAATCCCTCTGAACGAGACGCTATTCGCATCGTCGTGGATTCTCCCCCGGGTAAAACAAGACCATGTATTGAATCATCAAGATCAGAAGCGGTACGCAAGTGAACAACTTCGATGTTCTGATTCAACACTTCAGCAATCGACATGAGTGCTTCTTCATGCTCATGGCGAGCACCTTGCAACATTGCAAGACCAACTCGCATCATATTGCCCGCTTGTACTCCTTGTCTTTAGCACATAGCATTCCTGCAAACATGAAATTCCGAACGATACGAGAGACTCTATTCAAAAACCGTGCGCGATAGCATACAACTCATGGCACACGAAGGCGACTGTTTTCTCGTCCCTGGCCCCGTTCGAATGAGTGATGCATGCCTAGAAGCCATGGCAACACCTGTAATTACAGCACGCGGCACCGAATTCCGTGATGTCATGGCCGATCTCAATTCAGGATTGCGAACAGCATTCAATCTCACGCCGTCTTCTCGTGAGCGGGGTACTGAGTCATGGTCTGGTGAAGATGGTTACAAGGTCATTGCTGTATCAGGAAGCGGAACTGCAGCAATGGAAATGGTCATCGCGAACAGATTCAGACCGAACGACCGAGTTCTTGTTCCGACGAACGGCAAGTTCGGTGAACGGGTTGCTGATATTTGCAAACAGTATTGTCAAGTCAAACACATAACATACGAATGGGGACGTAGTTTTGATTTGATGGAGCTAGAAGAACAACTCGGCCGTGGAACTTTTGAAGCACTTTTGATTTGTCACAATGAAACAAGTTCTGGCATCACACAAGATGCAGCAGCCTTGGCTCAAATGTGCACCGAACACGGAGTCGCTTTCATCCTTGATGGCATCACTTCTGTGGGTGGCCTACCTGTTCATCCGGCAAAGTGGAATGTTGAAGCGGTCGTAATGGGTGCACAAAAGTGTACTTCAGGTCCAAGCGGCATTGCTGCAATCGCTGTCAACGAACATTTTGTGGAACGAGTTCAAACCATTCGACAACAAGGAGATTCCAATCCAGTATACTACCTTGACCTGTTGTCTGCACTGAAGAAAGGGAATGACGATCAAACACCGTGGACACCTGCGATCAATCTTGCAATGGGTTGGGCAGTCTCACTGCGTGAATTGGAAGAAGAGGGACTTGAAAATCGTTGGAACCGATGCCGCAGATTAGCCGATGGTGTCCGGCGATTGTTTTCGGATCTTGGATTCATGTTGCTTGCAGATGGTGGCCAGCAAAGCGACACTGTGACGGCAATCATGTATCCAGAAGGATTCAACGATTCATGGCGGAGTAAATTGAAAGATGAGTATCAAACACAAGTGATCGGAGCGCAAGATCACCTCAAAGGGAAAATGTTCCGTGTTGGAAGTATGGGTACAACAAGCATCGATGAGATGGTTGAAGGTTGCCATCGAATGATTGCCTGCTTCAATGAAATGGGACACGCACTTCCAAACGTTGATGTTGCATCCTACTTTGCGTGAACCATGGGCAAAGGAATCGTACTCGGGCGGTTCCAACCGTTTCACAAAGGGCACGCTCATTTGGTGCAACATGCGTTAGAGAACTTCGACCACATCACGATTGCTGTTGGTTCTGCACAAGAAGAATGGACCGTTGACAATCCCTTCTCAATTCAAGAACGTACAGATATGATTCAAGCATGGGCTACGAGCAACCACGTTCAGGACAAGATCACCATCGTTGGCATCGAGGACATCAACGACCCGCCAAAGTGGGTTGAACACGCTTCCAAACATCATGGAAAAGGAACCCTCGCTACATCGGATGAAGCGACGAAGCAACTCTATGAAACTGCAGAGTTTCCGATTCATTGGGTCGATTTGCATGAACGTGAACAATTCGAAGGATGGCGTATTCGTCAAACATGCATGATGCTTTCAACCGTGTACGATGATGATGCTGCACGAATGGTACTTTCACCAAGCGTTCCAGAATCGGTCATTGAATGGTTGATCACCAATGATGGGTTGTATCGATTCTCACAAATCAACTCTACACCACATGCTGGTTGATTACTCAGTAGCAACAACCACTCTGGCTGCTCGAAGTACACGCTCTTTGTACATGTAGCCTGACTCGAGAACATCGATGACTTGTCCTGCTGGGAATTGTTCTGAGGCAGGGAGGGTTGTGATCGCTTCCATGGTAGCTGGATTGAATTCTTGTCCTTTCGCCTCAATGGCCTTGATGCCATCCGCTTCCAGTTCCCTCCAGAGTTTGTTCCGCAACAAGCGAAGACCTTGTGCAACAGGCGATTCATCATCATCCTCAACCTGACCTAATGCGCGGTCAACATCGTTCAGGATTGGAATCATTCGCCTTGCGAGCCCCATTCCTCCGTATTGAATGAGGGAAGATTTCTCTGCCATCAATCGCTTGCGGACATTCTGAATTTCAGCATCCTTGTATGCAATTTCCTTCTCTGCATTTTCTGCACGTTGAATTGCTTCTTCAAGGGGATCAACCGGTTCAACATGCTCGGATAGATCCATTTGCTCTTCGACCTCTTCGAATGCAGGAGTTTCATCATCGTGCACATCGGACGTGTCATCCAAAGGAACGTCTTCGTTTTCCTCTGACATGTTTCAACCGAAACGGATGTGGTCTTTCAACCCGACGCCGTTGTATCATTGGGCAACTCATTTGCGAGGATGGTTGAAAGATTCCATGAAAAGGTCCCCCACTTTCTTGCTTCAAGGTGATCTCTGCCGATGATGGCGGTGAGATTGTCCTCATTGTTCCATCGAGTCATTGTATGTACCAGTGCTTTTGCAGCGCGATCATGGGCTTCAAAGGTAGGTACGATTCGAGGGTCTTCCTTCTCATCCATGGTTTCTCCAAGTTCCTTTCGTCGTTCCATCCAATCCATGCAGACACGTTCTGCGTATTCTTGTTCTTGTAAATTTTTGAGCGATTGACACACAGCATCCCATGTTTCTCCGCCGTACAACTCGGCTTCGCCTTCAATCGTTTTTGACAGTGCAACGTCGAGATACATGTAGGCGCGTCCTTCCCAGGCTTCCCAAGCACCAGGGCTGGCCCATTTCATAGCAAGAAGGAGCCCCTTCTCAGCATCGCCTGAATCTTGCAAACATGACCAAAATGAAGCAGCCTCATTCACTTCTCGATTTTGCGTATCCATCCAGTCCAGCAATTCTGCTTCAGCATCAATATCGAAATTTACTTTCAACCGATTGTCTTGGTTTGGACGCTTTGGACGCAAGGTTCGTTGGTCCAATCCAGAATAAAGCAGATTCCATGGCATTTCCATCACATGACGTAAACTTGGGACGTCGACCAAAAGAACAACAATTTCCAGTCCCATGATTTCTCCGAGGGTCGACTCTTCTTTGAGCCATTCGGCACGTTCAGAAAACAATGTATTCGCAAATTTTGGACTAAAGAGGCAACAGGCTTGAAGAACAAGGCCTGTTCCAAAAGGATTGGGGGGTTCGTATGGCGACGATTAAAGAGCAAATCGAAATGATTCGCGCTGAGATCGATAAGACACAAAAGAACAAGGCTACGAACGCCCACATTGGGAAGCTGAAAGCAAAGATTGCTCAACTTAAACTCAAGGAAGAAAAGGCTGCTGCACACTCAAAAGCGAGTGGTGGAGGTAAAGGATTTGAAGTCAAGAAATCTGGTGATGCGACCGTATCCCTCGTCGGTTTCCCTTCGGTAGGTAAATCGACATTAATCTCCAAAGTGACTGATGCTCATTCCGAAACGGGAGGATATGCATTTACGACCCTCACATGTATTCCCGGTGTCATGGAGCACCGTGGAGCAAAAATCCAGATTCTCGACTTACCCGGTTTGATCAAAGGGGCTGCTGAAGGAAAGGGTCGCGGGAAAGAAATTCTCAACGTCATTCGCTCCTCTGACATGGTGCTGTACATCGTAGATCCATTCCAAGATGGTCACTTCAATGTCCTCCATCGAGAATTGCACAATTCTGGACTTCGATTGAATCAACAGAAACCACCCGTCTTCATCAAGCGTGTCGACAAAGGTGGAATCGATGTGCGTACAACGGTCGAGCAAACCCACTTGACGCCTGAAGAAATGGGTGAGATTATTCGATCGTTCGGATACACATCCGCCATTGTAACGCTTCGTCAGGATACGACTGCTGAGCAAATTGTCGACTGTTTAGCTGGTAACATCGTCTATGAGAAAGCCGTCATTGCCATCAACAAAATCGATATTGCAACGCCTGAAGACATCGCACGTGCGAAAACGGGACTCCCTGACGATTGGCCAATCATGGAAATTTCTGCCTTCAAGGACATTGGATTGACTGAATTGAAGGATTTCATTTACGATAATCTTGGATTTATGCGCGTCTTCCTGAAGCCTCAAGGTCAGGAAGCTGACTTGGAAGAACCGCTCATTGTGAAGGATGACTCAACCGTTGAAACAATTTGCAACAAATTGCATCGTGATTTCGTTCGTAAATTTCGCTTTGGTCGCATCAAAGGACCTTCAGCAAAATTTGACTGGCAGCGAGTCGGTTTGGACCACCAATTGAAGGATGGCGACCTGTTAACCATCGTGGTGAAGCGATGAAGCATCTGTGGCAATACCACAAAGATGTCCTCGCAATAGGCTTAGGTCTGTTTTTCCTCAATGTAGGAATCATGCACTTTACCGATGTCGAATGGTTTACGCCGATCGTACCAGAGATTCTTCCGTTCAGTGCGGAATTTTGGGTCATCGTAAGTGGAGTACCAGAAGTGTTGTGTGGCCTCGGCCTGATGTTACCACAAACCCGCGTTTTGGCAGGGAAAGCTACTGTCGTCCTTCTTGTCGTTCTGTATTGGGCGAATCTGAACATGTGGATCTATGACATTCCATTGGACGGAAACACATTCCCCGTTTGGGCCCACTTCCTACGGCTCCTTGCTCAACTGGGTATGATTGCAGTTGCAGCCTACCTAGGAGAATGGTTTCCAAAATACAACTCAAGTGAAAACTAAGCCCACTTGTCGTCGCCATCTTCGCCGTTTCGTACGCGAATGAAGGCAATCAGAAGAACCAAAACCGTGATGAGAATTCCAATTTGGACGAATCCACTTGAAACGGGAGAGGAGGATTGTTCCTCATCCTCTGCATCTGTTGAATCGTTTTGTTCGCTTGGATTCGGATTGTTGTTGTTCGCGTCCACATCGATCGTCACAGAAATGCTGCTTTGATTGAGATTACCAGAAGCATCTGCACTTTCGACCACTACATCGTACGCTCCATTGGCGTATCCTTCTGTTACAAATTCGTGATTCTTTTTAGTAGCAAAGGCATCTTCGTGAAGGATTGTCCCTCCGATTGAGATGCGCTCTGTCGCACTCTCTGAAGTGTACCACGTGATTCGTATTCGACCATCATCAAGGACTTCAGCATCCAAATTCAACAGTTCAGGAGCAGTATCATCGATGACGTTGCTGGTGTTGAAGTAGAGGACGACGTCATCAGTTCCATTTGCTCGGATAAATACCCAATAGGATGTTCCAACATCAAGGCCAGTTAATGTCACTGCGTGATCGGTTCCAGAAGCTGTTTCAATCACGTTTGTTGTTGCATCAACAGGCTGTTGGTCTGCAAGTGAAAATTGGATCGAGGTGATGTCAGATACTGTTGTTGACCACGTCAAAACAGCTGTCGAAGATGTGACCGTTTCAACAGATGCTCCGAAGATTTGCTGCGGAATCTCTGGCATTTCGAATCCCGTTAGTGTGGCATAGAGATGGCCGTCAACATCGTAGGATGCTAGCATTTGCTCCTGTCCCTCTCCATCAAGAATCATGTCGATGATGTTTGGATCGTAATCGATTCCGTCATCTGCAGCAGGATTTGAGCCCCCACCGAGTGTCCATGTCGAAGGCGTTGCATCAACATCTCTCCACTTTCCTGTTCCGAATCCATCCTGACTTCCAATCACAACAATGTATCGGTAATTGGGAATGTCGTCGCCGATAACATCCTTACTCACAGTAAATGTGATGGTTTTCGCATCGAGGTCTCCTGAGACATCAATACCTCTTGACGATGTACTACCTGTTTCGGATTGCACGGCAAAAACAGCACCAGGTTCGCCTGTTCCGCTGATGGCAACTTCCCATGCCCACGCATCATCGATACGAGCATTGGCACCGTCCAGCATCTCTGTTGAACCGTAACTCGTATCCCCTTGGTCGACATAAATTTGGACAATTTGGTGGCTAAATCCGTTACTGAGGCCCCAGATGTCGGTCATTTCATCCATTTCAAGAATGAACTGAGCGTTCCAAGCGCTTTGACGTATGGTCAGTTTCCGTGCATCCCACAATCCTCCATCGTTTGGTGTCGCAAAGTCACTCGCAAGCGGGTAGATGTAATCACCATCACCGGTTTCATCGCCAATGGCGTCATCAAGTTGCAACAGTGTCACCCATTCTTCAAGGTCAGGTAGAACGACCTCAGCAGGTGCTGGTGGTGCCATTTCCTTGTCCTCACCATCGCCATAGGAAAGGGAATCAGCAAGCGCTGCAACGACCTTAATTCGTGTGGAATAACGAGGAGCAAGGCCAATTTCCGACCAAGGAATCACAAACTCATAAACGTCCTGAACGGCACATCCACCAAGTCCAGAACTGCCGCTCAAAACCCATTGTTCTTGATCCCCGGTCTTGCCTTTGGCCGTGAAAAGATTCCATTTCGCACGTCCATCGTCCCGTAATGTATCGAAATCGAATGCGACCATGTACTTTGATGGGAAACTGAGAATCTGATTCCCATAGTACGTACGGAAATTCGTTTCAGCCTCATTGAAGTTGACCGCATTCGGTTGCATGAAGTAGAGTGCCAAGTCAGGAGATTTCCCATCGAGTGATGCATTCTCCAGTTCAGCGATGGTCGTTGCATCGACACGGACAAATACGTTGGATGCATCGTATCCAACATAAAACTCCTCGATGTTGAATGGCGCTCCCTCGACTGGTGCATCGTAACGAGCTGCTCCATCCCACTCACCCGGTAAAGCAACACCATCAACCATTGGCTCAATGATTGAGGAGGCTACAGGTGATGGAACCGCAGGGTTCGTCCAGAGGTCTTGCAGATATGGAGGAAGGTCAAGATTGACCGCTCGGTAGATGTTGGATAAATGGACCTTGAACAAGACATCCCAATTTTCGTCATAGCCGCTGTCTTGATCCAGACCATACCACCAGAACCAATCACTGCCTTCTGCAATGTACAACGATTCCCAAGCGGCTTCAAGACCAGGGTCGTTTGGATTGTCTTCTTCGAATGCAACAAGTTGCTGTCGAGCTTCAACAAGACGTTGCCAAGCGAGGGATTCTTCCTCTTCACCAGCCCATGTCCGTAGGGTTCCATCAATCCACGAACCTGTTCCAATGGTCTGGATTTCTGGTAGTACTGGCTCGGACTCAAGGAATTCAGATGGCGTCGTCGTAACGATGGTCGGATGCGTTGCCAATCGACCGTACCACTCCGCCATGAACGGACGAGCATTGTCTTGATGTTGGAACTCAGACATGAACATCCAGTTCTCGCCATCGAGTGCCACGGTCAAGAGATGCTCAGATGGGTCCTCGCCTGCATCAAGAAGTTGTTGTCGAATGTTGTCGAGGTACGCAATGAAATCGGAAACTGCGGCCTCTGGTGTCATGGTTCCGTATTGGAAGGCAATGCGGTCAGAGATGACTCGATCTCGGAAAATGACAGAAACTTCCCCACCGTCATCTCCCGTCACCTTCCATGGAGTTGCGAGGTTGGTGACATCTTCGACATCGATGTAATCTCCATTTTGATTGGTCGATTGTTTGAGGATTTCTTCGTCGGTCACCATCCATTCGATGCCAACGTCGGTAACAGGTTGAACCATCGCTGGCGAAACGGCTTCTTCACTTGGCCACATTCCAGAAGGACGGAAGCCTAGTTCATCCTCAAAAAGATTCATTCCAGTGATAAGATGGTTCTGGACATCGTCTGGCCAGGCTTCTTTGTTGACGCGGATTCCATCTTCCATGGTCCATCCTTCCATCATCAGCAACGGCATGATTGGATGGTAGTACGGCGTCGTGGTAAGTTCAACTTGTCCGTTTGCAGCGAGTTCGCTGTACATCGGCAAAACGTTGCCCATGTGGTCGTGTTGAGCATCGAGGACGTAGTTTAAATCACTCAATTCGTATGCTCCGCTTTGCATGAACAAATCGATGAGGCCTTGGTCGCGATGACTCGAATTGTACGAACCGAGAACATAATCCGGTGAGAATTGATAGAGGTACCATAGAACTTGAAGGTCAAGGAAATCTTGTGGAGGAAGCAGGTCATCGTCCATGATGGTTGCAGGTTTGAGGTTATGGAGCGTGTTGTCGTAAAGTTCCTTGTAACGGGCACTGGAGGGATGAAGCCATCCAAGTTTAGGGTCATCCTCGGACACGTTGTAAATCCAACCGCTGTTCCAAAAAGACTGGAATTGCATGGTGTGGAGTTCAAGATCGGTTGCGTTGGGATATCCTCCCGTTGCCCAAGGACGCTTAGCGATGTCTGTGTGAACATCAAGCGTTTCTTGTTCATGGTAATCCACGAGTTGCTCAATAAACGATGGTACGAGATTGTAGGTTACCTTCGTACCCGTATCTGCGAGAATACCTGGTGAATCCACATATTCCGTCATCGCATGAACACGAACCCACGGCATCTCATACATGCCCGTGAGTTTGTTCTTGTAGTACGGTTGATGTTGATGGAAAACAATGGCGAGATTGAGTGCATCATCGACTTTGCCCGGAGCTGCTGGTTGAATGACGGGGAGTTGATTCGGAGACGTTGCATTGTCCAGATTTTCGATGTGCCATGCATGCGTGAACGTTTCTGCACCGTTGTTACTCGCAGGATTTTGATCGGGGAAGGATGCCCAAACATTCCCTGCATCTTGCCATTGTGCATAGACCATCACATCAAGTGAAGTTGGTGAACCAAGCTCCACCCACGGAAGGGCAAACTCCGTGACCATATTACCCTCCCATCCAGCATACAAGTCGACGACGTGTGTGCTTTCAACCCAAGCACTACCATCGAAAAATATGAGACGGAAATACGTATCATCCTCGAGAACAAAACCGTAGTCAGCAGCGAATGGGAGTGTGTGGGAAAAGCCCCAATCCTTACTCAACACAGATCCTTGAGATGAGGTGTTGAAGTAGATGAAGAGGTCTGCTCCCTCTGTTGATGCTTTCCAATCCGTTCCGTTCCAACCGATGTAGAGGTTCGACGCATCCCACGTCAGGTGCAAATCGATGTTGCTTGTCGACATCAATTCATCCGCACTCCAATCGGATAAATCGCCATCCACTGTTATGGTTGAGGGTGTCTGAGAACTGACGAAACCACCGAATGTTGATGCAATAAACAGGAGCGCCAAAACCACAGCAGTTCTCCGCATGGCTCTTCCGTAGATATGATAATTTGAAAGGCTTTGCAAGGAACTGATGGAGCCTCAACACGAAAGTGGAATCCTCTGTCATTTGACGTCCTTACCCATATCAAAATTATCGCAAGGTTATCGATTCATTGACTGGCTTCAGCAGAATGGGTTTTCGTATTGGCAGATGCTCCCCTTGACACCTCCGGACAAATACCGTTCACCTTATGCATCTCCCTCAGCGTTTGCTGGTTGGCCAGATCTTACGGATTCCAACGAGACGCATCCAATGAACGATGATGCGTACTGGTTGAACGACTGGGCCTTGTTTTGTGCCATAAAAGAACATCAAGGGGGGGCGCCTTGGTATGAATGGCCTCAACCACTGAAAAATCGAGAAGAAGAGGCTCTGAAGGAATTTGAAAATAAACTTGAACCGTACATCAGAGAACAGCAAATCTTCGAGGACGAGTGGCGCAAACTTCGGGAATATGCCAACACAAATGGCATCAGCATAATTGGAGATGTCCCTATTTTCATTGCCCATGATTCAGCTGACGTTTGGGCACATCGCGATTTGTTTCAACTTGATGAGGATGGCTATCCGAGGTACATTGCAGGAGTCCCACCTGATTATTTCAGTGAGACTGGTCAAGTGTGGGAAACGGTTCTCTACGATTGGGAGGCGCACGAACGTGAACAATGGAGATGGTGGGAGGAGCGGATGAAACGAATGTTTCGAATGTACGATACAGTACGTATCGACCATTTTCGAGGATTTTATTCCAATTGGGCCATCCCATTTCCTGAACAAGTTGCAACAAACGGACATTGGCAGGAAGGGCCAAGAGACAATCTGCTCAACCACATAATGTCCTTGGTTTCATCACCAGATCAAATCATTGCGGAAGATTTGGGAATCATTCCAAACGAAGTCATTGAATTACGGCAACGTCACAACTTACGGGGAATGAGTGTCCTTCAGTTTGGATTTTCAGGTGACACCAATTCAAATCCGCATCATCCGAACAATGTGCTTCACGATCAAATCGTTTACACTGGGACGCATGACAACAACACTGCGAGAGGTTGGTTTGCATCAGCAACTGAGGAAGAGAAAGCCAATGTACGATCCCTTGTCGAATCGGGTGAATATATTTCTGAAACATTGATTCGCCTCGCTCAAACATCAAATTCCCCAATTTCAATCATTCCTTTGCAAGATTATCTCGATTTAGGTGAAGATGCGCGAATGAACATCCCTGGCCAAAAAGGCAACAATTGGTCATGGAGATTTGCTTGGCCTGATCTCGTTAGGTGAATTCACTAACAAAGAAATCATAACCTGATTGGACGAGCCCACCCCATGTCTGCGGTGGGGTATTTTACTGCCGAGATTGGCCTGTGGTCTGAACTTCACACATACTCTGGCGGTTTGGGTGTTCTTGCCGGAGATCATGTCAAATCAGCAGCAGATGCTGGTATCCCGCTCGTTGGAGTCACGCTTCTGTATCACCAAGGTTATGCTCGACAACACATCGATGAACAAGGCATTCAAACCGAAACGTTTCCAGAGTACGACCCGAGCGATTACCTTGCAAAAACGGAGATCATACTCTCGCTCCAACTCGATGGACAACCACTTCTTGC
>MDSX01065413.1_pt1 | contig 17408 bp, 15 predicted proteins | sample 811141 | NCBI WGS metagenome assembly MDSX01 (sample SAMN05326642, study PRJNA326480) | marine metagenome | isolation source: seawater | place: Atlantic Ocean: South East | collected 2010 | reverse complement strand
ATGATTCTTACTCTAAAAGGTTTGGTATTTCCAAATGTACAGTAGTCAATTCGATCAACAGTAAGATGATCCAAAGCATCTGTATCTCCATCCGTTAGCAATAGAGTATATATATAGCAAAGGGCATCATTGATTTCATTTGTTTCTGACTCGTTATAGTAGACCGTTTCCCAAAGGGTATCCTCTCCAGCGGAATTTAGCAATGGCACTCTTGCCATATATCTATTCATATCATCATAGAGTATTGGAAGCTTAATGGCTCTATTGTATTTTTTTAGATATTCAGAAAGTTGACTTGAAATTTTGAATCTGATTTTCTTTTTTGAGGGTTTGTTGCCTTTCATAAATTTCTTGAATCTTAAGTCAGGTAATTTAGTCCTTATTGGAGATCTGTGCCATGTTTTTATTTTGTGACGGGCATTGAATATTATAGAAATGGATTGTAAAAACAAAAAAGCCCTGTGGATTTCTCCACAAGGCTTTTTTGTTTTTATGAACGGTAGTATTACAAAGTGTAACTCAACCCAAGCCCATAAAAAGATTGAGTACTTGCAGATTCAAATTCGGCATTTCTAATTCCAAAGTTGATACCTAAGCCTAAACCTTTATAGAGCTCATAGCTAAAAGTATTCAACCATGTATATTCAAATAATGTAGGTTGGCCTTCGTCAGCTCCTCCATAAGGAATAAAGCTGGTCAGAGTAGAGGACCAATTAAGAGGTTTGCCTCCAACATCAACAGATCTTGTATAATCTGCTCTTAGTTTTGTGCCAATTGAGCCTCTAGAACTTACACCATCTACACCAGAGAATGCAACGTGGTAATTAAGAGGGTGAATGACAACAACAAGATTTGGTGCAGGAAGCCATGTCCCTCCGACTCCAATATCAAAGGTGCCAGGATTAAAGAAATTTTCTAATGAGGTATTTAATTCGCCTAAGGCAGATATTGCAAAATTATCGGATAGGTTTTTACCATATAAAGACGAAAGATTTACAATATCAACAGTGCTATTATCAAAAAGTCCATCATCATCCATACTTCCATCAGCTTTTGATAAGTCGACATCTTGCCAAGATTTAGCAATTATCCCTTTGTTGTTCCAAAAGAAATCATTGCCTTTTCTATTTGCAAAACCTGTCATATTCAAGTTTAAAGAAGAAGAAGAGGCATCAGGATTAGGATTAGCTACCCATCCAGTTGATTTGCTAAAATCAAACCCAATAGCTCCTGAAAACCCTCTATTCCAACCAGATAAAATTTCTATTTGAGAGGCGAGGTCAGATATTTCACCATTAAATGCATCAGCTTCGGCTTGTTGCTCTGCTCTTTGAGCTTCAAGTTCTGCCTTTTTGTTTTTTAATTCGTCAAGTGATTGGGCTCCTGCCATGTAAGCAATAATCACAATTAGAGTTGAGAGTAAGATTCGTCTCATGTTCTTGATTTTTGTTTTGTATGAATTTTATTTGTTTCGATTTATTTCAAGCTTTTGTCTCATGATTAGAGACAACGGAATAATAATTTCTTTTCCTTCTGATTCCATGACCAAAGAGTTTCTATCAATTTCTACAACCAATCCAGTGGCTCCATCAATGGTTATTATATCTCCTTCTTTGACTTTTCCTTGGGTATAAAAAGAGCCTAAAAAGTTAGCCACCATATCCTTGGATGCTAGTCCATATCCAATGGCAAAAGCTGCAACTAAACCAGCTATCACAATTGAAAGATTTTGCTCTAGAAATTCTGTGTTGATATCGGCTTGTGCTATAGCACTTATAACCACATTGATAAATAAAAAGTAAAATAAAAAAGAAGATATAAGATTGGCAGAAGGAATACCTAATGAATCCAAAGCAGCAAGGACTACATTTTTAATACCATCGGCAAGTAAGGTTCCAAATATTAAAATAACTAACCCAACCAGCAGCTTTGGAATCATATTGAAAGCATTCATCACCAGATCAGAAATAGCAGTCATATTGAGCACGTCAGTAGCCGCAATTATGAATATGAATAATAAGAAATAGTAAATAATCTTAGAGAAGACTTTGCTGATTTTTACTTCAGTATTCATCTTCTGAACTAATTCTATCTCATTGAGTTTATCACCAAGTTTATCTATACCAATCTTGGATAAAACCTTATCTACTAGATTCGCAACAATCTTAGAAATTATTATCCCAAGGACAATTATTCCAATTGCCAAAAGAAATGAGGGAACACTTTTTAACATTGAAGTAAGCATAGACGAAAGTCCTTCAGTGAGACTTCCATTAAGTAGGTTTTTCATTTGCGCTATTTTTTATCAGAATGATCAGCTCCTTTACCTAAAAGAACACTAATAAATTTTGTGAGAAACAATTCAAAAATATCTGCGATAAACATCAATCCTCCCATTGACCCCTTCACACGCATTTTAACATTGGCATCTTTTTCTGTTGTAAATTTTGACTCTAGTTCTTTTTGTAATTCTTTAAAAACGTTTTTACTCATTTTATTTCTTATTATAATTCTAGAGCATCATAATGATCGTTGTGAATCATCACAAACTTCTCTTTAGCTCTCTTAATTTTCATTTTCACGGCACTTTCAGATTTATCTATCATTTCGCTGATTTCTTTAATGGATAGGCTGTCCATATATTTCATCATTAAAATGCTCTTATCAGCAATAGGAATTTCTTCTAAAATTGTTTTTAGTCTATCTAATCTGACTTCTTTGAGACGACGATCTTCTATTTCATCGTCTTCTCTATCATAATAAGAAAAATCAGACACTGCCATACTAGGATCCTTCTTCCTTTTCCTAATCTTATCTATACAATAATTATAGGTGATGGAATAAACCCAAGTCGAGAATTTCGATTGAAAATTGAACTTGCTGAGGTTTAGCAGTAATTTCATCATTATCTCCTGAGTGCAGTCCTGAGCTAAAGCTTCTTCATTCATCAGAGATAATGATTTAGCAAAAATCTTGGGTGCATATCACTCATAGATTAAATCAAAATAAAAACTCCTTTGAGTCTCAATATACTTCTGCACAGCTTGTTCGTCTGTAATTGATTTTGGGTTACCTTTAACCAATAAAGCCAACAGAAAGCGCAATAAAAACATATGGTTCTTTAGTCGGATTATTTAAATCCATTAGTAAGACGTAAAAATTAAATAAAGTTACATTTTAAAGAAATAAGGTAAATGAGACTACTTAACATATTAATCTTCTTTTTAACTATAAGTCCTTTGGCATTGCTATCTCAAAATGAAGGGGACGCTATTTTTATTAAAGAAATCCATGACCATATTCTAAATGAAGGAAAATGCTACAGTTGGCTAGAGACATTATCGGAGGAAATTGGTGGACGGCTCACAGGAAGTGATAATGCAGCGAAAGCTGTTGAATATACTGGACAAGAGATGTCCAAAATTGCAGATCAGGTAACTTATCAAGAAATAATGGTGCCTCATTGGATAAGAGGAGCACAAGAAAAGACGCATATTGTTGGGAGTGATGGAAGTATTCTTAGAGAACTTAATGTAACAGCATTGGGAAATTCTATTGGATCAGGTTCTCAGGGAGTCACAGGTCAAGTGGCAGAAGTAAAGTCGCTGGATGAAGTTAGAAGCTTAGGGAAAGAAAAGCTTTCTGGAAAAATTGTATTTTTCAATCGACCAATGGACCCCACACTGGTCAACACCTTCCATGCCTATGGGGGAGCTGGAGACCAAAGAGTAAATGGTCCAGCAGTAGCTGCAGAACAAGGAGCCGTCGGGGCCATAGTAAGATCATTAACAACACTTACAGATAATTTGCCACATACAGGTACTTTACGATATAAAGAAGGTGTGCCTACAATCCCAGCAGTGGCTGTGAGCACAATGCATGCAGATGAACTGAGTAAAGAACTTTCAAATGGCCCTGTGATTCTTTACATCGAGACACATAGTGAAATACTTTCTGATAAACCTTCACACAATGTTGTGGCGGAGATAAAAGGAAGTGAGTTTCCTGATGAAATAATTCTTGTAGGAGGGCATTTAGATTCATGGGACCTAGCAGGAGGAGCACATGATGATGGTGCAGGTTGCGTGCATTCGATGGAGGTAATGAATGCTCTTAAAGCTTTAAATTATACACCAAAGCGTACCTTAAGAGTTGTTCTTTTTATGAATGAAGAAAATGGATTAGCTGGTGGAAGAGAATATGCTAGAATCTCGAAAGAAAAAGGAGAGTTTCATCTCGCAGCTATGGAGTCGGATGCAGGAGGTTTTACACCAAGAGGGTTCAGTTTTGATGCAGAGGATGAAATGTTCGCTGGATTATATAGACAAATCACTGCTTTGTCCCCTTTTTTAGAACCATATAACTTACATTTTTCTAAGGGTGGATCTGGAGCGGATATCGGACCATTGAAAAATCAAAAAGGGTTGCTAATAGGATTCAGGCCAGATTCTCAAAGATATTTTGATTTTCATCATTCTGCAGCTGATAATATTACAGCGGTTAATGAAAGAGAACTCAAGCTAGGAGCCGCAGCGATGACTAGTCTGATCTATCTCATCGACAAATACGGATTGGAGCATTGATATATTATGAAAGAAGAAGTAACAGTAAATGGTAAGGACTTCAGTGTTTATCTTACCAAAGAAGAAATCATTGGACGAGTTTGGGACTTAGGTCAGCAGATAACGAATGACTATCGGGGGAAAACTCCTATTATTTTGAGTGTGCTGAATGGAGCATTTATTTTCACAGCCGACTTGGTAAGACATATAGAATTACCACTCAATATTGAGTTTGTGAGATTATCTTCTTATGAAGGAACATCTTCTACAGGAAAGCTTACCGAAGTGTTAGGATTGAAGACAGATCTTGAAAATCAAGATGTCATAATTGTGGAAGACATTGTAGACACTGGATTTACATTATCAAATTTCGTGAAAACAGTAAAGTCAAAAAATCCAAATTCCGTGAAGATTGTATCGCTTCTAAGGAAGCCCGAAGCTATTTCCTTTCCGGTGGAGATAGACTATGTAGGATTTGATATACCTAATGATTTCGTTTTGGGATATGGATTGGATTATGATGAGGTGGGCAGAGAATTACCTCAGATTTATAAATTGGTGGAATAACTCTGTTTAAATAGAATATCTCACACTCAAAATGACATTTCTTCCAGCGGCACTTACTCCTGATCCGAAAGTTCTATAATGTAGGTCAGTTATATTTTCTAATCCAATTGTCGTGCTTACATTTTTACTAAAATTGTAAGATCCATAAATGTTGAACGTAGTCCATCCCAAACTACCAACAGGAGTAGCTAGATCTGGATTATCTACAGACCCTCCAAATTCATTTAGATCTTTTGCTCCATTGTAATTAACTACAGCTTGAATGCTAATATCATTAGGCTCGAAGCTCAGTCGGACATTTCCATAAATCGGTGGAATATGAGCAAACGGATAGTCTATTCCACCATCAGTCTTTTCTCTTCCTTTGGTAAAATTCCAACTTCCTTTTATGTTCCAATATTCAGTCAAATTATATGCTCCATTTAGTGCTAAGCCATAAATGTGAGCTTTTTGGGCATTTTGATTGCCTACAACAATAAGGGTTTCACCAAAATTATCATATGTACTAGAGCCATCCGGTGTTGAGAACGGACGACGAGTTATAGCATCCTTTAGTTCTGTAAAAAAAGTGGTAGCTGAAAAATTAAAACCTTGATTCTTAAAACCTATGCTTATTTCAGAACTTAATGACTTTTCTGGAGACAGATTTGTATTTGGAAAAGTGATCTCATTGGCATTCACCCTTATTTTAGACAGATCATCAATATTTGGTGCTCTGAAAGCAGATGATATTAGTCCTCTTATAAAGAATCCAGATGGATTATTATAGAGGCCGCTTACTGACCAGGTGAGGGCGTTATTCGTCCCCTCCACTCCATTGATAAATGATGTAGGCCAAATGACATCTCTACTGTTGATGTACTTGACGGCCCATTTATTACTTGAATATCTTACCCCAGCTTTTGCGCTAAACAGAGAGCTAGGATTAGACCAATCGATTTCAGAGAAGAGGCCATATGTACTATAGGTGTTATCACCATTTGCATACCTTGAAAGAGCACCATCATTTATTGCTCCATTACTAATATCTTCTGTAAAAGCCGTAGATGTAATTCCGTTGAATTGTGAATCAAACCCATATAAAATACTAAGATTTCTGCTTATGCTTTTCTTAAATTCTCCTGTAAAGGAAAAGACATTAACACCCTCTTTTTGATTGAGCCTATTTTTATTTTGAAAAATTCTTACAATTCTTTCTTCACTGATATTTTGGAAAGCTGCCAATAAGATATATTGATCATACCATTTTTTGACATTATAATTTTTCAGCTGTAGAGAAGCCAAATTTCTTTTTTGAGGGCCATAATTCCACTCAGCATATCTCAAGCTACCGTTTGTGATTTCTTGTAAGTTATCATAACGAGGAACATTCCCTGTATTAGAAAATTGAATATTGGCGCTTAGGAATATCTTTTCTTCTGGTTTGAAGATGACCTTTTGTAAAATATCATATTGATGATAGGCTGTGCCGATTTGGACCTTTGGGTTAGGGTTAATTATCTCAACATCAATATTATCTGAACTTTCAGAATATTTAGTTCTTAAACCAAACAGAGGAAACCGATCATCCCTATTGCCACCTGACCGAAGATCGTCATAATCTGTAATTGTAATGCTGGTCATTAAAGCTAGTTTTTCCCACCCCAAAGAGAAATCACCATGTACAGTTTTTTCTTGGTTGGCAGTTGAAAATCTAGTCAGAGCATTTGCTTTTATTTTAGTTGATTCTTTAGTGCCAAAGAGCGGAATTTTAGTAGTGTAAGAGACTACTCCACCTATCGCATCACTTCCATAGGCTAAGGAGTTTGGGCCAAAAAGAACTTTTACATTTTCAATAGATGATGCATCTACAGTAATGGCATTTTGGAGGTGACCATTTCTATATATTGCATTATTCATTCGGACTCCATCGACAACAAGAAGAACACGATTTGCTTCAAACCCTCTGATTATTGGACTTCCTCCACCCATTTGACTTTTTTGTACATAGACATTACCATTCTGAGTTAAAATGTCAGCGGAAGTTTGAGGATTACTTTTTTGTATTTCTTTGGTGGTGATCGTCTCGGTCAGATGAAATTTGTCCGAATCTTTGAATGAATGTTGACCTATCAATACAATCTCATCTATTTCTTCAGAGAAAGGGGATAATGGTACTTTCCAATTTAGGATCAGTAATTCAGATACTGACAATGATTTGAGAATATAACTTTCCTTAGAAAAATGGAAGACGGAATTTTGGGTAGTATCGATTAGAGCAATGCCATTTTGATCAGTTATCACTAGATTATCAAATCCTTCATGAAAGATCTCTACACCTGAAATGACTTCATCATAGGTGGAGTTGAAAACTTGAACGGATTGTGCAAATGAAACCTGAATAAATAGACTAAGAATACTAAACAGCAGGCAGTTTAATGGTAAAAGTGGTCCCCTCATTCGGCTTACTGTTTTTGACATATATCTTCCCTTTGTGGTATTCTTCTATGATTCTTTTAGCCAGAGATAAGCCTAATCCCCATCCTCTCTTCTTTGTTGAAAATCCAGGTTGGAATACGGTTTTATGTTTTCCAGCAGCTATGCCTTTACCTGAATCTGATAAATCGATGCAAATAAAATTATTTTCAGAGTAAACTGCAGCACTGATTTTGCCTTTTGCGTCCATTGCATCTAGTGCATTACGCATTAAGTTTTCCATTACCCAAGAAAATAGATGCTTATTAGCTTTTGCCTTAAGTACTTTCCCATCTTGTGGAAATTCGAAAACGACATTTTTAGATGCTCTTCGAGCCATGTAAGTTTTTATCAGATCTAATTCCTCATAAATATTTATATTTTCTAACTCTGGTTTTGATCCTATTTTAGAGAATCGATCAGCTATGAGTTCTAAGCGTTCTACATCATTACTTAGTTCATTAATAACGTCTAATTCTTGAGGCCGATCTTGGTTAGATTCTTTAAGAAATTCTATCCAAGCAAGGATAGCTGATATAGGTGTGCCAAGTTGATGAGCAGTTTCTTTAGCCATACCAGCCCAAACTCTATTTTGTTCTGCACGACGACTAGAAGTGACTGTATAGTAGCCTAGAAAAATGAAGAGGCCTATGAGTAATCCTTGGACAATGGGGAAGTATTGGATTCGAGCATAAAGGGGTGAATCAAAAAAGAATATTTTTTGGCCAAAGCTAGTTTCCGTTACCTCTTTGCCTTCTGATAAATAGGTTTGAATTTTTTTCTCTAGAAATGTTTTTAATGTATCTCTTTTATCTCCCCAATTGTTACCCTCAATTCTTCCATCCTCATATTCTACAATCACCGGAATAGAGAAATTTTGTTGAATATCAAGACTAAAAGTTAAGTCCTCTTCAGAAGAACTAGTTATCAACTTTTCAGTAGCATCTATATATAATTCTTGATTTTTCTTTTCACTTATTGCTAATTCTTCTGACAAATAGTTCGTATAGATAATAGTGACGACTAAGATGATCAATCCAATTAATGCCAAAAGTGTATTCCACAATGATCTACGTGAGTAGATGTCCATGAGCTCATTTATTCTTGCTCAATAGTAAACGCTTTAGTTTCAATAAGATTTTATCATAAAAATTGATTGATCTTTGTATCCATGATTTCTACAGAAACAAAGAAGGATATACGGCTAATCAATAAGCCTGAACTAGTCGAAATAATACTTGAATTGGGTGAACCAAAGTTCAGAGCAAATCAAATTTATGAATGGTTGTGGGTTAAAGGAGTAACCTCTTTTGATGAAATGACTAATCTATCCAAAAGTCTGAGGCAATCTCTCAAAGCGTTTTATGAAATCAGAACTTTGAGAACGGATGTAACTCAAAAAAGTAATGATGGCACTATAAAATCAAGATATACACTTCATGACGGGCACAAAATAGAGGCAGTACTTATACCAGTACCTTCTGATAATAGATATACCGTATGTGTGTCTACTCAAGTAGGTTGTAGTCTCACATGCAAATTTTGTGCAACGGGACAAATGAAAAGAGAAAGAAATTTGGATCCAGGTGAAATATATGATCAAGTGAAAATGGTGAACGTACAGTGTGAAGCCCATTTCGATCGCCCTTTGACTAATATCGTTTACATGGGTATGGGAGAACCTCTTCTCAATTATAAAAACATGATGCGAAGTGTAGAGTTAATCTCTAGTCCTGAAGGAATGGGTCTTTCTCCTAAAAGAATAACTGTAAGCACTGCAGGCATAGCTAAAATGATCAAGAAATTAGCTGAGGATAAAGTTAAATTCAATTTAGCCTTGTCGCTTCATGCTGCCACTGATGAGAAGAGAAATGAAATAATGCCTATTAATGAGCAAAATAACCTCGCAGTATTGATGAACTCACTCAAGGAGTTTTACAATGCTACAGGTACCAAGATCAGCTACGAATACATCACTTTTAAAGGGTTTAATGATAGTACAGAGGATGCTGATGCCCTTGCAGCTTTGTGCAAACATTTTCCAGCATTAGTTAATATTATCGAGTACAATCCTATTGATGGGGTTTCTTTCGAAAAGTCGGATAGCTTGGATATTGATACTTTCGCCAAAAGACTCAGAAGTCATGGTATTATGGTGACCATAAGAAGAAGTAGAGGAAAGGATATCGATGCAGCTTGTGGTCAATTGGCCAATAAGAATTGATTATTTCATGCTCAGTTTACCAATAATGTTATAATTATTAACTAGACCTATTTGCCTCCTTTTATTATGTCTTTAACAGAAGACTTCATTTCTTCACTAAGGTCACCAAATAATGAAAACCCCTTGGCTCCACCATCATAGGCAGAGCTTATAGCCTCATTAATATTTTCAGATGTAAGATGCGGAAGAAAAAGACCACTATAAATTGGTTTGGAGTGATTCAGCCTTTGAAGTGCCTTTTGAGTTTCATTTCCTATCCAGTCGATTTCTTCATTATAAAATCCCTGATAAAGCATAGGTAAAAAGGCATCTAGATTGAATCTATGCCATTGCTGCCTTACGCTTTCCCAATTGGGGAAAACCGCTGCGGTAATCCATTTATTAGTTGATTTGGCTTCTGGTACGAGATGATCATTTACCAGATCTACTACAGCATCATATCTGAATTGATACCAGTCTTTATCATTAGCAGGGTCCTCAATATCCATAGGATCAACATCATATTTTGCTAGATAAGCATTTCTACATGTACTACAATAGCAATAATCATATTCAGGATATTCCTGGTCCTGAATGATATCATATTTAGGTTGGAGCCCTTCTGCAAGTATTACATCGGGCATTCTCACATAGTCCAAATGGATGCCATCTAGATTGGGTATAGATGCTAATGCCTTTACTCTTTCTTTTACAAATGCTCTTACTTCAGGTTTCCTAGGGCAAAGGAATTTGTAGTAGTCTACATAGGCAGGATGAGTAGCGGCAGAGTCTCCATTTCTATTTACAACATACCACTCAGGATTATTTTTTAAGATTCGAGGATTATTACATATCATCGTCCACATCCAGGCATGTACCTCAAGACCAGCAGCGTGAGCTATTGGTATTATTCGTTCTAGCCAGGGTTCTTCAATTTCATGATTAGGAATATTAAAAAGAGATTTGTTACTGGCATAGACTTGAGGCAAAATAGCCTCTATTCCTATCGATCTCCACTCTTCAAATTCTAATTTCCATTCATCGTCAGTTTTATCTAGAGAAGGTCTTATCCAAATCCAATATTTTGGAAGACCTTCAGCATCTATATGATTAGATAGATTAGAATAATTAAGAACAGGTTTCAAGGATAAGCCCGTGCATATGGACCCAATTGTGGATATAAACTGTTTGCGTTTCAAAATTGTTATTCTATTGAAATTTGTTTCTCAATAAGGCCTAACTCATTGATAATGAAATAGTTATTGTCAGAAAATTTTGCTTTTATATTAAAGCCAAATTCATTAATGGACAATTCTGGAACAAATTTGTAATTATCGATCTCCACTTTTGGAAGAGTAAATTGTTCCAAAGTACATGGCTGTTCCCCATCTTTCCAGCATTCCTTGACTTGATAGTAAAGTTGCCAAATAGCCCATCTTATCTTATCTTCATTTTTGACAGTGAAAACGGCATTTGAATGGTTTTCAAATTGTACATATCCCCAAGTTTCTGGTTTGTGCATATTAACATATCCAGTAGGTGACCATACCCAATTGTTTTCTCTTAGTTTCTTTCCATCTTCATCTTTTCTCTTGATATATTCTTGCTCAACGATATCCATATACCAGTCCACTCTTGAGAAGTTAATCCGCCATTGTTCGCCTATTATGGGTATGTGATTTCCCTTCTTAAAGTCTTTAAATTCTTCCCAAGGAATGGCCACTTCGATGCTCCACTGAAAATCTACATCTGAGGTTTCATTTAAGGTGCCCTCTATGTATACGGCAGATTTGATGCCTTTCATATCCCAGTTCATAATATAGTTTCTTCTATGGTCCATATTATAAGGATAGAGCATATAAAGGTCCCAAATAGCATTATAAGCATTCATCTCAAATTCGAAATAATTATGTCCATCTGCATCCGGATCGATAAAGATCTCAAAGTCATCATCTTGAAACATAATATCATCTCGCTGCGTGAGTGTGGCCCAAATGTGTGGCTCTTCTAATACAGCTGCGACATAAAAGTATCTATCATCCCATGTCATTTTAGCCCTAGTCCTGAGATATGGATTTGGTTTTAGATTCCCTTCTATATCTGTAAAATCTTTAGTCCATGGTATGTTATTCCATTCAGATTTTGATAATAGACCGTCTATTTTTATAGGAGTTTCTGTCTTATAACATATATACTTTGATGGTGAAAACTCTATAGGATGTTCATACGTAAATTTGGAAGATTTTGAGTTTTGATCTTGAACGGATGGATTATTTTGACAAAGAGCAAGAAAAGAGAGAAAATAGAAACAAATGAAATTTGGAATTTTGAGATACAACATCTTGTAAAGTAATAATAACTTCTGAGGTGTCGAAAAATGGATTCGTCTGAAATTGAAGTCCAAAAATGAATTATTTGAGCATTTTGAAATCCGGTAAATAAATGTTTTAACCATGTGCAACCTCGGGCCATATGAAAATAACAGGTGCTATATGCAGGCTGTATTTTGAATAGGGCACCAGAGTTGATACTGGTAAAATGCTCGATTATTTACATAAGCTCTAAATCTTACTGTCTATTCCATTTCTACTTCCTCTTCGACCATATCAGGTGTAGCCACTTCTGCTGGTTGTTTTGTGTCAGTATACTGCTGAAAACTAGTGATTTCACCCTCTTCGACCTTCCATAGATGTGCAAATTGAGCATCTAAAAGCTTACCTGTAGCCTTATATTCCCCAGTATATCTTCCTGTGGCTAATACATGATTAGCTCCAACAGGCATTATAGTAGGAGTGCCTGTTGAAAAGCCGTTCCATTCTCCCCCTACTCGTCCAAATACTCCTTGGACAATTGCATCAGCGCCTATGTCAGGATTATTATCAGCATAAATGTAGTTTTCTGCCTCATTCCATTCTATGGTGGAAGAAAAATTTGAAATGACTCCTTCTATATTGCCAGAGGCAAATTCTGCATAAACAGACTGAATGACCTCAACGTTTTTTACGCCTAATTTACAGGTGCATTCTGAGCAAGAAGAATATAAAAAGAGAGAAATGAATAAAGCTAAATATGTCCTCATTGTTGATTAAATCTTAGAATGATTAAATGGTATTAATTTTTAAAGATAAATATTTAATGGGGTTCACGAGCATAGCAATCAATACTCTTATCGCCATCAAAGCTCGTCAATAATGTACAGGAGATACATTCGTTTCTTCCAACATCTATCGGATCATCTTTTTTACCCTATGAGAGTGACCCTTCCTTATAAATTTCACTATACTACTTGACAAGGCGCTTTCGCTTACTTTTAGCTATTTCATTTAAATTACACTCAAAGGTTAATTTATGAAAGCTAGCTATTCAAGAAACAAATTAATCATTGCACAGAAGATAACAATTTACGCTAATGCGATATGAAGAAATGTATTTACCTGTTGCCGTGGAATATTTGCGCGAACTTTATGCGCTCAATTCTTCTGAGATAGACATATTACAGGCAAAGTACTACGGGATTTCAAAAGTAATCAACAAAAGACCTCAAGTTCGCAATGCTATATGCATTAGCTATTTTATTGCTTATCGTTTTAATTCTTTTCCACAACAGCACCCAATTAATCTTGACAAATTTAAGTCCAGTTATCATGAATGTCTTTTGCGTAATCTGGAATGGTTTCGAGATCACGGTGACCATAAAAATTGGAAAATTCGTGCTTATCTATGCCCCTGGGCAATTACCCAAACAAACATACTTGAGCGGTTACTTGAATTTGATTTTGTGGAAATTGTAATTATGAAAAATGAAACCGTCGGCCATAGCCCAGGAGCACTTTGGCGTCTGCTTGCTATGAGTGATACTTTATTGGATAATGTGTTAATCGCAGATATAGATGAATACTGGGACTCAGAGAAGATTTTGGAATATTTTCCAAAAATTGCTAAATATGACAAAGCTCTGAGTCGGTTACATCACCTGCCACGTGATAGGTTTTGGTTGAGAATAGACGGCTCAGCTTATAACGCTGTTAGCGACGGAAGCGCTAAAAATTACCCGACTATTTTAGCTAGCAGAATCTATGTGCAACCACGTCGTCTAGATATTCCTGATATGGATATACTCATGAGTAGTTATGCGTGGTTGCGACAAAAACGATCGACAACTGATAAGCCTTGGTCTCAAATATCTGACGATGAAGTCTCTACGCCATACAACAAAGGGTTTCGACATGATATATATGGTGCTGGAAACCATTGGCTCTGGTATGGCTTTGACGAACGTTTTCTCAAGCACGTTATTTTCCCTTGGGTGGTCGAAAAAGGAGAATTATGTACCTATATAAATCCTCAAAACCATACTTCAGATTTACAGATGTATCTAGATAGATATGCGCTGAACGATTTAATTGCAGATTTGGAATATGTTCATAGAAGACCAACAAATGTGACAATCAATAACTTTAAAAAGGTAGAATGGGAATTCTGACTTGTGAAATTATTAAAATAGACTAGTGCAATAATATTAGTATTAAGCCTTGAGTTCAGCCTCTATCAACTCCAAAAGATAATCACATTTTTCGATGGTTTGTTGAAGAATTCTTAATCCTCGCATTTTTGCGTTTTTCCCAAGAATATAACTGAGCTTAGAAAAGATAAGTCTTCTTGGTCGGGTATGTCCCCTAAGCCGATAACGATCTATTTGATGAGAAATTACGCCCTCCTGCATTAATCTGATAGTAATATCCTTAAAGTATTCAGATCATTCATTACTAAATCTTCCTAACCAAATCAAATCAGTCTTGTATAGATCTATGATAGTTAATTTGAGCTAGGTTGACCTTAGAATCTGTATACCTGTGGTTTCAAGAGTTTTGTAACCAGACATGTTCATTCTTAGATCCATACTCATTCCTGCAAACAATGAAAAGGGAAAAAGCTCATTTTCTCTACAATAAAGATTCTGATTTCTACTTAGTGCCGCTAAAATGGAATCTATAGAGCCTATATATTCTTACACTGCTTTGTGACTTGTCTCTAATTCTACTCGATTCATGACTGTTGAAAATTTTTATGCACACAAAATACCCTTCTCTTGGAGCCTCTCCCTTCTGACCTCATTCCAAGTATTAATAATCAAGGCAATCAATATCCAAATCACATTTAAAGCTATTTCTCTAATGGAATAAAATATGTGCTTCCAAGCATCACCAGATTCAATCAATGACTTTCTTATTTTTGATAGGAATGTGTGGATATTCTAGAGATGAAGAATTGAGCAGAAGTTAGATTGAGGCTACTGGCACGTTACATCATAGATTCGTCCGGAGAGGTTCTATATTTGTCAATATTAATTGATGAGGGATTAACAGAAAGAACATCCTTTCTTCCAGTAATGCTTACCAACGATTATGACCTAATCATTGAAATACTCAATCTCATATTTGCGAGCTTTTTATTGATTCTTTAGTTTAAGAAGATGATCAATAGATATTTTATCAGCACCTGTAAATAGGAGAGTTATGCTACCAAATAACATTGCAAGTGCAGGAGTCATCCCTTCAATCGAATCTCCTGCTTTGATATGTACTAATATTAATGCGATTGAGAAATTGAAGATTAGGACAATTGTGGCATATCTTATTTTATACCCAACAAGCAAAAGTAGAGCACAGATAAATTGTGCGTATACTGAAATCACAGCACTTGCTACTGGAATAGGAAAGCCACTACTATGTAAGAAACTAGAGAATTCAATCATTTGATCCCAACTTACTATGTTATCGATCACCCCATATATTAAGCGAAGACCAATAAAGAATCTGAGTATAAAAATCCCGTAGTGCCGTTTGGTCTCTAAATAGGTTTCAATACGTTTATTCATCATTTGAGGCAATTGTTTAATTAATTTCAATCTCGACTATATTCCTTTGTCAATTGTGTTGTAGAAAATGACGAATGTCTAGACTCTATAAATATATCCAAGTTTTATTTTCCGATTGTTGTCTTGAAGGCTATCTGGATTCCGAAATAGCACTAGAGCAATCTCTACAATAAAATAGAATAGGTGTGTTGAGGTGGCACAACCTTAGAAAAAGCCCTTTCATATTCTGTGGCAAAATGTAGGCTTGATCTAAAGATATGAAACAAGAATGATGTCAAAATAAATGATCCGAAAATTTTACCAAACAACCAAAGATATAGGCAGATATCAAAATCCAATATTTATAAGAGAGATGGCACTATGATTAAGAAGGATTACTATGAAGTGATTTTACGACTATGACGTTTGACGAGAATCTATGTGTTATTTATAGGCGATGAGATATGTTTTTAGACCACTTCTATTCAGAGGTTTCTACTTCCAGCAATTGAATAATTTTATTCATATGATCCTCTAAATCTTTAATTCTGCTTAGTTCAATATTTATCCAATAGAAATTTCTTAGCAGAACATTTTGAAATACCATTTCATCATATGCCTTAAGATACAGTTCGGTTTCATTATCGATATCTGAAAGTGAATATTCATAACCAAATCTTACGTTGTTATCTTCAGGATAAAAGTCCTTTTCAAAAGGCATTAATTCATTTAATACAAAATTACTGTGCATTTCTTCAAATTGACGATAGTCATTGACACTATCATCCCAAGTTGAAAGCATATATTTCAGAGAATCATTTTGTAGGTTATCAATTTTTCCAGTGGCAAGCAAGGAGTTCAGGATGCTATTTGAAATGCCATATTTTATAAAACTAGCCATAGGCCTTCGGATAGCTCTCTCTTCGTCAGGTAAAAGTTTGTTTGAAATAATTTTGAAAAACTCATCCCATTCATTTTGAATATTTGTCTTCCACTCTATGTGCTTTTGAAGATCTAGATGATTTTTTTGGAATTCTTCCTTTAGTTTGATCAATGACTTTTTTTCATAATCTCTTGATTTACGATTTTCGTTCAAGTTGTTAACCTGAAGTGCAATCAATATTCCTATCACTACAAGTGCAATCTCACCAACAGCATAAAGCAAGTACTTTCTAGTAGCACCAGAATTTATCAATGATTTTCTAATTTTTCGTAGGAATGTGAGCATCGTCTAAAGATATGGAATCACAAAGAACTAATATTAGAATGGATTGGTAGTTACATAAAACGTTCCTTTCTTAAGACAGTTACTGAGGGAGAAATAAGAAACAAGGGATATGCTTAACGTTTAGAATATGGCATTTAGGACGAAGAACGAAGATAAACTATAAAGTTCGCACTTAGCCAAATATTCAATTTTGTTTTTAGTTTTCATTTTTTAAAAGCCAAATCAACGATTTGGTGATGATTGTAAATAGCACTGAACTTTCCTAAACCACCGAACGCCCTATTTGCTATCTACCGTGTTAGCTTCTGTTTTTACAAATTATCATTCAAATAGATTAATTTCATTTCTGCCATTTTTTATTTAATTATATCCATAGCCAACCAAAAAATGTATGTATTTAAGACCATTAAAAAAAAAGCTGGTAAAGAAATCCAAATGCTATCTTTTAACTTTATTCTTACAATGAGACCAGCTAGCATTAGTAATGCAAGACCTAGAGATGAAATCATAAGAAAAAAATAAAATTTAAGACCAACT
>MDSX01077245.1_pt1 | contig 17415 bp, 17 predicted proteins | sample 811141 | NCBI WGS metagenome assembly MDSX01 (sample SAMN05326642, study PRJNA326480) | marine metagenome | isolation source: seawater | place: Atlantic Ocean: South East | collected 2010 | reverse complement strand
TAAAGTCGGCGGTGCCGGTCTCGAGGACCGTACGCCCGGGCAGGAACTTAAGCGTCGCCGGATTCGGCGTCTGCTCGGTTTGAATGAACATTTCTTGGCTCCTAAAGAGTTCCTGGGCCCATGACTTAACTTGATAAAGAGATGGGAATTCCGTCATCATTGATCAAGTGATCGAGTCTATCTCCTCACGTGTCAGCGAGCCGGGCACTACAGTCACGGGAACGTGTAGCTGGCGCACCCCCTTGCCCATCATGTAGCTGATAATCGGCCCCGGCCCCTTCTTGTCGGTTCCGGCCGCCAATACCAAAATCGAAATAGACGGCTCCTCGTCCATCAGCTTGTACAATTCCTCGCTGCGATCCCCTTCACGAATATACAGGATGGGCACTTTGCCCGTCATACGCTGAACTTCCGCGGCATATCGTTGCAGTAACTCCTCGCCTGCCTCGCGCGCCTCTTCCCGCATCAGTTCGCCAACCGCCATCCAATGCTGGAAATCCGCCTTGTCCGGCACGTAGAACAAGGCCACGCGACCATCTGAATGCTCGGCACGGCGGCACGCGAAATGCAGCGCAACTGGCATCTCGTCGCTGTCGTCCACGACGACGAGAAGGACGCGTTCATCCGCGGGCGACGTCCCCGTAGTTTTGGCTTCGGACATGTGCTTTCCCCCAAGAGAAGAATATCCTGACATCGTTCCGGGCGGGCGTCCATCGTCCGCGATCAGATGACCTCAGCGGCGGAGAAACCCGACGGCATCGAAGACTTCTTCCAGCACGGGATGGGAAAGCGCCCGGGCGCGCTCGCCTCCATCGCGCAGTACGGCATCGATCTCCTCGGGATCGCTCATCAACCGACGCATTTCTTCACCGATCGGGCCGAGCTCTGAAACCGCCAGTTCCGTAAGCTGCTGTTTGAACATCGAGAATTGAGCGCCGCCCACGTCACGCAACACATCATCCGGCGTCGAATCACTCAGCCCGGCATAAATTCCGACCAGGTTTTCCGCTTCGGGTCGATCCGTCAGCCCGGCAACCTCACACGGCAAGGGTTCGGGATCGGTCTTCGCCTTTCGGATCTTCTGGGCGATCTCGTCGGGACCGTCATTGAGGTTGATGCGGCTGTAATCAGAAGGATCAGATTTTGACATCTTCTGTGTGCCGTTGCGCAACGACATGACCCGGCTCGCAACCCCAAGGATTATGGGCTCGGGAAGTGGGAACAGCTCGCCTCCAAAATCATTGTTGAATTTCTGCGCGATGTCCCGGGATAGCTCAAGATGCTGCTTCTGATCCTCGCCAACCGGCACATGCGTCGCCTTATATGCAAGGATGTCCGCCGCCATCAGTACCGGATAATCATAAAGGCCGACAGACGCGTTTTCGCGGTGTTTACCCGCTTTTTCCTTGAACTGCGTCATTCGGTTGAGCCAGCCCAGACGCGCCACGCAATTGAATACCCAAGCCAACTCCGCGTGATCCGGATTTCGGCTCTGGTTGAAAATGATGTTGTTCTTCGGGTCTATACCAGAGGCAATGAAGGCAGCCGTCACTTCACGCGTGCTATCCCGCAATTCGGCTGGATCCTGCCACATCGTAATCGCGTGGAGATCAACAACACAGTAGATGCACTCGTAACTATCCTGCAACTGGACCCAATTGCGGATCGCTCCCAGATAGTTACCGAGATGAAGGTTGCCAGTCGGCTGGATGCCGGAAAATATCCTGTTCATGGAGCCATCGCTTTGGACACACTGGAAAAGAGCGCGGAGTTATCGCCGCTCGCACCCTGACGGTCAAGCCGATGACGATCGTCGGAAGAGTGCTCTCAATTCGGAAAAGCAAAACACACCGAACAGATAAGTGAGAATTGCGTATAGCGTCAGGCCCATAGCCACCAATATAGACAAGGCGAGAATTCGGAATTCCATCGCGCCTGCTAGAAGATCGGACAACCCCCAAGCACCTAGCAGCAATGCGCCAGCCATAAGCACTGCGGCCAAGAGTGCGCGCGGTGCGTTGCGCCGCAGCCGGGCATCGATAGCAAACTGTTGACGGCGCTTTAGCACGCCTGCCAACACGGCCGCGTTGAGCCACGCGGAACAAGCTGTCGCGAGGGCGATCCCCACGTGTGCCAGGACCTGCATCAGGCCGATGGCGAGGACAATGTTCACGACCATGGCGGCGACCGCGATCTTGACCGGGGTCGCCGTGTCTTGACGGGCGAAAAACCCAGGCGTCAATGCTTTGATCAGGACATAGGCGGGCAAGCCCACCGCAAAGGCAGCGAGCGCGGCGGCAGTCTGCGCGGAGGCCTGCGCATCGAAGGCGCCACGCTCAAACAGGACGGAGACAATGGGAGCTGCGATCGCGATCAATGCCGCCGCGGCCGGCAGGGTAAGATAGAGTGCGAACTCGATCGCACGGTTCTGGCTTTTGGCCGCGCCGAGGTCATCGCCACTCGACAACTGTCGCGTAAGCAGAGGCAACAATACGACGCCAACCGCAACGCCTACGACACCGAGTGGAAGTTGGTTGATGCGATCCGCGAAGTACAAATACGAGACCGATCCCTCCGCCAGGGTGGAGGCGAGAATAACGTCGACAACGAAATTGATCTGCACGACACCGGCCCCGATCACGCCCGGCGCCATCAGAAGCAGTAGTCTCCGCACACCCGGCGTAAGGCGGGGACGCGGTACCCGGATCATCACGTTCGCCCGCGCACAGGCCACTGTAATCCAGATCAGCTGGCCGCCACCGGCGGCCGTAACCCCCCACGCTAGGCCGAATCCTGCATGCGGGACAATATCCATCATGATCAAGATCAATGTTGCGATCATGATGATATTTAGCAGGATTGGCGCCGCTGCCGTCGCTGCAAACCGCTGCACAGTATTAAGCATCCCGCCGAGCAGCGCGATGACCGCCATAAACGTGAGGTAGGGAAAGGTGATCCGGGTCAATTCGATTGTAAGCACGAACTTGTCCGATTGATCCGCAAATCCAGGCGCAATCGTGTACATCAACCACGGCATCGTCGCCAACGCGACCAACGTAAAAACCAAGAGAACCGAGATCAGGACTGCGGCGGCCTCGCCCGCGAAGTCGCGCGCGGCCGAGAGACCCTCCTTCTCCAAACTCTCCCCAAACAACGGCACAAACGCGGCGTTGAAGGCGCCCTCCGCAAACAAACGGCGAAAGAAATTGGGAAATTTGAACGCGACGAAAAAGGCGTCGGCAACCAAACCGACACCAAGCGTTCCGGCCATCAGGATATCCCGCACGAAGCCGAGAACCCGGCTGCCCATGGTCCAGCCGCCAACAGTCGTAATTGACCGGAGAAGTGACATCAGCACGATTTAGAGTGGAATCGAGGCGAATTTGCGGCGCATAAACGGCAGTTGCATCCCATTATTCGGCCGCGGCGGGGCGTGGTAGAGAAGTCGGCGTGCATGACCCTTCGGTGAGCGCCGCCATCAAGGCCTCCTGGGTCGCCTTTATTTTCCGTTCGTGCTCTATCTTCATGCCAAACACGTCCTTGACGTAGAACACATCGACCACCTCTTCACCGAAGGTCGAAATCTTCGCTGAAACGATCTGCAAGCCGACTTCCGACAGCGCGCGGGTAACGTCGTAGAGCAGTACCGGCCGATCGCGGCCGTTGACCTCAATGACCGTCCTGGTGTTCGAGGCCTTGTTGTCGATCAGCACACGGGGTGCTACCGTGAATACCTCCATACGGCTCGGCAATCCGATCATTTTCGCGAGTTCCTGGTCGGGGCGCAGTACGCCGGCGATGGTCTTTTCGATATTGTCGAAAACGCGATCCAGTTTGGCGGACTGAGTGGGTGCGGAAGAATCCTGATCCTGTACCCAGAACGTATCCAACGCCATGCCGTCGTTTAACGTGTTTATGCGGGCGTCAACGACGTTCAAGCCGCTCACGGCAATCCCCCCGGCGATCGCGCTGAACAGGCCCGGATGGTCGGCGGCGAAAACCGTCAACTCCGTCACATCCTTGTAAGTGTCGATCTGGTGATCGAATGCAATAGGAGCATTGCGCTCCTGTGCATCACGGACGAAACACGCCTGACGTGCGAGTGCGGCCGTGTCGAAGGCAAGCCAGTATCCCGGCGGGCCCAACGCGCGGAAGACCTCGAACTCTTCATCGCTCCAATCGTGAAGCGCTTCCCTTACCGTTTTTTGCGCGTCGGTAACCGCGCGGTCGCGGCGGTCCGCCGCAAGACCACCGGTCAGCACATCCTCGGTCCGGTAATAGAGCTCCCGCAACAAGGAGGCTTTCCAGCCATTCCAACGCCCGGGCCCAACCGCGCGAATATCGGCCACCGTCAAGCAGAGCAATAGCCGTAGGCGTTCCGGCGATTGCACCAGATCCGAGAAATCCGCGATCGTCTTGGGGTCGGAAAGATCCCGTTTGAAGGCAGTGTTGCTCATCGCTAGATGGTATCGCACGAGCCAGGCGACCGTCGCCGTCTGTTCCGAATTCAGACCCAAGCGCGGGCACAGCTTCTCGGCGACCTTTGCGCCGAGTTCCGAATGATCCCCTCCCCGGCCCTTCGCGATATCGTGCAGCAATACGGCGACATAGAGAACCTCACGCGACAAAACCTTGTGTATGATCTCGCTGGCGAGGGGGTGGTCTTCCGTCAGGAGCCCCTGCTCAATGCGGCTGAGGATGCCGATTGCGCGGATAGTGTGCTCGTCGGTCGTATAGACATGGTACATGTCGTACTGCATCTGCGCGACGACTCGGCCGAAATCAGTTATGAACTTGCCAAAGACACCAGCCTCGTTGAGACGCCGCAGGGTCGTCTCCGGACTCTTTTCCGATAACAGGATGCGCATGAAATGCGCGTTGGCATCCTTATCGTACCGCATCGCCCGGCCAATCTGCTTGAGGCTGCGAGTAATTAGATGCAGCGCGTTTGGGTGAATATCCAACTCGCGGCGCTGTCCAACTTCGAAAATGCGCAACATGTCGATCGGGTCTTCCTTGAAGTGCTCCTTCCGGTCGACGTTCAACCGCCCGCTCTCGACCTTGAAGCTTTCGACCTCGCGGGTAAAAAATCCGAAGCTAGGTAGGCGCGCGGCCCAGCTCCGTTGCTGGCGGGCCTCCAAAGAGGCGCAGAAGATACGGGTGAGGCCCCCAACATCTTTTGCCACCAAAAAATAGTGCTTCATGAATCGTTCGACGCCGGAAACGCTTTCCCGATCGACGTAACCCATCTCGCGCGCCAATTCCGGCTGAAGGTCGAAGGTCAATCTCTCTTCCGCGCGTCCCGAAAGGTAGTGCAGGTAACAACGGACGGTCCACAGAAACTTCTGCGCCTTGTCGAAACGCGCGAGCTCCGCCTTTGAGAAAACACCCTCTTCACGCAATTGTCCGATCGTCTCGCAGCGGTACAAGTACTTCGCAATCCAGAACAGCGTATGCAGATCGCGCAAACCGCCCTTACCATCCTTGATGTTCGGCTCCAGCACATAGCGGGAATCGCCCATGCGGTCGTGGCGTTCGTCGCGCTCTTGCAGCTTCGCCTCTACGAACAGTCCCTTACCCTTTACCACTTCTTCGAAGAACCGATGGCGCAATTCGTTGTGTAATTGCTGAACGCCCCATATGTATCGCGATTCCAGCAATCCCGTCCGGATCACCATGTCGTCCTGGGCCTGGCGGATGCAATCGTCCACCGAACGGGTTGCGTGACCAACTTTCAGGCCAAGGTCCCAAAGCGAGTAAAGGACGTGCTCGATCACCTGTTCGGTCCGCGGCGTGGCCTTGTAGGGCAACAAGAACAGCAGGTCGATATCCGAGCGGGGCGCCAGTTCACCCCGCCCGTACCCGCCATATGCGACAATGCATAGCTGATCGGCGGAAGTCGGGTTGGCGGCGGGATAAAGACGCTCCGCGGCGATGTCGTGAATGACGCGCACGACCTGATCGATCAGGAAGCATTGCCCGCGAACCGCCGCCTCACCATCCTGATTCTTCTCGAAACGGTCACGAATTTCGACGAAACCGGCCGAAATCGCTTCGCGATAGACGTCGAGCACGGCACCTGCTCTTTCGGATTCCAACAAATCCCCGGAAAGCACTGATTCGACTTCTTCCTGCAGGCTAATCCGATCGACGATCGAGCGTCTGTTGCGCAACTCCGTCATATCGGAGAGCTTCGCCCGCAGAGAAGTCAATTGCAAGGATCAGTCGGAAATCAGAGCACGCAACCGATAGAGTGCGTCGAGCGCCTCGCGCGGCGTCAGGTCGTCCGGATTAAGAACGCGCAGCGCTTCTTCCGCCTCCGACGGTCCTGAAATGGCATATGGCGGTGTCTCCGCAAGGTTTGCAAAAAGCGGCAAGTCTTCCGCGAGGCGCGTGATGGCACCCGATTGCTCTCCACGCTCAAGCGTCTCGAGCACTTGCTCTGCCCGCAAGATTACCGGCACGGGCAAGCCGGCGAGGCGCGCCACATGAATGCCGTAAGACCGGTCCGCCGCACCCGGTGCTACTTCGTGCAGAAAGATCACATCGCCCTGCCACTCCTTGACCCGCATCGTATACGGCACACAACCGTCGAGCCGCGCTGTCAATGTAACTAGCTCGTGATAGTGAGTCGCGAAAAGTGCGCGACAACGGTTGGTCTCATGCAGTTGTTCGACTGTCGCCCAAGCGATGGAAAGCCCGTCATAGGTCGCTGTGCCACGGCCGATCTCGTCGAGAATGACCAATGACCGCTCCGTCGCCTGGTTCACGATCGCCGCTGTTTCCACCATCTCCACCATAAAGGTGGAACGCCCTCTCGCCAAATCGTCGGCGGCCCCAACCCGGCTGAACAATCGATCAACCGCGCCGATCATCGCCGCTTCCGCCGGCACGTAACTGCCCATCTGCGCCAGAATCGCGATCAGCGCGTTCTGCCGCAGGAAGGTGCTCTTACCCGCCATATTGGGGCCGGTCACGATCCACAGTCTTTGCTCTCGGGACAGGTCACAGTCGTTGGCGACGAAACCCGTTCCGCCGGCGGACGCCAGAGCGGCTGCGACCACCGGGTGACGCCCGCCTTCAATCACAAAAGACAGCGAATCATCAATACGCGGGCGGGCGAAACCCTGTTCCGACGCGAGGGCGGCCAGCGCCGCGGCCACGTCGAGCTGCGCCATCGCAGCGGCGGCGACCGCGATCACACCGGCCCTTGCGAGCACTTCCTCCGTAAGGACGTTGAAAAGCTCGAGCTCTACCCCAAGCGCCCTGTCACCCGCTTCCGATATGGCCCGCGCCAAGTCGCCGAGTTCGGTCGTGGTGAACCGCATCGCATTCGCCATGGTCTGACGATGAATGAATGTCTCACCCATCTTGTCGGCTTTGCGCGCCGTCACCTCGATGAAATAGCCCAGCACATTATTATGTTTGATCTTCAGGTTCTCGATCCCGGTTTCCTTGCGGTAGCGGGCCTCAAGGCCGGCGATCAAGCGCCGACTTTCGTCACGCAATTGGCGAAGTTCGTCGAGATTCGAATCAAATCCGGCGCGAATAAAATCCCCGTCGCGCGTTAGCAACGGCAAATCGTCATCGAGCGCCTGACACAAGCGATCCACCAGTTCCTCGTGCGTCCCCAGATCAGAACGAACCTCTGCTAAACCAGCGGGTGCATCGGCGGCGGCCGATAACGAATCGCGGAGCGCCGCCCCCTGCAACAAACCATCTCGGATCGTTGAAATATCTCGCGGGCCACCCCGGCCAAGACTGATGCGCGAGAGTGCCCGTTCGAGATCGGGAGTGGCTTTCAGCACGTCGCGCAGGTGATCTCGAATATCTGCCGCGTCCAACAGGAAACTTACCTGATCCAAGCGTTCGTCGATCGCCTTTGGATCCGTCAGAGGCGCCGACAGCCGGTTGGCCAACAACCGGGCACCAGCTCCTGTAACCGTTCGGTCGACCGCGTGCAGCAGGCTTCCCTGACGACTGCCGGTCAGCGTGCGGGTCAGTTCCAGGCTGCGGCGGGTAGCCGCATCGATCTCAAGCAATGCACCACTGCCGACATGACGCGGCAGGCCGAGGCGCGGCAGTTTGCCCACTTGTGTCAATTCGACATAGTCGATCAACGCACCGGCCGCCGCCAATTCGGCACGATCAAATTCACCGAATGCATCGAGCGCCGCCACCTCATAGACGTCCTCGAGGCGCCGGCGCGCATTGTCGGAATTGAACCGCGCGTTCGGCAGCGGCGTTAGGTAACGCCTCCAATCTTCGAGCATGCCGGCCAGATCTGGGCACTCAAAAAGTTTCTCGGGCAAAAGCAACTCACCGGGAGAAATCCGAGAGACCGCCGCCGAGAGATCGGCGAGCCCGAGAGGCTGTACCGTGAAATCTCCCGTCGACATGTCGAGCCACGCCAGTCCGCATTGGCCCGAGACTTCCGTTGCAGCAGCGAGATAGTTGTGGGTGCGCGCGTCAAGCAGACTTTCTTCGGTAAGGGTGCCGGGTGTCACCAAGCGAATTACGTCGCGGCGTACCACTGCCTTAGATCCACCACGCCGCTTAGCCTCCGCAGGGTCTTCCATCTGTTCACAGATGGCGACCCGAAAGCCTTTCCGGATCAACCGCTCGAGGTAACCATCGAGTGCGTGCACCGGGACGCCGCACATCGGGATGTTATCACCCTTGTGACTGCCTCGTTTGGTCAAGGCGATATCGAGCGCCGCCGCCGCCGCAACGGCGTCGTCGAAGAACATCTCGTAGAAGTCCCCCATGCGGAAGAAAAGCAAGGCGTCGGGATAGGCGTCCTTGTGCTGAAAATACTGCACCATCATCGGCGTCGCCGCGCGGGGTGAAGTCTTGACTGCAGGCTCGGACATCGTTTCGGAAAATAGCATGTGGCCGACGGAATGACACAGGCGAAGATGATTTTTTGCGGTAGGGCCGAAACGCAATAAGTTGTAAAAGCTCCGACAATGCGGAATGCTGTGCGTTTACCCTATATAACAGGGAGAGAATTTGATGTCTGACCAGTCCACACTTCGCGAAGACGCATTGCAATTTCATGTCGGCGGCCGGCGCCACGGCAAGATCGAAGTCAACGCGACAAAGGCTTTGACCACGCAACGCGACCTTTCGCTCGCCTATTCACCGGGTGTCGCATATCCCTGTCTGGAAATCGAGAAGGACCCCGCCACCGCTTACGACTATACGGCCAAAGGCAATTTCGTCGCTGTCATATCAAACGGGACCGCGGTTCTCGGCCTCGGAAATATAGGGGCGCTGGCGTCGAAGCCGGTGATGGAAGGTAAAGCGGTCCTCTTCAAGCGGTTCGCGGATGTCGACGGGATCGACATCGAAGTGGCGACCGAGAACGTCGACGAGTTCGTCGCCTGCGTCAAGTTGATCGGCAACAATTATGGCGGCATTAACCTCGAAGACATCAAAGCACCCGAATGTTTTCTGATCGAGGAACGCCTCAAGGAGGAACTCGACGTACCGGTCTTCCACGACGATCAGCATGGAACCGCGATCATCACCTTAGCGGGCTTCATTAACGCCCTCCACCTGACCGGGCGGGAGATCACTGATACCCGTGTCGTGGTTAACGGCGCGGGCGCTTCGGCCATCGCCTGTGTCGAGCTTATCAAGAACATGGGGATGCCCAACAACAACGTCACCATGTGCGATAGCCGCGGGGTCATCTACCGCGGCCGCGAGGACGGCATGAATCAATGGAAGTCGGCACACGCGGTGGAGACCGACGCGCGCGACCTGGGACAGGCGCTCAAGGGCGCCGACGTTTTTATCGGTCTGTCGAAAAAAGACGTGGTCTCCCAGGACATGGTGAAATCGATGGCCGAGAAGCCCATCATCTTTGCGATGGCCAACCCGGATCCGGAGATTACGCCGGAGGACGTGAAGGCGGTGCGCGACGACGCCATCGTCGCAACGGGTCGTTCTGATTACCCAAACCAAGTCAACAATGTTCTTGGATTCCCTTACATTTTCCGGGGGGCGCTCGACGTGCATGCGTCGCGGATCAACGACGAAATGAAGATTGCCGCCGCTAAAGCGCTGGCCGCGCTGGCGCGCAAGGACGTTCCGGAAGAAGTGGCGGCCGCCTATGGCGTACAGCAACTGTATTACGGCAACGATTACATCATCCCGGCGCCCTTTGATCCGCGCCTGATTACCGCCGTGCCGGCCGCGGTCGCACAGGCCGCCATGGATACCGGCGTCGCACAACGTCCCGTTGAGGACATGGAGGCCTATCGCCGGGAACTCTCTGCACGCCTCGACCCGACGTAGAGCTCACTACAACTAATTCATGATCAAGTCCGCTCGAAACCGCAGCGCGTGGTGGCCGCGGAGGGCGTGGACGATCGTGTGATTCGCGCTGCGGTCCAGTTCAAGAATGCGGGCTACGGCGAGCCGGTCTTGATCGGCCGCGAGGACGAAATGCGGCGCACCATGGAGAAACTCGGCTTTAGCAATGCCTCGCTTGAGGTCCACAACGCCCGCCTAAGCGAACGCAATCAGACCTATGCCGATTTTCTCTACAATCGGCTTCCTCGCGCGCGACTATCAGCGCCTAGTGAGTCAGGACCGCAATGTCTTTGGCGCGTGCATGGTGGTGAACGGCGATGCCGACGCCATGATTACCGGCGTCAACCGGGCCTTTAGCTTCGCCTTCAATGAAATCAGCCGAGTGGTCGATCCCTTGCCGGATCAGCGCCTGATGGGTATTTCGCTCGTTGTCGGATCGGATCGTTCTCTATTTATCGCGGATACGCGGATCCACAAGGTGACGACCGCATATGGAACGCATCCGCGCTGCCGTCTCGATCTTGGAATCACGAAATGTAGATTTCGAGTTTGATGGCGACATGCAAACAGGTGTCGCGCTCAATTACGACCTCATACAGGATGTCTTCCCATTCTGTCGCCTTTCAGGGGCAGCGAATGGCCTCGTCATGCCCGCACTAAATAGCGCGAGCATCAGTTCGAACCTATTGGGTTCGGTAGGCGGCGCCACGGTCATTGGCCCGATTCTCGTCGGCCTTTCAAAACCGATACAGGTCGTCCCGCTTGGCTCGTCAGTCAATGACCTGGTCAATATCGCGGCCTTTGCCGCCCATGAATCCATCATCTCGGACGCGCAGAAGGACCTGCCGGGCGTTTAAAGCTTGCCGAGCTCGCCCGCAACGGCGCCGGTAATCTCAGCGCCGAAGCAGCAGAAGAGGACCTGTTCGATCTCCTGGGAATCCATTAGAAAGGTGGCGACCGTTCCAACCGCGATTTCAGCGGCACGTGGCACTGGGAACCGGTAGACACCGGTCGATATCGCCGGAAAGGCGAGGGTTCGCACGCCATTCTCGACCGCAACCTCAAGCGTCCGCTGATAGCAGCTTGCCAGCAGCGCGTCTTCGTTTGCACCACCACCTTGCCAAATCGGCCCCACCGTGTGGATCACATAGCGTGCCGGCAGGTTGTAACCGCACGTAATCTTCGCGTCACCGGTCGGGCATCCACCAAGCTTCCTACATTCGTTTAGCAAGTCAGGTCCGGCCGCCCGGTGGATCGCACCGTCGACACCACCGCCCCCGTGCAGGGATTCATTCGCCGCATTGACGATGGCATCCAGCACCAGGCCCGTAATGTCACCCTCGACGATTTCCATACTCATCGTTCTGTCGCCTCATCATCTGCCGTGCCGTAGCGCCGCATCAACAACCATATCAAATAGAGTCCGGGAAGCGCAGCAATGGTCGTCAGCACGAAGAACGACACCCAGTCCATGCGGTCTGCCAGCCATCCCGACGATCCGGTAAGAAGCGTCCGCGCGCCCCCGAAGACGGATGTCAGCAGAGCATACTGGGTGGCTGTATAGGCCCGGTTGCAGAGGCTGGAGAGATAGGCGACGAAGGCGGCGGCCCCCATGCCAGTCGCGATGTTCTCGGATGCGACCGTTATTCCGAGGGCGAGCAAGTCGTGCCCTGCCCACGCCTGATAGACGAACACCAGATTGGTGAACGCCTGGAGAAAGCCGCACAGCAGCAAGCTCCGCATGATGCTCCATCTGGCGACGAGGATTCCACCGAGCAAACCGCCGATGGTCAGGGCGGCGAATCCAACGGCCTTCTTGACACCGGCAATTTCCGGAAGGGTAAATCCCAACTCAATGAAGAAAGGCGTCTGCATCGCCGACAAGACCGCATCCCCCAGCTTGTAGAATACGATCACGCCGAAAATGAGCAGCCAGCCCGGTCGCGAGAAAAAATCAGCCACGGGCGCAATCACGGACGCCCTTAGCTCCGCTCCGACCGAACCCCTCCCAATATCCTCTGCAGCATTCTGCGGTTCCGGGCAGAACAGGATGGCGACCACGCCAATACAGGCGAAGGCAGCCATGATAATGAATGCCGCTGGCCAGCCATATGCCGAAGCGACGACGAGACCCAAGGCGGCCACACCGACCTGCCCGACGCGGTACCCGAATACGATCGTGGCCGCTCCGGCACCAAGTTGTCTTTCCTCCAATACTTCGATGCGATAGGCGTCGATCACAACGTCTTGGCTGGCGGATAAAAAGGCAATGGCGAGGGTAATCATGGCGGCGAGCTGGATATCACGCGCAAAGTCGACCGCGCTCAATGCACCGATGGTGCTTAAGAGGGCGCACTGCGTCGCGACAATCCAACCGCGGCGGCAGCCCAGCAATCCCGTCAGGCAGGGAAGCCGCACCCGTTCAAAAACCGGGGCCCACAGGAACTTGAACGCGTAGGGCATGCCAAGGAGACCGAAATACCCGATCGTCTCCTTCGAAATGCCATTCAGCTTCAGGACGGCGGACAGAGGATCGCCTAGAATGCCCAGCGGAAACCCGCTGGAGACCCCGAGAAACGTGATGATGAGAACACGCCGGTCGCGATAAACCGCCGCCGCCGCGATCCAAACGGCGATCCGTTCGGATAGAGCGGACATCCCGAGGCCTCTAACCGAGTTCGCGCTCGATTAGTTCCTTGAGGTTAGTCTCCGGCCGCGCACCGACATGACTTATGACTTCTGTCGCGGTGAGGGTCGCAATCTGGCCGCAACGCTTGAGATCCATGCCCTGGGTATATCCGTACAGGAAACCAGCAGCATATTGATCCCCCGCCCCCGTCGTATCGACCACGGAGTCAAGTGGCAGCGGATCGATTATATGGACTTCGTCGTCGGACAGGATGACAGAGCCCTTATCGCCTCGGGTCAGGCAAACGATTTCGCAATGTCCGCGCACGTGGCGCAGCGCAGCGTCGAAATCATCGACCTGATAGAGAGATTTGATCTCCTCCTCGTTGCCAAAAAGGATATCGGTATGGTCAGCGACCAGTATCTGCAATGCGTGGCGGTGCCGATCGACGCAGAACGGATCGGACAGGGTAATGGATACCTTCCGCCCGGCATCATGAGCGGCATTCGCTGCCTCGACAAACGCGGCTTGCGCATCCGGCGGATCAAAAAGATAGCCCTCCATGTAGACGACCTTGGCGGATTGAATCGTCTCCTTATCGATATCGGCGGGCGTGAGATACGACGCCGCGCCGAGATTGGTGCACATGGTCCTCTGCGCATCGGGCGTGATCAGAACCAGACAGGACCCGGTTGCAGGACCTTCGCTCACCGCCGGAGTCGCAAACTCGACGCCGATCGATTGCATGTCGTGACGAAACACCGTGCCGAGCTGATCGTCGCGGACCTTCCCAATGAAGGCGCCCTTTCCTCCCAAAGAGGCAAATCCCGCCATGGTATTCCCACAAGAACCACCCGAGACCTCCTGCACTGGTGGCATATCCTTATAGATCTCGGCGGACCGCTCGTTGTCGACCAAGGTCATTGCACCCTTGTCCAGCGCACGCGCCTCAAGGAACGTATCCTCAACCGGTGCCAGCACATCCACCAACGCGTTCCCGATCCCCACCAGATCGTACTCGGCCATATCGACCCCCATTCGGAATTCTATTTTTGCCGCCCGATTGTTCGGCCAGCAAAAGTATAGCCGTCAAGGGGAGTCCGACAAGGCGTGCTTCTTGCGCGTCATCACCGCGCCGGTTACATCTTCGCTGGCGGCCTCTCCAAGGGATTGTTTATGCTCGGTTACCTCTCCAAAGCCATCTCGCAACTCGGCGAACGAGAATTGCGCCGCGCCGCCTTGATGGGGATCGGCGGATCCGCGTTTGTTTTTATCCTGTTAAACATGTTCATGTGGTGGATCTTCTCGAGCCAAGTCGACGTGGCGTCCCTAGACCTTTGGGGTTGGCTTGAAGACCTGTTAAACTGGGTTGCCGGATTCGTCGTCGGCCTCAGCCTGCTTGTGGTTTCCGCCATCCTTTTCCCGGGGGTCGCCACGATTATTGTCGGGTTCTTTCTCGAAGAAGTCGTCACCGCGGTTGAAGCGAAGCACTACCCGTGCGAACCACAGGCCCGCGAACAGCCCGTTGGAGAGGTCATTGCGTCGACGTCTAAATTCGCCCTCGCCGTCGTCGGCCTCAATCTGCTGTGTCTGCCGCTCTACCTGATCCTAATGTTCGTGCCGCCCTTCAACCTTGTACTCTATTACCTGCTGAACGGCTATCTCTACGGCCGTGAGTACTTCGAACTTGTCGCTCATCGGCGGATGGACCCAATGGCGGCACGCTCCATGCGGCAGCGCAACCGAGGTAAGGTGCTGTTTGCAGGAATCCTGCTGACCTTCCTTCTAACCATCCCAATCATCAATTTCCTGACATCGGTCATCGCCACCGCGTTCATGGTCCACGTCTTCCACGGCCTGCCCGGGCGCCAAGATGTTATTACCACTTAGCCGTAACACCTAATTTTCCGCCTGTGTGTTCGCGCCGCTTCGTGTAATCTACCCGCAAGTTCGGTATTCTTCTCTAGGAGCTGACATGGCCAACGACAAAGCTTCCCCTTCATTTCCCGGCGACTTCAGCAAGCGTGTGGTCAATATTCCCGGGCCCGCCCGGCTCGAACGCCTTCCCGGGGGCCCCGGTGACGGCCGGCGACTGATCGTCGGACGGGAAATCTGCCTTTCTGGCGAAATTACGGCCTGCGACACCCTTGTCGTCGAAGGCCGTGTCGACGCCACTTTAAACGAGAGCCACCGCGTCGAAATTTCCGAAAGCGGCTACTTTAAAGGCAAGGTCGATATTGCGGTCGCCGAAATCAAAGGCCATTTCGAGGGCGAACTCATCGCGCGGGAGCGATTGATCATTCGCAAGAGCGGCCGCGTGACTGGCAAGGTTGTCTATGCCGAGATCGAGATTGAGCGCGGTGGCGAGATTTCCGGCGATATAGAACTGATCGGCGCGGATGTGTCCGAAGGCGACCAGCAGGACGATGCCACGGATGCGGCCAACTAGCGCGGCCGTTTTTCTGTGCCTGCTTGCTGCATGCGCTCATAATGGCGAGATCACGGCCACACTAGATACGCCTGAAAAGCCGGCGAAAGCCGGTATAGAAAGCGTCACTCTGGCGCCAGCAACCTCGCCGCCCGTCGAGAAAGCGGCGGAACCGTATGTTGATGGCGACCCGGAACAATTGCTCGGCTTGGCCCCAAATGGTGTGTCTGAGCGACTTGGCTCACCGGGCTTCGTCCGCCACGATGGCAGCGCGGAAATCTGGCAGTACCCGGCAGAAGCCTGCATCCTCGACGTCTTCCTTTACCGCGAGGGCGAAGCCTTCAAGGTCGTCTATGTCGAATTGCGCGGACGCGGTGCAACCACGCTCTCCCGGCGCGACTGCTTTATCGAAATGCTCCGAAAACAGCTCAAGTTTAAGAGCGGATAAGACCGCTATAGCGTTTTGCCCTTGAGGCGGCAGAGTTCGTTTACGGCGTAGGTTGCGCAATCCGGCTTGCGGGCCTTACAGGCATAACGCCCATGCAGGATCAGCCAATGATGCGCATGCAGCTTGTAATGCGCTGGGGTCACCTTCTCGAGTTTCTGCTCGATCGCCAACGGCGTTTTGCCGGGCGCCAGACCGGTTCGATTTTCCGATGCGGAATATATGCGTGTCGACAGCGATGGTCGGCTCGCCAAAGGCAATATTCAAAACGGCATTGGCCGTCAGCCGACGCCCGACATGGCTTCCAGCGCTTCGCGATCACGCGGCACATCGCTGTCATGATGGGCGATTAGTAACTTGCTTAGCGCAATGACGTTCTTTGCCTTCGCGTTGAACAAACCGATTGTCTTGATGTAGTTGCCGACCTTCGCCTCACCGAGCGAAGCCATTTTTCCCGGCGTGTCCGCCACCTTGAAGAGCGGCCCCGTCGCTTTATTCACACCGACATCCGTCGCCTGTGCCGAGAGCACGACTGCGACCAAAAACGTATAGGGATTCGCATAATCCAGCTCGCCTTTTGGCTCGGGCATCTGCTCCTGAAGGCGTCGATAGAACTCTTTAAGATCGGTTTTTTTCTTATCGCCAAGCTAAGGACTGCTGTCTCACGCGCAAGCACCGCTCGACGGTGGACAAGACAATTTCGATCCTCTTATGATTGATCCATGTCGACCTTGGCACAACCGCGTCCTCGCACCACTGACCGGGTGTTCTTTGACGCGATCTTGCATCCACACCGCAGCCTGAGTCCGAGCGGATTCCGCCTACTGATTATCATGACAGCGATATTCATGTTCGGCACCGGACTCATTTTCATGTTCCTGGGAGCATGGCCCGTCCTCGGATTCTGCGGTGTCGAATTCCTGCTGCTCTACGTCATGTTCAGGCTCAATTACCGGGCCGCCCGCGGGTACGAGCGTGTGCGCCTGAGCGACAACAATTTCGAGGTGCGGCGGATAAATCCGAAAGGCGGTGAAACGGCTTTTTATTTTGAGCCGACTTGGCTCCAAGTTCAGATGGACAATCCACCGGAACACCACAGCCAGCTCACAGTGGGCAGTCACGGAAAGCGACTGACCATCGGCACATTCCTGACTCCTGAAGAACGTCTGGAAGTCGCGGAAGCGTTGCGCGATGCACTGCATCTGCGTCACAGCTCTCCTCCCGGCGCGAAGCCCTAAGGCATTCCCCTAACCGTCAAAGCCAAGCACGTTCCGCATATTGTAAAGGCCGGGCCGTTTCGTTCGCGTCCACAGTGCCGCGCGGACAGCACCGACCGCGAACACTTGGCGGCTGGACGCTTTGTGCCCGAGGGTCACGCGCTCGCCTTCGGCGGCGAAAATGATCTCGTGCTCGCCGGCCACATCGCCGCCCCTAAGGTTCGCGAAGCCGATATCGCCAGGCCGGCGGGCCCCCGTATGACCGTCTCGCACTACCTGTTTAACATCGGCCAGCTCAACACCACGGCCTCGCGCAAGCGCGTCTCCAAGCGCCAAGGCCGTACCGGATGGTGCATCGATCTTGTGCCGGTGG
>MDSX01059445.1_pt1 | contig 17417 bp, 18 predicted proteins | sample 811141 | NCBI WGS metagenome assembly MDSX01 (sample SAMN05326642, study PRJNA326480) | marine metagenome | isolation source: seawater | place: Atlantic Ocean: South East | collected 2010 | reverse complement strand
TCAGGGGAGGATCCCACGATATGAAAATCTTCAAGATTAAGATAGTACATATATGGAGAAGGATTCAATTGTCTTATAGAGCGGTAAAGAGCTATAGGGTCAGTAGTAAAAGGAAGGGACATACGTTGTGAGCAGACTACCTGCATTATGTCTCCTTCCTCAATGTATTTTTTTGCTTTTTGAACTGAATTCTTAAAATCCTTTTCGCCGAAACCAGAAATAAAATCATTTTCGCTAATACTATTATCTGGTTTTTTAAAATCTTGAAAAGTTAAGGGCTCTCTGAGTTTTTCTTCAAGTTCAAGCAGTCGTTTTTCTGCATCATTATGCTGTTCTTTATTATCTATAAGGACAATCAAATGAAGCTTATTCTTAAGATTGTCAAAAACTGCCACCTCATCCGAGACCATAAACAAAGCATCTGGAGTTCCTAGTGGGTCAGGAGGAGTAGAATTAAGCAATTTTTTTTCTATATATCTCACACAATCATAGGAAAAATAACCTACCAGTCCCCCATTAAATTTTGGTAAATTAGGGTCCTCTTGCAATGAGTAGCTTTTTTGTAATTTATCTATGTAGTCTAATGGGTCATCAGATTGAAGAGTCTCTAGGAGTAATCCTTCACGAAATATTTCAATTGTATTCCCTGAGATTTTAATTACTTTCTTTGCTTGCAGTCCTATCAGAGAATACCTTGCCCATTTTTCCCCTCCTTCTACAGATTCAAAAAGGTAACTATAAGGGCAGTTAGCAAGTTTCCTGTAGACGCTCAAAGGTGTCTCCATATCTGCTAGGATTTCTCTAGAAACAGGAATTTTAGTTCTTTTATCCACTTTATTAAATAGCGTCTATTGAAGATCTCATTTTTTGAATTACTTCAGAATAATCTTCCTCGCCAAAAATAGCAGAACCTGCGACGAATGTATCAGCACCTTCTGAAGCTACCCTAGCTATATTTGATAAATTAATACCTCCATCCACTTCAAGTCTAATTTTAAAATTATTTCTATCTATGATTGATCTTACTTCACTAACTTTTTCTAAAACGGAATCAATAAATTTTTGACCTCCAAAACCTGGATTAACAGACATCAGCAAAACCATATCTAGTTGATCTATCTTGTCTTCAATTAAACTTACAGGTGTGGCAGGATTTAATACCAAACCAGCCTTACATTTATAACTCTTAATTAGATCAATAGATTTTTGAACATCGTCAGATGCTTCAGGATGAAAAGTAATGTAAGTTGAGCCTGCTACCGCAAAACTTTCTATAAGCTGGTCTACAGGCTCAACCATCAAATGAGTGTCTATAGGTGCTTGAATTCCATATTCTCTAAGTGCCTTACAAACCATAGGGCCTATAGTCAAGTTAGGAACATAATGATTATCCATAACATCAAAATGTATCCAATCTGCACCTGAATCTATAACACTCTTAGAATCTTCGCCTAACCTAGCAAAGTTTGCTGACAATATCGAAGGTGCGATTATATAGTCTTTATTGCTCATCGAGATGCAAGTTTACTCTTCGCTCAGTAAGCCGTCTAATCTTTCAACATCTGCTAGAGTATTAAGATTTTCAAATTTACCTTCGTAAATTTCTCCGGATACAAGGCTTCTAAGAGCTGCCGGTCTCAGAATATCATCCCAGAGTTTAGATTCCTTAACTTCAGTATCATTGAAGAGTTGAGGAGAAAGCATTGCAATTCCTGAAAAGGTGTATTTATCTTCAGGCCCCTCAGTTTTTATGAGTCCTTTATTAAGATGGACATCACCGCTTAAATTTTTGGACGGGTTTTGTATTAAAACCATATGAGCTAAGTATTCTTTTTTTAGAACCAAACTAGCAAAATTAAAATCCGTCCATACATCAGCACTTAAAGCTATAAAAGGAGAATCAAATTCATGTACAGCATTTTGAATACCACCTCCAGTCCCTAGTAGTTTCTCCTCAATAGAATAAGAGAGCTTAAGTCCATATTTAGATCCATCACCAAGTAAATTAATAATCTTTTCTCCAAAATGATGAACGTTTATGATTATTTCACTTACATTGGCCTTTTTTAAATTGATAATATTTCTTTCAATCAAAGAAATACCTCCAACCATTATTAAAGGTTTGGGGTTATCGTTTGTAAAAGGAAGAAGTCTTTTGCCTTTTCCTGCGGCAAGTAAAAATGCTTTCACTCTATCGCCTCAAGTACTTCTTGGAGTTTAGGTTCGACTTGCTCAACTAAGAAATTTTGAAAGTCGATCATCTCCTCGTACTCTATTAAATATTCAGTTAAAAATTTAAGTGTTTGGATTAGATCTAAAAGTCTGAATGATTTTTTGTCTCTAATGTGTAATCTAGATAGTGTACCCAAAATTCTAAGTTGCCTTTGAAAACCTGCGTAGTCTATATCTTGCTTAAGTTTTTCTTTAAAAGGATAACCTTCATACTGATCTGTAATATCCTTTAAAAAATATTTCGAATATCTCAATAACTCCTCTTCTTTCAGGGGATTCTCTATGTCCTTTAAGATTGAAACCAAGTCTAAGGCGTAAGGACCAATACATAAATCTTGAAAGTCTAAAATTCCAAGCTTGTTATCATCCAAGAGCATGAGATTGCGAAACTCAAAATCAAAATGGCATAAGACATAAGGCTGATTTGCACATTCTTTCGATATGGACTCATAAGCATATAAGATAATTCTTTTTTCTTCAGAGGAGCATTTGTAATCTAATAGGCCAGTTAAGAACCACTCCTCAAAAAGATTCATTTGATCCTTTAATGCACTTATCGTAAGCCTTTTGAGGCCATGCAGAGGATTAATTTTTTGAATTAAATGAACTTGGTCAATTGCACTTTCGTAGAATTTTTTTTCATTTTCAGGGTTCATTTCTAATTGCAGAACTTTATCTCCGAAATCTTCCATTATCATAAATCCTCTTTTATGATCGAAAGCCTCTACTTTAGGAACATTTATTTCGCTTCTCAATAAAGAAGATGAAAGATTGTTGAATATTCTATTTATGCCTGTCCTTGGATCTGAAAATACTGCAACTTTTGTATCTATATCAGTTTCCAGACGGAAATAGCTTCTCAGACTAGCTTGTTCCCTGAGAGGAACAATACTTATAACTTCATTACAGTCTAGGGTCTCTATAATCGAATTAATCCAATCGAGTAATTCTTTTTCTTGGCTTCCCATATTAATTTGAGCTTTTTCTAGTAATGAACTGCAGTCTTCTATTATGATCTTTATAAGTTTATGGAACAATCCAATTTAAATACACTCTAATGTGTAATATGCGCAAAGAATTCCACTTTATTTCACTTACTATAGCAGTCTTCTTAGGCACTTTACCGCTTGTTTTACAGGGAAAAGATAAAGAGATCGTCATTAAATCCTTAGATGCTGAAATAATAGAATCACTTGACAGAGATTCTCTTAAATTGGTGGGGAATGTAATAATCCAAACTGATGAAATGGATTTATGGAGCGATACGGCAATTTTTGATCGTTCTAAGAAAACAATAATACTTGAAGGAAACGTGAAAGCTCTTTCAAGAAATCTTGATATAAAAGCTGAAAAAATAAATGGTAACCTTCTAGATAGAACTTTTCTAATATCGGATACGAACTTTTCATTTCTTAAGAGGGTATTTGGGGAAGCAAAGAAAATTGAAATTAAGGCTAGCGGAGAAATAGAACTTTTAAATATAGCCCTAACAAGCTGCAAACAAGGTGATATCAATTGGGAGCTTAACTCTAAAGAAATCATCATCTCAAGTGACAGTAGAAATTCGATAATTAAAGATTTACAAGTAAAAGTAAATGACATACCTGTCATATATTTACCTTACGTGAGAGCTGCAATTGGTAAAGAGAAATTCTCAGGATTTTTGACACCTTCTATTAAACAAGGAAAAGATGGTCTAGATTTGTCTATACCTTATTTTTTTAGCTTAGCTCCTAATTACGATTTAACTATCTCTCCTAGGTATATTGATAAAAGAGGTTCTGGCTTTAGTGCAGAGGTTAGATACTTAAGCAGACATTCAAATGGCATATTAAAAATTGCTAATTTCTTTAAGGATAAGAGATTCTCTAATTTGACGGGCATAAATGACGATAGATGGTCGGGTGAGTGGAATAATGTATCAAAAGTAGGTTCAAATATTTTGCTAAGGATTAATACTGAACATGTTAGTGATAATCTTTTCTATGAAGATCTCAGTGATGATATTTTAGGCACTCAACAAAAAGACTATATAACCAGAAACCTAAGAATTGATTGGAAGAATAAAAATTTAAAGCTAAAAGGTCAAATAAATAAATTTCAAAATCTAAATCCCTTTGCCTCAAACGATTATGACAGTGAGCCAAGTCTAACTCTCAACTTTCATAAAAAATTAAAAGAATTAAATATTGGGCTTGATGCCAGTTACTCAGAATTCTCCTTTGAGGATTCCTTCAATCCTTTCGAGAGAAAAAATAATGTCAAAAGAACCTCAATAACTCCATCTTTAGGCTTCAGCAATGTAGGTATAAGTTCACTAAGTACTCTTACAGTTGGTAGAACAGATAGTAAGCATAAATATGATTCTTCTTCTTTGGACAATTCAAGAAATTGGGCTGAAGTGTCTCACAAAATTTATATGGATAACTATGGTAATAATGCTTTCAGGAGCCTTAGTCCAATAGTCAAGCTAATTTGGATAGATGGAAAAAATAAGGAAATAAGCCAAATAGACTCAAAAATAATTAATTTAGATCTCGAAACTCTCCTAAGAAGAAACTGGTATTCTGGAAATGACTTATTTCTTGAAAAGAATAGAATAATTTTGGGGTTTGAGCATAACTACGTAAATCAGAATTCTGGTAAAGAAAGGTACTTCTCTGTAGCTAAATCTTTTTTTTCTAATAAGGATTTTAACCGTATTAACGAAAAGAAACACAGCTCTTCAATCGTCACTGCATTTAATTCGGAGATAACAGACAATCTTCACTTAGTTAGCGAACTAGAAATAAATGAAGACTTTGAAAATATATTAACTGGTTCTATGGGAATAAAATTTAATAAAGACGAAAGAAAAAATATAGAGTTAAGATCAATTTATAAGAGAGACTTTTCTAGTCTTAACTCTTATCCTTGGTCTGATAGAGAACTACCAATCAATCAATTTGAGATTATTTCTCAATGGGAAATTTCTCATAATATTTTATTATTCGGTAAAGTGCTCAAAGATATCGAATCAAATATGTCGAAGGATATAACTTACGGTTTCGAGTACTCTAATTGTTGTTTGAAATTTGGATTAATGAAAAGAAAGTGGATTGATCAAGATTATTATGCACTGACAGCAAATCAAGCTAATAGTGCAAACCCCGCTTGGAATGAATTAACATTTGAAAAAGAAAGAGATAACCTTTATTTTTTCTTTGAATTAATTGAATTAGGAAGATTCGGAAAAGAAATTTCAGAAGTATTATCCTCAAAATCCTTTCAATAATTGCATCAATCATAAAAAAGAAGACAATAGCTCCTATGAAGTCTCTAAATAAATCTAAATCCCTAATTATTTGTAAAAGAATAATCCTTGTATTGTTGTCTTTTGCTCTTTCTTTGAATGTTCTTTCTAAGATAGAACTGATAGATAGAGTTATTGCAGTTGTAGATTCAGGAGTAATTATGGAATCTCAGCTAAATGAGAGAGTAGAAGAAATACTAATGAGGTTAAGGAATGATAGGACTGATTTACCTCCTTTAAATCTTCTTGAAGAACAAGTGCTGGATAGATTGATTATAGAAGAAATACAATTACAAATGGCAGACAGAGCAGGCATTAAAATCAGTGATTCTGAGCTTAACCAAACTTTATCAAGAGTAGCCGCACAGAATAAACTCAGTTTAGAGGATTTCAGGATAAAGCTAGAGACAGATGGAACATCATATAGATCCTTTAGAGATACAATCAGAAAAGAGTTAATCCTCCAAAGAGTCCAAAGAGGAAAAGTGGGTGCAAAAATAGATATTTCAGAGCAGGAGATAGAAAATTTTATAAATTCTGAAGAGGGTAAAAGTCAACTGGCCGAACAGTATAATGTTCAACATATTTTACTATCTGTAAAAAGTGGATTAACGGAGGAAGAAATTGTTGAAATCGAAAAAAGTGCTTTATCCCTAGTTGAAAGACTAAACGAAGGTGAGAACTTTGAAAAACTTGCTGCATCATACTCTTCAGGTCAAAATGCTCTAGAAGGAGGTTTCTTGGGTTGGAGAACTTCTTCTGAACTTCCTTCATTATTTGCGAGTGCTATTTCAGAATTGAAAGTAGGTGATATAGCTGATCCCTTAAGAAGTGGAGCCGGTTTCCATATCCTAAAATTGACTGAGAAAAGAGGCAATACCGTAAAGTTTCTTGATCAGACTTTGGCAAGGCATATTTTGGTACAACCTTCTGAAATTAGAACTGAAAATCAGGCTGAGCTTTTAATAAATGAAATCTATGGAAGATTAAAAGAAGGTGAAGACTTCAAACAACTAGCTAGACAATATTCAGAAGACCCAGGATCTAAAATGGATGGAGGAGACTTAGGGTGGAATAATCCGGGCGATTATGACCCTGCTTTTGAAAAGACCATGAATGAAACAAAAATTGGAGAACTGTCAGAACCAATTCAATCAAACTTTGGTTGGCATATCATAGAAGTTCTTGACAGAAGAAATGAAGATGTCAGTCAAGAGGAACAAAAAAATAGAGCTTTTAAGATTATATATGATAGAAAGTTTGAACAAGAACTACAGAGTACTCTCATTGAATTAAGAGCTGAAGCTTACGTAGATATAAAACTAAATACATGACCAAGATAGTAGTGTCTTCAGGAGATCCTGCAGGCATAGGTCCAGATATTTGCATAAAGGCATTCGGGCAGAAAAAAATACTAAGGTATTCACCTGTAATCTTCAGTGACGAAGACCTTATTAAAGATAGGTGCAAGCAACTCAAGATAAATACTGATGTGCAGCAATATTCTGGAGAAAGTGATAAAGAGATGTCTTCAAATTGTTTGTGGGTAAAACATCATTCTGTGAATGAGGAGGTTTTCCCAGGAATACCATCAGAGAAAAATGCAAAATATATAATTGAGATATTTGAGAATTCTGTCAATAAGACTATTTCTGGCGAGTTTGAGGCCGTCGTAACATGCCCTATAAATAAGGAAGTAATCAATAAAGGTGGTATTCCTTTTACTGGGCATACTGAGGAATTGTCTAGGCTCTCGAATACTAAAAAAGTTGTTATGATGCTGGCTTCTGAAAATATGAGAGTTGCTCTTCTCACAACACATATTCCTCTGACAGAAGTGCCATCCAGAATTAGTACTGAAAACCTTAAAGACACAATAAATATTGTTTCAAAATCTCTTAAAGAAGATTTTGGTATATCTAATCCAGTTATAAAAGTTCTAGGATTAAATCCACATGCAGGTGATGGTGGATATATTGGAAAAGAAGAGGAAAAAATCATTATTCCTCTAATCAAGAAGCTAAACAAGAGTGGTGAGAATATTATTGGACCAATATCTGCTGACACAGCTTTCATTGAAAAAGGATCTAGTGAGAAAGCAGATGTATTTATTGCTATGTTTCATGATCAGGGTTTGCCCGTTATAAAAACTTCAAGTTTCGGTGGTATTGTTAATATTACTCTTGGCTTACCTTTTATAAGAACATCTGTTGATCACGGCACAGCCTATGACCTCAGTGGAAATATAAATGCTGATGAATCAAGCCTTGAGGCTGCATCAACAATGGCAGCAATTATGGCCAAGAAAAATAAGTAATGATTAAAGCCAAGAAAGATTTAGGTCAAAACTTTCTCACAGATGCAATTATTATTAATCAAATAATAGAGACAATAAATCCAGATGCTGAAGATACATTCCTAGAAATAGGACCTGGCAGAGGAGCTATTACTGAACCTCTTTTAAAGTCAATAAAATATCTTCATGCGGTGGAGATTGATAGAGACCTCATTAAAGCCCTAGAAAATATAAAAAATACTAATCTTCTTATACACAATAACAGTATTCTTAAATTTCAACTTGAGCAGCTAGGAGATAGGAACCTTAGGGTTATAGGAAACCTGCCCTATAATATTTCAACTCAGATCATGTTGTGGACTTTTGAAAATCTTAAAATGTTCAAAGATATACATTTTATGTTTCAAAAAGAATTTGGAGAAAGACTTGTTTCTAAGAATGATAAAAAAAGTTTTGGAAGGCTTTCAGTGTTGACTCAATATCTTACAAAACCAGAATTCTGCTTCCAGATCAATCCAGAGAGTTTCATTCCTGAACCCAAGGTTGAAAGTGTATTTATAAAACTCCTACCTATAGAAGGAAGGAGTTTTAATGATGCACTCACGAAAAAACTTCAGGAGGTTTCCAGGATCGCGTTCATGCATAAAAGGAAGATGATTGGTAAGTCTTTGAAATCTATATTGGCAATTGAGGAATTGGTGAACCTTGGCATTGATTTGAAGTCAAGACCCGAAAATTTATCGGTTGAAGATTACGTAAAAATTTCGGAAACTCTCATTTGATGTCAAATTATGTTATCGGAGATTTGCAAGGATGTTTCAACGAATTTAAAGCACTCTTGGATGAAATATCTTTTGATCAGAATAAAGATAAATTATGGTTATGCGGTGATCTGGTAAACAGAGGTGATGATTCTCTTGCATGTCTTCAATTTATTCATTCAATACAAGAAAGTTGTTACATAGTCTTGGGAAACCATGATCTGCATCTATTAGCGATAGCAGATGGTATTAAAGACTTAAATAAGTCAGACACTATTGGAGATATCATAAATAGTCCTGATTGTTTTGAATTGCTGCAATGGCTCAGAACCCTTCCCTTTCATTTCCTAAAAGAAGTTGAAACCAGTAAAGGGAAGATAGAATTCATTATGTCCCATGCTGGTATCCCTCCTGACTGGAGTAAAGAAGATCTTATTAAAAATTCTAACGAACTGAGTCAACATCTTAGAGGTGAAGATAGTATTAATTTTCTAAAGAATATGTATGGAAATCAACCTAATCATCCCAAAGATTGTTTGATAGAAGAAGATAGATTTAGGTTGAATATAAATTACTTAACAAGGATGAGATTTGTGCATTCTGATGGTTCTTTGAATCTTGAATTTAAAGGAAAAATCAATGAAGCTCATAAAGATCTTAAACCTTGGTTTAAATTTAAATCAAATATCGTTAACCGCAACACTCATATCCTGTTTGGGCATTGGGCCGCGCTAGAGGGAGAGACTGGTATTCCTAATATCAGTGCCTTAGATACAGGCTGTGTTTGGGGAAATAAACTAACTGCAATGAGACTTGAAGATTATGAGGTCTTCAGTTGTGATAAGCTAAATTGATTCTATGAAAATTTATCTAGTGGGTGGTGCTATAAGAGACTCTTTACTCGGACTATCAGTATTTGAAAAAGACTGGGTTGTTATAAATGCAACGGAAGAAGACCTTATTCAAGACGGATTTAAAAAAATAGGTAAGGATTTTCCAGTCTTTTTGCATCCGGAAACAAAAGAAGAATATGCTTTGGCAAGAAAAGAAAAGAAATCTGGAAAAGGCCATAAAGGTTTCGAATTTATATTTGACTCCAGTGTTACTTTAGAAGAGGACTTACTCAGGAGAGATTTGACTGTTAATGCCATTGCACAAGATGAGGAAGGAAATCTCATTGATCCTTATGAAGGTAAATCAGATCTGAAAAATAGAACCTTAAAGCATGTTTCAGAAGCGTTTTCGGAAGACCCCTTAAGAGTTCTAAGAGTGGCTAGATTTTTAGCTAAGCTGCATCATTTAGATTTTGAAATTTCATCAAGCACCCTCACTTTAATGAAAGAAATCTCTTCTTCAGGCGAAATCGAAACATTAAGTAAAGAAAGATTTTGGATGGAAACCCAAAAAGCTCTTTTGACCAAAAATCCTGAGATTTTTTTTGCTGTATTAGAACAAGTTGGTGCCCTAAAGAAGATTGCTTCTTTAAAATTATTAAATGATGAGGAAATTAAAATTGCTTCCAAAGAATCAAAAGATATAGCTGTCTTATGGGCAGTTATAATTGCAAAAAATGAAGACATAAATAATATTAATAAGTCATTTAATGTTCCAAATGAAATTTCAGAGATAAGTATCATTTGTGATTCTATCCTTGATTTTCAAAGACAAGAGTTAACGGCTGAATCAATACTCAAGATTATTCAAAATTCAGACTTAATACGAAAACCAGAAAGATTTTTTAGAGCAGCCAATGCAGCGTCTTATTTTAAAAAAGAAGATTCCAAAAAACACATTGATTGGGAGTCTATTTTTCAGCTAATAAATAATATTGAAGCGGATACTACTTTGAAAGAGGGAAAATCTATTGCAAAAAAATTATATACAGATAGATTGCATGCTCTCAATAACTATCTATTAGATTCATGACAAATAAGTTTATTTTTTTAACCGGAGGAGCAAAAAGAATTGGCAAAGTGACATGTGAGGCATTCCATCGTGAAGGTTTCGATGTTATTTTTCATTACAATAGGTCTGTTGCAGAAGCTGAAGAGATACAGAGTAAACTCAATGAAATAAGAGAAGATTCTTGCTTCATTGTGCAGGCAGATTTCAACAGCGCAGATTCAATAAAAAAACTCCAAGACAGTATTTCTAAGATTACTAATAGATTAGATGTTTTAATAAATAATGCATCTAGCTTCTATCCTACACCTATAGAGGAAGCAACTTACGATGAGTGGTCTGACCTTCTAAGCACTAATGCAACAGCACCACTGTTCCTGACTCAGGCTCTTCTTCCATTCTTAAAGAATGCCAAAGGTTCTGTGATAAATATATCAGATACTCTCGCTCCTTCAGGTATTAAGAACTTCAGCCTCTATTCCGGAGCAAAATCTGCTCTTGAAGGAATAACTAAATCACTAGCGAAAGAACTAGCACCAGAAATAAGAGTTAACGCGATATCACCCGGTGCAATATTGTGGCCCGAAGATGAAGATCTTTCTGATGATCAAAAAAAACAAAGGCTCAGCAAAGTCGCCTTAGGAAGAATAGGTAAGCCAGAAGATATTTCTTCTTTAGCAGTTTTTCTGTCTTGTGCTAACTATATAACTGGTCAGGTAATTAAAGTTGATGGTGGTAGATCAGTAATCTAGTCCAAATTTTTCTTTTATCATTTTTATATCTATCTTATTATTAAATTATGACAAACGAACTGCATCAACCTGACGAAAATACAGGAACTATGGAAGTCTTGGAGAGGCATCAATTTGATACTGCCAAACTTAAAGATTATATGAATGAGCATGTTGAAGGTTTTGAAGGAGATATAAAAGCTGAAGAATTTAAAGGTGGCCAGTCTAATCCAACTTATAAAATAATAACTCCCAATCAATCATATGTTTTGAGAAGGAAACCACCTGGAAAATTACTTAAATCTGCTCATGCAGTAGATAGAGAATATGCTGTCATTACTGCCCTAAATAAAACTGACGTTCCTGTACCTAAAAGCTATGCTCTTTGTGAAGATGATGATGTCATAGGAACTGCTTTCTATTTGATGGAATTTAAAGATGGTAGAGTCTTGTGGGATCCTGCTATGGAAGGTCATGATCCAGAAGAAGCAAAAAGTGTATATGAGTCCATGAATGATTCTATGGCTAAGTTGCATTCAGTTGATCATGATGCTGTGGGGCTATCTGAATTCGGTAAACCCGGAAATTACGTTGGAAGACAAGTTTCTAGGTGGTCAAAACAGTACATAGATTCTGAGACAGAAACGATAGATTCAATGAACAATTTAATTGAATGGCTACCAAATAACCTTCCTACAGAAAAGAAAACAGGAATTGTCCACGGAGACTACAGTCTCACTAACGTAATGATAGGTAAGAATGATCCCAAAGTAATTGCGATTTTAGATTGGGAATTGTCTACTCTTGGAGATCCGTGTGCAGATTTTAACTACCATTGTCTGCAATACACCATGAATCCTAAGTTAGCCGACAAAGAATACTGTAAATCCCAAGGTATTCCCGTAATCGAAGATTACGTTAAGATTTATTCCGACAAAATTAACATAGATCTAACTGAGGAATGGGACCTTTATACTGCTTATAATCTATTTAAGTTAGCTGGAATTCTTCAAGGGATTCTAGGTCGAGTTAGAGATGGTACGGCTGCACATGAAAATGCCGCCGAAAGAGCAAGTGGTGTTAGAAATCTTTCTGATACGGCTTGGGACTTAGTTAAAAAGAACTTTATATAGGAGAAAATTATGTCAATAGATAAATTTTTGGTCGAGGCAAGTCACATAATGATGTTTGCTAGATCAGTTGGAGATGACAATCCAATATATCATGATGAAGAATATGCAAAAGGAACTGGATCAGGAGGCATAATCGCGCCCCCCACTTTCGCACAGTCGAGTGCTCAGTTTGATCCAGATTACTTTCTTAGACCTAAAGTAGGTGGAGAAGGCTGGTTTGGTTCAGGAAAAGAAGCAACCGGTGCAAAACCTTCACAAGAATCAGGAGGCGGAGGCGGAGGCGCTGCCATGGGTCTCCATGCTGAACAGCATTTTGAATATCACAAACCATTGAAGGCTGGAGATGTTTTGACTGCAACTTCAAAACCAGGTAATTCATGGGAAAAAGAGAGTAAAAGAGCAGGAAAATTGAAATTTAGTGAAAGTGTTACAGAATATAGAAACCAAGATGGCGATTTAGTCATAACAGCTACCGGGGTGGGTGTTCAAACTGAAAGAGCTGTAGATAGCTAGGAGAAAAATATGCTTAAGGAAAATGAAATTAAAGTTGGAGATACTCATTCAGCTACATTAGTTGAAGATCTAAAAAGAACTCAAATAGTTCAATATGCTGGAGCTTCAGGAGACTACAATCCTCTTCATACTGATGAAATATTTACAACTCAGATAGCTGGCTATCCAAGTGTGTTTGCTCACGGAATGCTTTCTATGGGGTTAACAGGGACAATGCTGACGAACTATGTTGGTGATGGTGCGTTAAAAAAATATGGCGTTAGATTTACAAATCAAGTTTGGCCAGGAGATACTCTCACTGGAAAAGCAACTATTATAGAGATTAGAGAAGAAGACGGAGATAAAGTGGTTGATTTAATGATTGAAACTACAAATCAAGATAATGTAGCGGTAATAACAGGAAATGCTACAGCTAAAATAGAAGCTTAAATACATAACTTTATTAGGGGAGAAATTTTTTGTCAGAAGAAAAGGGTTCTGAGGTCGGAGGCTATCACGCTAAAGTTGCGTTAAGTCTTCTTGTATTGGTTTACATCTTTAACTTCGTAGATAGACAAATTTTATCAATACTTGCAGAGGATATAAAAGCTGATCTAGGAATATCTAATAGCGATATAGGATTTCTATTTGGAACTGCCTTTGGAGTTTTCTACTCCGTAGTAGGAATACCCATGGGCAAACTCGCTGACTCATGGAATAGGAAGAATTTAATAAGTATTGGTCTAGCCTTTTGGAGCCTAATGACCTTTCTCTCCGGGACAGCCAAATCTTTTTTAAGCCTTTCTATTTATAGATTTGGAGTTGGAATAGGAGAGTCTAGTGCTACTCCATCGGCTTATTCTCTTCTGTCAGATTACTTTTCACCCAAAGTCAGGGCCACTGTCCTATCTATATACTCAAGTGGGCTTTATATAGGAGCGGGAATTGGTTTATTCTTAGGAGGTGCCATTTTAGACACATGGAATTCTGCATACCCTGACTATACTCAAGCTCCCTTCCAACTAAAAGGATGGCAAGCAGCCTTTATGGGTGTAGGTCTTCCTGGAATTATTCTATCAATAATCACTTTTTCATTCATCAAGGAACCGGTAAGAGGTCTTAGTGAAGGAATCGTGACAGAGCAAAGTAAGGAACCGTTTAAAGATACGTTTAAAGAATTCATAGGTTTGACACCTTTATCTTTATTGGGGGAGAAAGATGCCTTGAAATCTCTAGGAATTAACTTAGTCATAGCTACCACTATCTTTGTATTGTGCTTTTCACTATATAAACTTACTGGAGACTTCCTCCAATGGGTAGCATGGGGTATAGGCACTTATCTCGTTTGTACTTGGATTCAAAGTCTTAGAAAAAGGGATATAGTTGCATTTACTTTAATGTTTCGAAGTAAAGCACTGCTTTATTCTTTTATCTCTTTTCCTTGTATACCTTTTGTAGGTTATGCTTATTCAGCTTTTACGCCTTCCTTTTATATCAATTATCATGGCATGAGTGCTATGGAGATTGGCACTATGATTGGGTTGATAACTGCCATAGGATCATTCATTGGTGTTATTGGAGGAGGTTATTTTGGAGATAAACTTAGAGACAATTACGTCGGCGGTAGGTTATACGTGATTTTTTTTGGGGGAGTTGTCATTACTATTTTTGGATGCTTTGGAATGATCTACTCTGAAACAAGAAATATGTCACTTCTGTTCAACTTTATTTATCATATCGGAAGTTCGGTTTATGTTGGTTGTGCTGCTACAACTGTTACAAACCTCGTTCTGCCAAGAATGAGAGCGATGGCCGGAGCTTTCTTTATCTTAACGCTCAGTATGATAGGCCTTGCTCTTGGACCTTACACTTTAGGGCGAATTAGTGACTTATTTGAATATCAAGGCTATGCGCCTGGCGATGCGATGCAAACCTCAATGGCTCTTATACTTTTAATACTAATTATTCCAAGCATAACGCTCTTTCTTGCCGCAAAAAATCTTAAGGCAGACGAAGAATCAGTTTCAGAAAGAGCTAGAAGCCTTGGAGAAAATATATAAGATAGACTCTACTCAATTCAATCTATAGGAGAGATAAAATGATCGGCAAAATGAAACAAATTCTTATAATTTCTATTTTGATTATTACTGCATCTAATCAGGCTTTTAGTGCTGAAGAGGATACAGTGGTCGAATTTATAAAAACCTGGGCTGCTTTGGAAGGAGATCTTGATGCACAGGCAGAACTTATAAGGGAAGACAGAGTAATGATTTCAGGATCAGATAAATGGCCAGATCAAAGAGATAACCTAATGATTCAAAAGGAAAGAAGATCAGCAACTTTAAGCAGAGATCCAGATTGGAAGATAATGCAGACCATCATATCTCCAGAAGTGAGGATATATGGAAATGTTGCAGTTGCACATTTTGTAAGGCGGTTTGATTTTATAGCTGGAGAGGGAGAAATTTCACCCCCCGCATTTAATAATGCAACCATGATCCTCGTCAAAGAAAAAGGTGAATGGGGAATAGCTCACACACACTTTTCGCAAATCTAGTTAATTTAATTTGCATTAGAGCAAGACTACCTCAATAAAGCTTAGCTTGAAGAAATGATTGGTAAATAAATTTACCTAACGTAAGTTACTATTTTTTCTTATTGCTTTATATGACAGCCCCAATGAAGGATGGATTTCATCAGGGGCGATTTCATAAAGGGGTTCCAGAACAAATGAATATTTTGTGATATCTTCGCTTGGGACATCTAAAGCTTCTGTCTTAATTTTTTCTTTGCCATAAATTATTAGGTCTAAATCAATGCACCTATTAGACATGCCTTTTTGAGAGGTATTTCTTCCCATCTTCTTCTCGATATCTTTAAGCATGCCATTCAACTCAAGAGGCTCTAAATCAGTATAAAAAAAGCAAACGCAGTTTAAAAAATCCTCTCCGTCAAATCCTGCAGCTTTAGTCTTATGAATTTTCGAGTAAGTAACATCGAAATAGGAATCTAGGTGTTCTTTAACGAGTTGCATATTTTCTTCAGGGCTTAAGTTGCTTCCTATACTTAAAAAAACTTTTTCCATCAGGGTCTTTCGATAGATATTCCGACCGCCTGTGAACCACGAAGAGCACCTGGTTTTCTTAGAGAAATTTTTACTCTCTCTACCGGGAATTCATTGAGTATTATCTCAGAGATTTTCTCAGCCAAAGCTTCAACTAATTTAAACTTCGAACTCTTAATAAAAGAAGTTACTCGTTTGCCTACTAACTTATAGTTGAGTGCATCTTCAATAGAGTCTGATTTAGCTGCTTTCTTGTTATCGAAATCCATTTCTATATCAATTGATATTAGTTGCCTAACCTCTCTCTCCCACTGAAATATTCCGATGATACTTTCAACCTCTAGATTTCTTATAAATACTTTATCCATTATTAAACTCCGACAGTGGCCATCTAGGTCTTATATTCAAACTAAAATCTTCTTCCACTTCTTTGAGGTAGTGACTCCCTGCGTATGCAATCATCGCTCCATTATCAGTGCATCTCTCAATAGGAGGGAAGAAAATATTTTTATTACTTAAACCAGTTACTAGTCTATCTCTTATATATTTATTGGAAGCAACACCTCCTCCAATAACTAATTCCGTTAATCCTGTATTTTCTAAAGCTTTTTTTGTTTTAGATAACAGAGTATCTGCCACCGCCTCTTGAAAAGAAGCCGCAATATCAGCTTTTTGTGATTCTGAGATTTGATCTATCTTTTTATATTCATAATAAACAGCAGTTTTTAATCCGCTAAAACTGAAATCAAAATTATCCTTATTTGTCATAGGTCTAGGAAAATCGTATGCGAGAGAATTACCTTGATTTGATAACGCTTCTATCTTTGGACCTCCTGGATATCCTAAGTCCAGAATTTTCGCCACTTTATCAAAAGCTTCACCAACTGCATCATCCAGAGTTTGCCCGATAATTTCGTAGACACCTAAAGATTTAGCATTTATCAATAAACAATGGCCCCCTGATATCAATAAGGTTAAAAAAGGGAAAGAGGGTGCTGGATTTTCGAGTAAGTTTATCAATAAATGAGCTTCCATATGATGTACACCAATAGATGGTTTATTTAAGCTAAGAGCAATGGCTTTAGCCGTAGAAGCACCTATCAAAAGCGGTCCTCTTAATCCAGGTCCAGCTGTATATGCTATACCATCTAACTCTTGTAAAGAGTATCCAGACTCATTAATAGTTAAATTGATTAAGGGTATTAATTTCTTTAAATGGTCTCTTGAAGCCAGCTCAGGGACTACGCCTCCATACATTGCATGCTTCGAAGCTTGACTATATAGCTGCTCGGAAACAATTGAGTTACTTTCTGTATCAAAGATAGCAACTCCTGTTTCATCACATGATGTTTCAATTCCTAAAATTTTCATAATTAAGATAAGCTATTTTCGTTGAAAATAAAAAAAAAGAAACTCTTTCCAAATTAAAAATGGTTCTATAGAATTGCGCATCCCTAAGGGGTTATTTATGCCATCAATAAAAATAAGACCAAATGAATCTTTTGACGTAGGAC
>MDSX01036561.1_pt1 | contig 17419 bp, 12 predicted proteins | sample 811141 | NCBI WGS metagenome assembly MDSX01 (sample SAMN05326642, study PRJNA326480) | marine metagenome | isolation source: seawater | place: Atlantic Ocean: South East | collected 2010 | reverse complement strand
TAATTGAAACTGATAAATCTTGTCGTCCGTAGAATTTGGCTGATTGTTTAGAAATACAAGGATAAGGAGGCAGAAAGCCCGTAGCCAGAGTCATTGCTCTTTCTGGTACTTTTGGAAGCTGCGGCGATATGCTTGCAGCACTTTTTACAACTCTAAATTTGCGATCTTGTGTAAGTACTACTCTATACGCCTCGGCTAAATAATATTCTAGGTCTGTAACAAATTCTTCTGTTGGTACAGGATTAGTGAGTCCATTTGATGGTCTATCAATTTCTTCTAGTATACTAGGATTTTCTGTAGCTCCTGCGATACTAGTTGAATTGGCTGCTGTATTCACAGTGTATGGTCTAAAGTCAATTGCATTTTTTAAATCATAGACATTACCGCTAGACGATCCAAAAATAGGTATTTCTTGTGTCTTTATAGTACCTGCACCGCCGGTGTCATTTACAGGATAAGAATCAACACATGCAAATGAAGGCCCAGAAACAGTTCTACTAAAATAATCTAGTTTTACTGTAATGTACCTATAAGTCGTTGTATCTAAACTACTTCCGGATCTTTTTTGTATAGAACCGAGACCATAATAGTTTTCTTTCTGACCTTTGTCTAATATAAAGTCAGTAGTCACATCTCTAGTGTTAGTAGTATAATCAGAGTTATCAGTAGCAAGAATTTGCTTTATTCTAAATACATCACTGATGCCTAGAGAGTATTTACCGCTTGCTGAGTTGGCATTTGTAGTAGCATCAATTTTTACATATCTATCTGAAAGTAGAGTCTTAGAAATAGGAGCAGTATTAGATTCTTTAACATTTACAAATAATCTAACACCTCTATCTAATTCAGAAATCGAATCCCCTAAATCAATAGTAAGTGATTGATCTGAAACTCTAGTAACTAATCCAGACAAGTCTATATACTCGCCCTCTTTAATTACTGTTGAACCTACAGTAAATTGATCAGTGGCCAATAATTGTATGTTAGCTGTTGTAACACTGTCACTAACTACATTACCATCTGAACCAAAAAAGAATTTTTGATTGCCGCTTAGAGTTACGTTTATAATACCAGCAGTATCTGCGGAAAGGTCAGCCTCTTTTGTAAATTTAAAATTATAATCATAAGCAGAAGAATCTGCTTGTAGAGTCTTTAAATGAGAGTATGGAAGATTCCATAGCAACTTGTTAAAGTTAGTTTCTTTTAAAACAGCATCGCCCCCTGAGTCTAATACAATATCAGCAAAAGCGTCAGCATTTGTATTTTCGTAAACAATGCCTTCAACGTCTTTAAAATCACCTTTAGACATTTTTATATCATAAAGGTACAATTTATATTGAGCAGCAGCAGTTCCTGGAGTACCTGAGTGAAGAACAATATGCCTAGTTTTAGCTGTTCCGACTTTTAATCCTGAGGCAGTCGTAGCCGAAAAAGTACCATCTGTCACTGCATCTTGAGCAGTATCATAAAAATCTACTATACCATTACCAGCAACACCATCGCTGCCGTCAACATCCCACGCACCTGCTACATCAGCAACTATGACATAATTACCAAACGATGTTGACTGTGATACACTATTTTCAATTCTTGTTGCGCTAGGCTTATCAAAAGGAATAATTTTTTGTGCTAAAAGGTCTACTGGATAACCAGCAACATTTGCTTTGCCTGGACGAATCACCGCAGCTAGTTTAGTTGACAATCCTCCTTGATCAGTGCTAAGTAAGCCACCGTTATTGCCATCATCTAAATGTTCTCTGAAAAATGTTTGCAATCCATTGATAACATAGTTACCATTTGTATTGTAAGCTCTCTCTGCAATTGCCTTACTAATGCCACCCAATGGATCAGTTTTAATTTCTGATCTTACAATTTTACCGAATTCCCACGAAGCATATTGGAAAAAATTGTCTGGTAAAGTTTCTGTATTATTGAAAGATTTAAGAGTGACTACTTTTTGAAGTCTATCTGCGCCAGGAGCGTTGAAATTGAAAGAACCACTTGCAGGATCTAGTAGAGTAGCATCTGTTGATGATTTTACTATTTTGTCGGTAACTACAAAGCCTACTTTTCTATCTGCCAGCTGAGTATAATTGTCAATGAAAGTAGAAATTTCAGTTGTTCTAATAAAAGTGCCAAGAGCAAAAATAATACCAGGTGAAAGAGTCAAGAAAGGAGCGAAGCCAGAATACCTATCTCTAGAGCCTACAGTTGCACTTTCTCCAGAATTATAGGTTACAAAGGTGTGACCGTTTAAATCAGAATCTTCTGAATCTACAGTAAGTTTTTCATCTTCTTCAAATTCTAGTACACCATTTGTATTGGTGGCTGCAACAGAATCAATGTATGTGATGTAAAAAGTTTTTGTGTTCGGTGTGCCACCAGTAGTTCCAGTTTTACTTGATATTACCTTTGCACGAAGACCAGTGCTTCCTCCTACTAGAGTTGCTCCTACATAGTCCTTCAAGGTAGAATTGATTACAGCTAAGCCATCAAAGTTACTGTCAGTTATTTTAATAAAAGAAAGGCGAGATACTTTTTCTTCACAGCCACTTATAATAGCTCCTTCTTTTAAAGTAAAGCTACCAAGTTGAGACAGTTGATCTGACAAAACAGTTTGAAGTTGAGTAAGCTCTCTTGCTTGAACAGCAACTCCTGGCTTAAACAATATCCTATTATAGTTATTGTCGCCATCAAAATCATCAAAATAAGGTGAAGAATTTAAATTAAGAGCCATTTGTTTTTCCTAAAATTTTACCAATGCTTTTATTGTTTCCACTTGATCTGCTGATCTAGCGATCGCTGTTCTGTTTTCAATGTAAATAATTTGTCCGAAAGAGGTGCTTATCTCTGGTTCCGTTCGACTATTTATAGCGAGCGAAGATATGTTTTGTGTTTCGTTTTTAAGCGTACTAGTATTAGTTATGTTCGGGATTATAGATTGCAAATAAATATCAAAAGTTGTAACTCCATCATCTACTCTTTCAACTATTTGTATTACTCTGAAACGACCTTCTGCACTGGTGCCTTCATCTGCAACGATTATATCATCTACTGCGTAACTTGCCGAACTATCTACATTAACTCTAAACGCTGCTGTCGCAGTCAACTCTCTCCAAATAGCACTTTCATCATAATCATATATGTTTTTCATGAGTCCTATTTGTCTAAAATCATTGTCTACCATCAAATCATGATTATTATTATCTGATATTGAAGAAACTACTGCTACGGTAGTGCCAAATAATTCTCTGACTGGATCATTACCATGACCATCTAAAGGAGAAAGAATTGCTCTAGCAGATGCTTTCTTGTCAGAATCTACTGGGTCTGTAAAAAGTTCGTTGCCGCTTCCGTCTACAAAAGTTATATCAGCATATGTATAATTGGCGCCTCGGTCTGTCACATTAACAGAAGTAATTGACCCAGAACCCGCTGCAATAGTTACAGTAGCGGTTGCTAAATCAGCAGAAGCTACACTATCACCTGTTATTTTAACAAACGTATCACCATCAACATAGTCCTTTCCGCCATCTGTCACTACTATTCTTTCTATTGTGCCAGCAATCGCTGTTTCTTCGACGGCTTTTTGTAAAACTGTAGAGTCTGAATCAGCATCACCAAGAGAAACTGTAGCTGTAGCTTCTTCTGTAAAGCCGCCGCCTGAGAAAGTAACGAAAGCAAATGTGTAGCCTATTCCCTTAAACGAAGTGTCTCCATCATCTGCGCTAATGTTAACCGCTGTAACTTCGCCGCCGCTGATGGTTGCAGTTGCTTTTGCGCCAGCTCCATCACCATTAATTGTTACAGTAGGTGCAGACGTATAACCTGATCCACCTGAAGTAACAGCTATATTAGTGACTTCTCCTACTAAAGTGCCATAAGTGGGGCTGTTAGCAGTAAGTTTTCTGACAGGAATAAACTTAGAGTCTAAAAATTTATTCTGATCTGCTTGAGACACTTCGTACATAAATTTCCATTTATAACCATCAGACGTTTCAAAAATTGAAGTGCCAGAAAGATTTGGTTCAACAGTGCTTTCGGTAGCACTATCATTGTCTATACACTTATACACTCTATTAGTAGTTGGTGCATAGACATAAAAATTAGAATCTGCTAGAGTAGTTGCCCCATTTGCAGCAGGGTTAGTAGTAGAATAGTTGTCATCATATGAATCATATACAGTTCCTGATTCCCAATCTATTCTTCTTATCAATACACATACATCAGAAGGATTCACTTTCTGAGCAAACAACATATTATTTCTAAACTGATTTAGATATTTTTGAGAATCGTAGGCAACCTCTGGAGTGCTTTCGTCACTCCAGGCATTAGTTCGTGAAAATACAAAATTGTAATAGTCGTATAATTTATTGTTATCACTATCTATTACGTTTTTTACTTCTCGAACAAATGATCTCGCTAGTTCGACCCTAGCCATTCTAGTCAATAAGATTGCCACTAGTTTTACCTATTAAGAGATTGTAACGGTCCAAGTGACCGTCATTGTATCTGTTGCCCCTTTGTTAATTACAGCAAAAACTGTTCTACAAAGCATAGTACCTGCAGATGAAGCGTTAAAGATGCCAGCTTCTGTTAGTGCAGCAGTTCCTGTTGCTGCAGGAAAAGTTGCAACATAAACCATATCGTTGCCAGTAGCAGTTCCAGAGTCTAACGCAACTCTAGCACCTGATACCTCAGTTCCAAGAGTAGTGTCGCCTGCTGCCGCTGCCGTATTGCCAGTGCCAACTGCCATATGTGACATTACAGAAGCAGATGCATCTTCCATGCGTGAAGCAATAAAGTTTAGACCAGTAGTCACTACTAGATTTGGTACAGTAAAGTCTTCTTTTACTTTGCCAGATTCATCTCTAACTACAATGTTTAACTGGCCTGTGGCTTTTGATGTTTCGGATTTGAGCATTTTATTTCTCCGTTGTTAAAAAGTGTATTCTTGTCCGATATAATCCTCTGCAAAATATGAGGGAGAATAATCATCGTTACTAAGTATAGTAGCTGAGCCAGAATCTGACACAGCAATAGTTTCTGTTTTAGGTGATGAGACAGTTAAAACTGCTTCATCGTTTATATTTTGTGTTTCTGCAAATACCTTATCTGTATTTATAACTAAAATAGATGAAGCTGAAAGGTTATTCAGCAAAGTCTTTTGTATATTTTTATAAACACCAGGTCCGTGATATCCTAGAGGCAAGTATCCATTTTCGACATAATAATCAGTATAATCATCTAATATACTTACTGTATCATTTTCAGTATGCTCAATCAAGATATACTTTAGATATTCAAAGACATCAGACAAGATTACTGTTTCTGTTACTACCATTTCGTAACCAGCTGAGAAGTTTTCACTGGCTGTTGCAGGGCTTGTAAATGATCTCAAGAAAGAGATTACTGGATCAAAAGATTCAGTAGTAGTAGCTTGTGACTCTAGTACTTTGTTTATGGTTTTAAATACACCTGGGCCATGGTAACCTAATGGCAGATAGTCTGATTCTACATATAAATCGTCTGCATAATCATCAATCGTAGTAGCTACATCTAAAGGATTTTTACCAAAATTAAATGACTCTGTATCTATCGCATTTATTGTTTCACTATCTGGATCTACTGGATCAAATCCGTTATCATCAAGATTAGGGAATGCTCTTACCCATTGAACAACAATTGTGATAACATCTGGTGAAGTAACGATGTCTTCAGTCTTAAACTCGTGTAAATGTAATCCTTCGGAATCTATAGCAAAGAAATCAGCGAATCCTAAATTACTTTTTATGACTAGATCGCCTAATACTTGCATACCAGCCGGATGCATAATATCTTTATATCTTTTTTTCCATACAGTTTCTTCAATTGACGATTTTATTATGTAAGAATAACTTTGATATCTAAAATTGTCCTGTAGTCTGATAGTGTTTGATAGTTTGCCTCTATCGTCTTTAAACACACCATTTTCTGTAAACAAGTAACCTGTTGTAAAAGTTAAGAATACAGGCTGTCCTGTTATTGATCCTACTCCTTTAGTAAATTCAGCAAGAGTAAAGTCTCTGCCAGGAGTTATTATATTAATAAGTTCAGGTGCATTTTTAGAAGTAAGACTATCTATTCTTATAATTGCATTATTATTGTCGCCATTAGTTTCATCTATTGCAAAAATTTCACCCAATGAAAACCCTGCATCAGTACCAGAATAAGCTCCTACCGAAACAGAGGTAACAGTACGACTTAAAAATGCTTTTATATTTTCAGCTTCTAGTGTATCTCCACGACCAACAATGACAGTTCTAACGGGATCAGTGTCAAAGGTGACTGATACTGTACCGTCAGTATATCCACTACCGTTAGATTTTATTACAATCTCAGTGACTTTACCGTCGGATATTACTGCTCGTCCTTCAAATCCTGTACCAGAACCAGAAGTTATAGAAACACTTGGAGCCGCTTCATACTGAGACCCTTCATCGGTTACACTTATTGCAGTTACTACTCCTCCAGAAATAGTAGCAGTTGCGGCTGCACCTTGACCTGGACCAGGTAGAGATGTAATATCATTTTCAAATTTTACTTTTATTGTGTATAGCTGAGGATTAGTTGGTACTATTTTTGTAACTGTTGCTATACTGATAGGAAGTCTTACTGGTCTAGTAACGGAACCAGATGTTTCGTAGTATACTAGATCAGCCGTAGTTCCAATTAAATCGAGAACTTCAAAATCATTATAACCTGCAATAACACTAATTGTTTTATCTTGCAGCCACACTCCGTCAGATGCTCTAAGAATGTTTCTGCTAGGATATTCAACATCTACTTCTTCATTATAGATAAGTTTGAAGTATGCTTTAATTGACCTAAGAGATCCTTTAGATTCATAAATGTCTTTTATATTTTTTGTTAAAGTTTTTCTATCTGCTTCTAATATCTGAGGAAAATCTTTAGCTAACTCTAAGGATCTCTTATTTAGCTCTGCATCATCAAAGTCATCTATGTTATTGTATTCTTTATTTAAAAGTAAATTGTTGGGCTTTCCTTCGGAATCCATATACTCATAATATTTTTCAATAAATGAAATAAATTTAGGGTAATCTTCTCTAATAAATTCTGGTACAGTATATTTTATACCAATTTTTGAGGTTTCTTCATGTTCAGTTTCTGACACATTTGCGAAGGCAAGAACAGCAGAAAGATCAGCGCCTGAGCCGGAAGAGCCAGAAGCATCTGTAACAGTTAATGTAGGAGCAGAAGTATAACCACTGCCTATATTTGTTATGTTTACTGCATTTATTACGCCGTCAACAACAGAAAGAGTCGCAGTGGCACCAGTACCTCCGCCGCCAGTTATTGCTACTGTCGGTGGCGATCCAGTATTACTACTATAACCAGAACCACCACTGTTTATGGTAATACTAGAAACGTATTTTAAATACTCTGGTATTTGGTGGGCCATTAGTAACCTTTAACTTTTTTCGTCACTGAAATGTCTAAACCACTTCTAGTGTTTGTTGCTGAGTTCAACACACTATCGTCAAGTGTCAGTACACTATTTTTAGCTGGATGTGCTATTACTGCCGCAGTAGAAGTTTCCGATTGTCTAGTCAATGTACTTGTTAATATGTCTTTAGAATCATCATGCGGCCTTAATCTGATTTTCAATTGAGTATCTTTTCCGTATAAAGAAGTTATAGTCAAACCATTCAGTGTTATTTTTCCTGTGTCATAATCGATAGTTCCTACATCTGCTATTCTATCACCAGCTGAACTTTCGGCGAAAATTGTTCCGGTTCCGTTATATGCTGGAGGAACGACACCCGCATTAGGAATATCTTGTAACTTAGCTTTATAAATTACGCCAGATACTTTAATATTAAACCAGTTACTATGAGTTTCCCTTGGCTGAACTCTGCTGTTAAATGCAAGCTCATAATTACTGATTCTATTTAAATCTAGAGTGATTCTTTTCTGTAAGGTCGGGGTTATATTTACAGAAACTATAGAAGAAGAAACGGCCTTTACTTTATCATGTAAAATAGAGTAATAAAAATTCTTGTTTAATTCATTCAAATCTGTGTTAAAAAAGTTAGTGATTTCAGTATTCACAGCACTAGAAATTTCACCACTAGTAAGACTGGTTAGAGAGTCATCATAAACTACACCAACTTTTAATCCAATGTGGGTGAATTCTGGATCTAAGAATACTGGCAGTACTGCTACTGGGGCTCGTGGAGTTATCAATGAGTTTGTAATGCTGTCTTTTATTGCATCTGTAATTATTTGCCCTTGCACTGGATCAAGAGATATGAATACTTTACCATAAATTGGTGGATCATTATCTTCACCTCCCCAAACAGAACAAGATTGAACACTAGGATTTTCTGATAAAATAAGGCTACGATAATCTTCTGCTGAAACTGCTCTTTGCTTTGCCTGATTGTAGATTGGAGCAGTATTTCTTATACTATCAATACTTTCTTTTTCTTCTCCGCCAGCTGCTTTCACTGTGTTTGCAGTGACAAAATCTTTACTTTCGTTGCTTCCAGTAAGAGAGGCACTAACAGTAAAAGAAGAGGAGCCATTAGCTGCTTCGCCTGAAGTGACAATATAGTCTACTATTACTATGTTGCCGTCAGTAAGTTTAGCACCAAAGTTGCCGTCTCCAAATCTTAATAAGAAATTACCGTCATGATTTTCTTCTAAATAATATGATTTTGTAGTAGATTTTAAATCTAGAATGCCTGAAGCTAAAGAATAGGCTTCTATTGTGGATTCTGTATTTGATTTTTGAACTCTGACCCTTAGCGTAGTAGTATCTATGTTAGGATTTGGAATTGTTAAAGGACCTGACAAAGTATTTGCATCTATTAAAAATTTATTAGAAACTCTCACGCCCTCTCTAATTGCAAGAGCATCAAAAACAAATTTATCAGTGCCGTCAACTGTTTGTAGAGTAGCAGTTATATCTTTATCAGGATAAAAATTGTAACTAGTGTTATTTACTGTACTAGTAAAAATAGTGTTTCTTGATAGTGTGTAACTGATATCAGTACGTGCAGGATCAGGTGTAATAGAAAAATCAACGTATGCTGTGGCAGCTCGTCTTGATCTAGGAGTATATCCTAGAGACTTCGCAATAGAAACCACAGAACTTCTTTTGATAGCAGAATCTAAAAACGATTCATTCGCAAGCATGTGGCTGAGCACTGCATTGTAATGAGTATTATATGCCAATGTATCCAAAAGAACATTCAATGCTGACCCTTCAAAGTCATAATCTCTGAATTCATCTTGAGCTTGCATAAAAGTTTTTAGAGATTGTTTTATATTATCAAAATCTAATTCTGTTACGTTTAATTGTGCCATTGTTTTACCTTAATCTTTTTAAATTAGCTACAAGAGTCTGGGGCCTAGTAAACCCTACAACAAAAAAAGTTAGAGTTGTTTTATAACAGTTATTGTCATAGTCAGGAGTGACAGCAATACTTTCTATTCTAGCTCTAGGCTCGTAACTTTCAAGTAAATATTTTATAGATTTTTCTATAAGATTGGCTGTTGATTTACCTAAAGGTTCAAATAATAAACCTCTAAGATTTGCTCCTTTCTTAGGATCAAATGGTCTCTCATAAAAATTAGTTTGCACTAGAATATTTACTGATTGTTTAACAGCATTAACGTCAATTTTCTTTGCAACATCTGATGTGAGAGGATTCAAACCAAAGGACAAATCCAAGTCTTTATACAGTCTAGATATTTTTAAAGTTTCTTTAGCCATAATCGTATTTATAACACTCCTACTACAAACCTATAGATTCTACTGTTTCTTTTATATTTGCAAAAGAAGCTGAAGCTTCTTCTATTTGTTTTGTTGTGTCTATTTTGAATACAAAATCTTTCACTTCTGGTATTTGTATTCCTAGAATATCTGCAATTGCACTTTTTTTCGGTGTAGTTATAGGGGCTCCTTTTAAAACAAAAGATCCTAACTCGGTCTCTTCAAAATTAGGAATTTTCTTACATAAATTGTCTAGATCAAGAGCCCCGTCTTTTAATAACTGTGGAATATTTTCTAAATCAATATCACCTAAGTCTAATCCAGAATATTTTGTTTTTAGAGTTTTTATATCATTTGCGAGGTCTTCTGCTGCAATTTTTGTTGTCAATATATCAGTGACCACACCTTCAACTTCAGATTGCAATCCTTTTATCTCTTCTGGTAATTCTATTTCTGGTAAGTATTCTTTTATTTTTGCAGTTACTAAAGACTGTAAAGCTGCGGCGTCTGTTGCAATAAGAGCAATTTCAATTGCGTCCTGAATAGACTGACCTTGTGCAGGAGTGATAGGAAGCTCATCGATAACTTTATCTATCAGTTCGTCTTGTGTCAAAAAACTATCAGTAAGTTCTACTAGTTTTTCAGTTGCGCCGCATAAACTCATATATTATTCCTACGGTACCGGTGGTGTCATGTTAGCTGGATGTTTATGTGTTCCTAGTACAATTGCGCCTTGTCTAACTATAGTGCCACTAGCAACACCAATCACAGTATAGTTTCCTGTGTGGGTTGTGTTGCCTATAATACTTCTAGCAGGTGCTACTGTCTGCTGTGCCGTTGATGTCAATACTTGTGCGCCTAATGATGATAGAGTTTGTAACGACTTTGCTTCTATTAGCTGTACAGTACCAGTGATAGTTTGATTCAAAGTAGCCTTGAGTGACATATTTAAACTTACAGTCTTTAAAGTTCCTATTGGGGCGAGTAACTTCATGTTACCAGTTGCGCTCAGTATCTTAACTCCTAGACCTGAAATCATACTTGTACTTTTGAGAACATGAGAAGAACTACTTCCGCCAACCGTAGCAAACTTGTTGCCGCCGACCGATTCGGTATTATTTCCAACTATAGTATTTGTGTGATCTCCCCCAGACCTAAAGGAGGTGCTACGAGTAACATTTGTGCTTTGACCAGACAGCACTTCTGTCATATCATTGCCTACAATTTTTGTTATTCTGTCTCCGTATACAGTAGTAAACACATTACCTGACACTTCTTCGTATTTGTCTCCCATCACAAGCATTGTAGCATCTCCGGCTATAGTAACATCACATGAGCCGTTGATATAAACTTTCTTATCTTTGAGAGTTATCTCGTATTCGTCGCCGACGACCTTAGTTATCTTAGTTCCGTCTGCTTGTATTTCGTAAAATGTACCTGCGTTGTGATATTCGTGTATTCTGCCATTATTAGGAGTGTCATCAACTTCAAAAACATGACCAGTTTCAGTTTCAGTTACTTTGTTATATGGGTATACTGAAGTCTTACCGTCAAGATTTGGTTTCTGATTCGGTGCGTTGTAGTCGCCAGTGGCTGTGTCGCCGAATCTAGGATGTGGTTCTTCCCATCTAGTTCTTTCGTACATTACACCAGATTTATCTGGCTGAATAGAATCTACATGAGGAGCTACTGCGACAGGAGTGTGTGTGAATCTTGATGCTCTTTTATTTATAAGAGATGCATGCCCCTCTGCGACTGCATTTCTTGCTAATCGAGATAAGTCAGGTTCTTGTAATCCATTTAGACCGCTTTCTCCTTCTCTAGGATAAACTCCCCTTGGATCTGAGAATCCTTTATCTGTTTTTCTTTTATTTCTTGGCTTACCAGGAATAGAGCCTATTATAATCGGAACTTGTTCGTCTTCGCCATCACTAAAGAACCCAAATACAGTAGTTCCCTCTACTAGTCCAGGAGTTTCTCCGACACCTGATATACTAGCGGATGTTAAAGGCATTACTGGAACTGACCAAGGCAATGCTGTAGTAGGCAAATCGTCTTTGTTATCAGTGTGATAACCTATAATTCTAACTCTACATCTTCCTAATTGACCTGGATCAGCACGATCTTCAACTATACCTGTCCACCATTTAAAATTAGGATACATCAGTTTCGTCCTTCAGCGTAACTTTTTCTGGTGATTCAGAAAGACCATTTTTTATCAATTCTATTTTCATAGTATGTTTATTCGAATTTATTGTGTGTTTTATGGCAGAAATAATATATAGACCTGATAGAAGAGGGTCTAACACTGTTGAAAGATCGTCTGACGGAGCTTCAGGAGAAGGATGTAAAAGACTTATAACACTGCCGACCTGTATGTCCGTCCTTCCTGGAACTACCATTTCAAATTTATAATTTTCAAATGAATTTAAATAACTTTTCCTGAATAGAATCCTATCTGAAACCTGTGTTGCAGTGGAGCCATCTGGCAAATCTTCTTCATCTGTTAACCCAAAATCGTTGTATAATCCAGTATTGAAAGAATAGTGATCTTTCTTGGACAAAGGGTTTATTTTAAGATTTTCAGGCAACATATTTACAGGGCCAGTTTTAGTAAACTTATTCATGTCTTCTCTATAATTAAATTCATTATGAATAACTTTTTTAGTGTATAAGTCATATCCTGAAACTGAAGATGCAAAGGCCCCATGATTATTACCATCCATAATATCCAAAGTAGTAAGCATCTTTAAATTTTCAATACGAGTAATTTCAGGAGGTAAAATATTTCCAGTATACTTTAACGGGCTTATTCTTCTGCCCATTTTTGCGCCATCTTTTTCTAGGACATATTCATCAAACACACCATTTTTTCTTTGAGAATAAATTAATGATTCTATACTAGCAAAATAAAAAGCTTTATTGCTTTCAAAAAATAAATAATCTCCTCCTAAAAGTTTAGATCCTTTAGCCTTTTTGCAGATATAATTTAAGTTCTTAAACGGAGACCAATGATTTGAAGTATATTTAATTTTTCTTGTGTGTGGTGTATCTAATACTACCATAGGTTTGTCTACTTCTAAATAGTCTTCATATATTTGTTGTGCGACCTTATCTGTAGTATCGTTATATGATTTTGTTATTGTTGTTGTTTGTTGTTCATAACCCTCAATAGACATAAAGGATATATTATAGAATTGAGCCCTATCATCATTTAGAACCCTGTCATAAATTGCATAAATTTGAAATGTCTTTTCAATTACATTCGCAGGAGTATCTTCTAAAGTAGGAGTTCTAAGTTTAAAGGTAATATATTCGTTACCAATAATTGGCAAGTTTGAAATAAGGTTAGCTGCATCTGCTAATATTAAACTACCAGTCATACATGGAGAAAACAAATCTTCAAATAAATTCAACTCTAATATGAATTCAGTTATATCAGCAGTTTGTTCAGTAGTAAGGCTAGTTATGGTAAGCTTTTCTAGCTTAAAATCTCCAGCATGTATAAGAACTTCATCTTCCATATCAGTCTGCCATTAAATCTTTATATGAATTAATAAATTGAGATAAAAATTCAGGCTTGAGTATAAAAATTTGTCTCTTGTCTTCATTGAGTTCAATTTCATGATCTAAATTTGAAACTGCTTCTATTGTGCCATCTAAAATTTTAGCTGAATCATAGTCTACTTTTATAGTACGGTCAGATACCAACCTATAATGATGATCTACTGAAGAATTTCCAGTCCCATATTTTAGTTCTACATATTCAGAAAGCAAATACTGATTCTTAGGCCACTCTTTATTCACATTGACTATGTTATTTACAATGAGAATAACCCAATGATATTTTGAGCTGTTATAGATATTTGAAGATATTATGTCAGGAGTCTCTCCATCTTTGACATAATATGCTTCAACAGCAAGCTTACTGTTTACATCAATATCCAATCCTACTCGTCTAAAAATATCTTTAGTCACAAAAGATGTATCATTTGCCTTATACAATATGTTAGGTATTGATTTGAAGAACATTAGTAACCGTCCGCTATTCTGTCATTAGTTAATGTTTCAAGTTCAGTGAATGCTAATTCTAAATTTATTTCAGCTGGCTTACCATTAGTATTTTTAAAGGTTGTAAAAGCATCTTGATTGCCATATGTTACTTTTATATCGGTGAGAGCACATGAAGATATTTTATTCAAATTTTCATTTCTCTCTCCTTTGTAGAGATATTCAATTTCAAATTCAGAAGGATACTGTAGAAATAAGCTGTTAACAGAATTTTCCGGATGCATATGATATTTAAATAGATCAATGATCCTCTTTACATTTTTATATTCTGTGTCATTTTTTGGTGCGAATTTATAATTAAATGCAAATTGACGAAATCCGATACTAGTAAATAGTTGTTCTTTATATGGGTTAGCAACTTTCTTCGATGCAAGTTCAAGTGCTGATCCAAGCTCTCCCCCAATACCAATACCTCCTGGAAGATTTGCCGCTGCTTTGATTGCTCCTCTAGCTGCAAGTTCTCCAACCCCTTTAGTTGCTTGTAAAAGGCCATCGATATCTGTTACGCCCTCTGCGGCATCACCTAATCCAGCGAGAGCCCCGAGTTCTTTATTTTCCCAATTAGCACTATATCTACTGACAGGAGGCTGAGATATGAATAAGTTAATTGACCCAAGAGTTCGGACTGTGTTTATTCTCTCAATAACCGCTTCACCGGTAAGAGCTGCGCCACTCACTGCGCCAGTAAGACCAAAGAGTGTCGTAAGAAGACCAGATGCATTGTTGACTTTTCCTGCAACTGCTGCGCCAAGGGTGAAGCCAGCTATTACTCCGGCGCCTTTGGAAACAGCACCTAAGGTGTCTGCATCTAAATTATTCTGCCCAGTATCACTTGGTTTTACTACGGTTAAGGATGTATCTTTACCAGTGGTCGTTGCGACTCGACTATTCTCTCTTGCAAGAATAGTGAAACGAACACTGTGAAGTTGTTCAGAATCATTAGTATCAACATCTCCTAATGATGAAGGATATTCAAAAGATTCTGGTGAGGTGAAAATAAACCTATCTAAAGATTTTTCTTCTTCTTCAGGTATTTCTTTTGATTCTTCAGTAACTCGAGGATCTTGGCCTCGAGTTATTGCCAAAAGATTTTCGAAAAGGTCTGCCATTAGTTACACCTGTTATAGATTTCTTCTACATATTTATAACAAATATATGAAGATAATCTACTCTTTTGAATCAGGAGTACCAGTTGCGTTAGGATCTATGATTTGGCGGGTGAATGCTCTTTCTTCAATTATACCATTTATATAATCAACACCAGAATATTCATAATATTTTTTTAAGTCTTCTTCAGATATGCTCTCTAAAAATTTTGTCCAATACAACAATCCCTTTGCCATCATGTTGGCATAATTGTTTGAAACAGGATCTATCCAGTGTTTTGTTACGTGATTGTGCGCTCCGTTATAATGATAGCAATGCATTTCCCGTGAGTGATACAAGTGCCAACCCTTTATGAAAGATTTCAATACCATATATTGTTCTTCACCTTCGAAGAATATTCTAGCATCATATCCAACATCATCGGTCCATTTAACAGGAGCAAAAAAATTGCCTGCAAAAATATGTATTGCTGGCATGACATCATCCGTCTTCGGTATCCATTCACCATGAGCAGCCGGCAATCTGTTGTGTTTTTGAAAAGTAAAATACTTAGAAGATGTAGCATAAGGGTTATTTTTATGTGTCACTTTATTGGGAACACCTTCTTCATCAAGGTCATAAATATAACAAGCTGAAGTCAAAACTACTCTGCTACTTTTTGCTTTTTGTCTAGCAAGTTCCCAATCTTGTAATAAGTATCTGTCCCAATTTCTATCGTAAAGAATGTGCGAATCTACTTGATAAAAGAAATCTTCATCTTCAATTTGAGTTGCATTTATTTTTCTAGCCCAAACTACTCCTGCTGCATACTCAGGGTCAATCCTCTTGTATCTAATATTATGCTTTTCTGTTAGTTCTTTTTCGATAGTAACAAGACTGTCTTCTAATTTTGTCTGTTCAAATATGCCTATTATAATTTCATTGTCGCCTGACTGTTCTTCTAAAAGACTTCTAACAGTATACTTTAGTAAAGGATCTCTGAAAGATACTACGCTGACAAATATTTTCATTCTTGTTTATCCAGTTTAAATATTTTTCTAACAGAAAGAAATTTTCTGTAATATTGGTTGTCTCCTCCCAATATAACATTTCTACTCTTATCTACCTGTTGATCAGTTCCTGGTCCATAACCAGCTTCTAAATGAGTATTTAGAAAGGGTATCACATGTAGAAGTGGCTCGCCTGCTTTGATTGTAATTTCACACTTACGCTTAGGAGTGCAAATTAAATTAGCAGTAGTAAAATTTTTATAGTCAACTACTCCTGGCCAAACATGTAAATCATCAAAAACTTTTGAATGATAACTGGCGGGTAATAACAATGCAGATATATTTTTGTTTGCAAAAATATTCCAGGGGGCGCCTATATGCAGAACTGTCAAAGGAACGCCGTCTTCTGGTTCTAATATTCCATCAACAATAGTTTGATCCATTTTCTTAGGTAGATGAAATCCTCTTGTACCTCTTTTGTTATCTCCAATAGTAGCTACTACTCCTGCTTTATTTGCCTTAATATGAATGTCGCACCAAGCAGGTATTACATAGCCGAGTTTGGCATAGTCTACCATACCAGGACAATGTACAAATGAATTTACTCCAAACTTCTCTATTCTTTCATCTTTTCCTAAGACAGGAACATTTTTCGCCATCATAACAGGAAAATCTAAATACGCATTCCTAGTTACGTCTACAAACTCGATATCTTTTTCTTTCTTAAATATTGAAAACATTATTTTCTTTTCTCTCTCAATTCATCGGTATACACATGCAATTTATTACATTGTTTTCGATGTATGATATCAATATCTTTAAATTCTTTATCCGTCATTGGTCTAGTCACACATTCTCTCGGAACAGAAGACCTCTTTATAGGTATAGCTACAACCAATGGAGTGCCTGATGGCAGAAATCCATCAAAGTTGGGAGTGTGCCAAACAGCAGGAAAGTTAATTTCCTTTGGATACGTGTCAGTGTCTACTAACCCACCCAAACAAGTAAAGTGGGGATTTGCAAGGCTATTATTGACTAGAGGTATTATTAGAGTGCTCCAGCCAGGCGCTGTTTTTATCACCCAAGGATTGATAAATTTTACAGGCGGGGCAGGCATTCCTGGGGCTTTTGGCCCCAACTGATTGAGGTCATGAAACTCTGCCAATTTAAGCTCATCAGGATTAAAAACTTCAATTGTATTACAGTCTTCCGAAGACTTCAGTCCAAGATCGCCGCACAGAGGTATAATATAACCTAGCGTCATTGCATCCAGCATTGGCATACATTTTTTTGCAGTGAGTCCTTTCCTATTTCTAGCATCACGCCCAGGCATTGTAGGTGGTATACTTTTAAACCAGTCGGGTACATGTTTGCTCGCTGGTCTGGGAGTTGGAATAGTACCCTCAACATTTGGATGACAATAAAATTCAATTATTGGCTTTTCTTTTCTTTTCAAAAAATTAAACATTAC